>Ga0196981_1000129_pt1 | contig 64954 bp, 73 predicted proteins | sample S3_2013CmetaG_FD_155462 | JGI IMG/M metagenome (GOLD analysis project Ga0196981, IMG submission 155462) | Soil microbial communities from Anza Borrego desert, Southern California, United States - S3_20-13C | ecosystem: Environmental > Terrestrial > Soil > Desert | place: USA: California... | reverse complement strand
ACCGACGAGGCCCCCCTGTTCCTCGCCCTCGAGGCCCGCCTCGCCCCCGCCGGCGGCTGGATTGCGTTCATCGACGACCAGGGCCGGCTGCTCGGCGACGCGGACCTGCGCAGCGACGACTGGATGGCGTGAACCTCAGCCCCGGCGGGCCGCCAGCCCCGGCCCGCCCATCATCCACGGCGGCTCGGGCATGGCTCGCCGCGCCGCCGTCTGCGCCCGGGTCCACTGGTCGTGCAGGTCGTTGAAATAGGCGTCGTCTTCCTCGATCCGCCGCACGTCCCCGCTCAGGAAGCCGCGCCGCAGGGTCAGCATGTCGAACGGCGCTCCCACCGCCACGTTCGAGCGCATCGTGGTCGAGAACGAGATCAGCCCCAGCTTGACCGCCTCGGCCAGCGGCGTGTCGTACGCCAGCCCGCTCTCGAGGATCGGCTTGCCGTATTTCAGCTCGCCGATCTGCAGATAGGGCGTGTCCCGCCCGCACTCGATGAAATTGCCCTGGCTGTAGATCAGGTACAGCCCCATCTCGCCGCCGGCGATCTGGCCGCCCAGCAGCATGGAGGCCGAGGTGCTCAGGCTGTCGGCCTCCAGCGCCGGGGCGATCGACAGCCGCACGCTGCGCAGGGCGTGGCCCAGAAGCTGGGCGCAGCGGAACAGGCTGGGCGCCGTTTCCAGCGTCTCGGACGGCTCGCCGACGTTGAGATGCACGCCCTCCCTGACCATGGCCAGGGCCGTCTGGGTCACCGACAGGTTGCCGGCGGTGCAGACGCCCAGCACCCGGTCGCCCGGCCGGTCGACGACGTGCAGCTTGCGGTACGACGAGATGTTGTCGACGCCCGCGTTGGTCCGGGTGTCGGCGATCATCGCCAACCCCTCCTCGACCAGCATGCCCACGCAGTAGGTCATGGGATGGCCCGACTGATAGCCTGACTCCGGCGTACGTCCGTCATCCCGCGACGGTAACAGATTCCCTGCTCCGTCGACCCCGCCCTCAAGCCTGCTGCTGGCTCTGTTGCATGTCGGCATCACGCACGGTCAGCCTGACCGCCAGCCGTTCGCCGCCCCCGCCGTAGCTGGTCCCCCGCACCGGCGCCGCGCCCCGGTAGTCCAGCCCCGTCGCCACCCGCACATAGCGGTCGGTCGGGCAGACGCCGTTGGCCGGGTCGAAGCCGACCCAGCCCAGGCCCTCGATCCAGGCCTCGGTCCAGGCGTGCCCCGCCTCCTGCTCGTCCGCGTCCCGGCGCAGCAGATGGCCGGACACATAGCGCGCCGGCACGCCCGTCTCCCGGGCGCAGGCGATGAAGACATGGGCGTGGTCCTGGCAGACGCCGCGCCCGAGCGCGAGCACCTCGGCGGCGGTGTGGGTCGGCGTCGTCACCCCGACCTCGAAGGCCACCGAGCCGTGGATCGCCGCCATCAGCCGGTGCATCCGGTCCAGCGGCGGATGGGCCGAAAACTCCGAGGCGAACACCGAGATCAGCCTGTCGCGCTTCGTCAGGGCGGTGTCGCGCAGGAACACCAGCGGCGACAGCGTCTCCTGGTCGGGCGGCACCACCCCGCCGGTGTCGCTGGTCATCACCTCGCCTGACACCCGCACGGTCAGGCTCTGCGTCGGCTGCTCCGTGTAGAGGGTGTGCACGACATTGCCGAAGGCGTCCTCGGACCGGCGCAGCCGCGCGTCGACATCGGTCTCGACCCGCCAGTGCCGCACCTGCTGCGCCTCGCTGGACCTTGGCGTCAGACGCAGGGTCTGGATGATGAAGCGCGCGGCCCGGTCGTAGGCGTAGGTCGTGGCGTGGTCGATCTGGATGCGCAACGGGTCAGCTCAGATACTGGTCATGGATGGCCTGCCCCAGCCGCCCGTTCTCGGCGAGGAAGGCCTGGATGTATTCGTGCAGCCCCGACTGGAAGATGGCCTCGATGCGCGAATTGTCGAACGACCGCATCCGCTCCGCCGCCAGTCGCTGGGCCGGCCCGCGCCGGCCGTAGTCATTGGCCAGCCGCTCCAGATAGCGCACGATCGAGGCCTGGCAGCTGGCCAGCGAGCGCGGCATCTGGCGGTTCAGCACCAGCAGGTCGGCCACCAGCCACGGCTTGACCGAATCGCGATAGACCCAGCGATAGGCCGTCAGCGCCGACACCTCGCGCAGCAGGGTGGTCCACTGGAAATAGTCCAGCTGGCCGCCGACCCGTTCGCCCTCGGGCAGCAGCAGATGGTATTTGACGTCCAGCAGCCGCGCCGTGTTGTCGGCCCGCTCGATGGCCGCGCCCAGGCGCAGGAAATAGTAGCCGTCGTTCCTCAGCATGGTCCGCGAGGTCGCGCCCTCGACCGACAGGGTGACCGTCTTCACCCATTCCAGAAAGCGGGTGAAGTCGTCGCGCCGGGTCGGCTGGCCCTGCTCCTCCAGCCCGTTCCAGGCCCCGTTGATCGCTTCCCACAGCTCGACCGTCAGGGCGGTGCGCACCGAGCGGGCGTTGGTCCGCGCCCGGGTGATGCAGGCCGCGATCGACGACGGGTTCTCCGGCGCGAAGGCCAGATACTCGCGCACCGACTTCTCGGTCGGCGAGCGGCCCAGCGCCTTGGGCGCGCTGGCGCAGGCCAGGGCGCTGGCCCACACCGTTCCGGCGTCGCCGTCGCCGCGCGTCGGAATGGCCGCCAGCCGGATGGTCGCCTCGAGAATGCGCGCGAGAAAGTCCGCCCGCTCGATATAGCGGCCGGTCCAGTACAGGCTGTCTGCGGTGCGGCTCAGCATTCAGACATCCAGCACCCAGGTGTCCTTGGTCCCGCCGCCCTGGCTGGAGTTGACCACCAGCGAGCCCGGCTTCAGCGCCACCCGCGTCAGCCCGCCCGGCGCCACCTTCACCCCCTCGGGGCTCGACAGCACGAACGGCCGCAGATCGACGTGGCGCGGCGCCAGTTCCCCCCTGTCCAGCGTCGGCGCGGTCGACAGCTCCAGCGTCGGCTGGGCGATGAAGTCGTCGGGATCGTTGACCAGCCGCTTGCGGAAGGCCTCGATCTCCGCCTTCGACGCCGCCGGCCCGACCAGCATGCCGTAGCCGCCCGACCCGCCGACCTCCTTGACGACCAGATCGCCGAGGTTGGCCAGCACATGCTTCAGCGCCTCCGGCTCGCGGCAGCGCCACGTCGGCACATTCTTCAGGATCGGCTCCTCGCCGGTGAAGAAGCGGATGATCTCGGGCATATAGGTATAGACCGCCTTGTCGTCGGCCACGCCGGTGCCGACCGCATTGGCCAGGGTCACCGTCCCCTCCTGGTAGGCGGTCATCAGCCCCGGCACGCCCAGCGCCGAATCGGGCCGGAACGTCAGCGGATCGAGGAAGTCGTCGTCGATGCGCCGGTAGACGACGTCGACCTGCTGGCGGCCCTGGGTCGTGCGCATGAACACCTTGCCGTCGTCGACGAACAGGTCGCGCCCCTCGACCAGATCGACCCCCAGCTTGTCGGCCAGGAAGCTGTGCTCATAGTAGGCCGAGTTGAACGGCCCCGGCGTCAGCACGACAATGGTCGGGTCCGCGCCCGCCGCCTCGGGCGCGCAGGCCCGCAAGCTGGCCAGCAGCATGTCCGCATAGGTCTCGACCGGCCGCACCGGATAGTCCGCGAACAGGTCCGGAAACAGCCGCATCATCATCTCGCGGTTCTCCAGCATGTAGGAGACCCCGGACGGCGTGCGGCAATTGTCCTCCAGCACGTAAAACTCGTCGTCGCCGGTCCGCACCAGGTCGATCCCGGCGATGTGCACCCAGACCCCGCGCGGCGGCCGCCGCCCCTGCATCTCCGGCGCATAGTGGGGATTGGTCAGCACCAGCTCGGCGGGCAGCACCCCGGCCTTCAGACACTCCTGCGGCCCGTAGACGTCGGCGAGGAACAGGTTGATGGCGTTGACCCGCTGGACCAGCCCGGCCTCCAGCCCGGCCCATTCCGCCGCCCCGATGATGCGCGGCACCACGTCGAACGGGATCAGCCGCTCGCTCGATTCCGCGTCGCCATAGACGGCGAAGGTGATGCCCATGCGGCGGAAGAACAGCTCGGCCTGGCGCGAGCGTGATTGCAGCAGGCCGTCGGCCGCCTCGGCGAGCCAGCGCGCCAGTCCCCGGTAGCTCTCCCGGACGTCCGCCCCATAGGCGGCCGCGTCTCCTGACATCTCGTCGAAGGCCATGCCGCTCCCGCTGCAACGAACCACAAGCGTGGCCCGATACGCTACGCGCGCGCAACAGGAATGTTGCACCGCCGCGAACGGCGCTGACACCTTCGTGAAACCCGGCCCGGTCCGGAACATCCCCCCTCAGGCCCTGTTTTGCATTCGTATCCAACGGAGTGCAGGACCATGCAGAATCCTTTCCGTCATCAAGACCAGCCGGGGCGGCCCGACCGCGACGAGCACCGCATGGAAGGCCGCGACCGGCGGCCGGAGGAATATCGCACCTGGGGCGGCGGCGACGGCGGCCGCATCGCCGACGCCTACCGCGGTCAGGGCCATGACCGGCCGCGCGAGCCGTCCGGCTACGGCCAGGGCCCGCAGAGCCAGTACGGCCAGGGCATGTCGACCCCGTATGCCGGCGACCGCGGCGGCCCCTACGGCCCCGGCGGCTACCAGTCCGGCCCGCAATATGGTCAGGGCTATGGCCAGATGGGCTACGGCTCCCAGGCCTACGGCGGCCCGAACTACGGCGCCCAGACCTATGGCGGCCAGACCTACGGCGATCAGGCTGGAATGCACCAAAGCTACCCCAGCCACGCCTACGCCCCCGGCTCCCAGATCTGGGAGGGCTCCGGCCAGGGCATGGGCGGCCAGAGCCACCAGCACCACGACTTCGAGCCGGACTATCTGCACTGGCGCGAGCAGCAGCTGTCGGCCTTCGACAGGGACTACAGCGACTGGCGCAAGGAGCGTCGCGAGAAATTCTCGGCCGACTTCGACAGCTGGCGCCAGAGCCGGCCGCGCGTCCAGGCCGAGAACCCCATCGTCGGCGATGTGACCGACGGCGGCGATGGCCGCGGCGGAGAAGAGGCCGCCCGCAAGCGCTGAGGGCCTTCCATGCGCGACAAGGACCCGGCGGTGACCGCCGGGCCCCTCGTCATGCCCGCTCGCGCGCGCCCGTCATCGCGTAACAGCTGGCCCGCGTCGGCCGCCGGCCCTCCCGATCGCCATAGGCCGCCCGGATCGAGCAGATGTCCGCGGGGCTCAGCTGACCCCTCCAGCGCTCCGGGTTGCAGTAGTTCATGATCGAGGCGGCGTCGTAATAGGTCTCCTCCGCCACCTCCGGCTCCGGCGTGCTCATTCGGGCCACGCAGTCCGGGGCGCGCGGGCTGACGTGGTCGTGGCTGAAGCCCAGCGCGTGCCCCAGTTCGTGCAGGGCGTCGGCGTAGAAACAGCCCTCGCGCCCCACGCTGCCGCGCCGCCCGCAGATGCGGTGGGTGACCAGGTATTCGGCGTTCAGCGTGATCGTCCCGCCGCGCACCAGATTGACGCCCAGGTGGCTGGCCGACGCGAACAGCTCGGGGTCATGGGCGATCCGGATCGGGATGCGCCGGTTCGGCCCGGAGGTCGGGCCGTTCGCGCAGTCGGCCCGGATATCGAACTCAACCTTCGCCACCGCCTCCCACGCCGCGGCCGCGTCCATCACCTTCGCCCGCGCCCAGCCGTCGGCCTCGGCTGGAGCCTGGAAGCACATCGGCACGACCCCGCCCGGCCACATGTCGGCCTCGGCGGGCGGCGGGGCCATCGGCGGCGGCGGGGGAGGCGGAGGCGGCGGCGGCGGGGGCGGGGGCGGGGGAGGCGGAGGGGGCGGGGGCGGGGGCGGCGGCGCATAGACCGGCGGCGGCTCCTGCTGGAACAGCGCGCAGCCCGCCAGCGGGGCGGCGAGTCCCGCCAGCGTCAGCAACAGAACGATTCTCAACCGGTTCATGCCCCAACCCTTCATGGCCCCGCCCTTCATGCCCAGCGCGTCTCCGTCAGCGTCAGCGTCAGCTCGATCCATTCCGCCCGCGCCCCGGGCCGCCCCGCCTCCGGGTCCAGGTCCTCCGCAAACACCGTCACCGCCGCCGGCCCGTCGCCGGAGGCCAGCAGGTTCAGCACCTCCTCCCCGAACCGGAACGGCAGCACATACGGCCCGCGGTGCCCCCCATGCCCCTCTCCCGGATCCGGCAGGTGCACGAAGGTCGGCGACGAGCCCAGCGACCGCTCCCGTCCGCCTGCGCCCAGGCGGATCTCCAGCGACCGGTCTTCCAGCGCCGCCTCCCGGTGGTAGGCCACCGCCCCCTCGCCCGCGATCATCAGCGTGTCGTCGGCCTCGCGCATCCGCGCCACGGCCTCGGCCGGCAGGGTCAGGCTCATCCGGCCCGCCCCCGGCGACGCTTCGGCCCGCAGCGTCCAGCTCTGGCCCTCGACCGGAACCCGACGCGTCGCCCCCGGCGGCCCCGCCTCGGCGACATTGAACACGGGGAAGGGATACAGTCGGTCGTAGTCGTAGCCCAGCGGCCGCGTCTCCAGCGTCCCGCTCACCGGCAGCTCGCCCGTCGGCCGTCCTTCGGCGTCGACGAAGCCAGTCACCGTCCGGACCGTCCAGTCCGCCGGATACAGGTCGCGGCCCCGGTTGCGATGCCAGGTCGCCCACACCCGGTCGACGTTGCTGTGGTGCAGCCAGAACATCGGGTCCTGCGCCGAGGTCCGCGGATGCCGCATGAAGCCGCCGATCAGCTGGTGGATGTGGTTGTGGCCATAGCCCTCGACCATCCCCGCCCCCTCCGGCAGCTTGCCGCAGAAGGTGGCGAAATCGTCCGACGCCAGCTTCGCCGTATAGGGCGACTCCGCCCAGCGCGCCGCCGCGAAATCCAGCGTCTCCACCCCCCGCGCCCGGTTACGCTCGTACAGCGGCGACTCGCCGTCGCAGATCCACGACGGCAGGAGGCGATGCTCCTGCCAGTCCCAGTAGGGCATGGCGAACCCGTCGTGCCCGGTCAGCCGCGCCACGATCCGCTCCATATGGACCAGCTGCTGCCGGTGCCACGGCAGGAACAGGCCGTTGTTGTGCTGGGAGTCGCGGTGATGGATCTGGCTCTGGCGCGTCCACGACAGGCCGTCATTGCGCCGCTTCATCAGGCGCACCGCCTCACCGAAGGCGACGACGTCGTCGCTGGTCGCCGTCAGCTCGCCCGCGCCCTTGCGGATCCGCACCGGCGTCTGCGCCCGGGCGGCGCCCGGTCCGAGCATCGCCGTCGCCGCCCCTCCGGCCAGCGCCGCCCGACGGTTCACTCTCATGTGGTCGCCCCCGCTCCCCCGGCCGACGCGAGCGCCGGCCTCAACCCTGACGTTTCACGACTCCGCCGTCGCTGTCGAGCCTTCGGCCGGCGCCTGGCCGATGAAGCGCGCCCGCCGCACCGCGTCCCACGCCTCGCGCAGGCCCTGCCGCGGCTGGTCGACGGCGAACACCGACAGCTGGGCCACCCAGACCTCCGACAGCTGCCGCACCGTCTCCGGGATCCAGCCCGGCGGCTGCTGCCGCGACCAGTTCAGCGGCGACACGGCGTTGAACACCAGCAGGAACGCCGCCGCGATCATCACCGTCCGGCTGGTCCAGCGCCGGTCGCGCGCCGCCACCCCCTCGTCGTCCAGCGGCGGGGCCGGCGGAAAGGCGAACCGGCCCAGGGCGACCAGCGCGTTCTCGCGCGTCGGCAGGTCGTGCGCGTTCGCCGTCTCGATCCAGTCGCTGGGCGGATCGGCCCGGTCTGGCGTTTCCGCCGCCAGGCTCTCCGCCAGCGGCGGGAAGGGCGAATCCGGCCGGTGCGCCGGGAACGGCTCCAGCGGGGTGTTCGGGTCTTCGGGCTCGTCGGTCATCGGAGGTCCAACGTCCTAGAACTGGAAATAGATGAAGGGGGCCACGCCCTCGGGCCGCACCGCCTCGACCAGCAGTATGGCGGCCCCGATCAGCAGGCCCAGCGTCAGCGACGGCGCCGCCTTCAGCCGCTCCGCCACGCCCTCGATGGCGCGCGGCGGCAGCCAGTGCATGGCCAGCCCCCCGGCGATCAGCGTCAGCAGCAGCGGGGTCAGCATGACCACGGGCCCGGTCCTTCCAAAACCCTGCAGCATCTGCATGGCCAGGTCGAAGCTCTCGGCCCGGAACAGGATCCACCCCAGGCAGACGATGTGGAAGGTGACCAGCACCCCGACCACCGTCGGGATGATCTTCTTCTCCCCCAGCGCGGCGCGGAACAGCCGCTCGATCACCTGCACGCCCCCGTGCAGCGCGCCCCACGCCAGGAAGGTCAGCGCCGCCCCGTGCCACAGTCCGCCCAGCACCATGGTGATGAACACATTGATGCAGCTGGCGAACAGCCCCTTCCGCCCGCCCCCGAGCGGCACGTACAGATAGTCCCTCAGCCAGCTGGACAGGCTGATATGCCAGCGCCGCCAGAAGCTCTGCATCGAACTGGCCCGGTACGGCTGGTCGAAATTGCGCGGGAAGGAATAGCCCAGCAGCGCCGCCAGCCCGATGGCCATGTCCGAATAGGCCGAGAAGTCGCAATAGATCTGGACCGCATAGCCGTAGACCGCCGCCGCGATGTCCACCGCCCCGAACGCGGTCGGATCGAAGAACACCGGATCGACCAGGTTGGCCGACAGCTCCGAGGCGATCACCGTCTTCTTGAACAGGCCCCAGACGATCAGCAGCAGGCCATGCGTGGCCATGGCCCGGGTCAGCCGCGGCGTCCGGTCGAACTGCGGCAGCAGGTCCGAGGCGCGCACGATCGGCCCCGCCACCAGATGCGGGAAGAAGCTCATCAGCAGCATGACGTCGAGCAGGCTCTTCGCCGGCGGCGTCTTCCCGCGCTGCACGTCGACCACGTACGAAATGCCCTGGAAGGTGAAGAACGAAATCCCGACCGGCAGCACGATCTGCAGCAGCGGCAGGTCGCGCTCCCAGCCGAACCGCGCCAGCAGCTCGCCGGCCTCCTCGACGAAGAAGCCGTAGTATTTGAAGAAGCCGAGGATCAGCAGATTGGCCGCGACGCCCAGCCCGACCAGCCAGCCGGCGCCCGCGCCTCGTTCGCGGTTCCGCGCGATCAGCGCCGCCACGCCCCAGTTCAGGATCGCCGATCCGATCAGCAGGCCGACGAACCGCCAGTCCCACTGGGCGTAGAAGAACCAGCTGGCCAGCAGCAGGAACAGCTTGCGCCGCCCGTTCTCGCGATCCAGCGACCAGGCGGTGAAATAGACGACCAGGAAGAAGACGCCGAACGCCAGCGTGGGGAACAGCATCTAGTCCGCGCCCCCTCGTTCCGCCTTCCACGCCTCGTAGGCGGCCATCAGGTCGCCCGCGAGGGTGCCGCCGATCCAGTCGGCCCCCGCGCTCGTGAAATGGACCCGATCGCCGCGCATCAGGGGCTCGGCCCCCAGCGCCAGACGATCCGACGAACAGTCTCCCCCCATCCGTCCGTGCCAGTCCCAGAACGCCACACCCAGATCGGCGGCGACCCGGCGCTGCACGTCCCGGACCACCGCCAGCGACGGCGGCGGCGCCCTCAGTCCGTCGGCCGAACAGCCCTCGGCGGTGCCGCTCCGCAGCGCGTCCGGCGCGCCGAGGATCAGGATCGAGGCGTCGAACGGCGGCATGGCCCGCATCCGCTCGATCTGGGACCGCAGCAGCTGCTCGTAGGCCACGGGGTCGAGGGCCGGATCGAACCCCTCATTGGTGCCGTAGGCCAGCACGATCAGCGACGGCGGCAGGAAGCCGACGACCATCTGCATCGTCATCTCGTCGCGCGCCGCCAGGTCCGCGAGCGTCGACCCGGTCAGCCCCAGGCTGGACACCACCACCCCCCTCCCGAGCCGTTCGGTCCAGACGGTGTCGAGGACTGCGCCCCGCCCCGCGCCCCGGAAGGTGACGACGGAGGCGGGACGCGGCAGGTCGATGCGATAGCAGGCGGCGCCGTCGTCATCGGATCCGTTCAGATCGACCGGCCACGGCTCGCCGTCGCCGACGTCGATCAGCACACCCTCGCCCGGTCCGCGTGGCCATCCGCAGAGCCCGACCCGGCCGGCCTCCGCGCCCGGGTCGAGCCGCAGCGTCAGTTCCGCCCCGGGGCCCGCCAGCGCCCGGACCGAGCCCGGCCCGAACCGGCCGGTCTGTCCCCCTGCGACCGGCCGCAGCGGAGCCCGCTCCACACCCCAGCCGCGGGTCTCCAGCTGCACCTGATAGGGCGCATAGCCGTCGTGCGGCGCGCCCGCGGGCAGACCGCCCCGCCCTCCCGCGCCGAACCGCTGCTGCAGATCCGCCCTCAGCTTGCCGGTGATGCGGTCGCCCGCGGTGTGGCTGTCGCCGATCTGCAGGATGCGGACCGGCTCCTCCCGCGTCCCCGCCTCGGTCGCGGCGAGCGCCTCGAACAGACTCGTCAGAGCCTCCGGCTGACACAGGCCGCCGGGGCAGACCGCGGCCCCGGGCGTCGGCGGGCTGGATGGCGCATACGGCGTCTCCTGCCCGGCCGCGGCGAGCGCCGGCGCCGCCAACAGCCCCCATGCCAGGACCGCCGCGATCCGCTTCATGCTCAGGCGGCGGGCGTCTGGACGGGGGCGGGCGCGGGCCGATCCAGGCCCGCGTCTCGCTTGAGCCGCTCCGCCACCGGACCGCTCATGCGCAGATAGCCGGCCATCGACATGTGGATGCCGTCGTTGGCCCGCATCAGCACCTTGCGGCCGTCCCGGTTCGGCAGATAGGCCTCATAGCGGCCCTCGGCGTTCGAGGTCAGGCCGGTGGTCTCCAGATACGGCACGCCCAGCGCCCGCATCCGCGCCTCGACGACGTCGTTGACCAGCGCCATCCGACCGTCGAACCGGCTGCTCTTCATCCGCGGCAGGCCGACCCAGTAGACCGCCACGTCGCGGCTGCGCAGCATCGCCACCAGATTGTCGATCCGGGTCGCATAGGCGGTCTTCCAGCCGTCGGTGCCGAAGTCGTGGACCGCGCCGTCCAGGCTGATGCCCTGCGCGTCATTGGTGCCGAACAGGATCACCGCCACGTCGATCGGCGTCTCCTCGATCTGGCGCTGCGTCCTGGACTGGATGTCGACGTAGTCGTAGCGCGACAGGCCGGTCGAGACCTCCGAGAATTTGGTCACCGTCACCTTCGGCTCGTCGCGCAGGTCGCGGTACAGGCCGGCGTAGAGGCCGTCGGCCATCGAATCCCCGAACACCCCGATCCGCAGCGGCCCCCGCGCCAGCCGCGCCGGCAGCGGAGTCACGGCGGCGACCGCCGGGGGCGCGGCGGGGACCGCGACCGGCGCCGGCGCGCTCGGCGGCGCCGACGCATTGGCCCGATCGCCCAGCATGACCGTCGGATGGCGCAGCCAGTCGCGCCCGTCCGGCGTCAGCAGCAAGCCTGCCAGCACGCCGACCCCGAAGGTCACTGTCAATGCGTTGACGCCCGCCCGCAACTCGCCCCCCGAACCTGAATCCGCCCGGCTCCGCTTTTACCCCATCGCCGCGCCCTGACCACCTCGCGCCCGCCTGACGCGAAGAAAAAGGTTAACGGGGATGCGCCGGGGCGCCCGCTGGCTCCTGTCGCGCAGTGATGGAAGGGGAAGCCCACCCTCACCTCCCCACGCCTTGGAGGACCGCGCGAAGCGTGGTGGAGGGGCGCCGCCGCCCCATGACGCTGTGCTGACAATCCGGAAAACTATAGTCGGGTTCGGCGGATAATATCCCTTACATTCAACACCCTGACCTTTTCTCGACGCCGTTTCCTGCGCACAGTTGGGGCCCGCCATACAATATTGCCGTCCCGTCGCATGGGGAGGCGCAGAGGCCTTGCGTGCTCTGGCGGCGGGATGTGGAGAAGCGGGGGCCCGGTTCCCGGCTGACTTCGTCATCCCGGACCTGATCCGGGAGCACGTCAGCCAACGCCCGGGGTCTGATGGATGTCGGATGTCAGGGGCGAGGGGGATACTCGCCCGGTCCGGGGATCGGCTGCGCAAGGCCGACCCGCCCGCCGGAGGCGCTGCGGTAAGGCGTTAAGAGCGCCACCCGACGCAAGCTCCCGGAAAATCTCCGCGCGGAGCGTCTGTCTGCGTCGAAACGGTAAAACCAAACGAACTCCGGGCGCAGGCCCGGCGCTCCGCACGCCTTCCCGACCCGCTCGCAACGGGCTTCTTGCAATTAGTCATTTTCCTAATTAGCCTCCTTCCTATGAACTCGCTGTTCAAGGCTCTGTCGCATCCGGTCCGCCGCCGCATCATCGAGATGCTGCGCAAGGGGCCGATGGCGTCCGGCGACATCGCCGCCGCCTTCGACATGAGCTGGCCGACCATCACCGGACACCTCAACGCGCTCAAGGAGGCGGGGCTGGTCTCGCCCGAGCGCGCCGGGGCCTCGATCCGCTACCGGCTCGAGATTTCGGCGGTCGAGGAGGCTCTCGCCTTCCTGCTCGCCATGACCGGCGTCCGCGCGCCCGATCCAGACCCCGATCCTGACAGGAAGGACCGCCCATGACCCGCCTTTCCGCCGCCGACCGCGCCACCGTCGTGGTCACCCTGATGATCGTCGCCGCGGGCGTGTGGGTCTTCCTCGCCGGACCGCTGGAACTGATGCCCTACCACTTCGGCGCCGACGGCCAGGCGGACGCCTGGGCCGGGCGGGAGGCGATCGGCGCCGGCCTCGCCGGGCTCGGCCTTCTGACCGGGATTCTCGCGGGTGGCATGGGGGCCGCCGCGGGACGGGCGGAAGACCCCGCCCGGGTCCGGGCCCTGCGCTCCGGCCAGGTGCTGGTCCTGATCTGCCTGCTCGGCGTCAGCCTCTTCGCGGGTGTCTCAAGCGTGAGCGGCCTGACCTCGATGAGCGCCGCCGCCCCCATGGCCGGCCTGTCCGCCTTCTTCCTCGTGATCGGCGCCGTGCTCGGCCGGGTCGGGCCCAATCCGGTCGCCGGCGTCCGCACGCCGTGGAGCTACAAGAGCCGTCTCGCCTGGGACCGCTCCAACCGGCTGGCTGGCCGGCTGTTCTTTCTGATCGGCCTCGTCGGTCTCGCCGCCGCCCCCATCGCCCCGCAACCCCTGGGCTATCAGGTCCTGATCGGCGCCGTGGTCGCGGCCGCCCTCTGGTCGGTCGTCGAAAGCTGGCGCGTGTGGCGCGCCGATCCCGACCGCCAGCCCTTCTGAACCCTGCCCCGGGAGACCGCCATGCTCAGCCTGATCCTCGCCGCCGCCCTGCTGACCGACCCGGTCGCCACCCCGGTGACCCTGCCGTCGCAACCCGCGCCCCTGCACGGGACTCTGCTGAGTCCCGGGACGCCGCCGCGCGCCGTAGCCGTGATACTGCCGGGGTCCGGGCCGACCGACCGGGACGGAAACAGCCCGTCGGGCGTCAACGCCGGCTCCTACCGCCTGCTGGCCGAAGGGCTGGCCGAACACGGCGTCGCCACCCTGCGGATCGACAAGCGGCATCGGCGAGAGCGCCTCCATGGCGATGGCCGAGACTGACCTGCGCTTCTCGCACTACGTCGACGACGCCCGCGCCTGGGCCGCCGAGGCGACGTCCCGGACCGGCCGGCCCTGCGCCTGGCTGATCGGTCACAGCGAGGGCGCGCTGATCGCCCTGGCCGCCGTGGCGGAGGGAAACGACGGGATCTGCGGCCTCATCCTGCTGTCCGGCGCCGGTCGACCGGCGCGGGCGGTGATCGAGGAACAACTCGGATCGCAGTTGCCGGAGCCGATGCGGTCGCAGGCGTTCCATGCCCTGGCGGAGTTGGAGGCGGGCCGCCTCGTGGCCGATCCGCCGCCGGCGCTGGCGGCGCTGCTGCGCCCGTCGGTGCAGCCCTACCTGATCTCGTGGCTGAGACTGGACCCGGCGACCCTGATCGCCGCCTGGGACGGGCCGGTCATGATCGGCCAGGGTCTGACCGACCTCCAGACCACCGAAACCGACGCCCGCGCCCTGGCGACGGCGCAACCGGAAGCGAAGCTGGTGCTGTGGGCCGGCGTCAACCACCTGCTGAAGCCCGCTCCCGCCGACCGCGCCGCCAATTTCGCCACCTACGGCGACCCGGCCCTGCCGCTGGCGCCCGGCGTCGTGGACGACGTGGCCGGCTTCATCCTGCAGCCGCGCTAGTGGCGGCGGTCGCCCCGGTCGCCCTGACCCTTCGACGCGGCGTGTTTCGCCTGCCGTTTCTGGTCCTGGGCCGACGACCGGCCGACGTCGTCCATCTCGGTGAAACGGCCGTCGTCGTCGCGTCGGGCGTAGCGCTTGTCGCCGGGGGTCGGTTCGATCAGTTCGCGTTTGCTCATGGCGTAACTCCTTCCACCGAAAAGGAATCCGGCAGGAGTCATCCGGTTCCCGTCAGGCCAGCGTCTCCTGGAACCGCACCGGCCGCCCGTGGGCCGAGCCGATCAGATCGCCGTCGCGCATCACCACCCGGCCCCGGACGATCGTCGCCATCGGCCAGCCGGTCGCCTCGAAGCCGTCGAACGGGGTCCAGCCCGACCGCGTGGCCATGTCCTCATGCTTGATGACCCGCCTCGCCTTCAGGTCGACCAGGGTCAGGTCGGCGTCATAGCCCTCGGCCATCCGCCCCTTGCCGGCGATGCCGAACACCCGGTTGGCCCCGTGCGAGGTCAGGTCGATGAAGCGATCCAGCGTCAGCCGCCCGTTGGCGACATGGGTCAGCATCACCGGCACCAGCGTCTGCACGCCCGGCATGCCCGACGGCGAGGCCGGATAGGGCCGCGCCTTCTCCTCCAGCGTATGCGGCGCGTGGTCCGAGCCCAGCACGTCGGCGACGCCCTGCTCGATGCCGCGCCACAGGCCGGCGATATGGTAGTTGTTGCGGATCGGCGGGTTCATCTGCGCCAGCCCCTTGAGCCGCTCATAGGCCTCGTCGCCATCCAGCGTCAGGTGCTGCGGCGTCAGCTCCATCGTCGCCACATCCTTGTGGTTCGCCAGGAACTCGACCTCCTCGGCCGTGGTCACGTGCAGCACATGGATGCGCGCGCCCGTCTCCCGCGCCAGCCGCACCAGCCGGCGGGTCGACATGATCGCGCTCTCGGGATCGCGCACCTCGGGATGGCTGGTCCAGTCGCCGGTGCGGGCCAGCGGCCGGCGCTCGACCAGCCGGTACTCGTCCTCGGAATGGAAGGTGGCGCGGCGCTTCACATGGCGCAGCACCTCGCGCACGCCGTCGTCGTCGGCCACCAGCAGGGTGCCGGTCGACGCCCCCATGAACACCTTGACCCCGCAGCAGCCCGGCAGCCGCTCCAGCTCGCCCAGGAAGCGGGCGTTCTCGTGCGTCCCGCCCATGTAGAAGGCGTGGTCGGTCCACATCCGGTCGCGCGCCCGGACCAGCTTGTCGGCCAGGGCGTCCGGATCGGTCGTCGAGGGCTCGGTGTTCGGCATCTCGAACACGGCGGTGACCCCGCCCAGCGCCGCGGCGCGCGAGCCGGTCTCGAGGTCTTCCTTCCACTCCAGCCCCGGCTCGCGGAAATGCACCTGGGTGTCGATCACCCCGGGCAGCACGGTCAGGCCGGCCGCGTCGACGCTCTCGCCGGCGCTGGCCTGCGACAGATCCCCGATGAAGGCGATCCTGCCGTCGATCACCCCGACGTCGGCCATGTCGCGCCCGGCGTGATTGGCCACCTCGCCGCCGCGGACGATCAGGTCGAATGTCTGAGTCATGGACAGCCTATTACCACGCACCCAACATCCGTCATCCTCGGGCTTGACCCGAGGATCAGATTATCCGGTGCGCGGTGGGTCCATCGGGGCGCGATGTCAGGGCCGCGACGCAACGCACAGCTCGCCACCCTCGTCTGATCCTCGGGTCAGGCCCGAGGATGACGGCGTTAAACGCCCCGCTCCGCCAGCAGCTTGCGAGCCGCCTTCAGCACGCGCTCGGCGGGCAGGTCGTTCATGTGCAGGATGGCCTGGTCCAGACGCGGATCGATCTTGCGGTATTCGTCGACCGAGCGCGGCCCGCGCACCGCGACCCCGCCCCACGGCCCCCGCTCGACCTCGTCCGACGGGCCGTAGGCGGCCACCACCGGAACGCCCGAGGCCACCGCCAGATCGGTCCACAACGAGTCGCCACCGAGGTACAGCGCGCTCCGGCCCACCGCCGCCACAATCTGGAGCGGCGTCAGCCGGCCCTGCAGTTCAATGGTGCGGTGGCGCGGCAGGGACAGACGGATGGTGTGGGCGGCGTCGCGGTCGGTTTCGTCGCCGACGACCAGCACGCGGCCGCCCTCCAGCGGACCGCCCTCGCCGACCAGGCTGGAGGCGACCTTGGCGAACCGCTCGGCGGGCCAGCGCCGGCCCATCCATTCCGCGCCCGGGCCGACGGCCAGCATCGGGCCCTCCCCCGGCGGGATCAGCGCCTCGACCGAGGCCCGGGTGGCTTCGGAGACGAACAGCCGGGGCGCGGGAACCTCGTCCAGCTGCAGCACCCGCGCCGCCAGCTCCACGGCATGCACCCCCGGCTCGCGCTCGCCGCGCACCGCCCGCTTCTGGCGCTTCAGCTTGCCGGACAGGGCCGAGCCGCGCATGTCGACCACGCAGCCCCAGTGGGTCGCCCGCACCTGGTTCCACAGGCCGATCCAGTCGAGCCGGCTTTCCTTCTCCAGCACGATCAGCCGGTCCAGCCGGGGGGTGTCAGCGAACAGCGGGGCGCTGGCCGGGGATCCCACAATGGTGAGGCTCGCCTGCGGCATGGCCTCGACCAGATACGCCAGCACGCCAGACGACAGCACCGCGTCCTGCGCGCCCGCCTCGGCGATATACAGGATGGGAAAACGGGCCGTCATGATTGGACCGTATACGGATTCTCCGCTTCCATCAGCGTTTCACGGGGTGTGGTCCACAGGCGCGCGACACCCTATCTGGTCCGTATGACGACCCACATCGCCCGCCTCGACAGCCGCGCCCTGATCCGGGTCTCCGGGCCCGACGCCCGGCCCTTCCTGCACAACCTGCTGACCCAGGACGTCGAGACGCTGGCCGCGGGAGACCTGCGCTTCGGCGCCCTGCTCTCCCCGCCGGGCCGGCTGCTGTTCGACCTGTTCCTTTGGGGGGAGGCCGACGGGGTGGTGCTTGACGCCGCCGCCGACCGCCGCGAGGCGCTGCTGCAGCGGCTGTCGATGTACAAACTCCGCGCCCGGGTCACGGTCGAGGCGGATGACCGACCGGTCCTCGCCTGCTGGCCGGACATCGCCGGGGGCTTCACCGCCGACCCCCGCGCGCCGGGGCTCGGCGGCCGGCGCTGCGGCGGCGGGATCGATGCGAACGCCACGGAGGCCGACTGGCAGGGACACCGGCTCGCCCTCGGCGTTCCCGATCCGGCGCTCGACGCGCCATCCGACAAGGCCTACCCGATCGAGGCCGATTTCGACCTGCTGAACGGCATCGATTTCCAGAAGGGCTGTTTCGTCGGCCAGGAGACCACCTCCCGGATGAAGCGCCGCGGGGCGATCAAGACCCGCATGCTGCCGATCGCCTTCGACGGCCCGCCCCCGGCCTCTGGAGCGGAGGTGCTCAACGGCGACCTCCGCGCCGGCGAAGTGCTCAGCGGTCGGGACGGCGCCGCCATGGCCCTGCTGCGGCTGGACCGGCTGGACGGATCCCTGACGGTCGATGGCCGGCCGGTCGAGGTACGTTGGCCGATGTGGATGGAGCGCCCGGCCTAACCGGCCCCGGACGCGAGCACGATCCGGCCGTAGCAGCCGCTGATATAGGGCGCCCCGCCGGCTACATGCTGCGGCGGCGGACAGGTCGTGATGGTCCCGTTGTTCAGCGGCACTACGTAGATGCGGCTCTCGCCGGGCGTGACGCCCCCGGAGCGATGGCCCATGCAGTCGGGGGCCCCGTTGGTCTCCAGCGTCTCGCTGACGATCCAGTGGCCATCCCGGTCGGTCTCCGTGCGGTAGCGCTTGCGCACCCGCTCCTGACCGCTCTCGACCAGCATCACGCCGTCGGGACCGAACTCCCAGGTCTCCATGCACACGGGCTGCCCGTCCCGCTGGTCGAAGGTATGGAACAGGTACAGCCCCTCCAGCGTGAGCGGCTCCCGGTCCTGCGCCAGGGCGGGCGCCGGCGCGCCGATCGTCAGCACCGCCAGTCCCACCGCTATCCGTCTCATCATCCATCCCTCCCCGCTCGACGCGAACGTCACAGGAAGCATAGGGTCGCGACGGCTTCAATGCCGCCGCGCCCCACGAGGACCCGACCCATGCCGCTCATTGATCTCAGCCACACGATCGAGGCCGGCATGATCACCTACAAGGGCCTGCCGGCGCCGCTGGTCTGCGACCACCTGAGCCGCGAGGCCTCGCGGGCCAACTATGAGCCCGGGACCGAATTCCAGATCGGCCGGATCGAGATGGTCGGCAACACCGGCACCTATCTGGACAGCCCCTTCCACCGCTACGCCGACGGCGAGGACCTCAGCCAGGTCGGACTTGAGCGCGTCGCGGGCTTGCCCGGGATCTTGGTCCGGGCGCCCGACACGCAGGCCGTGGACGTCGACCGCTTCGAGGGCCGCGATCTGCGCGGCAGGGCGGTGCTGGTTCACACCGGCTGGGCCCGCCACTGGCGCACCGACGCCTATTTCGAGGACCACCCCTTCCTGACCGAGGCGGCCGCCGCCTTCCTCGTCGAGGCCGGCGCGGCCCTGGTCGGCATCGACTCGCACAACATCGACGACACCCGCACCCGCGCCCGCCCGGCGCATACCCTGTTGCTCGGCGCCGGCATCCCGATCTGCGAACATATGCGCGGCCTGGAGCTGCTGCCCGACGCCGGCTTCCGCTTCACCGCCGCCCCGCCGAAGATCAAGGCCTTCGGGACGTTTCCGGTGCGGGCGTTCGCGGAGGTGGCGGTATGACCGTCCATCGCTGCGCCTGGTGCGGGACCGATCCGCTGTACGTCGCCTATCATGACGAGGAGTGGGGCGTGCCCGAGTACGACGCCCGCGCCCTGTGGGAGAAGCTGGTGCTGGACGGCTTCCAGGCCGGGCTGGCGTGGATCACCATCCTGAGAAAGCGCGAGGGGATGCGCGACGCCTTCGACGGCTTCGATCCGGAGAAGGTCGCCGCGTATGGCGAGGCCGACATAGAGCGGCTGCTGGGCGACGCCCGCATCATCCGCTCCCGCGCCAAGATCAACAGCGCCATCAAGGGGGCGCGGATCTGGCTGGAGATGCGGGAGAACGGCGAGGACTTCAGCGAATGGCTGTGGTCGTTTGTCGGCGGCGCCGCGATCCAGAACCAGTGGCCCGACAGCGGCGCCCGCCCGGTGGCGACGCCGGAGTCCGAGGCCATGGCCCGGGCGCTGAAGAAACGGGGCTTCACCTTCTGCGGCCCGGTGATCGTCTACGCCTTCATGCAGGCTGTGGGCATGGTCAACGATCACGGGATCGAGTGCTTCCGTCACCGGCAGGTTCGTGCGATGGCCGACCGGTGAAGACCCCGTCGAAGAAACCCGCCAAGGCCAGGCCCGCCGCGAAAACGCCGGCGAAGGCGTCGCGCGGCTTCCCGACCCTGGCGCTCGAGACGGTGCTGATCCAGTCGTGCGGCGGCCCGGTCTGTGGCGTCGACGAGGCCGGGCGCGGCCCGTGGGCGGGGCCCGTTGCGGCGGGGGCGGTGATCCTGAACCCCGACGACCTGCCCGGGGGCATCGACGACTCCAAGGTCCTGACGGCCGAACGGCGCGAGGCGCTGGAGATCGAGATCAAGGCCCGGGCCATCGCCTGGGGCGTCGGCTTCGCCTCGGTCGAGGAAATCGCCGAGCTCAATATCCTGCACGCCACGGGACTGGCCATGTGCCGGGCGGTCGAGGCGCTGGCGGTCCAACCGGTCGCGGCCCTGGTCGACGGCAACTACCGCTTCAAGCTGCCCTGCGATGTGCAGACGGTGGTCGGCGGCGACGGCCTGTCGCTGTCGATCGCGGCGGCCTCGATCCTCGCCAAGACGGCGCGCGACCGGCTGATGATCGCCATGGACGCCGACTATCCGGGCTACGGCTTCGCCTCCCACAAGGGCTACAACGCCCCGGTGCATCAGGCGGCGTTGAAGGCGCTGGGCCCCTGCCCGGCTCACCGCCGCGGCTGGGCGCCGATCCGGGCGCTGCTGGAAACAGACTGAGTCCGCATCCCGCGGATCAAAGGGCCATCATGCCGCCCAGCAAGGCGCCCATCAGGGCGGCGATGATCCCGCCGAGCACCACGACCAGCCAGCCCGGAATGCCCTCGACCATCTCGGCCAGGGTCGGTTCCGGGCCGGGCGCGACGTCGTTGGCGATTCGGCCGTCGAAACGCGCCGGCGTCGGCGGCCTCCAGGCGGCGGGCTCGAAGGCGTCCGCTGCCCGGCCATAGGCGTGATGAGCCTGAAGGCGGCTCGAGGCGGCAGTGGTTATCCGTTCCATGCCGGACTCAACGGCCCGAAGGTCAGGGGCGTTCCGTACGCCCGCGCTCAGGCCGCGTCCGCGAGATTCACCCGCCGGTCGCTGACCACGAACAGGTACTCGACATTGCGCAGCCGCCCCACCGTCCCGACCTTGTCGCCCTTGGGATTGTGGATGCCGATGCGGGCGCCGACGTAGCGCGGCCGGGCGATCTCGATGACCTGCACCTCGCCGCGGCCCGACAGCATCTCGACCAGTTGATCGCGGCCCAGATAGCCCTCGTCGTTGAACGACACGATCAGGTTGGGGGCCTTCACCCCCTCGATCACCGTCTTGAGCGCCGGGGCGATCCCGGGCCGGCTGTTGAAGGCGCTCTTGCGGGTGCGGACGTCGATCCGCTTGTTGGCGATCCCGTAGGTCTCGGGCCTGTCCCACAGCACCAGGCTCTCCCAGCAGTGGTAGTTGCCGAGGTAGGAATGCTGGTTGTAGGGCGGGTCCAGATAAACGAGGTCGGCCTCGACGGCCGGGGCCAGTTCGACGGCGTCGGCGCGGGTCGCCTTGCAGGGTCCCGCCGCCACGCCCGGCAGGATGTCGGGCATCCTCAGCTCCAGCGGCTTCAACGCCCGGCTGGCCCATGATTTCATGTAGGCCATCTGCAGGCCGGCGGTGGAGTCGACCCGGTCGGCGGCCTCCATGAGGCTGACCAGGGCGATGGCCTCGAGCTCGGGCTCCAGCGCCAGGGCCGCGATGCGGTCGCGCATGGCGTCGATGCGGGCGCCGTTCTCCGGCGTGAAATAGCGGGCGTCCTCGCAGAAGGTCTTCGTAAACCAGCCGGGTTCCGGCGCCAGGGCCCGGAGCTCAGCCAGCACCGCTTCGGCCCGCGCCAGCCAGCGCTCGCGGTCGGCCTGGACATAGGCGGTGGCCAACACATGGGCGTAGGCGTTGTGGTCGTTCGACCAGACCCGGAACCCCTGCCCTTTCAGGGCGTGACCGACCCGCGCGGTGCCCGAGAAAAGATCGCACACCGTTCCGCCGTCCGGCAGGGCCGCCGCCACCGCTGCCGTCACATGGCCCAGCAACGCACGCTTGGAGCCGATGTATTTGATCATGCCGACCCTTTGGAACGACGTTCCGGGCTAGCCCTTGCGGCCGCCCTTGGCCGGAGCATGGGCCAGTCGCAGCAGATTCGCAGCCCCCGGAGCGCCGAAGGGGGTTCCGGCGAGGATCAGGACGCGCTGCCCCGGTTCGGCCAGGCCGTATTCGACGGCGCCGGCGACGGCGTCCTCGGTGACGTCCTCCAGCGAGGCCGGCTCCTTGCCCAGCCGGTTCTCCAGGCCCCAGACCAGCGACAGGCGGCGCGCCGTGTCGGGATTGGGGGTCAGGGCCAGAATGGGCTGCAGCGGCCGTTCGCGGGCCATCCGCCGGGCCGTGCCGCCCAGGGTGGTGAAGACCACGATGCAGGCGGTGGACTGGGCCTCGGCCGCCTTGCGGGCCGCGGCGACCAGGGCGTCGGCGTCGATGTCGTCCATGCCGGCGTGTTCGGCGTCCATCAGGCTGGGCCAGATCGGATCGCGCTCCACCCGTTCGATGATCCGGTTCATGATGCCCACCGACTCCAGTGGATAGTCGCCCGACGCCGTCTCGGCCGACAGCATCAGGGCGTCGGCGCCCTCGTACACGGCGTTGGCGACGTCGGAGGCCTCGGCCCGGGTCGGGGCGGGGGCGCTGGTCATCGATTCCAGCATCTGGGTAGCCACGATCACCGGGACGCCGCGCTGGCGGGCGGCGCGGATGATCTGCTTCTGGACCACCGGGACCTCTTCGGGATCCAGTTCGACGCCGAGGTCGCCGCGCGCGACCATCACCCCGTCGCAGTAGTCGAGGATGCTCTCAAGCTGGCTCAGCGCCTGCGGCTTCTCGATCTTGGCCAGGCAGGCGGCCCGGCCCTTCACGATCTGCTTCAGCTCGGCCATGTCCTCGGCCTTCTGCACGAAGCTGAGCGCCACCCAGTCGACGCCGATGCGCAGGGCGAAAGCCAGGTCCTCACGGTCCTTCGGGGTCAGCGCCGAGACCGGCACCACCGCCTCCGGCACGGCCACGCCCTTGCGGTCCGACAGTTTCGAACCGCTCTCGACGGTCACGTCGGCCCAGTCGTCGGTGCGCTCATTGACCCGCAGCCGCACCCGGCCGTCGTCGAGCAGCAGCAGCATGCCGGTGCGCAGCGCCTTGAAGATCTCCGGATGCGGCATCTGCACCCGCGTCTCGTCGCCCGGCGTCGGATCGAGGTCGAAGCGCATCTTGTGGCCGGGCTTCACGTCGATCTCGACGTCGGCGAACCGGCCCAGCCGCAGCTTGGGGCCCTGCAGGTCGGCCAGCACGCCGAGTGGCCGCTTCAGCGCCAGCTCGGCCCCGCGCACGGCCTTCAGCGCCGCCGCGTGATCGTCATGCGAGCCATGGCTGAAGTTGAGGCGAAACACGTCGACCCCGGCCTGGGCCAGGGCCTTGACCGTGCCGGGCGCCCGGCTGGCGGGTCCCAGGGTCGCGACGATGCGGGCGCGCCGGGCTCTTTTCATCGAATATCCATACGGCCTGAAGGGGAAGAAGCCCCTTGTGCCCATGAAAGCGCGCCCGGTTAAGGTCGGTTCGCTGGCGGAAACACGAAGTTATGCGCCGCGCCCCCGGCGCAGGGTGCGGAAGGTCACGGAATACCGCAGCCGCTCGCCCGGCGTGATGCTGTGCTGCCAGTCCCGCCGGGCCGCGCCATCCAGCAGATAGGCCGAGCGCGGCTCGAGCGGCAGCGACGCCCGCCGCCAGCCGTCGCCATCTCGCCGGCGCAGCCTCAGCACCGCCGGCGAGACAAACGACAGGCCGATCACCTTGTCGAACTCGGGCCGATCGCGATGCCAGCCGATGCCGGCGCCGGGCGCGTATTCGGTGACCATGGCGTGCTCGAGGGCGTCGGGGTCCAGCCCCGCGAAGGCGGCGGCGGCTCGCCGCGCCGGCTCCAGGAACCGGGGTATCGGCTCGGCGTCCCTCAGCGCCGAGGCGCTGAAGTCGTAGCGCGAGCCGAACGAAACGACCCGGCGATTGCCCTTGAACCCATGGAAATCGAAGGCCCGGAACGGCAGGTCGGCGAAAGCTTCGACAAGTCGGTCAACCTCGGGTGCGGAGATCACATTCTCCGCGTAGCGGAGCCCCTCCGGCAGCGCCGGCGGTGCATCGAACAGGCTCAATTGCTCACGCGCCATGGCCCCGTAACGCACGGCGCGGACGCATGGTGCGAGCGGCGGGGATCGAACCCGCATGACCGAAGTCGAGGGATTTTAAGTCCCTTGCGTCTACCAGTTTCGCCACGCTCGCGACGGCAATCGTCTAGCAGCGCGATGTGGGTTCGACCATGCGGTCCGTCAGTAGCCCGAGGCGGATCCCGTCGCCATGACGCCGGCGATGCCCACCACCCACAGGATGCAGATCAGCAGGGCGATCCCGGAGGTGACGGCTCCCCCGATCGCGAGTCCCCGTCCGGTCGGCTTGTTCATGGACAGCAGCCCCATGATCAGCCCGGCCGGGGCCAGAATCCACGAGAGCATTCCGATGACCGGAATGAAGGCCATGAGCAGCGCCACGATGCCGACCACCAGCGAGGCGATGGCCAGACCGTTGCTCGGCGGCGGGGAATAGGGGTTCTGGTTGAAATCGTCGCTCACGGAGGCCCTCCTGTGATGAACCGGATTCGCCGACCGTCGCACGCCGGGCGGTGCGGTCAAGCTTGAAAGAGCCTAGTGCGCTGCTGCCTCCGCCGCCTCCGCCGGCCGCATCGCCCGGAAATCGACGTCCGAGTCCGCGATCAGCCAGACCAGGGCGGCCCAGGCGGCGACGTTCTGGTTCAACTGCTCCGGATCGATCTTGTCCAGCGTGTCGTCCGCCGTGTGGTGCAGGTCGAAATAGCGCGTGCCATCCTGGTTGAGGCCGAACACCGGCACCCCCGCGCCCGCCAGCGGGCCGATGTCGACCCCGCCGTGCAGCTCCGGTTGGGGCGAGGGCAGCACGCCGATCGGATACAGCACCCGCGCCGCGGCCCGGGCGAAATCAGAATTCTGCGCGCCAGGCGGCAGGCCCAGCGCATAGACCCGGTCCGCGCCGAAATCGCTTTCGCCGGCGATGACGTGCTTCTCCACCGCCGCGCCGATCCCGCGCAGATAGGCGCCGCCACCGTTGCCGGTGTCGGTCGGCTGGGCCACTTCCTCCGAGCCGTACAGCACCACGCGGATGGTCCGGGCCGGACGACGGCCGCTTTCGGCAATGGCCCTGGCCGCCGCCAGGGTGATGGCCCCGCCCGCGCCGTCGTCGATGGCCCCGGTGCCGAGGTCCCAGCTGTCCATGTGCGAGCCCAGCACGATGATCTCGTCCGGCCGCGAACGCCCCACGATCTCGCCGATCACGTTCTGCGACACGGTCTCGTAGGTGTGGGCCGTCGAGGACAGGCTGACGCGCACCGGGTCATCCATGCCGACAAGGCGCGTCAGCTGATCGGCGTCAGGGGCGCTCAGCGCGAAGGCCGGCAAGGGCACGCGGCCCTCGACGTAGCGGGTCGTGCCGGTGTGCGGCATGCGGTGCTCGTCCGAACCGGCCGAGCGCATCAGGAAGGCGACCGCGCCCTTGGCCGCCGCGGCGGCCGGCCCCGCGCCCCGGATGCGGCTCAGCGGGCCATAGCCCGACCCGTCCTGCATCCGCACCATCTGGCCGGCGTCGACAAAGGCGATCTTGCCCGCCAGCGATCCGGCCGGGGCGGCGTTCAGCGCGTCGAGGCTGTCGAACCGCGCCACCTCGGCCTCGATCGTCCCGTTGGTGCCCGGCGAATGGCCCAGCGCCGCCACGACCAGCCGCTGCGGATGGGCGCCGACGATGAAGGCGCTCTCCTCGCCACGCTCCCAGCCGACCAGCGGGAACTCCTCGATGCGCACGTTCTGGAAGCCCTGCGCCTGCATGTAACCCGCGGCCCAGGCCGAGGCGTCCTGCTCGGCCTTGGACCCGGCCGGCCGCGGGCCGAAGCGGGTGGTCAGCTGGGTGACGTAGTCCAGGGCGATGTTCCGCTCCAGCGCCGCGTCACGGATCGCGCCGGCCCGCTGGACGGTGGCGGCGTCCTGCGCCACCGCCGGAGCGGCGATGAACGTGAGCGCCAGCGCGCTGGCGGCGAGAAGTCGGGCGGACAGGGACATCGGTAACTCCGGGACTCAGAAGGAGGCCGAACCTAGACCGCGCACACCGGAGCGAGAAGCGGCCCGGGCCGGAGTTTTCTCCGCCGCCGCATAAGCAGGGCTGGTCGCTCCTGACGGGGGTCCCGGCGGCATGCATGAAACCACCGCCCCCCTCATTCGCTCTGTGGTCATGCGCGCCATCCTTGTCGCCCTGTGCCTCGTCGCCTGCAGCCCGGCCGCCCCGGCCCCGGATGCACAGCGGCCGGTCGCGCCGTCGCCCGCGGAAGCCCCGGCGCCGGCCGACATTCGCGGCGAATGGCGGCTGACGGCCATGAACGGCCGCCCGGCCCCCGCGCCCGACGACACCGACTCGATCCACCCGATCCTGATGACGGTGGGCGACTTCACCTTTCGGGCCCGCTCGCAGTGCGTGGCCTTCTGGCGGCGCTATGAGCGGGAAGGAGACCGGCTCGTTGTCACCGACGCCAATCCCGGGGCGATGTGCGCCCGCGGCCTGTCGCCATGGGAAACCGGTTCAGCCGCACCCTGTCGGCGGTGACCCGGGCCGAACGCGATGACGGAACCCTGCGGCTGACCGGTCCGGGCACGAGCCTGATTTTCGAGGCCGCGCCGCCTCCGCCCCGGCCTGACATCACCGGCCGCTGGCGGCTGCATGTCTTCCACGGCGTCGCCCCGCCCGCCGGGTCCGAGCCGATCGAGATCACGATCACGGATGGGCGGATCGACGCCAACGCCTGCGTCTTCGAAGACTGGCGCTATCGGCAGGACGGAACGCTGATGGAGGTGACGCCGGACGCCGGAGCGGTCTGCGAACGCATGACGACCCCGTGGGAAGAGCGCTTCGGCGCCTTCATGGACCGCGTGAACCGCGCGACCCTCATCGAAGGCGGCGCGCTGATCCTGGACAGCCCGTCGGAGCAGGTCGAATTCCGACGGGCTCCGTAGGGCTATTCGCCCTTGATGTAGGGCTCGACCGGTCCCTGCAGCTTGACCGTCAGGGCCTTGCCGCGGCGGTCTACGCGGTTGCCGACGGCGAGGCGCACCCAGCTCTCGGAGACGCAGTATTCCTCGACATTGGTCTTGTCTTCGCCCTTGAAGCGGACGCCGATCCCCTTGGCCAGCAGGTCGGCGTCGTGGAACGGGCTGTCGGGATCGACGGACAGGCGGTCGGGAAGGTCGGTCATGGTCGGGCGCTCGGCGAAGGACAGGTCGCGGCCTTTAGCCGAGGATGACGCCCACTCCAAGAGAGCTTGACCTGACGCCGCGTCAATCGGCTAGGTTCGTTGCGAATAGCTACGGACCTAGGATGAACGACCTCGTCACCCGCGATTTCACCGCTTCCGCCGCCGACGGCTATCCGCTGTCGATGCGGCTGATCTCGGCTGAACGGCCGACCGTCGCAGTGCTGGTCAGTTCCGGCACCGGATTTCCCAAAGGCTTCTACGACCGGTTCGCCCGACATCTGGCGGGCAGGGGCGCGGCGGTGCTGACCTACGATTTCCGCGGCATCGCCGGATCGCGGCCCGAGAATCTCGCGGCGATGAAGATGGACTATCCGGACTGGGGGCGGCTCGACATGCCCGCCGCCCTCGACGCCCTGATCGGGGCCGCGCCGGGGCTGCCGATCGTCCATGTCGGCCACAGCGTCGGCGGTCATTTCCTCGGCTTCATGCCCAACCAGCATCGCATCGCTCGCCACGCCTTCGTCTCGGTCGGCAGCGGTTACTGGGGCCGGCACCACCGGTCCTACAACCCGCTCGAGCTGTTCTTCTGGTTCGGCTACGGCCCGTGGAGCCTGTTCCGGCGCGGCTATATCAGAGGCGGGGGCCTGTGGGCGGGGACGGATTTGCCGCGCGGCGTCTGGGAGACCTGGCGGCGCTGGTGCCTGAAAGAGCCCTATTTCCGCGACGAGTTGAAGGACCGGCTGAAGCCGCACCATTTCGAGGCGGTGACGGCGCCGATCCGTTCGTGGATCTTCACCGACGATCCGATCGCCACCCCGGTCACCTCGCCGATCCTGCTCGAGGTCTATCCGAACGCTCCGCGCGAGGTGGTGGTCCGTGCGCCGTCGGACTACGAAGTCGCCCGCATCGGCCACGAGGGCGCCTTCCGCCGCGGCATGGAGCCGCTGTGGGACGAGATGTTCGACTGGCTCCGGGCCGGTTGACGCCGCCCGGCGCATTGCAGGTGACGGCGCGGCGCGCCCCGTGCTAGCGCGTGGGAGGTATTGTTCGGGGGAGCAGCCGTTGCGTGTCGTGAATCTCGTCGTCGTGGCCCTGGCGCTTGGCTTGGCCGCTTGCGGATCGCCGAAGGCCGCGGCGCCGCTGCCGGCCAGTCTGGAGGACGGCGACAACTGCTTCGCCCAGCGCAACTGGAACTGCGCCGCGGCCAACTACCACGGCTACCTCAAGACCTACCCCAATGACCCGGCGGTCAACGCCAAGGCGGGCATCGCCTACACCCGCGCCGGCCATCACCGCGAGGCCGTGCCGTTCTACAAATACGCCGAGGGCCTGGGCGTGATCACCTATGACATGTACGCCGGCTATGCGATCAGCCTCGATGCCACGGGCGACCTCGACGGCGCCATCCGGGCCAACAGAAAGGCGCTGGAGCTCGTCCCCAGCCTGGTCGACGTGCGCGGCAGCCTGGCCGCCCAGCTGGTCCGCAAGGGCCAGCCCGGGGACGCGGTCAAACTGCTCGAGGAATTCGACGCCCTGTTGAAGCGTAATGGCCAGCAGCCCTATTTCACGGCCCAGATCGCCTCGATCAAGCAGACGGCCGGGCTGAACTAGCCCCGGGGCCGCTGCGCGACCGGCCCGCCGACGGACGGCGTCACCGCACGTTAAGTTGACGCCCCGGGGCCGACAGGTTCCTTCTTCCCTCCGGGAGGACCTCATGATCCACGCCATCCTGTTCGCGGCCCTGCTGCAGACCGTCCCGCCCGCCGCCCCTCCGGCGGCGCCCCCGCCGCCGCCCGTCGACTGCGCCGACGCCGACCACAGCGCCTTCAACTTCTGGGTCGGGGACTGGGACGTCAGCGCCACCGGCACGGCTGCCGTGGTGGCGCGCAGCACCATCTCCTCGACCGCCGGCGGGTGCGCCATCGAGGAGGATTACCGCCAGACCGTGGGGCCCGGCGGCGCGCCGGCGACCTATCACGGGGTCAGCTTCAGCGCCTACGACGCCCGGCGCGGCGGCGTATGGCGCCAGTTCTACATGGACAGCGGCGGGGCGGTGACGGTGTTCGAAGGCGGCCCGCGCGACGGCGCCATGGTGCTGGAGGCGCCCGGCCGGCCCGGCACGATCCAGCGAATGACCGTCTCCCCCGAGCCCGACGGGTCGGTGCGGCAGCGCGGTGAATCCTCGACTGACGACGGCGTCACCTGGACACCCGGCTACGATTTCACCTACCGCCGCCGTTGACCGGCCGACCGTCGCGCCTAGGTAAGCGGGTCTTCCGGAGCCCGCCATGATCACCCAGCCCGCCATCACCGTCGACGGCCACGCCATCCCGCTGCTCGGCTTCGGCACCTGGATGCTCGAGCCCGACGACGCCCGGCGCATGGTCGCGGAGGCGCTGCGCATCGGCTACCGGCACATCGACACGGCGTGGATCTATCGCAACGAGGCGGCCGTCGGCGACGGCATCCGGGACGCCATCGAGGCGGGCCATGTCGCCCGCGGCGACCTGTGGCTGACCACCAAGATCTGGGTCGACCATTTCCACCGCGACCCCCTGCTGAAGCAGGCGGAGGAGTCCGCCGCCAGCCTCGGCTTCACGCCCGACCTGCTGCTGCTGCACTGGCCCAGGAAGAAACCGGCCTTCGCCGAGACGCTGGGAGCCCTGAACGACGCGAAGGATCGCGGGCTGACCCGGACCATCGGCCTGTCCAACTTCCCGTCCGCGGAATTCCGCCAGGCCCAGGCGGTGTCGAAGGCGACGCTGGTCACCAATCAGGTCGAATATCATCCGTACCTGAAGCTCACGACGCTGCTGGAAACCGCCCGCGACCTCGGCTCCTCGATCACGGCCTGGTCGCCGCTGGCCCAGGGCAAGATCGCCGACGATCCGACCCTGAACGAGATCGGCCGGGCCCACGGCAAAACGCCCGGTCAGGTGACCCTGCGCTGGCTGATCCAGCAGAACGTCATCGCCATTCCGCGCACCGCGAAGGAAAGCCGGGCCGCGGAGAATTTCGACATCTTCGACTTCGCGCTGACGCCCGAACAGATGGACCGCATCCACGCCCTCGCCCGCCCCGACGGCCGCCTCGGCGACTGGATTGATCCCGCCTTCAAATGGGATCAGGAATGGGCCTGACACGCGGCGAATGATCGCGTGACGGGAGAACGCTGATGGGCTCGGTTCTGGGCTTTCCCGGCGTCGATCCGCTGGACGCGGCGGTCGGCGCGAGGCTGAAGCGATGGCGGGAAGAGCGGGGCATGGCGCTCGGCGATCTCGCGCCCCTGCTGCACATGTCGCTCGAGGAAGTCCGCCGCGCAGAGGCCGGCCGCGGCCATCTGACATCCGCGCAGGTCGGCGCCGCGACCACCGCCCTGCACCTGCCACTGTGGGCGCTGGTCTCCGACACACGGGCGTATTGATCGCGTCCAGGGGCAGGTGACAGCCGCCGCGCGTCCGCCTAAGCCTCGCCCATGGCCTACAAATCGCTCCGCGACTTCATCGCCCTGCTGGAAGCCGAAGGCGAACTGGTGCGCGTTTCGGAACCCGTCTCCACGCATCTGGAAATGACCGAAATCCAGACCCGGCTGCTCCGCAACGGCGGCCCGGCGGTGATCTTCGAAAAGCCGGTGATGCCGGACGGCTCGATCAGCCCCATCCCCTGCCTCGCCAATCTGTTCGGCACGGTGAAACGCGTCGCCATGGGCGTGACGCTCGACAGGAAGACGCGGACCACGGCCGGGGAACTGCGCGAGGTCGGCGAACTGCTGGCCTTCCTGCGCAATCCGACCCCGCCACGCGGCCTCGGCGACGCCATGGAGATGCTGCCGCTGGCCCGGACGGTGATGTCGATGCGGCCCAAGGTGGTGAAGAAGGCCCCTGTGCAGGACGTGGTCCTGACCGGCGACCGGATCGATCTGACCTCGCTCCCCGTCCAGGGCTGCTGGCCCGGCGAACCCGCGCCGTTGATCACCTGGGGCCTGGTCGTCACCAAAGGGCCGTCAGACACGGCCGAGGACGACTTCAACCTCGGCATCTACCGCATGCAGGTGCTGGGCAAGGACAAGGCGATCATGCGCTGGCTGGCCCACCGCGGCGGGGCCCAGCATTACGCCCGGCACAGGAAGGCCGGTAAGAAGGAGCCCCTGCCCTGCGCCGTCGTTCTGGGGGCCGATCCGGGGACCATCCTCGCCGCCGTCACCCCGGTGCCCGACACCCTGAGCGAATACCAGTTCGCCGGCCTGCTGCGCGGGGCCAAGGCCGAGCTGGTCCCCTGCAAGACCGTGCCGCTGATGGTCCCGGCCCAGGCGGAGATCGTGCTGGAAGGCCACGTCCTGCTCGATGAGCACGCGCCCGAAGGCCCCTACGGCGACCACACCGGCTACTACAATTCGGTCGAGACCTTTCCGGTGTTCCAGGTCAGCGCCATCACCATGCGCCGCGACCCGATCTACCTGACCACCTTCACCGGCCGTCCGCCGGACGAGCCCTCGGTGCTGGGCGAGGCGCTGAACGAGGTCTTCATCCCGCTGCTGCGCGCGCAGTTTCCGGAGATCACGGACTTCTGGCTGCCGCCCGAGGGCTGCAGCTACCGCATCGCCGTCGTCTCGATGAAGAAGGCCTACCCCGGCCACGCCAAGCGGGTGATGCTGGGCGTCTGGAGCTATCTGCGGCAGTTCATGTACACCAAATGGGTCATCGTCGTGGACGACGACATCGACGCCCGCGACTGGAAGCAGGTGATGTGGGCCATCTCCACCAAGATGGACCCGGCCCGCGACATCACCGTCATCGAGAACACCCCGATCGACTACCTTGACTTCGCCAGTCCCGAGAGCGGCCTCGGCTCCAAGATCGGCCTCGACGCCACCGACAAATGGCCGCCCGAGACGAAGCGCGAATGGGGCGAGGAAATCCGCATGGACACGGCCGTGGTCGAGCGGGTGTCGGAGATGTGGGACCGTCTGGGCCTGCCGGGCGACGGCGCGCCCATCTGGAAATAACCTCCATCCCGGCAGGCGGGACGTCCTGATCGAGCTGTTCGAGCGCGAGTTCGTCGAGGGGCAGGAGTCGGTCGGGATGAGCCTGATCGGCCAGTTCCGCGACCTCGACGATCCGGACCGCTTCGTCTGGCTGCGCGGCTTTCCTGATATGGAGGCCCGGCGGCGTTCGCTGGAGGCCTTCTACTTCGGCCCCGTCTGGCAGGCGCACCGCGAGACGGCCAACCCGACCATGATCGACTCCGACAACGTCCTCCTGCTCAGACCGCTGGATGAGGCCTTGGGCTTCACCCCCGGCGAACGGGGACCGCGCGGCGCCTCCGGTCCGGGCGCGGGCCGGATCATCGCCGGCGTCCACGCCCTGGACGGACGTGACGATCCCCTGCCGGACCGGTTCCGGCGCGAGGCCGTCCCCCTCCTGCGGAACGCTGGCGCGGCCTCGGTGGCGGTCCTGGTCGCCGAGGCCGGTCCGAACCCCTTCCCGCGCCTGCCGGTGCGCGAGGGCGAACGGGTGCTGGTCTGGTTCGCCGCCTTCGCCGATCCGGCGGCGGCCGACGCGACGCGCCTTCTCTTCCCGGACCAGTCTGTCCAGCGCCTGCGCCTTGAGCCCACGGCCCGGTCGCGCCTGCATGGATAAGCCCCGCCTATGGATAGGCCTCGCCTTACGGGGTTGCCTCCCACGGACGGACGGCGGATTAGGAAAGCCATGCGCTCCACCCTGATCCTCGCCGCCCTCGCGGCCCTCGTGTCGAGTCCCGTCATGTCCCAGTCCGCGTCCCCGACCATTCCCAACGCCGCGCCATGGGATCAGACCTTCCTGCCGCCCGCGCCGGACTGGGACGGCGCCAGCCGCGCCCTGCTGCGCGACGCCTCGGACCCGTGGGTGACTCCGTTCGAGGCCGACCCGGCCCACGACTTCAGCCCCACCTACGCCGACACCCGCGCCTGGTTTGACCGGCTCGACGCCGCCTCGGACCTGATCCGCATCGAGCAGTTCGGCGTCTCGCCCGAGGGCCGGCCGATCTACGCCGTCATCGCTTCGAAGGACGGCGCGGCCTTCGATCCCGCCAAGCCCGTGCTGCTGGCCCAGGCCGGCATCCACCCGGGCGAGATCGACGGCAAGGACGCGGGCATGATGCTGCTCCGCGACATCGCCTTCAACGGCAAGGACGAGCTGCTGGACCGGGTCAACCTGATCCTGATCCCCATCCTGTCGGTCGACGGCCACGAGCGCGCCAGCGCCTACTCCCGACCCAACCAGCGCGGCCCCCGCATCCAGGGCTGGCGCAACACGGCGGCCAACCAGAACCTCAACCGCGACTATCTGAAACTGGACCAGCCCGAGATGCGGGCCGTGCGCGGCCTGATCCTGAAGTACCGCCCCGACCTCTACGTCGACATCCACGTCACCGACGGCATGGATTACCAGTATGACGTAACCTACGGATATAACGGCGAGAACGGCATCTATTCCCGCTCTCCGGCGACCGCTGCCTGGCTGGATTCCGCCTTCAAGCCCGCCGTCAACGCCGCGCTCGAGGCCCAGGGCCACATCCCCGGGGAACTGGTCTTCGGCCTCGACGGCGATCCGAAGGCGGGCCTGTCCGACGGCGGCCTCGGCGAGCGCTTCTCCAACGGCTGGGGCTCGGCCGCCCACGTCCCGACCATCCTGATCGAGAACCACAGCCTGAAGCCGCACGAGCAGCGGGTGCTCGGAACCTATGTCTTCCTCGAACAGGCGATGCGCCTGCTGGCGACCGAAGGCCGCGACCTGCGCGCCGCCATCGCCGCCGACAGCGCCCTGCGCCCGGCCGAGATTCCCGCCAACTTCGTCCAGGACGCCCAGCCCTCGACCACCCGCGCCTTCAAGGGCATCCGCTACGAGATGTACGACAGCCCCGCCTCCGGCCGGCCGGAGATCCGCTGGCTGGGCGAGCCGGATCCCGAACTGTGGCGGATGCCGTTCTACTCCTCCCACCCGACCCTGACGCTGCGCCGCCCCGAGGCCTATTGGGTGCCATCGTATCGCGCCGACATTATCGAACGCCTGCACATCCACGGCGTGGCCATGGAGACCCTGGACGCCCCGCGCACGGTGTCCGTGAACATGCTCCGCCTCGACGACCCCAAACTGGCGACCCGCCCCAACGAGGGCCATGTGCCGGTGACGGTCACCTCGGTCACGCCCGAGCGCCGCGACTGGACGTTCCCCGCCGGCTCTGTCCGCGTTTCCACCGACCAGCCGCTGGGCGACGTCGTCGTCCTGCTGCTGGAGCCGCAGTCGTCCGAGAGCTTCTTCGCCTGGGGCCTGTTCCCCGAGGTGCTCAGCCGCGTCGAATACATCGAGGGCTACGCCATCGCCCCGCTGGCCGAGCGCATGCTGGCCGCCGACCCGGCGCTGAAGGCCGAGTTCGAGGCGAAGCTCGCGGCCGACCCCGCCTTCGCCGCCGACGGCGACGCGCGTTTGCAGTGGTTCTACGAGCGAACCCCGTTCTATGATGACCGCTACCGGCTCTATCCGGTGGGGCGGGAGAACTGACCATGCATAACCATCTGACCGCCGTGCAGGCCGCGAGCGCCTGGAGTGGGGCGCTGATCCTGCTGATGATCGTGCTGTCGATCCGGGTGGTCATGAGCCGCCGCCGGCTCAAGGTGCTGTTCGGCGACGGGGGCCTCGACGAGATGACCCTCGTCACCCGCACCTTTGGCAATGCGGCGGAATACATTCCGGTCGGGATCGGCGCCCTGATCCTGCTGGCGCTGACCGGCAACCAGACCTGGGTGATCCATGCTGTCGGCGGCGTTCTCCTCATTGGCCGTCTGGTTCACGGGTTCGGCCTTCGCTTCGGCAAGGGGCCGGGCATCGGCCGCATCATCGGCATGACGCTGACCTGGCTGCCGCTGCTCGCCGCGGCCGCCATCCTGATCATCCGTCCGCATCTGCCCTGAACCACGCAGGGCTCCGGTTGCGTCGCGCGGGCGGCCCGGCCATATCGGGGCATGTCCGATAGCCTGCCGTCCTCCGCCTCCCCCGACATCCTCTCCGATCTGGTCGCCGCCGCGCTGAGGGCCGGCGCCGACGCCGCCGAGGCCGTCTCCGCCGAACGCGCCGCCCTGTCCGTCGGGGTCCGCAACGGTGCGCTGGAGGACGTCGAGCGCGAGGAAAGCCGCGACCTCGGCCTGCGCGTCTTCATCGGCGGGCGTCAGGCCACCGTCTCCGCCTCCGACCTGTCCGAGGCCACCCGCGCCCGTCTGGTCGAGCGCGCCGTGGCCATGGCCCGCCTCGCCCCCGAGGATCCCTACGCCGGCCTGGCCCCGCAGGACCGGCTCGCCCGCGACCCCTTCGCCGATCTCGACCTGTTTGACCCGACCGGGCGCAGCGCCGCAGAGCTGGAAGCGGTGTCCGCCGAGGCCGAGGCCGCCGCCCTGGCCGTGCCCGGCGTCGTCCGCTCCGAGGGCGGCCACGCCTCCGCCTCGTCCAGCCGCTGGCGGCTGGTCACCTCGCACGGCTTCGACGGCGCCTATCACGGCTCGGCCTTCTCTCTGGGCGTCGGCGTCATCGCCGAAAAGGACGGAGCCATGGAGCGGGGCGGCGAGCACCGCGCGACCCGGCATCTTTCGGACCTGCCCTCGGCGGACAGCATCGGGGCCGAGGCGGGGCGCCGCGCCGTCGCCCGCACCGGCCCGCGCAAGATCGCCTCGACCACCGCCCCGGTGATCTTCGAGAACCGCCTCGCCATGCAGATCCTGTCGCCGCTGATCGGGGCCATCTCCGGCCCCTCGATCGCCCGCGGAACCTCCTTCCTCAAGGACCGCCTCGGCCAGCCGGTGCTTCCGAAGGGCGTCAACCTGGTCGACGACCCCTTCCGCCCGCGCGGCATGGGCTCGACTCCGTTCGACGATGAGGGAATCGCCGTGTCGCGCCAGTCGCTGATCGAGGACGGCGTCCTGACCACCTGGCTGCTGAACACCGCGGCCGCCGCCCAGCTGGGCCTGACCTCGACAGGACATGCCTCGCGCGGCCTCGCCGGTCCGCCGGGGGTCTCGGCCCACAGCCTGCATCTCGAACCCGGAGACCGCGATCTCGACGGACTGATGGCTGACGCCGGAACGGGGCTGCTGGTCACCTCGATGTTCGGCCCGTCGCTGAACGCCAACACCGGCGACTGGTCGGCGGGAGTGTCCGGCTTCTGGTTCGAGAACGGCGAGATCGCCTGGCCGGTCAGCGAGATCACCGTGGCCGGCAAGCTCATAGACCTCTACGCCCGGATGCAGCGCGGCTCGGACCTCGAGTTCCGCGGGGCCAACAACAGCCCGTCCCTGATGTTCGACGCCGTCGCCATCGCGGGCAAATGAGCGACCCCGTTCCCGACCTCGCCGCCGACCTCGACCTGATCCGCGCCGCCGCCCTCGCCGCCGGCGAGCTGGCTCTGGCCGAGCGCGAGGCCGGGCTGAAGATCTGGTCCAAGTCGGGCGGCTCCCCGGTCACTTCGGCCGACATGGCCGTCGACCGCCTGCTCCGCGAGGCCCTGCTCGGCGCCCGTCCCGACCATGGCTGGCTGTCCGAGGAGACCGCCGACACGCCGCAGCGCCTGTCCGTCCGCCGCATCTTCGTGGTCGACCCGATCGACGGCACCGTCGCCTATATGAAGGGCAAGCCGTGGTGGTGCATCCCGATCGCCATCGTCGAGGACGGCCGGCCGGTCGCCGCCGTCATCCACGCCCCGGCCCTGGGCGAGACCTTCACCGCCGTGCTTGGCGGCGGCGCGGCGTTGAACGGACGGCCGATCACCGCCTCGGACACCGCCGACCTCGACGACGCCTCCGTGCTGGCCGACGCGCGGCTGATGGAAGGCCCGCACTGGCCCGAGCCGTGGCCGGTCATGCGCTTCGAAAAGCGCAACGCGATCGCCTACCGCATGGCCCTGGTCGCCGCCGGTGCCTTCGACGCCGCCATAGCCCTGACCCCCAAATGGGACTGGGACGTCTGCGCCGGGGCCCTGATCGTCGAGGAGGCGGGCGGCAAGGTCAGTGACCACCACGGCGGCGCCTGGCGCTTCAACCAGGCCGATCCGCGCCAGAGCAGCCTGGTCTGCAGCGCCCCGGCGCTTCACCCGTTGATCGTGCGGCGCACAGCGCCTATTCCGCTCGCGCCCCGCTAGTTTCTTCCCCACCGGACGCCCCATGACCAAGCCCGCCGACGCCGAAGCCCCGCAGTTGCTGCATCTCGTCATCGGCGGCGAGCTGCGCCACCTCGACGCCCCGGTGTTCCGCGACCTGTCCAAGGTCGAGTTCGTCGGCGCCTTCCCCAACTACGAGGAAGCCCGCAAGGCGTGGAAGGCCCGGGCCCAGGCGACGGTGGACAACGCCCACATGCGCTATTTCATCCTGCACGCCCACCGGATGATCGATCCGCGCGGCGACGCCGGCGAGCACTGATCGGGGCCCGGGCAGGGAACCCGCGCCGGGACTGGAGCGCTTTCAGCCTGTGCTGTAACGTCCGCCCGGGAGAGACCCCATGCTGACCCCCTCACTGATCATCCTGGCCCTGCTGGTGCTGGGCGTCGGCATCGTCATCTGGGCCGCGCGCCGCAAGCCCGCCGGGCCGTCCCCCGGCCCCGACGAGGCCGACACCGCCTGGAACGATCCGATCACCCCGGCCGAGACACCGACCCATCCGGCGTCTACGCCTCGTCAGGACCCCCGCCCATGACCCTGTTCGGCCGCACCCTCGGCGGCGAGGAAATCGCCAGCCTGGTCTTCCTGCTGATGGCCCTGGTCATATGGGTCATGGCCTTGCAGGGCGAGCGGAATTGGGCGCGCTGGTTCCGGCGCTGGGAAGCCGATCGCAAGGGGCGGCGCGACGCCGAGCTGTCGATGGAACGCAACGGCGACCGCCCGCCGCCCTCGTCCGACGGTCCGCGCGGTCCGTGGGGCTGACTTTGGCCGGGGAGGCCTACTCCCGCTTCAGCAGCTTCTCGGTCAGCACCGTGCCCCACCAGCCGGCCTTGAACTCGGCCCGGATCGCCTTCGGGTCGTAGGCGTCGCTGTCGATCCAGTCGATGAAGCTGACCCCCGTCGGCTCGACCTCGCGCAGGTATTTCTCCAGCGTGTAGTCCAGCACCCCGGTCAGCCCTTCGCGGTGGTGCAGGTATTTCTTCGACAGCTGCGCGATGGCCACGGAGATCGGCTCGCCCAGATGGAAATGCCGGTACAGCACCGCCATCATCCCGGCCCGGTCCGCCCCGGACTTGCAGTGGATCAGCACCGGATACTCAATGGTCCGGAACAGCTCGCGGGCCCGGTGGATGCGGTCCCTCTGCGGCGGATCGCGCGAGTCCAGCGGCGCGTTGATCAGCGTCAGCCCCAGCCGCTCGCAGGCGTCCTTCTCCAGCGCATAATAGGCCTCGTCCCGCGCCCCGCGCAGGTTGATGACCGTCCGGATCCCCTTCGACTTCCAGTACGCCAGCTGCCGTGGCGACGGCTGGTTGGTCCGCACCAGGTCGGGCCCGAGCCAGTGGGCGTTCATGAACCACCGCCGCAGGAAGGCGTGGTCCTTCCAGACATAGTCCCACCGCGCCTTGAACCGGCCGGCGCGGGTGGAAAGGTCGTAGCGCGTCATGGCTCCGGAGATAGCCGCCGACGCCTCCGAACGCCACCGGGCGAGGCAATACATTCAGGGCGAGACACGCGCGACAATCGCGCCCGCGACATCCGGGACATGCGTGACACCCTCGACATGCGGCGAACCGGGTCCCCAGCCGTCAACGGAGCGCGTTGGCGATCCCGGTCAGGGTTTCCCGCAGCGAGGCGATCCGCCGGGCCGCGACCGCGTCGCCGGCCGGAGCCTGCAGGCGGCCCGCCAGCGCCGTGAGCGTCGTCGCCGCGCCGGCGTCCGACCGCTCCGCCGCGTCCAGCGCCGTCCTCAACTCGGCCACGGTGGCGGCCGGCAGGGTCCCGCTCCGCTCCAGCTGGTCGACATAGGCGCGCGCCACCGTCGGGTGGGCGGGCCAGCGCACCGGGTTCTGCTGCTGCGGGTTGAAGGTCCCGCCCTGGTCCGCCATGGCGGCGGCCGCGATCTCGGTCGCCGTCAGATGTTCGCCGGGCTGGAGCGTCAGCACGTCGAGGCCGCGAACGATCTCGGTCCCGTAGATGCGTCCGCCGTACCAGTAGGTCGACCAGTAGCCGCCCAGGATCGAGTGCTCCGCATCCACCGGGCCGCGATCGAAATACGCGATCTCCACCGGGTTGGCGGAGTCGGTGAAGTCGATCACCGACAGGCCGCCCTGGTACCAGGCCTGCACGAAGATATCGCGGCCCGGCACCGGCACGATCGAGCCGTTGTGGGCGACGCAGTTCTCCTGCTCGGTCTGGGCCGCCGGCAGCTTGAAATAGCCGCGCCGCTCCAGCTTGCCGTCAACGATGTCGTAGATGGCGTCCGCGCCCCAGGTCATGGGGTCCTGCACACGGCAGCGCGGCCGGCCCCCGCCGCCCCACTCGTCGGTGAAGATCACCTTGGTCCCGTCGTTGTTGAACGTCGCCGAGTGCCAGTAGGCGAAACCCGGGTCGGTCACCGCGTCGATGCGGCGTGGCTTCCTGGGATCGCTGATGTCCAGGATGATGCCGTTGCCCGAACAGGCGCCCGCCGCCAGCTTCGCGCTCGGGAAGACGGTGATGTCGTGGCACTGGTCGGTGCGGCTGGTGTTCTGGGTTCGCTCGCCATGGTCGCCGCCCTCCCACAGGCCGGCGATGCGGCCGGTCTCGTCGTCGGCGAAGACGCGCGGGCTGTCGATGATGCGGGCCCGCGACGGATCGGCCACCGGGATCTCGATCACGTCGATGCTGAACAGCGCCGTGCGGGGATCCCCCGGCACCGCCCCGACACATCCCGGCAGCTCGGCCTCGTCGCGCACGGACGATGTGCCCGAGTTGTAGACGATGATCGAGCGCGGGTCGGACGAGACCACCGAATGGGTGTGCGAGCCCCGGCAGGTCTGCACCTGACCGACCTGCGCCGGCCGGGCCGGATCGGCGATGTTGAAGATGCGCAGGCCGCGGAACCGCTCGGGACTGGCCTCGCCGGTCACGCCCTGACGGCCGCAGTCGACGCGGCCGCTGGTCTGCTCGACCGACATCAGCAGCAGGTCGCCGACGATTGACACGTCGCCCTGCCCGCCCGGACAGACCACCGAGCTGATCAGCCGCGGCTCCGCGCCGTCGCCCAGCCGGTAGAGGTTGAAGCCGTGGTAGTTGCCCACCGCCAGCAGGTCTCCGGAGAAGGCCATGTCGGTGTTGGCGAAGCTCAGGAACGGTCCGCGCTGGCCGAAACGGTCTTCAGGCGCCTCGCGCCCCGAGCGGGCTTCATCCGCGGTCTCCGCCGGAATGGGCGGAGGCAGGCCGGCCGGGTTCTCTGTGTCGAAGAAGCCCGTCGGCTTGGGCAGGCTGGCGACCAGCGTCACATTGCGGGCCGCCTGCGCGGCGTCACGGAAGCCCGGGGCCAGGGTCGAGCGCGGGTCGTCCGACAACCCGCGGAGCAGCGCGGTCATGCGCCGGATCTCGGCCTGCTGCTCGTTGGTGACGTCGTTGGCGAACTCGAACAGCGCCGGATCGTAGGCCGAGCCCGGCCGCGCCAGCAGCGCCGCGACCATCTCCACGGCCCCTTCGTGATGCGCGATCATCCGCTCGAGGAACAGCCGGTCGAAGGCCGGGCCGCTGGCGGCGGCGAGGGCGGACATCTGCTCGGGCGTGGCCATGCCGGGCATCGTGGCGTGACCCGCGCCATGGCCGGCGCCGTGCCCCGCCCCATGCATGCCGTGGTCGGCCCCGGCCGCCGCGCTCTGGCCCCGCTCGCTCAGCCAGCCCTGCATGAAGGCGATCTCGTCCGCCTGCGAGGCGTCGATCCGGCCCGCCACATCGATCAGCGGCTGCCGGTTGGTGCGGTCCTTGACCAGGGCGGCCATCTCCACCGCTTGCTGGTGGTGCACGATCATGTCGTGCATGAAGCGCACGTCGTCGACGGAATAGCGGTTGGCGGCGAGCCGCACGGCCTCCTCCGCGCTCAGCGTCCGCGCCGGCTGGCCGGGCGCGCCCGGCTGGATGATCGGCACGTCCTGCGCCATGGCCGCGCCCGCCGCGGCGACCAGACCGATGAGCGAACAGCCCATCAGGAGACCGATGGAATTCACACGCCGTGCCGACATAGGCCTGTTCCCCTGAATCGAAGATCACGACCCTAACATGGCATCTCTGGAGGGCCAGCGGGATCAGCAGCCCCTTCCCGCTTGACTTCCTTACCGGCCCGTCCGACCTCGGACCGATGACGACGCCCGCGCCCGCCGCCGACGAACGAGAGCCGCTGCGCCCGTTGCTGGCCCGGATCTGGCGCGACTATCTCTCGCATCACCGGACGGCGCTGTTCCTGTCGATCGCCTGCGCCGCCGTGGTCGGCGTCATGGCCGCCACCGTGCTTCAGCTGCTCGAGCCGGCCATCGACGGCCTGTTCCTCGGCAAGCCGGTGACCATCTGGGGCCTGTTCACCGTGCCGCCCGGCCAGGCCCTGACCGGCATCCCCCTGATCATCATCGGCGCCGGCCTGATCTGGACCGTCGCCGCCCTCGGCCAGGCGGCCCTCGTCAACCGGCTCGGCCACGGCATCGTCGGCGACATCCAGGTGCGGTTGTTCGGCTCGATGATCCGCGCCGACCTCGCCCGCTTGCGCAGCCAGCATTCCGGCGGCTTCGTCTCCTCGGTGCTGTTCGACGCCAACCTGGTGCGCGAGGCCTTCACCAACGGGGTGGTCAACTACACCCAGCACGCCCTGACCCTGGTCACCGTGCTCGCCTACATGGCCTGGACCGACTGGCGCCTGACCTCGATCGTCTTTCTCGGCGCCCCGATCATCGCCTTTGTCATCCGCCGCTTCGGCAAGCGGATGCGCAAGGCCACCACCGGGGCGATGGTCGAGACCTCGAACCTGTCGACCGCCCTGATGGAGAACCTCGACGGCGTCCGGCTGATCAAGATCGAGAACCGCGAGGCGGCCGAGGAGGCCCGCGTCGGCGAGGTCGTCGCCCGTCGGCAGCGCCACGTGATCAAGTCCGCCGACAGCCGTGCCTTCGCCGGCCCCTTCTCCAACCTCGTGGCCATGTTCGTGGTCGCCGCCGTCATGGCCTACGCCGGCTGGCGCGCCCGCGACGGGGCGATGACCGTCGGGGCCTTCGCCGCCTACATCGGCCTGCTGATGGCGGCGGGCCAGTCGCTGCGCCAGGTGACCAATCTCCAGACGGTGATGGCCGAGGGCCTGACCGCGGCCCGCCGCCTGTTCGGCGCCCTCGATATCCAGCCGGAAATCCGGCAAGCGCCCGACGCCGCGCCCCTGCCCCCTGGTCCGGTCACCATCGCCTTCGACCGCGTCAGCTTCGCCTACGCCCCGGCGGCCGAGGGCGGGGCCCCGACCCTGTCGGACGTGTCCCTGACCGTCGCGCCCGGCGAGACCGTGGCTCTCGTCGGACCCTCGGGCGGCGGCAAGAGCACCATCCTGAGCCTGCTGCCGCGCTTCTACGACGTCACCGCCGGCGCGGTGAGCCTCAACGGCCGCGACATCCGCGAACTGAAGCTGCACGACCTGCGCTCGCGGATCGCCCTGGTCACCCAGGAGCCCTTCCTGTTCGACGACACCCTCGCCGCCAACATCTCCTATGGCCGCCCCGGCGCCTCGCAGGCCGAGATCGAGGCCGCCGCCGCCGCCGCCGCCGCCCACGACTTCATCACCGCCCTGCCCGAGGGCTATCTGACCCGCGCCGGCGAGGCGGGCCTGCGCCTGTCGGGCGGCCAGCGCCAGCGCATCGCCATCGCCCGCGCCTTCCTCAAGGACGCCCCCATCCTGCTGCTCGACGAGGCCACCTCGGCCCTCGACACCGAGAGCGAGGCCCTGGTCCAGGCCGCCCTCGAGCGGCTGATGCAGGGCCGCGCCACCCTGATGATCGCCCACCGCCTGTCGACCGTCCGCAACGCCGACCGCATCTACGTCGTCGAGGCCGGCCGGATCGTCGAGACCGGCTCGCACGCCGCGCTGGTCAGGAAGGGCGGCCTCTATGCCCGCCTCGCCCGCCAGCAGTCGCTGGACGGCGAGCCGGTGACGGTGGAGGCGGTTTCGTGACTCACGCTGGATTGGTGGAAGCCTCCCTTGCCCCTGGAGGGGGGAAGGGCCGGGGATGGGGGTGGCGGCGGTTGCCCTCGCTCGGTGGAGGTCAGCGACACCGCGCCTGCAGCTTCGTCCTCCACCCCCGTCCCAACCCTTCCCCCCTCCAGGGGGAAGGGCTTTGAGGCCGCTCCGCAATCCGGCGATCCAGAGCGTCCTCGCCTGGATCCTCGCCCGGTGGATGCGCTTCTGCTACGCGACGATCCGCTGGGAACACCACAATCAGGAGCTCGCCGAGGCCGTCTGGAAACAGGGCGGCGGGGCCCTGGTCGTGTTCTGGCATTCGCGCACCTCGCTGGCGCCGTACAGCTGGCCGCTCGACCGCGCCCCGCCGGTCAAGGGCGTGATCTCGCGCAGCGCCGACGGCGAGTTCGTGGCCAAGGCCGTGGCCCAGCTCGGCATCCCCGCGGTCCGCGGCTCGTCGTCCAACAAGGCCAAGGCCGACCGCGACAAGGGCGGAACCCAGGCCCTGCGCGACGGCCTGCGCCAGCTCAAGGTCGGCGGCCTGGCCATCACGCCCGACGGCCCGCGCGGCCCTGTGCGCAGCATGGCCGAGGGCCTGCCGCTGATGGCCAAACTGTCGAAGGCCCCGGTCCTGTTCCTCGGCCTGTCGTGCAACCCCGCCATCCGTCTGAAGAGTTGGGACAAGGCCCTGATCCCCCTGCCCTTCGGCAAGGGCGCCGTGGTCTGGGACGTCTCGCGGTTCCCCGCGGGGGCGGAGCTCGCCGACGTCGTCGCCGACTGGACCGAACGCACCACAGCCGTCGAGGCCGCCGCCGACGCCGTCACCGGGCTGGAGCGGGTCTGAGGTGGGCGAGCGGCCGGACATCGCGTTCGCCGAGGCGCCGGTGCTGGAGACCGCGCGCCTGCGCCTGCGTCCCTGGCGGAGCGGCGATCCGGGCGCTTTCGCCGCCCTGAACGCCGACGCGCGGGTGATGCGTTATTTCCCCGGCCTGATGAGCGCCGCGGAGAGCGACGCCCTGACCGCCTCGATCCAGGACCGTTTCCGCGCCTGGGGTTTTGGCTTCTGGGCGGTCGAAACCGACGCTCTTCCGTTCGCCGGCTTCATCGGCCTGTCGCGCCCGGCCTATGAGGCGCCCTTTCTGCCCGCGGTCGAGGTCGGCTGGCGTCTGGATCCGCGGTGCTGGGGCCAGGGTCTCGCCACCGAGGGCGCGCGCGCCGCGATGGCCTTCGGCTTCGGCCGGCACGGCCTCGACCAGATCATCGCCGTGGCGCCCCGCGCCAACACGCCCTCGATCCGGGTGATGGAGCGCCTCGGCATGACCGCCGACGCCGCCGGGGATTTCGACCACCCGGCGCTGACCGCCCATCCGGACCTCCGTCGCTGCGCCCTCCACCGGATAGACCGCCAGACCTTCGAGGCGACGGCATGAGCCCCGCCCTGATCGCCTACCGGCTCCTGACCCGGCTGTTCGAGCCGCTGGTCCCGCGCCTGCTCGACGCCCGCGCCAAACAGGGCAAGGAGGACCCCGCCCGGGTCGACGAGCGCCTCGGCCTCGCCTCCGCCGCCCGGCCGGCCGGAAATCTGGTCTGGCTGCACGGCGTCAGCGTCGGCGAGACCCTGTCCCTGCTGCCGGTGGTCGAACGCCTGCGCGAGCGCCGCCCCGACCTCGGCCTGCTGGTCACATCCGGCACCCTGACCTCGGCCACCCTGCTGGCCAGACGCCTGCCCGCCGGGGTTCTGCATCAGTTCGCGCCCGTGGACACGCCCGGCGCCGTCCGCGCCTTCCTCGACCACTGGCGGCCCTGCGCCGCGGTCTTCGTCGAGAGCGAGCTGTGGCCCAACCTGATCCTTGAGGCGCGCCGCCGCGACGTGAAGCTGGTCCTCGCCAGCGCCCGCATCACGGAGAAGACCGTCGACGGCTGGCGCCGCTTCCCCGGCGCCGCGCGCGAAATCCTGTCGGCCTTCGACCGCGTCCTGCCGCAGGACGAGACCTCCGCCGCCCGGCTCGAAAGCCTCGGCGCCCGCATCGACGGCCATGTGAACCTCAAGCTGGCGGGCGCGGCCCCGCCGCACGACCCGGGCGCCTTCACCCGCCTCAGCGCCGCCATCGGCGACCGCCCCGTGGTCGTCGCCGCCAGCACCCACGACGGCGAGGAGATCGCCCTGGTCCGCGCCCTCGACAAACTGGCCGACCGCCTGTGCCTGATCCTCGTGCCCCGCCACCCCGAGCGCCGCGGCGACATCGCCGCCGCCCTGACCCGCGACGGCTACCGCTTCGCCCTGCGCTCGGACGGCCGCGAGCCCGACCGCGACACCGACCTCTATGTCGCCGACACCCTCGGCGAGATGGGCCTGTTCCTGCGCCTCGCCGACGTCGTGGTCATGGGCGGCTCCTTCTCCGCCGCGCTGGAGAAGCCGCCCGTCGGCGGCCACAACCCGCTCGAGCCCGCCCGCCTCGGCAAGCCCGCCGTCACCGGCCCGGACATGAGCAACTGGGCCGCCGTCTCCCGGGCCCTGGTGGACGCCGGCGGCCTGGCCGTGGTCGACGCCCCGTGGGACCTGGCCCCGGTCATCACCCCTCTGCTGGTCGACGAAAAGGCCGCCAGGGCCATGGGCGAGCGCGGCCGCCGCGCCGCCGCCGAGGCCGGCTCCGGTCTCGACCGGCTGTGGGACGGCCTGGCGCCGCTGCTGCCGCCCGCGCCGCCCCGGAGCGGCCGGCGATGAAGCTCAACACCCCCCGCTGGTGGTACGACCGCGAGCGCCGCCACGCGCCGATGACCCGGATGCTGCTCAAGCCCCTGTCGTGGGTCTGGGCCGCCGCCACCGCCCGCCGCATCGCCCGCGCCGCGCCGTACGATCCGGGCGTCCCCGTGATCTCGATCGGCAACCTGACCGTCGGCGGCTCGGGCAAGACTCCGGTCGCCCGCGAGATCCTGTGTCTGCTGCGCGCCGACGGCGTCGACGCCCACGCCCTGTCGCGCGGCTACGGCGGGCGGCTGGAAGGCCCGGTCCGGGTCGATCCCGCCGTCCACACCGCCGCCGACGTCGGCGACGAGCCGCTGATGCTGGCGCTGGACAGCCCCGCCTGGATCGCCCGCGACCGTGTCGCCGGGGCCCGGGCCGCCGCCGCCGCCGGCGCGCGGGCGCTGGTCCTTGACGACGCCCATCAGAACCCGGCCCTGGAGAAGGCGCTCAGCCTCGTCGTCGTCGACGGCGAGACCCGCGACCACGAATGGCCGTTCGGCGACGGCTCGGTCTTCCCGTCGGGGCCGATGCGCGAGCCGCTGAAGGCCGGCCTCGCCCGCGCCGACGCCGTGGTCGTCCTGCTCCCCGCCGACGCGCCGGGGGCGGATCCGGAGCTGATCGCCGCGTTCGGCGCCCTGCCCGTCTTCATCGCCCGCCTCCAGCCCGCCGCGCCGCCGCCGCCCGGGCCGCTCATCGGCTTCGCCGGCATCGCCAAGCCGTGGAAGGTCGAGCGCTCGCTCAAGGCGGCCGGGGCCGACCTCGTCGACTTCGCGCCCTTCCCCGACCACGCCGCCTTCCGCGAACAGGACCTGCGCTTCCTCGCCGACCGCGCGGAGCAGTTCGGCGCCCGGCTGATCACCACCGAGAAGGACTGGTCCCGCCTGCCGCCCGCGTGGCGCGCGCGCGTGATCAGCTGGCCCGTCAAGGCGACATTCGAGGACCCGGCGGCCGTCTCTGCGGCCCTGCGGGCGGCCCTGGCCGCCGGCTGACGGTCAGTTGACGAGCTGGCCGCGCACCGCGCCGTTCGGATAGGGGGCGTTATGGACGTTGACGTAGAAGGCGGCGGGCATGGCGAGAATCTCCGCCCCGAGTGACGCCGCGGCGTCAACGCATCCCGAACTCGAGCCGGCTGTCGGCGCGGTCAGCGTGACCACCACGGGTCCCGCCACGCCCAGGCCGCCCCGGTGGATGTGCGCCGCGGTCGCCGGCGCGACCCCGGTCACCGACAGGTCGTAGCAGACGCGGCCCGCCGCCAGCGGATCGATGCGGATCGTCGCCGAACCGCTGCCGTCGGGGTCGCCCGGCCCCGGCGCCTCCGCGGCGCCCGTCATGGCGGCCGTCAGGACTGTGGAGCCGTCCATGCCCAGGTCCGCCGACGTGCAGGCGGCCAGCAGGAGCGATGGGGCCGCGACGGCAAGGATGGCCAGGCGGCGGCCGGAAAACGGAGGGGAGTCGGGGGTCATGATGGCGTCCTCGCTATTGGCATGACGCGCAGGACTCTGCGGCCTGCGCCCTTCCAACACCGGCGTTCTCCAACGGTTCCCCGCGGTCGCCGGCTGGCGCCCGTCAATCGGCCCGGTGGACCACGCCGCCCTTCATCACGAACCGCACCCGCTCCAGCTCGGTCACGTCGGCCAGCGGATCGCCGGCCACCGCGATCAGATCCGCGGGCATGCCGACCGCGATCCGCCCCGCCTCGCCGTCGATGCGCAGGTGCGCCGCGGCTCCGACGGTCGCCGACTGGATCGCTTCCAGCGGCGTCAGCCCGGCCCGCACCAGCAGGGCGAACTCCTGGGCGTTGTCGCCGTGCGCTGAAACCCCGCTGTCGGTGCCGAAGGCGATCCGCACCCCCCCCTCATGCGCCCGGCGGGCCATATCGAGCATCTTCGGTCCCGCCTCCAGCGCCTTGGCCGTCTGGGCCGGGGTGAAGAAATTGTTCGGCCCCGAGGCCACCCGCGCCACGAAATCGCCGGCCAGCAGGGTCGGCACCAGATACGTCCCCTCGCGCCGGAACAGCCGGATCGACTCGTCGTCCAGATAGGTCCCGTGCTCGATCGAGTCGCCGCCGGCGCGCAGGAAGCTGTTGACCCCGTCGCCGCCGTGCGCGTGCGCCGTCACCTGCCGGCCCATCCGGTGGGCCGCGTCGACGATGGCCGCCAGCTCCGCGTCCGAAAACTGCTGCCCCAGCCCCGCCGCCGTGTTCGACAGCACGCCCCCGGTGGCGGTGATCTTGATGATGTCGGCCCCCGACCGCACCTGCAGCCGCACCGCCCGCATGCAGTCCTCGGCGCCCGAGCAGACGCTCTCGGACGACAGCAGATGCATGACGTCCTCACGGTAACCGTTGATGTCGCCGTGGCCGCCGTGGATCGACACCGACTGGCCCGAGGCGATCACCCGCGGCCCCGGCACGTCGCCGCGCCGGATGGCGTCGCGCAGGGCGAACACCGACTCATTGGTCCCGCCCAGGTCGGCCACGGTCGTAAAGCCGGCCAGCAGCGTCCGGCGGGCATGCCGCGCGCCGACCATCGTCCGTTCCGCGTTGGACTGGGTGACCGTCTCCAGCCGGCCGTTCGGGTTCTGCTGGCTGGTCAGGTGCACATGGCTGTCGATCAGCCCCGGCAGCACGAAGGAGTCGCGCAGATCGACGATCCGGCCCTCGCCCCCGTCGCCCGAAACGAAGCCGTCGCGCACTTCGACGACCTGGTTCCCTCTGATCACGAGAGTTTTATCGCGCTGCACAACGCCGGTTTGGGGATCGGCCAAAAGCCGCCCCACTTGCACGAACGTCGTTCCCCCGGCGGGAGAAACAGGGGCGCCGGCGGGCGTTTGCGCTGCAACGCCCCCGGCCAGAAACACGGCGGTCGCCGCCAACAGCGATGTGATCGACTTCACGAAACCCCTCCGGAACAACCCTTGCACCTTAGACGGCTGTCCGTTTCCGCCAAGGCTCAGGTTGCTCCGGACGTCATGATTTGAAACAACCCGTGACTTCTTGAACGTGCGAGGGGCGTCGCATGCAGTTGGCGAGACGTGGATTCATTCTGGGCGGCGCGGCTCTGATGTCGGGGTGCGCCACGGCGGCGGCCCGTCCGGCCGCCGGCTTCGTCCCGATCCAGGTCGCGCAGGCCCCCGCTGTCCAGATCCAGCGCGCGCCCCAGGTCATCACCTCCCAGCTCAACTCCACCCGCCCGCTCGATCCGCGGGGGTCGGTGCGCCGGGAGCTGATGGAGCGGGCCACGGCCGCCCTCGACATCCACAGGGACCGCATCACCCAACGCGACCGGATGTATCTGGTCGACTTCAAGAAATTCTCGGGCGACGAGCGCCTGTACGAGGTCGACCTGCACGGCGGCGCCGTCACCCTGATGCGCACCAGCCACGGCCGCGGCTCCGACCCGGCCCACACCGGCTTCGCCGAGCGCTTCTCGAACACCCCCGACAGCTACATGTCTTCGGTCGGCGCCTACGTCACCGCCGGCGCGGGCTACGGCGCCCAGCAGGGGCCCAACGTCCTGCTCGACGGGCTCGAATACACCAACAACCTGGCCCGCGAGCGCGCCATCATCGTCCACGGCGCCGACTACGCCGACCCGGCCTTCCTCGCCCGCGAAGGCAAGCTGGGCCGCAGCTACGGCTGCTTCTCGGTCGCCCACCACGACCTGCCGGTGCTGCGCGAACGCATGGGCGAAGGGCGCCTGCTGTTCGCCTGGGCGTGAGCCCCTACTCCCGCTCCATCGCCCGCCACCCGATGTCCGTCCGGTGGAACCCGCCCGGCCAGTCGATCTTCTTGACCGCCGCATAGGCCCGCTGCCGCGCCTCGGCGATGTCCTTGCCCCGGGCGCAGACGTTCAGCACCCGCCCCCCGGCGGCGACCAGCTGGCCGTCGTGGCGGCGCCGGGTTCCCGCGTGGAACACCTGCACGTGGGGACCGAAATCCTGCTCGGCCCCGCGGATGATCGACCCCTCCAGCGGGCTGTCGGGATAGCCGCTGGCGGCCAGCACCACGCAGATCACCGTCTCGGGGCGGAACCCCGGCGCCGCGACCCGGCTCAGGTCGCCGCGCGCGCAGGCCAGCAGCAGGGGCACGATGTCCCCGTCCAGCCGCATCATCAGCACCTGGCACTCCGGATCGCCGAAGCGGGCGTTGAACTCGACCACCTTGGGCCCGGCTTCCGTGGCCATCAGCCCGACGTACAGCACGCCGCGGTAGGGCATGCCCTCGCGCGCCATGCCCCTCATCACCGGCTCGACGACGGTCCGTTCGGCCGCCTCGACCAGTTCCGGCGTGAACACCGGCGCGGGCGAATAGCTGCCCATGCCGCCGGTGTTGGGTCCCAGGTCGCCGTCATAGGCCCGCTTGTGGTCCTGCGCCCCGCCCAGCAGCAGCGCCCGCTGGCCGTCGCAGACGGCGAACAGCGAGCCCTCCTCGCCGTCCATGAACTCCTCGATCACCACCCGGGCGCCGGCCGTGCCGAAGCGCCCGCCCAGCATCCGTTCGATCTCGCCCTCGGCCTCGCGCTTGTTGGGGCTGATCGCCACCCCCTTGCCCGCGGCCAGCCCATCGGCCTTGATCACATAGGGCGGCTTGAACACCGACAGCGCCTGCCGCGCCTCGTGCAGCCGCTCATAGACGCCATAGCCGGCGGTCGGGATCTCGTGCCGCTCCATGAAGGCCTTGGAGAAGGCCTTGGACGTCTCCAGCTGGGCCGCCTTCTTCGTCGGGCCGAAGCAGGGGATGCCGGCCACCGCCAGCCGGTCGGCCAGCCCGGCCTCCAGCGCCGTCTCCGGCCCCACGACCACCAGATCGGCCTTCATCTCGCGCGCCAGGGCGCACAGGCCGTCCGCGTCGGTGACCTTCAGCGCGACCCGCTCGCCCAGCCTGTCCATGCCCGGGTTGCCCGGGGCGATGACCAGCCGCCGCACGAGGGGCGACTGGGCGATCTTCCACGCCAGGGCGTGCTCGCGTCCGCCCGATCCCACCAGCAGGATATTCATCCCCCGGGCAATGACCGCACCCGCGAAGGCGGTCAAGCGCCGAGCGCGATCAACCGGTCGTTACCGCGGCCGCCTTGGGCGAAGCCGCGGCGCAAACGCGTCCGGCCCCCCTTCATTCGAGCGTCAGCACCACCAGGGCCTTGGCGGGCAGCCGCACGGTCAGCCGGCCGTTCGCGAGGGTCGCGTCCCGGAACGCCCGCGGCTCCACCGCCCGCGGCGCGTCGAAGTTGTTGTGCGCGTCCATGGCGTCGGCGGTCAGCACCCGGCCGGACACCGTCCGCGCCGATCCGCCCGCGACCGACACCGACAGCTCGACCGCCTGGTCCGGATCGAGGTTGACCAGGGCCAGATGGATCTTGCCGTCCAGCCCCCGCGCCGCCGTGCCGTCGACCGCCTTCAGCGACCCGTAGGCCGGCGACTGGATAGTCAGCGGCAGCACGGTGGCGCCCTGGAACGGCTTGTACATTTCGAAGGCGTGATAGGTCGGGGTCAGCGCCATGCGCGGCCCGTCGGTCAGGATCATCGCCTGCAGCACATTGACCATCTGGGCGATATTGGCCAGCCGCACCCGGTCGGCGTGGCGGTGGAAGATGTTGAAGTTCACCGCGGCCAGCAGCCCGTCCCTGAGGCTGTTCTGCTGCTGCAGGTAGCCGGCGTTCGTGCCCGGCGTCGGGTCGTACCAGGAGCCCCATTCGTCGACGGCCAGCACCGTCTTCCCGGCGGGATCGGTCTGGTCCATCACCGCGTCATGGGCGGCGATCATGCCCTCGATCCGGTAGGTCTGGACGAAGGTGGCCGCCCATTCGGCCTCGTCGAAGCCGAGCGCCGCCCCCTTCGCCGCCCAGTCGGCGGTCGGCAGGGTGTAGTAGTGCAGCGACAGGGCGTCGAAATTGCCGCTCCCCGAGGCCATCAGGGTGCGCGTCCACTCCACATCATCGGAGGTGGGGCCGGCGGCCACGACGGTCGTGCCCGACTCGCTGGGCGTGACGAAGCCGACATACTGGCGCATCAGGTCGGCGTAGAACGGCGCCTTCATCCGTCCACCGCAGCCCCACGGCTCATTGCCGATGCCGAGGTAGTCGATCTTCCACGGCTCCTCCCGCCCGTTGGCGCGGCGCATCTCGGCCAGGCGCGAGCGGCTCCTCGAGGTGATGTATTCGACCCACTCCGCCGCCTCCTGCGGCGTGCCCGAACCGACGTTGATGCTGAGATAGGTCTTGGCCCCGATCAGCTCGGCGAACTCGAAGAATTCGTGCGTGCCGAAGGCGTTCCTCTCCTCCTTGTTGCCCCACCAGCGGTTCAGGGTCACGGGGCGCTCGTCGCGCGGTCCGATCCCGTCGCGCCAGTGGTAGATGTCGGCGTAGCAGCCGCCCGGCCAGCGCACGACCGGGACCTTCAGCGCCCTCAGCGCCCCGACGACATCGTTGCGGAACCCGCGGGTGTTGGGGATGTCGGAGCCCTCGCCGACCCAGATCCCCTCGGCGATCCCGGTCCCCAGCTCTTCCATGAACTGGCCATAGACCTCCGGCGCGATCACCGGCCCGGGCTGGTCGAGCCGCAGTTCGCCGCTCGCATTCAGGGTCTGCGCGGACGCGGCTCCCGCCGGCAGGGCCAGCGCGAGGGCGACGGCGAGGCCCGGGAACAACCTTGTCATGACAGCCACGCGCCCCTCCAGGTTTTTACAAATGATCGTATTTTGACCAGTGGTAGCGGTAACACCCGGAGTAATCAATGTGGCGGCGGCGTCCCGATTGCATGCGGTGCGGAACTTTGCTCCCTGAGGCCATGACCGCCGGCTTCCGCATCCTCCCCGTCCGCACCGCGGATGACCTGCAGGCCACGGCCGACCTGTTCGCCGGCTACGCCGCCTCCCTGCCTGTCGACCTTGGCTACCAGGATTTCGGCGGCGAACTGGCGGCCCTGCCCGGGAAATACGCCCCGCCGGCCGGCGAGCTGTTCCTCGCCCGCGACGGCGACGGCGCCCCGCTCGGCTGCGTCGGCCTGCGCCCCCTCGCCGACGACGGCTGCTGCGAGATGAAGCGGCTGTTCCTCCTCCCCGCCGCCCGCGGTCTCGGCCTCGGCCGCGCCCTGACAGAGGCCGTGGTCGATCAGGCCCGGGCGCTCGGCTACCGCGAGCTCCGCCTCGACACCCTCGCCAGCATGACCGCCGCCCAGGCGCTCTACGGCAAGATGGGCTTCGAGCGGATCGCCCCCTATTACGCGCCGACGCCGGAGGGGACGGTGTTCATGGGGCTGGAGCTGTAGGCCGGCTTTCGCCTATTGCGGACTTGGGCGGAGTGGACAATCCTTCCGGGAATCCGGAGGGAATATTCATGTTTGCGAGTTTGATGGTCTTGTTCGCCTTGGCGGGCGATCCGCCTCAGGAGGCCGCCGCGCCGCGACTTTGGACCGGCGATGAGGTTACCTTTCTGGCGCGCCCGCAACCCGAGTTTCCAACCCGGGCAAGGTCGAGCCGGGGCGAGGCCCGGTTGATCTGCACCGTTACGGCAAGGGGCGCGTTCAGCGATTGCCAGATCGAGACCGAGACGCCCAAAGGGAACGGTTTCGGCAGCGCGGCGATGGCCGCCATGCATCGGGGCGCCCGGATAGAAATGTCTGCGGACGGCCCTACGGAAGGCGATCGTGTGGACGTCAGCATCGCGTTCTCGAACGGTCGGTAAGGGGTTTCCGGACCCGGAGTCCGCTGACCGCCCTCGCAACGGCCGCCAGGGATCAGGGGGCTTCGCCAGCCTGATCCGCCGACACCACGTTCGACACCCGCTCCCCATCGACGATCACCGCGACGATGCTGCGGCTGTTCTCGATCCGTGTCAGCGGGTTGCGCGCCAGCAGCAGCACATCCGCCTCATACCCCGGGGGGACGCCGGTGATGATCATCGAACCGGCGGCGGCGGGGGTCGCCGGCGAGGGCGGCGTATCGACGACGGGCGGGGCGGGGCCGAGGCGCAGGACGCCGCCAGCAGGGCCAGGCACGGCAGTGCGATCGCCAGCGGACGCATCGGCAATCTCCCTCGATCCGCCAAGGCTTGACGCACCCGCATTGCGGCGGCCACCGAAATGGCCGGCACGGCCGTTTCCCCCGCCCCTCGCCCCCGCTAGTCTCCCCCGATGAGCGACGACTCCTACGTCTTCGAGGGCCCGGCCGACGAACCGGCGGCGCCCCGCGACAACAATCCGCCCCAGACGGTCTCCGAGCTGTCGTTCGCCCTCAAGCGCACGCTCGAGGACCGCTTCGGCCACGTCCGGCTTCGCGGCGAGATCTCCAAGGTCAACCACCACGCCTCGGGCCACGTCTATCTGACGCTCAAGGACGACAAGGCCGCCATCGACGGCGTGGTCTGGAAGGGCCAGGCGCGCGGGCTCGGCGTGCGGCCGGAGACCGGGCTCGAGGTCATCGTCACCGGCAAGATCACCTCCTATCCGGCGCGGTCGTCGTACCAGATCGTCATCGAGACCATGGAGCCGGCCGGCGCGGGGGCCCTGCTGGCCCAGCTGGACCGGCTCAAGGTCAAGCTGCGGGACGAGGGCCTGTTCGACCCCGCCCGCAAGACCCCGATCCCGACCTTCCCCGCCGTCATCGGCGTCATCACCAGCCCGACCGGGGCGGTGATCCGCGACATCCTGCACCGCATCGCCGAGCGCTGGCCGTGCCGGGTCATCGTCTGGCCGGTCGTGGTCCAGGGCGAGGCCGCCTGCGGCCAGGTCTCCAACGCCATCCGCGGCTTCGACGCCCTCAAGCCCGGCGGGCCCATCCCCCGCCCCGACCTGCTGATCGTCGCCCGCGGCGGCGGCTCGGTCGAGGACCTGTGGTGCTTCAACGACGAGGGCCTGGCGCGCGTCGTCGCCGCCGCCTCCATCCCGATCATCTCGGCGGTGGGGCACGAGACGGACACCACCCTGATCGACTTCGTCTCCGACCGCCGCGCGCCCACGCCCACGGGCGCCGCCGAGATGGCCACCCCGGTGCTGGCTGATCTGCGCGCCGCCGTCCTCGACCTCGACCGGCGGCTGGTTCGCGCCGGTGGACGCCTGATCGAGGAGCGCCGCACCCGGCTGCGCTCGATCGCCCGCGGCCTGCCCGTCCGGCCGGAAGACCTGCTGGCCCTGCCCCGCCAGCGGCTCGACCACGCCGGCAGCCGCCTCGGCTCGGCCCTGCACCGCAACGTCGCCGTGCACGAGCGCCAGCTAATCACCGTCGCCGGCCGCCTGTCGCCCGCCGTGCTCGACCGGGCGCTGGAACGCCGCCGCGACCGCCTCGGCGCCGCCGCCGCCCGCTTCACCCCCACCCTGCCGCGCCGGCTCGAGCGCGACGGCGACCGCCTCGCCGCCCTCGCCCGCGCGCTGTCCAGCCTCAACCCGAGAACGCCCAAGCCCGGGTTCGCCCGCGTCGACGCGGAAGACGGGGCCATGATCGCCGCCGCCGCCGCCCTCCAGCCCGGCCAGGCCGTCCGTCTCGTCTTCGCCGACGGCTCGCGCGGCGCCCACATCGACGGCGAGAGCGACGGTCCGCCGCCCGTCCGCGCCCGGCCGGCCGCCCCGCTCCGCCCGAAGGCGCCGCCGCCCGGACAGGGCGACCTGTTCTGACAGGCGAAAGCTCTAGGCGCCGCCGTCGCGAGCGGGCTAGCCTGACGGCATGAGCGACACCCCAGCCGAACCCGCGACCCTCCACTACGGCGACGGCGAATTCGCCGTGCTCAAGCCCGGGCGCTTCGTCATCTGCGCCGTCAGCGGCAAGCCCATCGCGCTGGAGGTCCTGCGCTACTGGTCGGTGGCGCTGCAGGAGCCCTACGCCGGAGCCGATCAGGCCCTGCAGCGGCTGATGCCGGCGCGATGACCCCTGACCGCCGCGCCCTCCTCGCCGGAGCCGCGGCGCTCGCCGCCCCGGGCGCCGCGCGCGCCCGTTCCCCCGCCCGCCAGACCGATGACCTCGTCCTGACCGGCCGCTTCGTCCAGGGCGGCCACGCGCTCGGCCGCACCTGGCCCCGCGCCCTCGTCTTCGTCGACGGCGAGGCCCTGACCGCCGCCTCCGCCGGCGGCGCCTTCGTCGTCGGCTTCGACCGCGACGCCCCCGCCAGCGTCGAGATCGAGGCCCGCGCCGACGGCCGCACCGCGCGCCGCACGCTCGAGATCGCGCCGGGCGTCTTCCCCATGACGCGCGTCGACGGTCTCCCGCCCGCCACGGTCGAGCCGTCCGACCCCGCCCTGCTGGCCCGCATCGCCCGCGAGACCGAGCTCAAGGCCGCGGGCTTCGCCGGCCGCCTCGACGCCGATCATTTCCGCGACGGCTTCGTCTGGCCGCTTTCGGCGTTCCGCGTCACCAGCCGCTGGGGGGCGCAGCGCGTCCTCAACGGCACGCCGGCCCGGCCGCACTACGGCATCGACCTCGCCGCGCCGGCGGGGACCGTCATCCGCGCCCCCGCCGCCGGCCGCGTCACCCTGGCCGAGCCGGATCTGCATTTCGAGGGCGGCCTGGTCCTGATCGACCACGGCCAGGGCCTGATCACCGCCTATCTGCACCAGTCGCGTCTCGACGTCCGCGCGGGGCAGGACGTGCGGCGCGGTGATTCGGTCGGCCGCGTCGGCATGAGCGGCCGCGCTACCGGTCCGCACCTGTGCTGGCGCATGAAATGGCGCAACCGCAACCTGGACCCGTCGCTTCTTGTCGCAATCTGAGGGCGAGTAAGCGGTTACGCGGTTCCCTGATCGCCGGTCAGTCATGGACCGGTAAGCAATCGGCCCCTAGGCTTCGCCATTCGCGCGCCGCAGGGCGCTTATCCGGCCAGCCCTCATGCCATCCCTCGCCGCCATCCAGGTCCTCCTCGTCGACGACAATCAGCACATGCGGGCCATCGCCTCGGCGGTGCTCAAGTCCGCCGGCATCCGCAAGGTCGTGGAAGCGGCCGACGGCGGCGAAGGGCTGGAGATGCTGCGCCACCATGCCGTCGACCTGGCCATCGTCGACTACAAGATGTTCCCGCTCGACGGCGTCGAGTTCACCCGCCTGGTCCGCAACAGCCCCGACAGCGCCAACCCCTATCTGCCGATCATCATGATGACCGGCCATTCGGGCAAGGAGCGCGTCTATGCGGCGCGCGACGCGGGCGTCACCGAATTCCTCGTCAAGCCGATCACCGCCAAGGCCGTGCTCGACCGCATCCAGTCGGTGATCTGGAAACCGCGGCCGTTCGTGAAGACCGAGGGCTATTTCGGGCCGGACCGCCGCCGCGTCGCCGCGCCGGGCTACCGCGGCCCCTTCCGCCGCGCCATCGACGCCGCGCGCGAGGCCGCCGACACCGCGAACATCGTCACCATCTAGCGTCCACCTCCGTTATCCTCGGGCTTGAGCCGAGGATAAGATGCAGGGCGGGACTGTGCGATAGAGACGGCCCCGCGAGCGTGACCGCAGGCCTTCCACCGGGCGCCGGACGGTCTGATCCTCGGGTCAAGCCCGAGGATGACGGGGAAAGTGAGCACGGGCCCTACTCTTCGGCCTTCAGCGCCGCATAGACCCGGTCGGGCCAGCGCTTGTGCACCCAGAACCAGTCGACCGGGCTCTCGCGCACCCGGTCCTCGATGAAGGTCGTGATCGCCTGCACGCCCCGGGCGATGTCGGCCTGCCGGTCGCCGGTGTTCTCCAGCGCGATCGGCTCATAGACGGTCAGGCGGAACCGCACCCCCGGCAGCCTCACCACCGACATCGGCTGCAGCACCGTTCCGAAACGCAGCGCCAGCCGGCTCGGTCCCGGCGCCGCGTTGACCGGCTGGCCGAAGAAGGTCGCCTCCGGCCCCTCCGAGAATTTCTGGTCGTTCATCAGCGCCACGGACTCGCCCCGCGCCATCCCGGCCAGCAGTTCGCGCGCGCCGTCCCCGCCCTTGGGCGCGAACAGCCTCACCCCGTACCGCGCCCGCGCCGCGATGATCTGGGCGTCGACATAGGGGTTGTTGGCCGCCCGATAGGTGATCTGGCACGGCACGCCCGCCCCGACGATGGTCGCCGCCAGGGTCTCGATATTGGCGAAATGCCCGCCGACGAAGACCACCGGCTTCCCGGACTCCCGGATCGCATGCAGCCGCTCCAGTCCGACCACCTCGATGCGGTTCTCGGCCACCAGCCGGTCCATTACCGCGGTCTCGGCGAAGGCGCGGCCGGTCTGTTCCCACTGCGCCAGCGCCAGCCGCTCGCGCGCGTCGGCCGCCATGTCGGGAAAGGCGATACGCAGGTTCCGCATCACCGTCCGCTGCGTCCCCGTCCTCGGCCCCAGCGTCCGCAGCAGCCAGCCGCCCAGCCCCGACGCCCGCTCGACGCCCAGCAGCCGCATGAAGCCGATGAAGCCCGCGAACCCGACCGCCTCCAGCCGCCAGATCAGATCCTGGCGCAACCCGACCGGCTTCTGACCCTCACCAGGCAATGGTGATCCCGCCGTCCACCACCAGCGTCTGGCCCGTCATGTAGCTCGACGCCTTCGAGGCCAGATAGACCGCCGCCCCGGCGATCTCGTCGGGCTGGCCGATGCGCTTCAGCGGGGCGGGATCCGTCACCTGCTTCAGCAGCTCGGGGTTCTCCCACAGGTATTTGGCGAAGTCGGTCTGCACCAGGCCCGGCGCGATGGTGTTGACCCGCACGTTCGACGGCCCCCACTCCACCGCCAGGTTGCGGGCCAGCTGCATGTCCGCCGCCTTGGAGATGTTGTAGGCCCCGATCAGGGCGTTGCCGCGCAGGCCGCCGATCGACGAGACGATGATCACCGACCCGGCCTTCCGCTCCAGCATCTGCGGCGCGACCATCTGGATCAGCCAGTGGTTCGAGACCACGTTGTTCTGCAGGATCTTGCCGAACTGCTCGTCGTTGATCCCCGCCATCGGCCCCGCATAGGGATTGGTCGCCGCGTTGCAGACCAGGATGTCGATCCGGCCGAAGGCGGCGTTGGTCTCGTCGACCAGCCGCTGCAGCTCCGCCTTCGAGGCGATGTTGGCCGGGACCGCGATGGCCCGCGGTTCGCCGTCCTTGGCGCCGTGCTTCGCGTTGATCGCGCTCGCGACCTCGTCGCACGGCCCGGGCTTGCGCGACGAGATCACCACCTTCGCCCCATGCTCGGCCAGCCGTTCGGCGATGGCCTTGCCGATGCCGCGCGAGGAGCCGGTGATCACCGCGACCTGGCCGGTCAGATCGAACAATTCCATCGTTAACCTCGAAGAGTGGGGAGAATCCGTGCACCAAGCCTAGGCGATCTGTCGTGATACCCCGATACTCGGGCGATTCCATCCGGGAAGGCGGAACAACCGTTTCCATGCGCGCCCTGACTCAAGGCTTCCTGTTCTTCGGCTATCTGTTCCTGGCCATGACGGTCGGCGCCTTCGTGTGGCGCGCGGGCCTCGGGGCCGGCGCGGGCGCGGCGGCCGGCATCGCCGCCCTCGGCCTGCTCGCGGCCATCCACACCTGGGTCTCCGGCAAGGCCGAGCGCGCCTCGCTCAAGAAGGAGATCGACCAGGTCCGCGAGGCCCACCGCCTGCTCGCCGACGCCATGGAGTCCACCCAGGGCGCGCTCACCGAACTGGCCCAGGCCATCGAGACCGGGGCCCTGTCCTCGACCGAACAGCTGTCGGGCGAGGTCCGCATGCTGGAATCGCTGATCCAGCAGATGAGCGAGTCGATCGACCAGCGCGTCTCCCAGCCGACGCCCTCCAACACCTTCGAGGCCCGCCACCGCGAGCAATCGAACGTCCTGCTCCAGACCATCCACGAGGCCTTGGCCGAGAACCGCGTCGACCTCTACCTCCAGCCGGTCGTCTCCCTGCCCCAGCGCCGGACCATCTTCTACGAGAGCTTCACCCGCCTGCGCGCCGCCGACGACCGCGTCATGATGCCGGCCGAATACCTGTCCGCCGCCGAGGGCGAGGGCCTGGTCCCGGCCATCGACAACCTGCTGCTGTTCCGCTGCGCCCAGATCGTCCGCCGCCTCGCCCGTCAGGACCGCAAGGTCGGCGTCTTCTGCAACGTCGCCCTGTCCTCGCTCGGCGACGAGACCTTCTTCCCGCAGTTCCTCGACTTCCTCAGCGAGAACCGCGACCTCAACCAGGCCCTGATCTTCGAGCTCGGCCAGGCCACCTTCGACGCCCGCGGCGCCGTCGAGGCCCGCAACATGGCCAAGCTGGCCGACCTCGGCTTCCGCTTCTCGATCGACAAGGTCCAGACCCTCGACCTCGACTTCGCCGACCTGCAGCGCTCCGACGTCAAGTTCATGAAGGTCGCGGCCGACCTGCTGATCGAGACCCTGCTCGACACCGACGCCGCCTCGGCCCTGCCCAGCCTGCGCGACATCTCCGCCGCCGACTTCGCCGGCCTGACCCGCCGCTACGGCATCGAGCTGATCGCCGAAAAGGTCGAGAGCGAACGCCAGGTCGTCGACATCCTCGAACTCGACATCTCCGTCGGCCAGGGCCACCTGTTCGGCGAGCCCCGCGCCATCAAGGAGGCCGTGCTGGCCGAAACCGACCCCCCGGCCGACTTCATCCGCTCGACCCTGCGCAGCGCCGACCACCGGCGGCGGATGGGGTAGGAACGGCCGTCAGGACGCCTCGGTCGGATAGTCGACGATCACGGTCTCGTCGCGGATGGCCTGGACCAGGGATGTGATCGCCGTGTGCACGGGATGGTCGTGGTAGGCCTCCAGCGCCGCCCGGCTTTCAAAGTCGCAGATCAGCACCACGTCGAACGAGTTCGCCCGCCGCCGCGTGTCGATTCCGACCTCGAGACGCCTCATGCCGGGAATCCGTCCCCGCATGGCCTCCAGCCGGGCTTTGAGCAGGATCGCGTTTTCAACCGCCGAGCCCCCCTTCGCCGTCTCCAGCAGCCGCCACATCACCACATGGGTCATGGGCTCGCCGGGGGCGTCGTCGACAAGGTTCATGTTGCGCTCCACCGTTGCGGGTGAATTACTGACGCTCTCCGCCAGACCGGGCAAGGGGCTGGATGTAACCGAGGTCCGATGACGACGCCGGCCCGCTTCGATCACGACCGGCTGCCGCGGATCGACTACGGCCGCCACCCCGCCTATCGCGGGCGGGGCTCCCGCCTCGCCGCCCTCGCCCTGTTCGTCCGCGGGGCCGGGATCGCCCTCGGGCGCTGGCTGATCGACCTTGAGCACCTTCCCAAGCCGCCGTCGGGCGCCGATCGCCGCCGCTGGCTGGCCCGCAACGCCCACCGGCTGGCCGCGGGCGCCGTCCGCCACAACCTGCGCCGTCTGGGCGGTGCGTCCGGGCCCCGCCTCGCCGCCGGCCCGGGCGCGGACATCGCCGGGACACTCGCGCGCGACGGCGTCCACGCCTTCCGCCTGACCGACGACGAGAAGGCGCGGCTGGAAGCCCTGACCCGGCCTTGGTTCGAGCAGTTGCGCCAGACGGTCTCGGCCGGCGTCCGGCATTTCGACGACAACCGCCTGTGGATCGACGAACAGGCGTCGCCCGAGGTCTACGCCTGGTTCCGGGCGCTGATGGACCGGAGCGGCGTGATCGCGGCCGCGTCCGCCCGGCTCGGCCGGCCGGTGACCGTGGCCCACCTGATCCCCCAGATGAACACCCCCGCGACGGATTTCTGGACCGGCCAGTTCGCCGACGTGGGCGAGCCCGATCCGGCCTGCAACTACTGTCACGTCGACACGGCCTGGGGGATCGCCAAGATGATCGTCTACGTCGGCGAGGTCGGTCAGACCACCGGCCCGTTCAGCTATGTCCGGGGCAGCCACCGGGCCCGCGACCGCTTCTGGGGACGGCTGATCCGCAAGGCCAACGACTACGCCGGCCTGTCGTCGACGCGACCGGCCGCCCGCAGCCTGTTCGCGGCCCTGCCCGCCTGGCTGCAGCGCAAGGCCGCCTTCGGCCCGGATCTGCGCGACGACCACCCCATGGCCGCGGCGCTGCTGCGGGCCGAGACCCGGTTCACCACCGATGAGGCCGACGCCATTCTGTTCGATCCCGACGGCGTGCACCGGGGCGGCATGGTTCAGTCCGGCGAGCGGCGGGTGGTCGGCGTGCTGCTCGCCGAGGCCTGATCGATCATCTTGCCGATCGCGTCGGCGATCCGGGCGACGTTCTCCGGATCCAGCGACGTCGGGTCGACGAGAGGCTCGATCACCGTTCCGGGATGGCTGTTCGAGATCAGCCACGCCAGATAGCGCAGATCCGCCTCCGGCTGGTGCTCCAGCGGCGGCGCGGCCAGGGCCGCTCCGACCTCCCACGGCGCGTTCAGCCTGCGGCAGGTCGAGAAGCCGGCGATGAAGATGTCCGACAGGATGGCCGTCTGCCGTCCGTACATCGCGGCCTCCAGCGACACGGTCCCCGACAGCGACACCGTCAGCTCGGCAGCCTTGATCAGGGCGTGGCTGTCGACCCACGGATCGATCAGGCGCACGCCCGGCAGGCGCTTGATCCGCTCCAGCGCCGCCGGTCCGCGCAGGCCCAGGCCGGTCGGGTGTTCCTTGACATACAGCCTGACCCCCAGCGGCAGCGACCGCGCGATGTTGCGGACGGTCTCGTGGGTCGAGACGAAGTGCGGCGCCTCGACGTCCAGCGTATGCTCCGGCTCATAGTTCAGCGCGTAGAAGACGAACCGCTCGCCGGGACGGGGCTGTTCGAACAGCCGGTTCCAGACCCGCGCCAGCCGGCGGTGATTGATCGGCGTCATGTGGTAGCGGAGGTCGAACAGGGCGCTTCGCAGCGTGTACATGTAGACGTCGTGGCGCGAGACGATCAGGGCCCGGTGCAGGAAGCCCCGCGCCAGCCGCTTCAGAAACCCCGCGCCGATCGCCGGCGGGCCGCTCCTGGCCTCGACCTGGCGCATCTTGGCGCCGCTCGTCACCCGATCCCGGATCGCCCGCGCCTCCGCCAGTTCCGCCCCGGTCACATCGGCCGGAGTCGGCGCGCCGGTGATGTGCGGACGCGCCTCGATCCGGGAGTCCCACAGCATGAATCGGCGAGTGGGCATGCGGAACTCGAACGGGGCGGCATAGCGGCCGCCACGCGTCCTGAGCAGCGCCTCGGCCAGCAGGTCCGGGACGTTGTCGGGCTGGCCGATCGCCAGCCCGATGTCGTGCCGGTCGATGAAGGCCTTGAGCTCGGCGTGCACATAGGCGGCGTAGCGGAGCGCGAAGTCCTGGCGTTCCGAGCGCAGAAACCGGTCCATCAGGATGATGTCGGAGACGCGGATGTCCGCCGTCGCCTCCAGCCGGGCCAGATCCTCCAGCGGGGCCGCGATGTCCGCGGCCCGCGCCCCCTGGCGGGTCAGCCACAGGATCCGGTCGGCGGCGAAGCCCGCGGCCAGCGCCTTGCGCCGGTATTCGTCCCGCGTGACCGCGAAGAACGCCCTGTGACCCCGGCGCTCGAGTTCGCGACCGGCCGCGATCCACGTCTCCGTCCGCTCCCAATTGGACAGGAACAGCAGATTCAAGGCGAGGCCGACCGTCTGGAGGACGGGGCGGATCGGGCCCGCCGTCCCGCGTCGACGATCAGTTCGATGACGCGGTCCTGGTCGTCGGCGCCCAGGCTGATCGAACTGGGCAGGGTCAGGGTCTGCGCATGCAGGGCCTCGGCCACCCGGCCTCCGACCCGGACCGCTCCGGCATGGGCTTCGGACTGGTGCAGCGGTTGATAGAGCGGAATGGTCTCGACATCGTGCTCGCCCAGCTGCCGCAGCAGCTGGCGCGCGTCGAGGCCGAACAGGTCCGGATCGATCCGGATGCAGGTCAGCCAGAAGGTCCAGAACTGGTCCGCCGGCTCGTCCGGCAGGGTGACGCCCGGCTGGCCCGACAGCCCGTCCCGGTACCGCTGCGCGATCTGCCGCTTGCGCGCCACATGATGGTCGATGCGGTCGAACTGGGCGCAGCCGATGGCGCCGTGGATGTTGGTCATGCGGTAGTTGTAGCCGATGGTCCGGTGCAGGGTTTCCACCGGATCGTCCTTGGCCTGGTTGATCAGATAGCGCGCGCGCTCGGCCAGGGCCGGATCGTCGGTGACCAGCATGCCGCCGCCGCCCGCCGTGATCAGCTTGTTGCCGTAGAAACTGTAGCAGCCGACCCGCCCGAAACCCCCGACCATGCGGGGGCCGAAGCGCGTGCCCAGCGCCTGGGCCGCATCCTCGATCAGGATCAGATTGTAGCGCTCCGCCAGCGCCTGGAACGCCTCGACATCCGCCGGCATGCCGAGGAAATGCACCAGGACGATCGCCGTCACGGGCCGGCCCGTGGTCCGGTTGATCAGCCGCTCGCCGTCGAACCGGCACGCCTCCTCGCAAAACCTGCGGGTGGCCTCGGGATCCATCTGCCAGTGATGCTCGGCGACATCGACGAACACCGGATGAGCCCCGCAGTAGGCGATGGCGTTCGCGGGCGCGATGAAGGTCAGGGTGGTGATCAGGACCTCGTCGCCCGCCCTGACGCCGGCGATCATCAGGGCCGTGTGGATCGCCGCCGTGCCCGAGTTGGTGCCGACCCCGAAGCGCGTCCCGACATAGTCCGCGATCTGCGCCTCGAACCGGGTCGCGAACCGTCCGCGGATCAGTTCGCCGGCGGCCAGCGCCTCACCCAGATTGGCCAGTTCCTCGGACCCGACGGTCGGCTCGTATACGGCTATTCGCGACATCGAGCCCCCTCCCCGCCGGGGCGAGCCTAGGACAGTTTGCCGATGCTGGCGAGAGAACCGCGCGGCGCGGCCGCACGCGCCCGGGCCCGGTCATCGCGCATCCGGCCGGGGTCCTGGTGGCCCGCTCGCCGGACCCGGTTCGTCCCCGGAGCGTTGATTATCCGGAACCCGCCCGGCCTCCAGCGGCCCGGGCGCCGGAGGAGAGCCCATGGCGGATATGGAAGCACAGGTCGTGGAGGCGCTGCGGACCGAACTGGAGCGCCAGGCCGAGGCCACGAACACCCTGATCGTCACCCAGGCCGACGGCGCCCTGACGGTGTACGGCGTCGTCGATCTCGAGGCCCTGGCGATGGCCGTCGTCGGCGCGGTGGCCGGCGGCCCCTAGGTCGCTACCGGGGCGGCGTCCCTCACCAGCGCCGGTCGTCGTCGCGCCAGTAGACCCGCTCGCGGCCATAGCGGTAGTCGCGGTTGTAGCCGCCGAAGCCGTAGCCGCAGGGATCGTCCTCCTCGGACAGTTCGCGGCCGATCAGATAGCCGGCGGCGGCCCCGATGGCGGCGCCCGCCTCCCGGTCCTCACGTCCGGCCACGGCCGCGCCGATGG
>Ga0196981_1000128_pt1 | contig 64999 bp, 44 predicted proteins | sample S3_2013CmetaG_FD_155462 | JGI IMG/M metagenome (GOLD analysis project Ga0196981, IMG submission 155462) | Soil microbial communities from Anza Borrego desert, Southern California, United States - S3_20-13C | ecosystem: Environmental > Terrestrial > Soil > Desert | place: USA: California... | reverse complement strand
CTAAAAACCGCGTTACCCGGTCATGGCTGATCGTCCCGCCCACCATTTCCGATAAACCCGTGGCCGTGGCGGCACCGAAGCTGCTAATCAGGTAGTCTGTATAAAGTTCAAGGAGTTCGTTGTTCATTCCTCCAACTTACCAAAGTCCACGCCCTTCTGCGTAACGTCAGTTACTCAAAGCACGCCGCCGGACCGGCCTTTCCGGAACCGGCGAGACCGCTCCATCAAGCCCTGAGCCAATTACCGCACGTCGCATTTCGCGTTCACCTAAGGAAGTTCTGAATAAGTTGATTCCGCTCATGGTTCGACAAGCTCACCACGAACGGAATCAATATGTTACCGTTCGTCCCGAGCCTGTCGAAGGATTTAATCAGAGCTTCCCTAAAGCAGCCGGCATGGGATTGGGGTATGCTAGCGGCAGCGGACGAATCCTTTCGCTTTAATCCCAAATCCCTCGTTCCCTGGGCGTCGCCGTCTTCAGTCGAATGGATGCCCCTGGCCCCCAATGGGTTGTACCGTGACCACAAATGATCTCTCCAAATTGAGAATCGATCGGCCAGTGCGGGAAGCGCCCGGTCCTACTCGCGCCGGTGCCGCTCGCAAGTCACTGAAAACGCTCGGGCTGCTGATCGTCATAGGGATGGGAATCCTGGTTTATTCGAAGCTCCGTAGCTCGGGCATGGAGAGCGAGATTGGCACCGTGGGCCATATCTTTCCGTCTCAGGCGCTGACCCTGCTGAACGCCACCGGCTACGTGGTGCCGCAAACCAAGGCGGATGTGGCGTCCAAGGCGACAGGACGCCTGGAAAAGCTCGACGTGGAGGAAGGAAGCTACGTCAAAAAGGACCAAATCATCGCGCAGCTCGAAAACCGCGATCTAGCGGCCAGCCTTAGCCAGGCCGCGGCCAATGTCAGGGTCGCGAAAACGGATTTGCTGAAGGCGGAGGCGGAGTTGAAGGAATCCACCTTGGCGCTGAACCGTGCACGCACGCTCGTGCAGAAAAAGTTCGTTTCGCAGGAACTTTACGATGCCGAAGTTGCCCGTCACGAAAAAGCCGTGGCCGCCGTGGGCAGCGCAAAATCCGCGATTGCCGCGGCCGAGGCGGCTTATAGCGGTGCGCAGGTTGCGTTGGATTACACCTTTATTCGAGCGCCCTTCGACGGCGTCATTCTCAGCAAGAATGCGGATATCGGCGACATTCTCGCACCCTTTTCGTCGACGATGCTGTCGAAAGGGACCGTCGTCTCCATGGCCGATATGAATACCCTGGAAGTCGAGGTCGATGTGGCGGAATCGAATCTCAGCCAAGTGCGCGTCGGCCAGCCATGCGAAATCCACTTGGATGCATTGCCGGATGAGCGCTTCCGCTGCCAGGTCGATCGCATCGTGCCCACCGTGGACCGCACCAAGGCCACGGTGCTGGTCAAGGTGCGCTTTGTCGATAAGGACGAGCGCATCCTGCCGGACATGAGCGCCAAAGTCGCGTTTCTGTCGCGCGAACTCGCGCCGGATCAGCGGAAAGCCGTTCCCGGCGTGCCCGCCGCGGCGATCGTGACGCGCGGCGCGGAGAGGGTCGCTTACGTACTGCACGGCAACCGCGTCAGCGAGGTCCGGGTCGAGACAGGAGAACGCATGGGCGATTGGGTGGTCGTGAAAGAAGGGCTCAACACTGGCGACCGGGTGGTGCTCCATCCGTCCGAAAACCTGAAGGACGGCGCGGAGGTTCGCATCCGGGAGGCCGAAAAGTCTTAAGGCCGCCGCCCCGGACTACCGCATGAATCCGATCGTCGAAATCCAAAGCCTCATCAAGCACTATTGGAAGGGCGGTCAGATCGTCCCGGTTCTCACAGACATCAACCTGGTGATCCAGGAAGGCGACTTTCTCGCGCTCATGGGACCATCCGGTTCCGGAAAAAGTACCCTGCTCAACCTGATTGCGGGGCTGGATCGGCCTACCAGCGGCATTCTCCGGGTTGGCGGAGTCAATATCGCGGAGTTGCCGGAAGCGAGCCTCACCGATTGGCGTTCCGCCCATGTCGGATTCATCTTCCAGTTTTACAACTTGATGCCGGTTTTGACCGCGTTCGAGAACGTCGAGCTTCCGCTGTTGCTGACCGGCTTGTCGAAGCGGGAGCGGCGGGAGCACGTCAATCTGGTCCTGGAACTGGTCGGCCTGACCGACCGCATGGATCACTACCCGTCGCAACTGTCCGGCGGACAGCAGCAGCGCGTCGCGATCGCCCGCGCCTTGGTCGTCGATCCCACCTTGATCGTGGCGGACGAACCCACCGGCGACTTGGACCGCGTATCGGCGGAAGACGTGCTGAGCCTGATGGAGCATCTCAATCTGAACCTGGGCAAGACTATCATCATGGTAACCCACGACCAGCGCGCCGCGGCCAAGGCGCATTCCATCCGGCATTTGGATAAAGGGGTGTTGACCGACGGCCCTCCCGGCTCGGACTAAGTCTTCCATCGATGCTGTTTTTCCTGCGTCTTACGTTTCGTAATCTCTTACGGCACAAACTCCGGACCGGTCTGACCGCGTTGGGCATTGTCATCGCGATCGTCGCTTTCGTTCTCCTCCGCACCGTGGTCGATGCCTGGTACGCGGGAGCGGAGGCAACTTCGGCCAATCGTCTCATCACCCGCAACGCGATCTCGCTGATATTTCCGCTGCCGATCGGCTACGCCGGCCGCATCCGGCAAGTGGACGGCGTTACCGGACTGAGCTATTCGAATTGGTTCGGCGGCGTTTATATCGACGAGCGGAATTTTTTTCCCAATTTTGCCGTCGAGCCGAAAACCTATCTCGAGCTTTACCCGGAACTCGTTTTGCCGGAGGCGGAAAAAGCGGCTTTCATAAAGGACCGGAAAGGCGCGATCGCCGGGCGAAAATTGGCGGAAACGTACGGCTGGAAGATCGGCGATGCGATTCCGCTGCGCGGGACCATTTACGCGGGAAACTGGAGTTTCGTTCTGCGCGGCATTTACCGCGGCGCGGAAAAGAAGACCGACGAAACGCTATTCTTGTTTCACTGGGACAATCTCAACGAAACCCTGAAGAAAACGGATCTCAGCCGGGCCGACCGGGTCGGCGTCTATGTCGTCCGGATCGATCGGGCCGAACGGGCGGCGGAAATCTCGGAGGCCATAGACCGCCTGTTCGAAAATTCGCTCGCGGAGACTTTGACCGAGACCGAGAAGGCGTTCCAGCTCGGCTTCGTCGCCATGACCGAGGCCATTTTGATTGCCATCAAGATCGTTTCCTTCGTGGTCATCGGCATCATCATGGCGGTGATGGCGAACACCATGGCAATGAGCGTCCGCGAACGCCGGCGCGAGTACGCGACGCTCAAGGCGATCGGATTCGGCGGGCGCTACCTGCTCGGGCTGATTATGGGCGAATCCCTGGTATTGTCGGTGAGCTCGGGCATTCTGGGCATTCTGGCCGCATTCCCGGCATCAAACTTTCTGGTGACCCTGTTCGGCACGCTTTTTCCGGCGGTCGACGTATCCACTCAGACGATTGGGCTCAGTTTGCTGGCTTCGTACTTGATCGGACTGACGGCGGCGGTATTTCCCGCTTGGCGCGTCATCACCCTCCCGGTTGGCGAGGGGCTGCGTAGCATCGGCTAGGGCAAGATCGGCATGAAAATACCGTTTTCTTATTCCTGGAAGAGCTTATGGGCGCGTAAGGCAACTTCCGTCTTGACGGCGGCGGGAATGGCCTTGGTCGTCTATGTCTTCGCCACCGTCTTGATGTTGACCGAAGGGCTCGAGCAGACCCTGGTGGCGACCGGAAGCGAAGACAACGTCATATTGATCCGGCAAGGCGCGGAAACCGAAGTACAGAGCTCGATCGAGCGGGAACAGGCGGCGATCATCGAGAGTGCGCCGGAAATCGCCTACGCTCCGAACGGAACCAAGCTGGCCTCGAAAGAAGTTCTGGTCCTGATGACTTTGCCCAAACGGGATAGCGACAAACCGTCCAACGTGACCATTCGGGGCTTGTCCGAAAAAGGGCTGATGCTAAGGCCGCAGGTGCGCCTGATCGAGGGCCGGATGTTTCGCGCGGGATCGTCGGAAATCATCGCCGGAAAGAAGATCGCCGAGAATTTCAAAGGCGCCGGCATCGGGGAAACGATACGCTTCGGCACTCGCCACTGGACCGTCGTCGGCGTCATGGATGCCGGGAACACCGGCTTCAGTTCCGAAATCTGGGGCGACGCCGACCAGTTGATGCAAGTCTTTCGGCGAACGGCTTATTCCGCGGTCGTCGCCAGGCTTGCCGATGTTTCGCTGTTGGAGCCGTTAAGAATCCGCATCGAGGCCGATCCGCGGATGAAGGTGGAGGCCAAGCGGGAAACGGTTTTTTACGCCGAGCAGTCGGAAATGATGGCGAATTTCCTGAAGATACTCGGAATGACCTTGAGCGTGATATTTTCGCTGGGAGCGATTATCGGGGCAGTCATCACGATGTACGGCGCGGTGGCGAGCCGGACCCGCGAAATCGGGACGCTGCGGGCGCTGGGTTTCCAGCGCGGCGGCATTCTGAGCGCCTTTCTTTTCGAATCGTCGCTGCTGGGACTGACCGGAGGTCTCGCCGGCATCGCGCTGGCGTCCACCATGCAGTTTCTGACGGTTTCTACCCTCAACTGGCAAACGTTTTCCGAACTGGCGTTCACGTTTACCCTGACACCGGCGCTCGCGTTTCAATCGCTCGCGTTTTCCCTGCTGATGGGATTGGCCGGCGGCCTGCTTCCTTCCTTTCGCGCCGCCCGGATGGATCTGATCGATGCCTTGAGATCCGTCTGAGGGGTGTTTATCCGGATAACTGAATGAGGTTGAGACGCTTGCGCGCCTCTCTCAAATGCTGCTGCCAATAGTTGCGGTAGCCGTTCGACCAGATTCGCCGCGCCGATTGCTCGCCGGCGGTTCCGGCTTCGTACGAAACCAGTCCCCGCCGTACTTCGAAATAGATGTCGGTCAGATTTTCCGAGAGATTTCCGAAGTTTAAGTCGTCGTATGCCGCGAAGTCCGGACCCGGCGAGAGTTCGTCGTAGTGGTCCAGGTAGCGTTTAAGGCGGAGATAGGATTCGAAACGCGCATCCAGGTCGGGGGCCAGCTTGTAGGCGGCGCTGGGTTCCTGGGAAGCGAGCCGCCTGACGGCGGCATCCAATTTCAGCAAGGTGTTTTCCACGCACTTCAGCCATTCTCTCAGCCGATTGGCCTTGACGTGCTCGATCAAGCGGCAATAGTCGTGTGCGGCTTCGGCTACCGCTGCGAGCGAGGTATTATCGTCAATCACGTTAATCGTCGGTTAAAGTCTAATTGTCTCCAAATCGTATGAGCATCTTCAGCGATTAACCGCGCCGTGCCGAATTCACTTCGTGAACGGCTCGAAAGCCGATTGCTCCCTGCAGCCAAAGGCGCATCCTGAACAAGTCTAGTCAATCCGGGACGATTCGCCTGCGGTAACGGTGCTTTTGCCTACCGCAAAAGACCGGCCTCGTTACTGGGGGGAAATCCGAAAAGACGTTTCGGGATTTTCCTACAAGAGAAGGTAGCACGATTCCTCGATGTACTCGATTTTGAGAAGCGCATCTCAAATCCCGCAATGGAAAGCCGTCTTCGTTACCGCCGAATTGTAAGAGGCCGGCGCCGGGCTAAACTCAGGATAAATCCTAAGTTTAAGTTCTCCCGTTTATGCATCACAATTCGACACAGCCTTTCAAGCTCGATTTTGAATCCGCCCCGGTATGGCTGGATGGATTGTCCACGGTCAATATCCGCGAATGCTGCCGCGTACTTTATCCGGCCTTGAAGTCGTTGAACACAGCTTCCGTCGCGCCTCGCCTCCGCTTTGCCATCCTCGAAAAGTGCCGGGCGACGGTGGCCAGGGTCGAGAAGGGGCTTTTGCCGTATTTCCTGGGCAAGTCTTTTCCGTTGGATGAGAAAACACGGAAAATCGCCACGCTGTGCTCTCGGTTTCATGGCGAATTGGCGGCAGGCTATCGGCAAATCGTGGAAGCCGAGACGTTCGCCGGGATTTTCGACCCGTCGGAGCAGACCGCGATTTTCGGACGCGCGTTCGAACATCACGCCAACGCTCTTCTAAGAGCCGCCCAGATTTACGAAATGCCGCCATCGCCCTTTTGGCCGCTTGTCTTCGGGCTTTTTCGGCTGGCCGAAGAGCGGGGGTTCTGTCATTCGCAGCGGGATGACAAAACTCCGGCGACAGCTTCCGCCATCCGGTTTTTCAAGGTCTTGCTGTTATTCGGGATAGCCGCTCCGAACCGGCTCGGCCAGCAAGACATGCAGCGGCTGTTCGATTTCCTGCTGGCGCGCGCCGAGCTCGTGAGAATCGAATCGTCTCCCGTCGGCAACGGGGCGCGCGCGGCTTTATGTTTCGATTCGTCGGCTTCCGGAGCGGTCCTGCCGGTACCCGCGCCGGCGCCGGCCGGCAGGCCCGGCCTGCGGTTTTTATTCGTGGACCGTTTGTTGAACGAGTTCCGTAACCGGATTCGGGAGGGCGGCAAGCCGGAGGAAAATCCGCTGACGCTCGTTCTTCCCCGGCTCGGCGACCGTCTGCCGTACCAGCCCGAGCTGACCGCGCGGCGTGCCGTTTCGAGCCTGGGGCTGGAGGCGATCGCCGCGATGTTAAGCCGCATCGAGTCGCGCCGGAGCCGTGGCGCGTCCTGCGCCCCCTGGTCGAACCTGGACCAGCTCGAGCTGGCGCCGTTAAACTCGGATCTGCGATCGGAAATTTCCGGTTCCAAGTCGACGGGCACTTTCGCCGCCTCGCTGACTTCAAGTCCGGGGCCGAAAGGCGGGAGCCCAGTTCCCGGTTTCGGGGACATGCGTTCGGTGAGGGTGTACCGCAGCGAGCTGCCCGGTTTCTACATGATCGATTCGGGCGGGCAGACCTTTCGCTCGGGCGATCTGCTTTCGTTGAACACCGACGATGAGATCGTTCAGGTGGGCGTCGTGCGGGGCGGACAAATACACGGCGGCCAATTTTGTTACAACGTCGAACTGTTAGGAAATCATCCGCGTCTTGTCCGGTTTTCCACCGATCAGCCCGGAAGCCGTCCGCAGGAAGCCTTGTTGTTCAAAACGGGTTCGGACCGGCCGGATAGCCTGGTCATACCGCCGGCCAAGCTGCGTGGCGGCGACGCCATCCTCGTTGTGGAGGAGCGGGGGGTGAAAAAGACCTTCCGGGTAGCCAGGCTTCTGGAAGCCGATCCGAGTTTCTGCCACATCGAGCTTACGGCAGCCGAAGAGCCTCCGCCGTCCGTTTGATTGATTGCCCCGATCTTCGTTTTGCTGGCGCGGCCGGACTGTTGCACCATATAAGGGATGGATTCGCGGTGCGGCGCCCGCAGGCACTGCCCGAATCGTCCATGCGTCTAAAAAGAAGGACACCAAGGTAACAGGGGGGAAAGATGGCTTTTGCGGTTAGGGGAGGGAAGAGTAGGCAGGTATGGAGAAAATGTCAGCTGTCCCTTGGCGTCCGAGATGAAGAGGTTATGCAATGGTATTAAGGCAATGGGCGTGCCACGACTAAAAAGCACTTCAAAACAAAGACATGCGCGCCTCGCGTGCGGGTTCGCAGCCGGGTTCGGGGCATCTGCCTCAACCGTGTGCGGGAAAACGCGCACCTCGCCACGCCGGTCCGGCCGATGACTCAAGGTTCGACGATAAGCCGGTTCGGTCCTAAAGAAACGGCGATGCGGAGATACGGCGGCGTTCTCGTCCATTGCAGCAGGGACGAAATCGGCCTCATTGAAATCGTCGATACGGGTGGCGTGAGGTCCCTTCATTTCGGCACCTATCCCAAGCAGAGCGCCATGTCGCTGGCCGAGCCCGATAAACTGGAACTCTCTTATGTGCGCGCAATGCTCATGGGGCTTCTGTTCAAGCCCGAGCCGCGCAAAGTTCTTCTTTTGGGCCTGGGCGGCGGCACGCTCGCGAAATTTCTGTTTTATCACTTTCCCGAATGCCGGATCGAAGCGGTCGAATACCGGCCGGCGGTCGCCGAAGTCGCTTACGAATACTTCGGTCTCCCAAGAGATGCGCGGCTCACCGTTCATTTTTCGGACGGCAACGATTTCGTCTGCGCCGAAGTCGGCCGGAGGGAGGCCGAGTACGATCATATTTTCGTGGATGCCTTCGACCACCAGGGTTTGGCGGAGGCGGTGAACCGGCAGGATTTCTTTTCGGCCAGCCGCAGGCTTTTGCATTCCGACGGCGTTCTCGCCATGAACTTGTGGGGAACGCAGACCCAGTCGCTTCGGCAGTCCATGGGGCTGCTCAACCAGTATTTCGAAAGACGCACGATGCGCCTGCAAGTCCCCGGTCGGGGCAATGTGATCGGTTTCGGGTTCGGGCAGCGCGTGCAACGTACCGACATCGCCGATCTGGACCGGCGGGCGAAGACGTTGGAATTGCTCTTAGGCATTGAATTTCCGCGCTTTTTGCGTCTTTTGTCCTATTCCGGCTGGAGGTAACGCGGTTTGTCCCGGTCTGGCGGGGCTGTCCCTCAGTCTTCCGCGCCGGGCTTGTACTGCGCCATGAGCTGATGCTGAATGTGCGGCGACACCGGCTCGTAGTGGCTGAATGCCAGGGTGTAGGAGCCGCGGCCGGCGGTGAGCGATTTGAGCCGCGAATGATAGCTGCTCAGCTCGGCGAGAGGCGCGCGCGCGGTTATCGTCGTCATCCCGCTTCGCGCTGGCGCAGTGCCCGTGACCTGGCCGCGCCGGGACGAGAGATCGCCGGTGACGTCGCCGATCATCGATTCCGGAACGCTGATCTCGATATTGACGACCGGTTCCAGCACGATGGGGCGCGCTTTCGCCACGGCATCCTGAAAGGCCCTTTTGCCGGCGGCGACGAATGCCACTTCCTTGCTGTCGACCGGGTGCGCCTTGCCGTCGTAAACGGCGACACGGACGTCCTGGATCGGGTAGCCCGCCACGGCGCCGGCCGCCAGTGCCTGGCGCACGCCTTTTTCGACCGCCGGAATGAATTGTCCGGGAATCGCGCCGCCCTTGACTTCATCCACGAACTCGAAACCCGCCCCTCTCGGCAGCGGTTCGACGCGCAGGAAGACTTCGCCGAACTGGCCGGCGCCTCCGGTTTGCTTCTTGTGGCGGTGATGCCCTTCGGCCGGCGAGGTGATCGTTTCGCGATAAGGAACTTTGGGCGGGTGGGTGTCCACTTCCAGCTTGTACTGGTGTTGCATTTTTTCCAGCACCCTTTGCAGGTGCAATTCGCCCAGCCCGTGCATCACTTCCTCGTGGGTCGAGGCATCGTACTCCGCGTCGAGGGCGGGATCTTCCGCTTCCAGCTTATGCAGAACCTCGGATAGCTTGTGTTCGTCGCCCCGGCGCTTCGGGACCAGCGCCAGGCCGAACACGGCATGGGGAAAATCGAGCGGTTTCAGGTGAATATGATCGTCCTCGGGCGCATCGTGCAGCACCGCGTCGAACTCGATTTCGTCCACTTTGGCCACGGCGCAGATGTCGCCCGGTATGCAGCGCATTACCGGGACTTGCTGCTTGCCCTGAAGCATGAACAGATGTCCCGCTTTGAAAGGCTTGCGGGATTCGCCGATGAAGAGTTGGGTGTCGGGGGCGATCGTTCCCTGATGGACGCGGAACACCGAGATCTTGCCGACATACGGGTCCATTTCCACCTTGAACACATGGGCCAGCACAGGCTTCGCCGCATCGGGCTCCGACCGGAAGGGCACGGTGTTCTTGCGCTCGGCGTTGGAGGGCCAGCGTTCGAACAGGGGCGGATTGCCTTCCTTGGGATTCGGCAGCAGCTTCACGAACGCGTCCGCCAGTTCCGGAACGCCGACGCCGGTACGGGCGGAAACGAAGCAAACGGGAATCAAGTGGCCGTTGCGGAGCGCCTCTTCGAAAGGAACATGCAAGGTTTCGGGAGCGATCTCCCCCTGTTCGAGGTATTGCGTCATGAGCGCTTCATCGACTTCCACCACCTGATCGATCAGCGCGCGATGGGCCTCGGCCGGGGAGGAGAAGTCGGTCTTGCCGTCCCGGTTGAAAAAGCAATCGACGATCCGTGCCCCCTTGTCGGCGGGCAGGTTGATCGGCAGGCATTCCTTGCCGAAGGACGCTCGAATCTCCTTCAGGAGCTCCGGCAGGTTCAAGTTGTCCGCGTCGATCTTGTTCACGACGATCATGCGGCAAAGGCCCCGGGCCTCTGCCCATTGCATCATCCGTCCGGCGGTGAATTCGACGCCGTTGGCGGCATTGACGACCACGGCCACGGTTTCGACCGCATCCAGCGCGCATAAGGCCTGGCCCATAAAATCCGGATATCCCGGCGTGTCCAGGAGATGGAGACGGGTATTTTCGTGGTCGATGTGGGTAACGGCGAGTTTCTGGGAATGCAGATGGGTTTTTTCGAGAGGGTCGTAGTCGCAAACGGCAGTCCCTTTTTCGACGCTGCCGGGCGCCGCGATCATCCCCGTCTTGTAGAGCAGCGCTTCGGCCAATGTCGTCTTGCCCGCACCCGAGTGTCCGACCAGAGCGATAGTCCTGATGTCTTCGGTCGAGTATGTGTTCATAGGCATCCTCACTCCCACGAATTGAGGGTTGATCCGAGTGTAGGCGGATCAGGCGGGAAACTTCAAGCGCCGGCTTCCTTTTGCGGTTCCGTTTCGCGAGCTGCGACATTCGTGTCGAATGCTTCCCCAGGTTTCAATGAAACATAGTCATCTCCCACCGGCTGTCGCGGTCGTTTTGACGGATGGTGTAGATGCGGCAGTCGTCGCCGAGAACCTTGAAGTAGCGGTATTCCGGCGTGGTCCAGCGGGTGAGGATTTCCACCTTGACCTTGCGGCCGTCGATCAACATCCGGCGCGGCTCTTCGTCGCCGCGGTAGCCGGCGTAGCAGAAGACCCGGATTTCGGTAAAGGCTTTCTGTTTCGTGCGCATAAGAACGGTCTGGAGAGCAATCTTTCTTAGACCGTTCTGCGGCGCCTGTATCGTCAAGGTGACATGAAAAGCGGCGATTCCGGTACGAATTAACCTAGAAACGGCAGTTGACCGCTTGGATGCACCGGCAAAGCCCGATGAATCCCGAACGTTCTGCGTGGCACGGACCTCGCCTTTGGGGTGAAGGCGCTACGCGCCCGATGGCACGGCGGGCGGGCCGCCTGGCGGCGTTGCTCCTCGTTGCGGGAGACTGCCCCGCGGCCTCGTCGCGCCTTGCCATCGGGCGCGTCCAACTGCCGTTTCTAGGTTAAAACGCCTCGTCCTTGAAATCCATGATGCTCCCGCCGCCGGAGAGAATGGCGGAAAAGAGCCCCGAGGTTCTGGGCAAAATGCGCTCCATGTAAAAGCGGGCGGTGTCGAGCTTGGCTCGGTAAAAGCCGGTCGTATCGTCCTTGGCTTTTTCCTGGGCGATTTCCGCCGTGCGCGCCCAGCAATAGGCCATTGTCGTAAGGCCGAACAGATGGAGGTAATCGTAGGCCGCGGCGCCCGCTTCGTTGGGATCGGCGAGACTCCGCTCGGCGACGAAGGCGGTGGCGCGCTGCAGCCGGCTGAAGGCCTTGGCCAAGGGTTCGGTGACGAAGGCCAATTGCGCGTTTCCGGTGCGTTCGTCGAGATAGCGCTGGACCGGATGGAAGAAGCTGCGCAAGTAGCGTCCGGCGTGCGCGGGCAGCTTGCGCCCGACCAGGTCCAGGGCCTGGATGCCGTTGGCGCCCTCGTAGATCTGGGCGATGCGCGCATCGCGCACGAACTGTTCGATGCCGTGTTCTCGGATATACCCGTGCCCGCCGTACACCTGAATGGCCAGGTTGGTGGTCTCGAACCCGAGATCGGTGAAGAAGGCCTTCACCACGGGCGTCAGCAGAGCGACGAAATCCTCCGCCTGCTGGCGGATGCCGGGGTCCGGATGCCGGTTTTCCTTGTCGAGTTGTGCGCCCACCCAGGCCGACATCGCCCGCATGCCCTCGGTATAGGCGCGCATGGTCAAGAGCATGCGCCGCACGTCCGGATGGACGATCAGCGGATCGGCCGGTTTGCCGGGGTTCTTGGGGCCGGTCAAAGCGCGGCCTTGCAAGCGTTCCTTCGCATAGGCCACGGCATTTTGATAGGCGACTTCACCAAGCCCCAGCCCCTGCAATCCGACTTCGAGACGGGCGCTGTTCATCATCACGAACATGGCGCGGAGTCCTTTATGGAGGTCTCCGATCAAATAGCCGGTGGCGTCTTCGAGGCTCAGGCTGCACGTGCTCGAGCCCTTGATGCCCATCTTGTGTTCGATGGCCGTGCAGAAGATGCGGTTGCGAGGCCCCAGGCTGCCGTCCCGGTTGACCAGGAACTTCGGCACGAGAAACAGGCTGATGCCCTTGACGCCGGGCGGCGCGTCGGGAGTGCGCGCCAGAACCATCTGGATGATGTTTTCGCTGAGATCCTGCTCGCCGCCCGAAATGAAAATCTTGTTGCCGGTGAGCCGGTAGGTGCCGTCGGCTTGCGGAACCGCCTTGGTGCGGAGTAGGCCGAGATCGGTGCCGCATTGCGGCTCGGTCAGGCACATGGTGCCGGTCCAGCGTCCTTCCACCATGTTCGGAAGATAGCGATTCTTGATCTCCTCGGAGGCGGTCTTGAGCAGCAACTGATACGCGCCGTGGGTCAGCTTGGTGTAGATGGCGAAGGACAGGTTGCTGGCCGACATCATTTCCGAGGTCAGCACGTAGACCGTTTCCGGAAGGCCCTGCCCACCGTATTCGGGACGGCTGGTCAAACCCGGCCAGCCACCCTCCCGGTAGCGCCGATAAGCCTCTTTGAAACCCCGAGGGGTGAATACCTCGCCGTTCTCGAACCGGCAGCCTTCCTCGTCGCCGCTTCGGTTGAGGGGGAACAGGATGTTTTCGGCGACCTTGGCCATTTCCTCCAGGACGGCATCCACCAGATCGGGGGAGATGTCCTCCATGCCGGGCATGTCCCGAAGGCGCTCGTCGGCCAGGAACTCGTGGTAGATGAAGCGCATGTCGCGCAAGGGTGCTTTGTAGGTGGCCATGGCTAGTTCCTCAAAGGCTTGCCGGTTTCCAGCATGTGCTCCATGCGGGCGATGGTTTCTTTTCGCTTGACCAGGTCCATGAAGGCGCGCCGCTCCAAGGCCAGGAGATCGTCCTCGGACATGGGCTGGCCGAGGTCGGCATCGCCTCCGGCGAGCACCTCGGCCAGCGCCCCGGCCACCACGGCGTCGTGGGCCGTGGCCTTGCCGAGACGCCGGTACTGGCCGATGGCCATGTCCAGCGCGGCTCTGCCGGAGGGGCCGGGAAGGTAAAAGACGGGCGGCTCGGGCGGCGCATAGTTTTCGCTCATCGCCAGCGCTTTCTCCTTGGCCTCGAACAGCAATCGGTCGCGGTTCATGGCGATGCCGTCGCCGGGGCGGAGGAACAGGAGGTCTTTCGCTTCCTGGGCCGATTTCGATACGGTGGCGATGCTGACGGTTTCGAAGATGCGGGCGACCGGCGCCACCGGACCCTGAGGAGACTTCTTGTCGGCAAAGGCGCGGAGCAGCATCTCCTTGCAGCCGCCCCAGCCGGGGATCACCCCGACGCCGGCTTCCACCAGCCCCATGTACAGTTCGGCATGGGCCTGCACGGCATCGCAATGGAGCAGAATCTCGCATCCGCCGCCGAGAGCCAGCCCGGAGGGAGCTCCGACGACGGGGAAAGGCGCATATTTGAGCGCCTTGAAGGCGTCTTGGCCTTGTTTCACCATGTTTTCCACTTCCGGCCACAGGGCGATGTTGATGCCGAACAGCAGCACGCCGAGATTGGCGCCGGCGGAGAAGTTCTCGCCCTCGTTGTAAATCACCAGCGCGCGGAAATCGCTCCGCACGATGGCTATGGCCTTATGGATCAGTTTGAGCACCAAGGGATCGAAGGTGTTCATCTTGCTCTGGAATTCCAGGCAGACGACGCCGTCGCCCACATCCCATAGATTCGCCGAAGGATTCTTCGCCAACGGCTTGCCGCGCCGCTTGACGTCGGCCAGGAGCAGGACGCCGGGCGGGCGCTCGATCGCTTGTAGGGCGGGCTTTAGCCCACCGGCGCCGCTCGTTGCTGCGAAAGCGAGACCGTGCACCCGGCCGTCGACGACTTGATAAAAAGGTCCCTCGTGCCGGAGCAGCTCGGGGACGGGCTTGCCCATGGATCGGAGCATCCCGGCGAGGCTTCCGGCGCCGATCCGGTCGATCAGTTCGAACGGGCCGTATTGCCAGTTGTAGCCGAGCCGCATGGCGCGGTCGACCGATTCCAGATCGTCGGCGATATCCGGAGCCACCGCAGCGGCGTAGGCGAGTGTCTGGGACATGACGCGGCGGGCGTATTCGGCGGTTTTGTCGGCGGATTGCAGCAGGCTGGCCAATCCGGCCGTCTTCATGGCCGCGATGCTGGCGAGTTCCGGTTTCAGGCTGACCCGGTACGCGCCGGTCTGGAGATCGAGGGCTTCCTTGATCTTGCCGCCCCCGGCCCGATTCAGGCGATAAAACCCGCCCTTGCCTTTGCGCCCGGTATAACCCTCCGCGATCATTCGCGTCACCCGTTCCGGCACTTGGCTGATGGCGTGGAACGGATCGTTCGGCGGAAGCGCGCGATCCATGCTCGGAACGATATGGGGAACGAGATCGAGTCCCACGAGGTCGAGCAGGCCGAAAATGCCGGTTTTCGGGATGCCGAACGGGCGGCTGATGACGGTGTCGGCTTCCTCGACGGTGAGCCCGAGACGCAAAGCTTCCAGGAGTCCCAGTTGCAGCCAGAAGATGCCGATGCGGTTGGCGATGAAGCCGGGCGTGTCCTTACAATGCACGATGCTCTTGCCGAGCCGCCGGTCGCCGAAGTCGGTCAGCGCGGCTAGCGCATCGGGCCGGGTTTCGCGGCCGTAAACGATTTCAAGGAGGCGCATGTAGCGCGGCGGGTTGAAGAAGTGAGTGATCAGGAAGTCGCGCCGGAAGCTCTCCGGCATGCCCCGCGTCAGCTCGGCGAGGGGGAGGGTGGAGGTATTGGAGGAAACGACGGAGCCGGGTTTGCGAACGCTTTCCAGGTTGCGGTAGAGCGGCTGCTTGATGTCCCTTTTCTCGACCACCGCCTCGACGATCCAATCCGTCTCGGCAAGGCGGCCGAGATCGTCCTCGATATTCCCCGGCGTGATCCGCGCGAGATTCTTGCGGTGCATCAGCGGCGGCGGATCGGTTTCCTGAAGTTTCTTCAAAGCGCTCTTGGCAACAACGTTCCGGTCCGTCGCGCCTTCGGGCACGATGTCCAGCAGCAGAACCGGAACGCCGGCGTTGGCGGCCTGGGCCGCGATCGCCGACCCCATGACTCCCGCGCCGATGACAGCCATTTTTTCGATCTTCATGCCGGCCTCACCTCGAAATGTAGGGCAAAGGTTTAATCGATCGTGGGAGCGGGCTTCAGCCTGCGACGGGATCTACGAAAGAACCGTCGCGGGCTGAAGCCCGCTCCCGCGGCAAGTTCAAACGGCTTCCAGAATCGTCGCGATGCCTTGTCCTCCGCCGATGCACTGCGTCGCCAGGGCATAGCGTTTCTTTTCCCGCTTCAAAAGCGATGCCGCCTTGCCGGTGATGCGGGCGCCGCTGGCCCCCAGCGGATGGCCCAGAGCAATGGCGCCGCCGTGGAGATTGAGCTTGTTCTCGTCGATGCCGAGCTCGCGGATGCACGCCAGCGCCTGGATCGCGAAGGCCTCGTTCAATTCGACGATATCGATGTCCTCGAGGGCGAGCCCAGCCCGTTTCAGGGCCTTGCGGCTCGCTTCGGCGGGGCCTATGCCCATGATTTCGGGGGCGCAGCCGGACACCGCGATGCTCTTGATCCGCGCCAGGGGTTCGAGGCCGTTGCGTTCCGCGTAGTCTTCGGCGCACACCAGCACCGCGGCGGCGCCGTCGGTGAGCGGCGAAGAGGTTCCGGCCGTGACCACGCCGTTTTCCCTGAATGCGGGCTTGAGCCCGGCCAAGGCTTCGGGGGTGGTGTCGGGACGCGGGCAGCCATCCTGCGTTACCGCGCCGTCGGGCGTCTCGATGGGCACCAGTTCGTCGTCGAATTGACCGGCGGCCCTTGCCTCCTGCGTTTTGCGCTGGCTGTCGACGGCGAAGCGCTCCTGGTCGGCGCGGCCGATGCCGTAACGCTCGACTAGGTTTTCCGCGGTTTCGCCCATGCTCATGTAGGCTTGCGGATACTCTTGATAAAGCCTCGGGTGAGGCATCGGATTGAAGCCCGTCATCGGCACCCGGCTCATGGATTCGACCCCGGCGCAAATGAACGCTTCGCCCGCATTCAACTGGATCGCGCCCGCCGCCTGATGAATGGCCTGCATGGACGAGCCGCAGAACCGGTTGACGGTGGCGCCCGCGACGGACAGCGGAAGGCCCGCCAGGAAGACGACGAGACGGCCCAGGTTCAGGCCCTGCTCGGCCTCGGGAAAGGCGCAGCCGAGGATCAGATCCTCGATGTCCTCGGGCTTGACGCCCGTTTTGCGCAGCAAGCCTCTCACCACCTGCGCGGCCAGTTCGTCGGGGCGGACGCCGCGAAGCGGGCCTTTTTTGGCGGGTGTGAACGGCGAGCGGCCGTAGCCGGCGATGACAACGTTTTTCATGGTCTGCCTCCTGACAGGAAACGCCACACCGGGGATCGCTCGATCTCCGATGCGAAAAAAACGTCAAAAAAATAAATGTGAAAACAGCCGCGGCGTGTCGCCGCGCGGGCCGCCCAAAACAGCCCTGTCGAAACTCGTCAACGCAGCCGGAATTAAGGAGCGCGCCGCGTGTCGTATGGATTAAGCGGTTATTCGCAGCTCTCGGCGAAGGATTTTGCCTACGGCGTTTTTCGGGAGCTCGTCGCGAAACTCTACGTATTTAGGCACTTTGTAAGCCGCCAAGTTCATCCGGCAGTAACGGCGGACGGCGTCCGCATCCAGGCTTTGCTCCTTGCGCACGATAAAGACCTTGACCGTTTCGCCGGTTTTATCGTCGGGCACGCCTATCGCGGCGCATTCGAGAACGGCCGGGTGGGCGCTCAGAACGGCTTCGATTTCATTGGGATAGACGTTGAAGCCGGAGACGAGAATCATGTCCTTCTTGCGGTCCACGATATACAGGAACCCGTTTTCGTCCATGCGGGCAATGTCGCCGGTACGCAGCCAGCCGTCCGCCGTCATGACCTCGGCGGTTTCGTCCGGACGGTTCCAATACCCTTTCATGATCTGCGGTCCGCGCACGTAAAGTTCGCCCGCCATGCCGGGGGGCAGCGGCCGGCCGTCGCCGTTCCGGATGCTGCACTCGGTGGAAGGCAAGGGAAGTCCGATGCTGCCGTTGAATTCCGTCGAGCCGGCCGGATTGACGGCGACCACGGGGGAGGTTTCGGTCAGGCCGTAACCCTCGGTGATGGGGCAGCCGGTCACTTGCCGCCAGCGATTCGCCACGGCTTCCTCGGTCGGCATGCCGCCGCTGATGACGAACTTGAGCGAACCGAAGTCCAGTTCGTCGAAGCCGGGCGTGTCGAGCAGTCCCTTGAAAAGCGTGTTGACGCCGGTTATGACGCTGAAGCGCACTTTGCCGAGCGCTTTGACGAGGCCTTGCAGGTCCCGCGGATTGGCGACGAGATAGTTCAGTCCGCCCAGCTCGGTGAAGCAGAGCAGGTTCACGGTCAGCGCGAAGATGTGGTAGAGCGGCAGCGCCGTGACCACGATTTCCTCGCCCCTGACGATGGCGCGTTCGGGGGGCAGACTGCCCAGAATCCACCGGGTCGATTGCTCGACGTTCGCCAGCAGGTTGCGGTGCGTCAGCATGGCGCCCTTGGCGATGCCGGTGGTGCCTCCGGTGTACTGGAGAAAGGCGACGTCGTCCGGTTTCAGGCCGGCTCTTTCGAAGGCAAGCCGGCTGCCTTCGTGCAGGGCGGCGTTGAAGGAAACGGTTTCGCTGACATGAGCGCCGGAGCCTCTCTTTTTGAACAGGCGCGCATACCAGTTGACCAAGTAGGAACGGGGGAACCGCAGCAGGTCGCCGAGACCGGAAACGACGATCGCTTCGAGCTTCAAGCCGGGAAGCGCATCGGCCAGCACCGGGACGAAATTCTCCAGCACCACCATGGCCGCCACGCCCGAGTCCTTGAGCTGAAGTTGCAGCTCGCGGGCGGTGTAGAGCGGATTGACATTGACTGCGATGAGCCCGGCGCGCAACGCGCCCCATACGGCGACCGGCTGCTGCGAGACATTCGGCAGCATGACGGCGATCCGGTCGCCTTGCCGGAGGCCGAGGCCGCGGTTCAGGAAGGCGGCGAAATGCCGGCTCAATACCTCGAGCTCGGCATAGGTAAACGTCCGCCCCAGGTTCGAAAGCGCCGGCCGTTCCCGATAGCGGTCGGCCATGTCCTCGAAAAAATCCGCCAGCGAACGATATCCCGGTTCGCCGATCGTTTCCGGCACTCCCGGCGGGTAACTTTTCAGCCAGGGCTTTTCCATGACACGATCCGATGCTTGAAGGATTTGTATTGCGCGCTCCGCTGCACAATAAATTGCCCGACGGCCGACCGGGCGCCGCCGCGCCGTTCCCGTGGAACCCGCTCGACTCAGCGCGCCGGAGCGTCCCCGGTCAAAAAGCGAATCACGATGTCCCTGATGCCGCCGATATCTTCCACCAGGAGATTGTGGCGATCGGCATGCACCGTCCGGAGAATCTTGATTTTAGAACCCAGTTTCTCATGGATCGTCTGCGCGCTTTCCGGATCGAGAATCGGATCGTCATCGGCCTGCGCCAATAATACCGGACATTGCACGTCCGGGAGATGCTCTTCCAATTCCTGGGTAAAGCGGCGCAGTTCGTAGAGCGTGCGCAAGGGGACTTCGCGGTAGGCGTACTGCGGATATTCCGGTGTCCTTTCGACGAAAGGCTGGCCGGTTCGCCGCGACATCCAGCGAACCAGAATGTTCGTGCTGCGGAGCAACGGGGCCATCGGACCCGACTCGCCGAACTTGAAAGGCGGCGAAATCGCGGCCACTCCCGCCAGGCGTTCCGGGGTTTCGCTGGCCAGTTGCAGGGCCAGCAGACCGCCGGTTCCGGTGCCGACGATGTATACCTTCGACGCATGGGGTTTCATGATGTCGTACCCGCGCTTGAGGGAATCCAGCCAGTCTTCCCAGTACCGGTCCTTGAGATCGTAGGGCGAGGTCCCGTGGCCTTTCAGCCGCACGCCGAGCGCATGAAAGCCGAGATCGGCCAGGCGCTCGCCGAAGCCGCGGATTTCGGCGGGCGAAGCCAGAAGCTCGTGAACCAGAATCACGCCGGCCCCGTTGCTCGATCGCGCCTTCAGAAAGAACGGGCGGGGCGTCACGGTCGCGGTGATCGGAGAGGCCGCCGCGCCGGTGGCATGTTTGGCAGAGTGCTTCGAATCCCAGCGCCACGATCTGACTTCGTCGTCGAACCGGAGGTCGGCCAGTTCGGCGGGGCTCAGCTTGCTTTCCACGGAAAGCGCGTGTTTGAGCGCCGCCGCGATTCCGGAAATGGGTTCGACCTCGTTGGCGTAAACGGCGATCACGTTCTCGATGCGGATTTCGTCGAACTCGTGTTCGTGAAGCAGCTTGGGCAGCAGCCGATAGCGATCCGGATGAACCTCGATCAGTCCGCTGGCCTTCGCGGTGTCGACGAACTCCTGCAAGCCGGTGTGTTCGCCTTCCAGCAGGTTTCGATATTCGTCGGGGTCTTGCAGACTGCGGTGAAGATGTACGTGCGGCAATCGCTGGGTGTATTTGATCGCCAGATACAACGCGCGGAAGAATGGCGCCCGGTCGATGACGAGCCGATCGTGTCTCACGCAATACATGATCAGCGTCGAGGCGAGGTGACTGAGATTCACCGTTACGGCTTGGTACATCTCGCGCATGTAACGGTTGCGCACGACGTTGGCGCGCTGGCGCAGCCGGCCGGCCAGGAGCCGCTCCTTCGCGCCGGCGGGTCTGCGGGTGACGGCGAAGACGTCGTCGATGCTCCCGATGCGGGGCGCCAGCCATTTTGCCAGCCAGGTTTCCCAGTGGCGCCACGACTCCGCCGCGACGATCGGATGTCCGAACTGGATATCCATGTCGGTGTCGCGCAGCAGGATGTTGCCCTCGATCAGGATTTCCTCCGCATGCCGCCGGCTCAGCCCACGGCTCAGCAGTTCGGCGGCGCTGCTCAAAATGTGTTCGTTGACGCGAATGGGATAGAACGTGATGTTCGCCGGAACCACGACCGTGGGCTGGTGGGCGGCGGCCAGCAGGGCTTCGCGGCTTTCCAGCCCGAGCGCCTCGGCCCATGCCGACAGGCGTTGCCGGCGGCCTTGTTGCTCGGCGCGCCGCACGGCCATTTTGAAGATCTCCAGGCCCATCGCCAGCACGGCGGCCCCGCTGTGGTGCTTGCGCCGGTCCATGCTGACGCGGGAGTAAATGCTGTAGCGCCCTCTTTTGTCGAGAACCCGGCGATCCTTCACCATGCCCCCCTCCGGGAAGATGACGACTTTGCGGCCGAGCAGGATCTGTTCGGCGAGCCAGGGCAGGAGTCTCGGGTAATTGTTCGGGATGACGCCGACGTCGCGCAGGAATCCCGCCAGGACGCTGTCTTCCTCCTCGAAGAATTCCGCCGACGCCACCGAGCAGCAGTAAACCCTTCGGGCTTCGTACATCAGGTACTGGGGAATGAAGGTTTCGAAGCGGGCGAAGTGATTGAAAAGAAAGATATGGCCGCGATCGATCGTCTCCAGGCTGCCGTGCAGGGTAATGCGGACCTTGAGCAGCTTTTTGATCTGCCGGAAAACGCGCACCGACCAGTCATAGGTCGAGGCGTTGATGCCATATTCCGGTTCCGGGTTCGGATGGCCTTCCATGCGGCTCTGTCTGGGAAATATTCTTTTTCCGTCCGGTAGCGTACTCTCTCTTTTGGGTTAGATCCATCCGGAATGGGCGATTGCTCAGAGCCGTCACCGTTTTGGCGGTCGAGTGGTATAGTAGGCCGAAAATCCAGCACGGTTATCCAGCCTTTTGCAGTCACTTTCCCATGATGTGGACGGAAGATCCCGACATTTCGCCGGATGAGTATCCGGAGCGAATCAGCAAGTCGCAGCTGAAGCGCGAGAGCGCGGACTTGCAGGACCTTGGCGAAGCGTTGATCGGGTTGTCCCGCGAGCAGCTCGAACGGCTGGATTTGCCGGCGGAATTGCTGGAAGCGGTGCGGCTCGGCCAGTCCATCACCGAGCGCAGCGCGCTCAAGCGGCAGCGCAAGTACATCGGCAAAGTGCTGCGCCATATCGATGCGGAGCCCATTCGGGCAGGGCTCGCGGCTCTCAAGAACGAAAGCGCGGAAGCGGTGCATCGGCAGCACGTCATCGAACGTTGGCGCGACCGCATCGTCGCGGAAGGCGATGCCGCGGTTAACGAGTTTCTTGCGGCCAATCCGGGGGCGGATCGGCAGAAACTGCGGCAATTGTCGCGAGACGCGCGCCGCGAGCGCGATGCCGGGGCACCGCCCCGGTCTGCCCGCTTGTTATTTCGGTATTTGCGGGAAATTCTGGAGTAACGCGGGGAGAATCGCCGAGTCGGCTGCGGCAATGAGGCGCAATGCGAATCCCATCATCGTTCGCCGCCGGGACGGCGGGCCAAGGAAGCCGGCTCCCGGAGCGGCCGGGCGCCTGGTCCGGTTCGTCTTGCTGCTTGCCGCCGCCGTTTTCCTTTTCCGTAGCGCGGAAGCCGAAGAGAACATCGAACGGCTGCTGTTTTCGCGGGGAATGCTGGGGCCTCGGGAGTTGGCGGTGATCGTGAACGAGGCCGACCCGTCGAGCGTCGCCATCGGTAACTACTACCAAAAGCGGCGGGGCATACCCGAGGAGAACATGATCCGGGTGAGCTTCCCGCCGGGGTCGGATAACCTGCCGCGCGTTCTGTTCGAATCCGTCAAGCGGACGGCGGACCAACTGACGCCGCCTCGGGTTCAAGCCTATGCGCTCGCATGGATGGCGCCGTTCCGAGTCGATTGCATGTCGATCACCTCCGCCTTCGCCTTCGGTTTCGACGAAGCCTATTGTTCGAGCAAGTGCGGCGAAACCAGGCCCAGCGGATACTTTCATTCCGGGAGCCGCGCGCCCTACACGGATCACGGCATCCGGCCCGCGATGATGCTGGCCGGCCGCACCGTCCAGGACGTACGAAACTTGATCGACCGCGGCATCGCCTCCGACCGGACTTATCCGGCCGGTACCGGCTACCTGCTGAATACCTCCGACAAGCACCGAAGCGTTCGCGCCGTCACGTTCGACAAGACAGTCGACACGCTCGGCGCCGCGATCCGGCTGCGTCGCGTCGAGGCGGACTTCATCAGCGACCGGCGGGACGTGCTGTTCTACTTTACCGGACTGGCGAAGGTGCCGGATTTGGACACCTTGGGGTTTGTGCCCGGCGCGATGGCGGATCACCTGACATCCTTCGGCGGCAGGCTGACCGAGAATGCCCAGATGAGCAGCGTGCGCTGGCTGGAGGCGGGGGCTACGGCCAGTTACGGCACAGTGGCGGAACCCTGCAACATCTTGAGCAAGTTTCCTCATCCGGCCGTGGCGATCTGGCACTATTTGGAAGGGGATACGGTTCTCGAGGCCTACTGGAAAAGCGTCGCCCGGCCCGGAGAGGGCGTTTTCATCGGCGAACCCCTGGCGGCGCCCTTCGCGCCTCAACTGATCGAGCACGAAGGCCGGATTACCGTCAGGCTGTTTTCCCCGCGGTCGCGTATGCTGGCGTTGCAAGCCGCGGCAAGCGCTGTAGGTCCTTACCGTTCCGCGGTCAGGACCTATATTCTCATACCCGGCTATAATGAGCTGTCTTTTCGTTTGCCGGATGCCGCCGCGTTTTACCGATTGGCCTATTTGGGCGGCGAAAAAACCAAAAATTAGTTCATGGCGGTCTCCGGCCCGCTTTCTTCCGGCTGCCGAGCGGCGCAGCAAATTTATCGATGAGTCTTTTTTCGTTAGGGTTTTTGATCGTCTCCGTATTGTTGATGTCCGGCGTGCTGACGGGAGCCGTGCGCGGCTACGCGGCGAAACGGCTGTTGGACTTGCCCAATGCCCGCAGTTCTCATTGCGTTCCGACGCCCCGCGGCGGCGGTTTGGCCGTCGTTCTGTCTTTCACGCTGTTTTCGGCCGGTTTCCACGGGCTGGGGCAAATCTCCCTCGAACTTTTCATGCTCGTGCTCGGAGCCTTGCCGATCGCCGCAATCGGTTTCTGGGACGATCACGGACACGTGCCCGCAAGGTGGCGTCTGGCCGTGCAGGTGGCTTCGGCCTCCTGGGCGCTTTACTGGTTGGACGGTCTCGAATCGATCCGGTTTGCCGCCGAAATTTACGACTTGGGCTGGCTCGGCCCCGTTTTCGGGCTTTTACTGGCAGTGTGGCTGTTGAACCTGTTCAATTTCATGGACGGCATCGACGGGATCGCGGGGATCGAAGCCGTCTCGGTCTCGGTCTCTGCCTATTGGCTTCTGGCCTACCGGGTGCCGCCGTCCTCCGGCGGCGCGGATGTTATATTGTTGACCCTTGCGGCCGCTGCCGGGGGCTTTTTATGCTGGAACTGGCCTCCCGCGAAAATCTTCATGGGGGACGTGGGGAGCGCGTTCGTCGGATTCGTTCTGGCCGTGCTGGCGCTGAACACGTCCGCCGAGGGTTCGCTGTCCCTGGCCGTCTGGCTGATCTTGCTCGGCGTGTTTTTCGTGGATGCGACCGTTACCCTGTTGAGGCGGATGCTCAGCGGGCAGCGCTGGTACGAGGCGCACCGGAGCCACGCCTACCAGCACGCGGCGCGCCGCTGGGCCAGTCACAAGCGGGTCAGTCTTTCGGTTCTGGCCATCAATCTGGGATGGCTATGGCCTTTGGCCTTTGCGGCGGTGCGCTGGCCGCCGTTGGAGCCGGTCTTTCTGGCGTGCGCCTATATTCCGTTGATAGCCTTGGCGCTGTGGCTGGAGGCGGGGAAACAAGGGGGGGTAAGCAATGCGGGATAGGCTTTTGAAAATGCGCTCGGGCACGATCATTTTCATCCATGATTTGATTATGGTGGTGCTGGCCTGGCTGGGGGCTTATTGGCTGCGGTTCAACTTATCCCTGCCGCCGGAGCTGGAAACGAGGGCTTCGCTTCAGTGGCTGCCTCTCGTGATCGCTGCCCAGGCCGTGTTCTTCCGCCGCTTGGGGCTGTATCGCGGCATCTGGCGGTTCGCGTCCATTCCCGATCTGGTCCGTATCGCCAAGGCGTCTTGCCTCGGCATCGCGACGATCGCCGTCATCCTGTTTTCCGTCAACCGCCTACAGGGCGTGCCCCGTTCCGTCATTCCGCTCTACGCTGTCCTGCTGCTGTTCCTGTTATCCACGCCCCGGCTGATCTACCGCATCTGGAAAGATCGCGGCGCGGCGCTCTCGACCGGACGGCGGGCGCTGATCGTCGGGGCAGGCAAGGCCGGCGAAATGCTGGTAAGGGACTTGCTTCGCGCCGCCGGTACCGAGTTTGCCCCGATCGCGTTCGTGGATGACGACCCGAATAAAAAAGGGAGCGAAATCCACGGCGTGAGAGTGAGGGGGCGTTGCGAACAGATTCCGCGGCTCGTCGAGAAGCTGGAGGTCGAGATCATTTTGATTGCGGTGCCGTCCGCCACGGACAAACAAATGCGGCGCATCGTCGAAATTTGCGAAGGGACCGGCGTTCCGTTCCTGACCTTGCCGTCGATGCAGGAAATGCTGTCGGGCCAAATGTCCGGGCATTTGCGCGAAGTCTCCATCGAAGATTTGCTCGGCCGTGCGCCGATCAAGCTCGACCGCACGGGCATCCAGGCCCATCTCGGCGGAAAGCGGGTCCTGGTTACCGGCGGCGGCGGTTCCATCGGTTCGGAACTGTGCAAGCAAATCGCGCAATTTTCCGTTGCCGAGCTGATCGTCTTCGAGCGCTGCGAGTTCAATTTGTACCAGATCGAACGGGCGCTGAGGCGAAGCTTCCCCGGGTTGCGCCTGTCCGCCATACTCGGCGACGTCACCGACAAGCCGGCTGTCGAGCAAGTGATTTCGCGGTACCGGCCGGAGGTCATCTTCCATGCGGCGGCGTACAAGCACGTTCCGCTACTGGAATATCAGGTTCGCCAGGCGGTTCAGAATAACGTTCTGGGCACTTATACAGTGGCGGAAGCGGCGATTGCCGCCGAGACGGACGAGTTCGTGCTGATCTCCACCGACAAGGCCGTAGCCCCGGAAAACGTCATGGGCGCGACCAAGCGGGCGGCGGAAGTTTTGGTGCAGAGCCTGAACGGCGTCGCCGGAACGCGTTTCATCAACGTGCGTTTCGGCAACGTGCTGGATTCCGCGGGCAGCGTGGTGCCTCTGTTCCGCGAGCAAATCAGGGCCGGTGGGCCGGTCACCGTGACTCACCCCGATATCACCCGCTATTTCATGACCATTCCCGAGGCATGCCAGTTGATCATGCAGGCGGCGACCATCGGAAAGGGCGGAGAGGTCTTCGTGCTGGACATGGGCGATCCGGTTAAAATCAGCTACCTGGCCGAACAGATGATCCGCTTGAGCGGCAAACGCCCCGGTCAGGACATCAAGATCGAATATGTCGGACTCCGGCCGGGCGAAAAAATCAGCGAGGAATTGTTCAACGGCCACGAGAGGCCGACGCCGACCGAACACAGCAAGCTCTTGCTGGCCCATCCCCTGACCGTCGACCATCGGATGGCCAGGAAAGCCGTGATCGAACTGGCCGAGGCGTGCCGCTCCTTTGACGAAGCCGCGATTCTGCACAAACTCAAGCTATTGGTTCCAGAATACGTGCAGCGCGCCGCCGGCGACGAATATGGGGAAAACGATCGGTCCGCCATTCAGCGGTCGCTTGTTTTATAATGTGTTCTCGGGTATCATGCCGGCTTTTTCGAACAACGCCAGAGTTTGGAGCGTGCAGTAATGAAGACCTTTAGCGCAAAGCCGGCCGAAGTAAAACGCGACTGGTACGTCATCGACGCGGAAGGAAAGACGCTGGGGCGCCTTTCGACGGAGATCGCGCGTCGTCTGCGCGGCAAACACAAAGCGGAATACACGCCTCATGTCGATACCGGCGACTACATCATCGTCGTCAATGCAGAAAAGGTGCGTGTTACCGGCAACAAAGAACAAGACAAGATCTATTACAAGCACACCGGCTACATTGGCAACATGAAATCCGTGGCCCTGGGAAAATTGCGCGGAACTCATCCGGAGCGTATCATCCAGACCGCCGTGAAAGGCATGCTGCCGCGCAATCCCCTGGGCCGCGCCATGTTCAGCAAATTGAAAGTCTATGCCGGTCCGACGCACAATCACCAGGCTCAACAACCCAAATTGTTGGAAATCTAATTTAAGAAGCTGAATCAACCATGGCACAAGCGCAGTATTACGGAACAGGTCGCCGCAAGAGCGCGGTCGCACGCGTTTACGCAAAATCCGGAACCGGTCGTATTGTCATTAACGACAAGCAACTGGAAGAGTACTTCGGCAGAAAAACCGACCAGATGGTCGTGCGCCAGCCGCTCGAACTCGTCGCTCTGATGGAAAAGATGGACGTATTCGTCAAGGTCGCTGGCGGCGGTCCGACCGGCCAGGCGGGCGCCATCCGCCACGGCCTGACCCGTGCGCTCATGAATTTCGACGAAACCCTGCGCCAGCCGCTGCGCAGAGCCGGCTACGTCACCCGCGATGCGCGCGAGGTCGAACGCAAGAAAGTCGGTCTGCATAAAGCGAGACGCCGTCCGCAGTACTCCAAGCGTTAATATCAGGCGCGCCGGCTTCCCCGGCGTGCTTTCACATTTGGGGGATCGTCTAGCGGTAGGACTACGGACTCTGACTCCGTCAACCCTGGTTCGAATCCAGGTCCCCCAGCCAATTAAAACAAGGGCTTACATTTCGGTGTGGCCCTTTTATTTTGTCCGGTGTCAACGAAGTGTCAACCGATCTTTGAAAGGGGATTGAGGGCGGCGGCTTCATTGAGGCGATCGGGCGCAAAATGGGCGTATTTCATCGTTGCGGTATATTTCAAACGTGAGCTTTAACGCCTCCGATCCGCACGCGAACGTGGGACTGCTCCTAACATAGAAGCGGCGCAAGCTCCTATGTGTGAATGGTGTGTTTCACGCTGGTCTACGCGGCTTGCGCCAGAATAACACCGCGTTCATGACCGATCTCGGCCGCTCGCAGTTCATCGAAAACCGAAAAAGAAGCACAAGTTATCGCCAAGCCGCCCGTAGGGCTGTCTTCACGGTAGTACTTCTACGGGTTCTTCACAGCTCGCCAGGAATATTTCATCAAAGTTGTCAGGGTTGCCCGCAGTCAGGTCGGACCTCGACACAAAGGCAATGCGTGTCCCGTCTGCGTTGATTGACGGGCTGACGCTGCTTCCCGCGGTGGCGTCGGTGACCTGCGTAAAGGCGCTGGTGACGGTATTGAACAAGAAGATTTCGAGGCTGCTATCGGAGTTGTTCCCAGTCAGGTCCCGGCCAGACACAAAGGCGATGAAGGTGCCGTCGGCGCTGATCGACGCCGAGTAGCTTTCGAGAAGGGGTTCGCCTCCGGTGGAATTGGTGATCTGCGTGACTGTGCCGGCCGTGGTGTCGACCAGGAATATTTCATCGTTGCCGTCGGCGTTGCTTCCCGTCAGATCCCGGTTGGAGTGAAAGGCGATGCGGGTGCCATCGGCGTTGATGGATGGAGCAAAGCTGCCGACGCCGTCCCCGTTTTCGGTGGAGTTGGTCAGTTGTGTCGTGGCGTTGGCCGCGGCATCGAAAAGGAAGATTTCCCTGCTGAAATCTGGGTTCCCCCCGGTCAGGTCCTCATCGGACTCGAAGGCGATGCGGGCGCCGTTCGCGTTGATCGCCGCATTGAAGCTGCCGGCTCTGGCGGGGGAGTTGGTGATTTGAGCGATGGAATTACTCACCGTGTCGACCAGGTCTATTTCGGAGTTGCCGTTCGGATTCTGGCCGGTCGGATTTGCATTGGATTCAAAGGCAATACGGGTGCCATCGACATTGATCGATGGCAGATAGGCCTGGCCCACTCCGGCGTTCTTGGTGAGCTGTCTGAAGGTACCCGCCGCAGCGTCGAACACGAAGATCTCCCTGTTCAGCTCAGGGTTCTGTCCGGTCAAGTCCGCCGTAGACTCAAAGACGATGCGGCTGCCCTCGGCATCGATGGCTGGAGCATGATTGGCGGGCGCCGCTCCGCTCATCGTATCGGTGATCTGGGTGATGGTGTTCGTGTTGCTGTCAAACAGGAATATTTCATGGTTGCGATCGGCGTTGCCTCCCGTCAGATCGGCGTCGAGATGAAAGGCAATACGGGTGCCGTCCGCGTTGATGGACGCATTGTTTCGTTGAATGATGGCACCGAAGGTATTGCCGTCGGTGATCTGTGCGATCTCGCAGACCTGTTGGGCTAAAGCTGCTTGCGGCGCTGCTCCGATCAAAGCCAAGGCTAATACCGATCCCGCGTGCAGATGGTTCCTCGGCTTGCTATTTCCCGATTTTTTCTTCCTAAACGTCTTCATAATTCCCTCCTGTCCTTTTGTCAGGACGAGTGTTTCGATTTGAGAACTATTTTTTTACCGGAGTTCCTGTTTTTTCCGACAAGTTTTGATCGAGATGAGAGAGGGCTGGCGGGTAACGCCAGGTATTCAGTGCCGAATCCACGGCGAAAGCGGCATTGGAAGCGATCCGGGGAGCCTGTTCGAGAGCAAGCGCCCGGAGCGTGTCCGGCTGAATGTTCAACGGATGGCGGCTCGCCAGTATCGCCTGCTCGGCCACGATATCGCTGCGATAGCGGATTTGCCACAGCCCGCCGGTCTTGCCAATCGCCAGCGCCTCCGTGTCTTGATCGGCGGCGGTGCCCGGATCGTGGATCAATTCGGTGGGAGGAAAACCTCCCGCAAGGAATCAATCGAAAGTCAAATCGGCTTGGTACTTAAATTCCCGAGCATTGCATTCTTAAGCAAGAAGTTTTTATTCAGGGTATGAGAAAGCCCGCCATTCCTTGGAGGGAGCGATGCATTAGCGCCTTTTGGGATAAACCGGCAATCCGGCCGGACTTGAGCGCTTATCGGCTATTGGCCGCGGTGACTATAGAGATTTACTGGAGTGGGAACCAATTGCGTCAGGCCATTTCGCTTGGCTGCCTTTCAGCCGATTTGAGACACAAATGGCTGGGGTTGACGCAGCATTGAACGTTGCATTTGTGGCAAACGCGAAGTCCGGCCGGGATGTGTCCGAAATGGGCTTCCCAGAAGAACCGATCCGGATAGGCGTTTTCCCGTCCCGCGTTCGCGCGTTCTTTACCCTCCTGCGTCGATCCGATCCATATCCAGCATCCGGACTCGGTCACGGGAACCACAAATTCCATGAGTTTCTCAATCGAGATTCGATTATCCATAATCGCCCTCCGGTTCCGTTCTAAGCCAATCGGTCACATGCCAAGAGCATGTTCGAGGTATGGACCAACTTCGAGAAAGCGCGGGGAAACCTTGCATCGTGACAAATCTTTCAGGCGCGCGCCGTTCCTGGTTTTTGCGCCGGCTCAACCGCCATGACCGGTGAGCCGGTTCAACGATCACAGACTTAAGATGCGTTGTCAATAGAAGCCATTCGTCTTTCGCTCTTTTGGATTCAGAGGTTATATGTCGATCCGTACATGATTGTTTTCTATTTTAGTAATCAGGATTCCAACACTATGGAGAAATAGCTAAGCGTAAAAGAGCCGGGATTTTTAATTTTTACAAAGCGTTGTTTGTTTTCGCGCATTAAAGTGAATAGGCGATACGCATCGCGGCGGACGATCCTGGCAGACGATTTGCGAATCGATCGCACGAGGTTGGAGCGCTCGGTCGACCTCGCGTCTATACAGGCTTTGGATTATTTTGCTTGACGCCGGGACCTTAAATATTTTAATTATTGCCGGGCCGAGACCCGCAATCTCGACATTCGGACAGGATTGCCGAATGTTCAGGCATTTAGCCTAGTTTCGTCTTTTATGGATTATTTTCGCGCCGATGAGCTTCACGTTCATGGGCGGGGGAAAGCTTGCGCGCATGAGCTTAATGCCTGGAGTTTCTGGATTAGAGTAGGGACAGAATCCATCACATCGGAGGTGAACGGATGGAAACGCTTATCGCTATCACGCCGGCACACTGCCTCGATCCGCAAATTGCCGTCGCGGCCTTGAGAGCCCACGGAATCGGGATCTTGGACCTGGGTTACCGGGACATTCCAGGAGACTGGTCGTCGGCGCTTAGCCGCCTGGCGTCCGCCGCCGGCCAATCGGCGCAGTGGGGCATCCGCTGGGATATGCTGGGATCGCCGGCTCGATGTCTCGACCGGCTTTCCGAACTCCTGGCGCGCCAGGTTCCCATTCTCGTCCTCGCCGGGCCATCTTCCGCCGAATTAACCTCGCTGAGGAAGCGAGTCAAATCCATTGCCCACCGGGTTCTCGTCGAAGTCCATGATTTCCCGTCGGCTCAGGCCGCCATCGCCGCCGGCTGCGACGGCCTGATCGTCAAAGGGCACGAGGCGGGCGGATCGGTCGGCCGCCACTCGACCTTCATTCTGCTTCAAGAGCTTAAGGGACGCCTGAGCGTTCCCTACTGGATGCAAGGCGGGATCGGGCTGCGGAGCGCGGCCGCCGCGACGCTCGCCGGCGCAAGCGGCGTGGTGTTGTGCGAACAGCTCTGGCTCACCGACGAAAGCCCGCTCGCTCGTTCGAATCTGCGCGGCATGTGGAGCCTTTTGGACGGCAGCGAAACGGTCCTTCTCGGAGAGGAGGAAGCGCCGTTTCGGGTATTTGCCCGGTCCGGCCGCGATAAATTCCAGGAATTGGAGCAGCGGGCGGCGCGGGGCGAACCGTGGCGGGATCTTCTGGCGCAGCGCCTGGGAGAAACCGACGATGCACTGTTGCCGGTGGGACAGGACATCGCGTTCGCGGCTCCGCTGGCCAAGCGCTACGGTACCGTGGGCCGCATCCTCACCGCCGTGAAAGAAAGCATGGACGCGCTGATCGAGCAGGCGCGCTCGCACCAGGCGCTATCCGCCGGCTCGCCGCTGGCGCGCAAGCACGGCACCCGGTTTCCCATCGTTCAAGGCCCCATGACGCGGGTCAGCGATACCGCTCCGTTCGCCAAGGCCGTGGCGGAAGCCGGCGGGCTTCCGTTTCTTGCCCTGTCCGTCATGCGCAAACCGCAGGTTCACGCCCTGTTGAGCAATACCCGCGCGCTCATGGGCGATCTTCCCTGGGGCGTGGGGCTGCTCGGCTTCATGCCCCTGGAACTGCGCCAGGAACAGCTCGACGTCATTCGCGAAATCAAGCCGCCCTTCGCCATCGTCGCCGGCGGGAGGCCCAGCCAGGCGCGCGAGCTGGAGGCGCTGTCGATCGCGACCTATCTGCACGTGCCTTCGCCAGGCCTGCTCCACAGCTTCATCAAGGAAGGCGCGCGCAAGTTCATTTTCGAGGGCAGCGAATGCGGCGGACACACAGGTCCCCGCACCAGCTTCATCCTTTGGGAATCGGCCATCGAGGTTCTGACCGCGGTCGAATTGGACGACCCGGAATCGGTCCAGGTGCTGTTCGCCGGAGGCATCCACGACGAGCTGTCGGCCGCGATGCTTTCGGTCCTGGCGGCGCCGCTCGTCGCCCGCGGCATGAAGATCGGGGTCGTCATGGGGACGGCGTACCTTTTCACCGAGGAAATCGTGCGCACCGGAGCGGTCGTGAACGAATTCCAGGCCCAGGCGATCGCCTGCCGCGAAACCGCCTTGCTGCAATCCGGCGTGGGCGTCTATACCCGCTGCGCGAAAACGGCATTCTGCGACGAATTCAACCGGACCCGGCGCGAGCTTCAGATGGCCCTGGAATCCGAAGAGCGCACCTTGAAGGTTCTGGAGCTGCTCAACATCGGACGGCTGCGCATCGCGTCCAAGGGCATCGCCCACAATACCCAGCCTGCGGCGGCTGACGCCGGCGACCGCTACGTTAAGGTGAATGTCCAGACGCAGCGGCGCGAAGGCATGTACATGCTGGGCGAAGTCGCGCGGCTCAGGGACAAGACGCTGACGGTCGCCGAGCTTCACGCGGCGGTCGCAACCGGCAGCCAGGAACTGCTCGCGGGCGCCGCCCTCCGGCCGGAGGCGAAACGCCGGACGCGGCGGAACCGGGACGATATCGCCATCGTCGGCATGGCCTGCCTGCTGCCCAAGGCGGGCGACGTGCGCCAGTACTGGCAAAACATCCTGAGGCGGGTGGACGCCATCCGGGAAGTCGGAGACGACCGCTGGCGGCCGGCCGATTTCTTCGATCCTAAGCGCGGAACGCCGGACAAGGTGTACTCGAAGTGGGGCGGCTTCCTCGACGACGTCCCGTTCGATCCGACCGCTTTCGGCATTCCCCCCGCCGCCTTGCGCTCCATCGAGCCGATGCAGCTCTTGGCCCTGGAGATGGCGAAGCGCGCCCTGGAAGACGCCGGGTTCGACCGCCGCCCGTTTCCCAGGGAGCGGACGTCGGCCATCTTCGCCTCGGGGGGCATGAACGACCTCGGCACAATTTACATCTTCCGTACCTTGCTGGCTCATTACCTGCCCAAGGTTCCGGGGCTGCCCGAGGCGACCCGGAAGCACATCATGCAAAGCCTTTACGAGCGCGAGCTTCCCAACTGGACGGAGGATTCGTTCCCCGGCTTCCTCGGCAACGTGGTGGCCGGACGAGTAGCTAACCGCCTGGATCTCGGGGGAACCAACTTCGCGGTCGACGCCGCCTGCGCCTCTTCGCTCGCGGCGCTGGACGTCGGCATCAAGCAGCTGCGCAACGGCGATGCCGACGTGGCGCTGGTGGGCTCCATCGACGGCACCAACAACGCCGTGGCCTTCATGGCGTTCGCCCAAACCCATGCCCTGTCGCCGCGCGGGCGATGCCGGCCGTTCGACGACAGCGCGGACGGCATCGCCATCGGGGAGGGCGTCGCCGCGGTGGTGCTCAAGCGCCTTAGCGACGCCGAGCGCGACGGCGACCGCATCTATGCCGTCATCAAGGGGATCGGCGCGTCCAGCGACGGGCGCAACCGCAGCCTCACCGCGCCCCATCCGCAAGGCCAGGTGCGCGCGCTCCGCCGCGCCTACGAGGACGCTGGGGTGGAGCCGTCGACGGTGGGCTTGATCGAGGCTCACGGCACGGGTACCGCCGTGGGCGACAAGTCGGAAATCGAATCCATCAATACCGCCTTCGGCGAAAGCAATCCGGCGCCCCAGTCCTGCGCCGTCGGTTCGGTGAAATCCATGATCGGACACACCAAGGTCAGCGCCGGTCTCGCCGGGCTGATCAAGGCGAGCCTGGCCCTCAAACACCGCGTCCTGCCGCCGACGCTCGGCGTCGAAACGCCCAACTCGCGCGTGGATTTCGCGAACAGCCCCTTTTATATCAACACCGAGCCCCGGCCCTGGTTCGCCCCTGCCGACGGGCACCCGCGCCGCTGCGGCGTGAGCGCCTTCGGTTTCGGCGGCACCAACTTCCATGCCGTGCTGGAAGAATACGGCGGAGACTACCGGGATACCGATGCGATCGATCTCAATCCCCGCGATGCCGAGCCCTTCGTCTTCGCCGGGCCGGATCGTTCCCGCATCGTGCAGGCGGTGGAGCGCCTGCTGCAAGGGCTCGAACATCCCGAGCATCTCGATCTCGCACAGCTCGCGTATTCGTTGCAGGCGGAACAGCGGCAAGCGGGAGCCGGCGATAGCGCCTGCCGTCTGGCCATGGTCGCCACGTCGGTCGCGGATCTCAGGCAAAAGCTCGATTTGGCGCTGCGCGAATTGCGCGACGGCGGCAAGACGGAGATCAGGCATCCCCAGGGCCTCTACTACCGGGAGTCTGCTGCGGCGGGCGGCCTGTGCTTCATATTTCCGGGGCAGGGCGCGCAGAAGGTCAACATGCTGCGCGACCTGGTCGTGGCCCGGCCCGAACTGCACGGCTTCTTCGAGCGGGCGGACGCTCTCCTCGCCGAACGGCTGCCCCAGCCGCTGTCCCGATTCGTTTATCCGCTGCCCGTATTCAGCGACGAGGAGCGGGAGCGCCAGCAAAGCGCCTTGAACGCCACGCACGTCGCCCAGCCGGCGCTCGGCGCGGTCGAACTGGCGGCGTTCGAGACGCTCGGGAACCATGGCGTCCGTCCCGATTTCACGGCGGGCCACAGTTACGGCGAATATGTCGCCCTCTGCGCCGCTGGCGCTCTCGACCGCGACGATCTGATCCGGCTCTCCGAGATTCGCGGGCGCATCGCCGCCGAAGCGGGGCAGAGATCCCGAGGGGCCATGGCCGCCGTGGACGCCGACGGCGCGCGGCTGGAAAAATTGGTCGCGGAGCATGGGCTTGGCGTCAGCGTCGCCAATTTGAACGCTCCGGACCAGACCATCGTCGCCGGCCCGGAGGAAGCCATCGATGCGGCGGCGGAGGTGTTCGCCAAGGCGTCGCTGCGCGTGACCAAACTGGCGGTGCGGGGAGCATTCCATTGCGCCGCGATGGCCGACGCGAGCGCGGCGCTTGCCGCCGAACTGGCCAAAATCGAATTCCGGCCTCCCGTATGCCCGGTCTTCAGCAATACCACGGCGGACCGCTATCCGGACGAACCCGCCGAAATCCGGGCGCTGCTCGCCCGCCATTTGTCCGAGCCGGTGCGTTTCGTGGACGAGGTTAACCGCCTTTATGACGCCGGCGCCCGGATTTTCCTGGAAGTCGGCCCCGGACTGGCGCTGAGCGGCCTCATCGACCGCATCCTGGCCGATCGCCCGCACGCCGCCGTGGGTCTCGATGCGCCGGGACGTCCCGGCTGGCTCCAGTTCGCACACCTTCTCGCCTATCTGTTCGCGCTGGGCGTTCCCGTCCATTTCGAAGCCTGGTTCAAGCGCCGCGGACTGAAGGACCGTCCGCTGGCGGAGCTATTCGCCCAGGCTCGGGCGAAAGCCAATCCTGGGCCGCTGATCTGGCGCGTCAACGGCGGCCGGGCGGCGCCCTGGCGGGATTCCGCCGACACCTCCGGGAACGTCGTGCCGCTGCCGACGGGGTTGAAGGTTCCGGCGGCTTCCACCGACACCGCGGCTGCTCAGGGTACGAGCGCGCGTCCATCCTTGGCACGAGTCCAGGATTTTCCAACTACAAGGAGGTATTCCATGACGAACCATGAAGCATCCAACTCCGCGAAGCCGGCGATGGGACCGCCGGCGGAAGATGCGCCGGCGGCGGATCCGAGATTTTCGTTGATCCAGACCAGCGTCGCCCAGCTCATCGAGCTCCAGCGCGAGCAGCAAAGGACCTTGTGCTCCTTCCTCGATTTTCTGCACGCCAATCTGTCGGGCGTGCCGGTTCCGGCGCAGCCCAGGACGGTAATGCCGGCCGCGGTCTCCCAGGTCGCGGAAGCGCAACCGCAACCGGTCGGAACGGTTCTGAACGGCGTGCCGCCGGCGCCCGTATTGCCGCTCCAGCTCCGAGCCGGAAATCCCGGCGAAGCGGCGGGGGAACGGCCGTTTTCGGTCGTTCCGGCGCCCGCCGCGCCGCGCCCGGCCGTCAAGCCGCCGTCCGGAGGCGGGCTCGCGCCCACCGGGCAGTTCAAGACCGATCTGCTGCGCACGGTATCGGAGCGTACCGGCTATCCGGAAGACATGCTCGATCTCGATGCCCACATGGAGGCCGATCTCGGCATCGACTCCATCAAGCGGATCGAGGTCTTCAGCGCCTTGAAGGATCGACACAACCTGCTGGAGGGCCGCGACGAGGAGACGGTGCTCGAAGAATTGTCGGGTCTCAAGACCTTGAACGAGATCGTGGCCTGGTACGACCGGCTGCGGGACTCGAAACCCGCGGAAGGAGGCGCCGACTCCCCAAAAAAATCGAAGACTCCATCATCGATCTCGCCGGTTGAGGTGGTGGAGTCCGCGAAGCGCGCCGAACAACCGGAACCCGTGGAATGCTATGTCCTGAAGCCCGTGCCGGCCCCGCTCGGAGAGGCCGCGGGCGTCAACCCGGCGGCGCCGTCGGCGGTGCTGTTGCTGGGAGGCGCTCCGGAACTCGGCGAGGCGTTCCGTCACGCGCTGAACGGCGCCGGCTACGTCGCGCGGCAGCTCGTTCCCGGCCGGGAAACCCGGCCGCTGGACGACGATCGTTTCGAGGTGGATTTCTCGTCATCCAAAGGCGTGGGCGGCTTGCGCGATCTGCTCGGGGCGGCCGGCAAGCCGTTGGCGGGATTGATCAACCTCTCGGGTACGGCGGCGAACGGCGCCGGAGACGGCCTCGGCCCGGAGGCGCCGGCGCGGGCGCTGTTCCTCGCCTTGAAAGCGCTGGAGCGGGACTTGAAGGAGGGTGCCCGCGCCGGAGGCGGATGGCTGATCAATCTGACCGCCCTGGATGGCCAATTCGGTTTGAAACGGTCGCGGCTGTTCGCGGCCGAGCCGGCGGGCACCCACGGCGTCGCCAAGTGCGCGGCGCGCGAATGGCCGCATCTGCGGGTGAAATGCCTCGATCTCGATCCGGATCTCGGGGTGAGCGGATGGGTTGAACGGGTCCTCGCGGAATTGCGCCCGGACGACCGGACCCTGGAGATCGGCCACACGAACGAAGGGCGCTGGCGGCTCGATCTTCAGCAGCGTCAGGACCATGGCACCATTCTGCCGGAGCTGGAACTGGACGCCGGCGCGGTTATCCTGGTCACGGGCGGAGCCTACGGCATCACCGCCGATGTCGCCAAGGGCCTGGCGCGAAACCGGCGCCTGCGGCTGGTGCTGGTCGGACGCAGTCCGATGCCGGAGCCGGAATCGCCCTCCACCCGGAATATCGCCGAGCCCGACGCCCTGCGGCAATGCCTGATCGGCGAGATGAGGAGCAAGCACGGCGCGGTCAGGCCCGCCGAGATCGAGGCCGTGTTCCGGCGGATTCTCAAGGAACGGCTGATCCGGGCCAACCTGGCCGTTCTCGAGGAGTCCGGCGCCGAGGTCGATTACCGCGCCCTGGACGTGCGCGACGCCTCCGCATTCGGGCGGCTGATCGACGACATCTACGCGCGCTGGGGCCGAATCGACGGCGTGCTGCACGGCGCCGGCGCGATCGACGACAAGCTGATCCGCGACAAGACGGCGGCGTCCTTCGACGCGGTTTACGGCACCAAGGTGGTTCCGGCGCTGACCCTGGCCCGCAAGCTGGACCCGGCGAAGCTGAAGTTTCTGGTGTTCTTTTCCTCGGTGGCCGGCCGGTTCGGCAACGCGGGCCAATGCGATTACAGCGCCGCCAACGAGGTGTTGAACAAGCTGGCCGACCGGCTGAACGTGGAATGGCCGAACGTCCACACCGTTTCGATCAACTGGGGTCCCTGGGATTCCGGCATGGTGAACGACGAACTGCTGAAGCTCTATGCTTCGCGGAACATCCGTCCGATCCCCGTGGATACCGGAGTCCGGCATTGCCTCGACGTGTTGAAGTGCCGCGACCGGCGGGAGCCGGAACTTGTGATTACCGCCAGCCTTGCGGCTATCGCCGCCGGGCTCGGGCGTTCCTCGCCGCGCGACGGAACCGCGCGGCCCGTGGCCGATACGGCCGTGTTGAAGCCGGCGGTGGCGTGATGATCGCGCAACGGTCCGGTCGAATCCCCCGGCGAACCCGATAAGGAGCAAACGGAGCATATGGATATGGCAAACCTACACAACGCGGTGTTGGCGGATTTCACCCCGGTGCAGGCGTCGAAACCCGTCCCGCAGCGCATCGCCCTCGAACTCTCGGCCTTCGGTTTCGCCAAGGCCTATTGTCTGAACAACGGCATCGGCGACAAGGAAAGCTTCCGCCGGGTGCACCGGGAAGTGAAAGAGAAATTCGACAAGTACGCGCTCTCGCCCTCCCACATCAGGCGCCGGCAATTGGTGTTCTTTCCCCGCCTGACCGACATCCGCTTCACGGACGGCGAGTTCGCGCTGGCGGAACCGGAGCACGAGTACTTGCAGTTGTTCAAGGACAAGAACGATCCCAAGGGCGCGGACCTCAAGGCCCGGCACGAAAGTTACGGCAAGGTGGTCGACGGGTGCCTCGGCCGGATGTACGAGGACGGAGCGGCCGCGCCGGACGACGTCATCCACGTGACCTGTTCCGGCTACCTTGCGCCCAGCCCCGTCGAGCGCATGGTGGCGCGGAAGGAGTGGTTCGGGACCACGGTCACCCACAGCTATCACATGGGCTGCTACGGCGCCTTTCCCGCCATCAAGATGGCGCACGGTTTTCTGTCGTCCTCCCGGCATGGGGTGACTCCGCCCAAGGAGCGGGTGGACATCATCCACACCGAAGTGCTGTCGGCCCACCACAACATCGAGGATTTCCGCGCCGAGAACATCATCACCATGACCCTGTTCGCGGACGGCTTCATCCGCTACTCGATGTATCCGGAATGGGTGGCGCGCGAGAAAAAGCTCCCCGGCTTCAAGGTCCTCGGTTTCAACGAGCATCTCCTGCCCGATTCCGCCGAGGACATGACCTGGGTGCCGGGTTCCCACCAATTCCACATGACTCTGTCGGTCATGGTGCCCGTGGTTCTCAAGAAGCATGTCCGGCCGTTCGTCGAATCCTTGTTGCACCGGGCGGAGATCGACTTCGGCACGGATAAGGACGAGCTGACCTTCGCCATTCATCCGGGCGGGCCGAAGATCGTCGAACACATCCAGGACGAACTGGGGCTGCGGGAGGACCAGGTGGCGATCAGCAAGGACGTGTTCCGCGAGAACGGCAACATGTCTTCGGCGACGGTGCCGCACATCTTGAAAGCGATTCTGGACGAGAAGTCGATCCCCCGGAGCAGACGCGTCGTCTGCGTCGGGTTTGGACCGGGACTCACGATTACGGGTCTGATTTTGGAGAAGGTCTGATCATGAAAGAGCTATCGAGCCGCGCAGCGGAAAGCGATTTTCTGCCCTTGGTCGGGCGGGTATACGAGGTGGCGTCGTTAAGGGAGCTCGAAACCGGGGAGTTCCTGCCGGTCGAGCCGGAGGACCTGCCCGGCAGGAGGCTGCCGGGCGCGGCGCGGACGGGAACGAGGCAGGACGCGGAAGGAAGCGGCGAGCCGGTCATGCCCTTCATCGGGCGCATTCTCGAACATGCGGCCGGCCAGTCGATTACCGTGGAGCGGTCGCTGACCCTGGACGAGGACTTGCACCTGGCGGATCACGCCTTCATCCATGCGCCGGGGGTCAAGCCGCTGTCCGCCTGTCTGCCGGTGGTTCCCATGACGCTGAGCCTGGAAATCCTGGCGGAAACGGCCGCCTGCCTCGCGCCCGGCTACGGGCTGATCGGGTTCGAAGGGGTAAAAGCCTCGCGCTGGATCGAGCTGGCCGACACCGATCGCCTGCGTCTCCGGATCGCGGCCCGCTTCGCGCAGTGGGACGACGCGCGGAGCATTTGCCACATTGCCGCCGTCATCCACATCGAGGACCAGGCAGCCCCGGCGATCCAGGCCCGAGTCCTGTTCGCGCCCTGGTACCGTCTCGATCTTTCGCTGAACTTCACGGAGTTCGCCAACGCCTGCTCCTATCCCCGGAGCGCCGAGGAGATTTATCGGGACCGCCATTTGTTCCACGGTCCCGTCTATCAATGTCTGGCCGGTGAAATCCTCCTGGCGGACCGGGGCGCCGCCGGGGAATTGACGGTCAAAGCGCCCGAAATCATGTTCCGGTCGATACGGAGGCCCCAGTTTCTGACCGAACCGGCGCTGCTCGATGCGGTGGGACAGTTGATCGGCATCTGGGCCATGGAACGGGAGCGGTACGTGTTTCCCATCGGCATCGGCAAGCTCGAACTGTACCGGCCCACGCCGGCGCCGGGAACGCGATGCCCGGTCCGGGTCGAGATCACGCGGGACGAAGGCAAGACACTCTACGCCGACGTCGAAATCCAGGATGGCTCCGGCGCGGTGTGGATGCGGATCAAGGACTGGGCGGACTGGAAATTCCGCTGGGAGAAGCGGCTGTTGAACTTTCGCCGCCTGCCGACCCGGTACCTGCTGAGCCGCGCGCTCGACTTGCCCGCGCTTCCCGCTTCCGCCAGTTGCCGGATGATCACGGCGGACGATGTCGCCGGATTCGACAACGGACTTCTTGCCCGTTTCTGCCTCCACATGGACGAGATGAGGCTATTTTCGGACAAGCGCCCCTATCCCCCGCGCCAGCAGCATTGGCTGTTCGGCCGCATCGCCGCCAAGGACGCGGTGCGCGAGTGGCTGGCGCGGCAAGCGGGAACGGAAGACATGTTGCACCCGGCCGCCCTGGTCATCGGCAACGACGAGCGGGGCCGGCCGAAGGTGGAGGCGGGACCCGACGCGGAGAGATTGCCGCAGCTCAGCATCGCCCACGTCGAGGATCGCGCCATCGCCATTGCCTGCCCCGACTCGGTGGGCGTGGACATCGAACCCATCCGGCCGCACCAGCCGGACTTCGTGGAGACCATGGCCGACGAATCGGAACGCTCGCTTCTCGATGGCTTCCACGGCGATTCCGACGAATGGATTACGCGCTTGTGGTGCGCCAAGGAAGCGGCCGCCAAGTTCCTGGGGCTCGGCATGAACGGCTCGCCGAAGACCTACCGGGCGCAAGCGATCGGCGAGGACGGCCTGATCCATATCGTCCATCGGGACAGCGGCCGGGCGATCGTGGTCCGCACGCTGCGCCAGGCGGAATTCGTCATCGCCTACGCCGGCGCCGACACGGCGGAGACGAGGGAGGGACAGGCCTAGAGCGGCGGTCGGGTTGGTTTACGGCTTGCGGGAGCGGGCTTTAGCCCGCTCCCACACTAAGGCCATTGGCAATCAATCCTTACGTACGAATGGAAACTGCTCTAAACGCCATCGCTACACATAAAAGGGATCGAATAATGAACAAGATTGTTCCGGCGCCGCTGGTCGAGCTTCGCCAGGCAGGCAAGGTTTACCGCCTCGGCGAAAGCCTCATCGCCGCGCTCAAGGCGGTGAATCTGTCCATCCATCGGGGCGAGTTCGTGGCCGTCTGGGGACCCTCGGGGTCCGGCAAGTCCACGCTCTGCAACCTCATCGGCCTGCTCGACGTGTGTTCTTCGGGCACGGTGCGCTTCGACGGCCAGGACGTGACCGCGCTGTCGGACGACCAGCGCAGCGAGCTGCGAAACCGCGGGATCGGGTTCGTCTTCCAGAGCTTCAACCTGATTCCGGTACTCTCGGCCCTGGAAAACGTCATGCTGCCGCTGCAAATCGCCGGGGCTTCGACGGCGCGGGCGAAGCGGGCGGCTCGGAAGCGGCTGGCCGAAGTGGGGCTGGACGACCACGCGGCGCACCGTCCGGCCAAGCTTTCCGGCGGACAGCAGCAGCGCGTCGCGATCGCGCGGGCGCTGGTCGCAGATCCGTCGCTGGTGATCGCCGACGAGCCCACGGCCAACCTGGATTCCGAAAACGCTCTGAGAATTACCGAGCTCATGCGGCGGATCAACAGCGGCAACGGCACGACCTTCGTGTTTTCCACGCACGACCAGCGCCTGCTGGAGCGCGTCGAGCGCCGGATACTGATGCGCGACGGCGAGATCGTCGACGACCGGCCGCCGGAGCGGCTGGACGCGCGGCGGGACGCATCGGGGGGCTTATGATGACCTGGATCACGCTCGCCTTACGAAATCTCTTCCGCAACCGGCGCCGGTCGCTGTTCACGATCTTGGCCATCGGCCTCGGGTTTGCGGCGGTCAACACCCTCGGCGGCTTTACCGCTTATATCTTCGCCAGTCTCAAGGACTCCTACATCTACGCGCAGGGCAACGGCCACCTCAGCCTCTTCAAGACCGGCTTTCTGCAGGAAGGCAAGCTCGATCCGACCCGCTATCTCATCGACGAGGAGGAGATGGCGGCCATTCAAAAGGTCTTGGCCCGGCATCCGGAGATCCTGGTGGCGGCGCCGCAGCTCCACATCTCGGGCCTCCTGAGCAACGGCAAGGTTTCGACGATCTTCATCGCCGCCGGCCGGGTGCCCTCCGCCGTGCGCCGCATCAACAGCCATGCCCGCGGGATGATCGGGAAAATCCAGTTGTTCGACGGCAAGCCGCTGGAAGACGAGGTCGCTCACGGCGTCGGCCTGAGCAAGGGACTGGCGGAACAGCTTGACCTGGACCTGGGGTCCGACGCCGTCGCCATGGCGCCCACCGTGTCGGGACAGATCAATGCGCTCGACGCCCAGGTGTTTCAGTTCTTCGATTCCCCGGTCGAAGCGCTGGAAGACAAACTCATGTCGGTGTCGCTCAAGTTCGCCCAGAGCCTTTACGACACCGCCAGCGTGGATCGCCTGACCCTGCTGCTGGAGGACGACGCACAGACGGAGTCCGTGCGCGCGCGGCTGGCCGAAGAACTGGCGGCGGCGGGCCTGAAGCTGGAGGTCAAAACCTGGAACGAGCTTTCCACCTTTTACACCAAGGTGAAGCAGATGTTCGACGTGATCTTCCTGTTCACCTTCCTGATCGTGTTCACGATCGTCGTCATGAGTGTCGTCAACACCGTCAGCATGGCGATCATGGAAAGAACCCGCGAGATCGGCACGCTTCGCGCCCTGGGGTTCAAGCGCCGCGGCATCGTCAGGCTTTTCGCCGTCGAGAGCATGCTGCTGGGTATTCTGGGCTCGCTCCTGGGGCTGGCTCTCACCCTGCTGACCTGGTCGGGAGTCGCCTTTTTCAAACCCACCTGGGTGCCTCCCCAGATCACCCGCCGCGTGCCCCTGGAGGTCTACCTGGTGCCCGATTACATGCTGTACAGCGTTCTGCTGCTGATCGTTCTTTCCCTGGCCGCGGCGAGCCTGCCGGCGCGCACGGCGGCGCGCATGCAGATCGTCGGCGCCCTGGGGCACACCTGAAGGAGAAAACGATGAGGACGATCCTTTTGCTCGGAACCCTGCTGGCCCTGGCCGGCCTGGCGTCCGCCTCTCAGGACGTGAAAACGATACTGAAGACCGCCGATCAATCGCGGGGCAACCTCCAGGGCATTTCCTGGGAGGTGGTGGTGGAGTCCGTCGAAAACGGGCGCACCGACTCCCTGAACTACGACATCAAGGCGCGCGGGTTCGACATCTCCGGGATGAGCCTCGCGCCGCCGAAGTACAAGGGCAACAAGCTGCTCATGTCGAACAACAACATGTGGTTCTACAAGCCGGGGCTCAGCAAGGCCGTGCCCATTTCGCAGCGCCAGAAGCTGATGGGCAACGCCGCCTACGGCGACATCGCCTCGACCAATTACGCCGAGGACTACGAGGCGGCTAAGTTGCCCGACGACAAGGTCGGCGACGAGGAATGCCATGTCTTCGATCTCACCAGCAAGAACGACAAGACCACTTACGACCGGATCAAGTACTGGATTTCGAAGAAGCGCCTGGTGGGGGTGAAGGCGGAGTATTTCACGGTATCGGGAAAGAAATTCAAGATGGCCGAAATGGAGTACGGCAATAAAGTGCTGATCGACGGGAAGGAGCGTCCGTTCATCTCCAGGATCACCCTGTACGACGAACTGATGAGCGAGGACGTGACCTACCTCAACCTCACCAGGCCCCGTTTCGAGCCGCTTCCGGATTACGTCTTCAATCTCAACCTGTTCATGAAATGAAAAACAACGCCAAAAATGAACAAAAACAATGCAACAACATGGGGCCGATGGGCTCTGGTCCTGTGCGCTCTCTCGGGAACGGCGGGTGCGGGTACCGAACCCGTGATCGTATCCACGGGGCCGGCGAGCATTTTCGATGAGATCAAGCAAGGCTTCTATTCTAGGATCAACGTCCTGGCTTTCGGGATATTCCAGGAGCCGGAAATGAATTCGCGCCTGAATCCCAACAACATCCTGGAGATTTCCACTTACCAGGCGTCGATCAACCCGCGGGTGGATCTCAACCTCGATTTCCGCCGGCTGGAGCTGGGCATCAAACAGCGCTTCCTCTACCTGTGGCAGCGCTGGGACGAGGGATTTCCAGAAGGCGAAGAGGACAGCCTGGCGCAGTTTTACACCAACGAGTGGTTCGCCCGTTACCGGCTCATGGACGAGTTGTTCGTTTCCTACGGCCGGGAAAACCTGCAATGGGGGCCGTCGGTGCTGCTGTCTTCCTCCAATCCCTTCAACAAGGAGAACGGGCGGAACAACCCGCGAGTGGAAGTACCGGGGCTCGGCTATGCGCGGGCGGTGTGGATACCGAATCCCGCCTGGTCGGTCTCGTTCATCGCCAACACCGACGAAGGCCGGCTGGGACGCCAGCAGGGGTTCGGCCTGAACCAGGCGGGATTCGCCGGCGGCTCGACGCAAGAGCAGGACTTTCAGCCGGGGTATGCCTTCAAGATCGATTGGACGGGGGAGGGCAAGTACTTCTCCGTCATCCCTTCGTACCGCGAAAACACCGGCTACCGGGTTGGCTTTTTCGGCGGCTGGAACGTGACCGATGCGCTGCTCCTTTACGGCGAGGGCGCTCACGGCGATTACGGCGACTTCGAATTGCAGGGAGGCGCCTCGTACACCTTCGAGGCCGGACCGACCGTCAACCTGGAATATTTCCACAACGAGAACGGTTGCCTTCTGGATCGCATCGAACAGTGCTTCCTCCGGGGCGAAATCGATGCCACCGATCCCATGTTTCGCCAGGACTACATGATGCTCCAGTATTCGGATACCGAGGTCTTGAGCGATTTCAACGTGAATCTCCGGGTGATCCACAATCTCAACGATCAATCCGACCGACTGATCGGCATCTTCGAATACGAAGCCACCGACCATACGCTGCTGTACGTCATCGCCAACGGTTTCACGGGCTCTCGCGACAGCGAGTTCGGCAGTCTCTTGAATTACTCGTTCTTCGTGGGCGCCGCCTATACGTTTTAACCAGGAGACTTTATCCGATGACCGCCAAACCCTCTTTTGCCTTCGTCACTATCGGCAACGGTTCCTATCTCGGTTCCACCGTGCGCGACATCGCGCTTGCCAACGCTCTCCATCGGCGCGGTTTCAGAGTGGCCGTTTATTGGATGCTGGAGTGCAAACCGGATCTCGTGACCAAGGGAATACGGCAAAGGATGCTCTGTCATGGAACTCGCTATCAGTTTCGACGACCGTCCGAGTTTCTGGACAGGATAATAGGCGCGCTCCTGTTTCTTGTTCCGCTCAGATCTCGAGTTCGGTTCGCCCAGAACCTTCCCGGCTTTATCGACAAGCTCCTGGTAAATCTTATCCGGTCTCTTTATGAAACGCCGCAGGCCGATCGGCTGCTCGTCAAGCGGCTGCTCAAATACCTTGCGCTGGACGAAGTCAGCCATCTTATGATGGGTTTCGGCTCGATCGGACCTCTTGCCCTGGCGGCGAAGAAAAACGGCGATCATTCCTTTGATTACGTATTGACCTTTCAGGGAGACGAGGAATTCGCCAATTACGCGCGGCAGGCCGGCTTATTCGCTGAATATCGGGAGCGGCTGAGCGAGGTCGTTCAAGGCTCCCGCTGGCCCGCCATACTCATCAGCCAGGATTATCGCAATCGCATTGCAGATGAAATGAGCTTCGATCGTGAACGGTTGGAGGTGATCTATAACGGCATCGACCTGGTTGAGCCGACCGAAAAGCCTTCCTTTTCGATTCTAAAAAAAGCGTTTCCGGATCTGCTCAAGGAGATTGCCATCGTTTCCTATGTTGGGCGTCAAGAGAGCGAGAAAGGCATCGATCTATTGCTTTACGCCGCCAAGCTCCTCGAAACCCGTCGGGTTCCCATGCAACTGGTCATTTGCGGAGCTACCGCCAAGGGACGGGCCTATCGAAAGGTGATTGTGGAGCTTGCCAATCACCTTGGCATCGTCGTTCACCACGCCGGCACCATTTCGCCCGAGGTTCGCAATGCGCTTTACGTTCACAGCCGGTGTGTCGTGTATCCGTCCATCAACCGAGAGCCTTTCGGTCTGGTGGCCGTCGAGGCCATGAGCTGCGGAACGCCGGTGCTGGTTCCCGACTACGGCGGGATCACCGAGGTGATCCGGCAGGGCGAAAAGGCAGGCGGTTTAACCTTTAAGACCTGGAACAGCGCGGACCTGGCCCGACAGATCGAGCGGCTGCTCACCGACGAGGCGCTGCATGGGAAACTGGCCGAGAACACCCGAGCGATTGCCGCCAGGTTTAGTGTCGAACACATGACGGACGCCGTGCTGGAGCACATCGGCGTCGGTACGCGAGAATGCAGTGACGACGATCTCCCGGCTGGATGCGGTCGAAACGCCGCGCGTTCTCGGGAACGCATCACGTTTCCGGTTAATGTTTCTTAATCCGGTAACCGGGGAAGGGCTGAATGGATTTGCCGACAAGCGGATAAGAAGCTCTTAAGGAAGCTCTGAACAAGTGGATTCCGTTCATGTCCTTCGACTTCGCTCAGGAGAGCGTTCGACACGCCTGTCCTGAGCGAAGTCGAAGGGCTCGCCACGAACGGAATCCATCCGTTACCGTTCGTCCCGAGCCTGTCGAAGGACTTGATCGGAGCTTCCTCAAGACATCGCATGTTACGGATTTCGCGGGGGGATATCTCCAGTTGGCCAGGGATTTTGGCCCATATCTTTGACGGAGGTGTGCAATGAAGGATTCGCTCTGCAAACTTGCGACGATATCAGGGGTAATCGGAATCAGCCTGCTCGGAGGGTTTCCCGGCGAAGGTTTTGCCGAGGGGGATCTGGTTCAAGGCCAGGAAGTTGCGCTGACGGAGTGTCCGGGCTGGCTGATTCAGAGCAGTACGGCGCCGGCCATAGAAAGCAACGCCCTGTACTGGTTCGTGCAGGGGATGCCCACGCATCCGGCGGGCGGTCACTTCCGCTTTCGCAGCGAGTTTCCGCGGGCGCGCTATATGTCCTGGCAGGACCACGACTTCTTCGGGAATTCGACGGCGCTGCTGGCCGACACCGAAATCGTGCCCGACCGGGGCGACAATCCGTTCCTGCCCAACACGCCGTACTCTCCGGGAAGCTCCTACACCGTCGATCTGGTGGACGTGCCCCTCGAGGCGCGGCCGCTCAAGCCGCCCCGGCCGGCGAATATCCTCTACGGAGGCTATCGCTACGACGGGCGCGAGACGGAATACAACGCCGTCGCTTACCGGGTGTACCTGCCCGATCCCGGCACGGATTCGCTCGGCGGCGTTCCCAGGCCGGATTTTTACTTTGTCGTCGACGATCCTGCAAAAACCGGCCTGGAAGACATTCGCAAGATGTGCGAGAAAATGCGCGAAGTGCAGGAGGCAGAGAAGCAAGCGCTGGTCGCCGTCGTTCAAAGCACCGGGTCCATTGACGAAATGCGGAAAGCGCAGCTTTCGGACAGCGAGAAGAAAGATCTGGGCCTGCACGTCGTCGACGGCCCGTCCGCAGAGAACGCTGTCCAGCAGCCCTCCGCATCCCTTTTCAACAACGATTTGGCGCTCTACCAGGCCGTGACGCCGAACCCGAACGGCCGGGGCACCTACTACAACGCCCAGACCGGGTATCTCGAAGTGTTCTTGAATCCCTCACGGGACGAGGTGACGGTCATGCGCTTCAGGGCTCCCACCTTTCCCGATACCCAGGGCATCCGGAATCCTCAGGGTATCCCGGAAGATATTTCCGGCAACGAGCAGATTCGCTATTGGTCGCTGTGCATGCACAACGCCACGAGCTTATTGTCGACTACCGGCTGCCTGTATGACGCCAAACTGGCGCAAGACGGCGACGGCTACGTGACGGTCGCCTTTTCCAATCCGGAGAACCGGCCCGCCAACGCGGCCAACTGGCTGCCCACGACCGACATCATTCCGGCACTGATACTGCGCCACATGCAGCCAAACCCGGCATTCGCCGAGGCGCTGCTCTACTATACCGGCGCCAAGGACGATTCGGCCGCCATCGCCGCGCATATGGGCGAGTACTTTCCGCTCGTCGCCACATGCAGCAAGGCCGGGTTCGAGCGCGATCGCTGCGGCCTGGGACCGTAGCCGGAAAACAGGGAAGCCCGATGCCGTCCATGCGCGGCCCGGACGATCGCTTGGATGCATCGGGGCATTCTCGATTCGGCTTTAGGGCGTAGGGACGAATGAGTTCGCTCCTACACACCCGTAAAAACGCTCTAGTCCGCGTCATCTTTCGAATGAGGCCGCGTCCGATTGCCGATGTTCAATCTTTGCCATGGAGGAATTGTTCAAATGGATTTGCCCGCAAACACCAAAGACGACAGCGCACAAGCTCAGAAAAAGTCCTATGCCAGGATCTGGCTCGGAGCGAATCTTTCCGGCTGGCTGAGAATGTTGGCCCACAATCGCTTCGCCGTCGACGTGCGGCACATGCCCCGGATTGCGATCATGACATTCGTCATAGTCCTGGGCAGCCTGAGCCAAGGCCTCCAGGAGTTGATCTGGGGCCGTCGGGTACGCGACACGGAGATCGAGCAGGCGCCCTTGTTCATCATCGGGCATTGGCGTTCCGGCACCACATGGCTTCACGAGATTCTCGCCCTGGACGACCGTTTCACGTATCCCACGACTTACGTGTGCTTCAATCCGAACCGTTTTCTCCTGACCGAGCGGTTCGACACGCACTGGCTCGGTTTCCTGTTCAGGGCGCTGCTGCCGGAGCGGCGGCCGTTCGATAACATGGCCATGGGGTGGGACCGTCCCCAGGAGGACGAGTTTGCGCTGTGCAATCTCGGGCTGCCGTCGCCTTACCAGAAGATCGCCTTTCCGAACCTCAATCCCTACCCCGAGTACTTCGACCTGGAAAACGTACCGCCGAAGGATCTGCGGCGCTGGAAAGACATCTTCGTGAAATTCCTCAAGCAGCTCACGGTGCGCAATCCCAAGCGCATCCTTCTCAAATCGCCCACCCACACCTATCGGATCAAGGTTTTGCTCGACCTGTTTCCGGATGCGCAATTCGTTCACATCGCGCGCGACCCTTGCGTCCTGTTTCCCTCCACCGTGCACCTGTGGAAATCGTTGTATGAGGCCCAGGGGTTGCAGCACCCGACGTTCGACGACCTGGAAGACTACGTGTTCGAAAATTTCCTGCGCCTGTTCGATAAGCTGGAGGAAGCGCGCCCGCTGCTCGATGCATCCCGATTCCACGAACTCCGGTACGAGGACCTCGTGCAGGACCCGATAGGCCAGCTGCGCACGCTGTACGCCAAGCTGAACCTCGGCGATTTCGAGCGGATGCGGCCCAAATTCGAGCAATACCTGAAGGAGAGGGAGGATTATCGGACCAACCGTTACGAAGTAACCCCCGAAATGCGGGAGAAAATCGCCCGCCGCTGGGGGCATGTGATGGAGCGCTACGGGTATGCGAATACGGCAAGCGCGAAGAGCGGCAAGGCCGCGGCGTGAGGCTCGCGGCCGGGCGTTGCCGCAAGTCAAGGCGTTATCGAAGTGCCGCTACGATGCCGTCGTCCCGGCATCCGCACCCGGTGCGGGCCGCCTTTCCCCATCACCCGGCCGTGCTTCCTGAGCGGCTTTCCAGCGACGCCCGGAAGGAGCGTTCCGCCTTTCCGGGGTCTCATGCCGGGAACGGCTATCGACGGCAGAGCCTGATCGCCGGGAATCCGAAGGAAGCTAAAAGTCCCATCTTACGCCGCCTTCCACGGTGTGGTTGGTGGCGCCTTGGATAATCAGGCTCGAGTAATTGACAAAGGCCGAAATCGAGTTGGGCATCATAAATTGCGTGCCGAAGCCGACATTGGCCCAGTTGCGGATGGGATCCGGAGTTACGAACGATGTCGTAAATCCGCCGCGGCCTATGGTGCTCGTGATCGAGCGGCTGCTATTGCGGTATTCGTGAACCCACTCGCCGAAAACGCGCGGCAGAAGCACGCCGTACGGGGTGCTCCAGGCATAATTCAGCTCGGTTCCCACCGTGGTGGTCACCGAATCCCGGTATTGCTTGCCCATGGTGATCCCGACGCCGTTGACGCTGTCCTCGCGGAACCGGTTAAGTTCCGTCGAGATCCCCGCGGCCTGGAAATACGGAATGACGCTCAAACCGCCCCAATTGAAGTTATATCCCGTCCCCAAGGAGGCGCTGTACTCGTTGCCGGTGTAATTGGCTTCGTAGTTCACCCCGAACGACCGGCGTTCCGATCGGTTATCGTGGTAGGCATAGCCCAGAGTCAGATCGATGTAGGCGTTTTCGAGCGGGATGAAACTCAGGAACGGCGTAAACCGGAAGCTATCGGCCCGAAACGTGCCGAGCCCCTGAACCAAGTCCGAACTCGTGCTGACATAGTTGAACAGCAAGCCCGTCCTGAGCCAGTCGGTCACCTGGAGATCGGGACCCACGGTTACCGTGCGGCGATTGATCGCATAGCCGGGCAACGACTGGCGCGTGTTGACGTCGCCGAAACTTCCGCCGGCGGAAAAGAACAGGCCGAGGTCGCCCATGGTCAGGTAGCGGTCGCCGCTCGCTCCGCCGCTCGTCCCCTGAATCTGCTGGCCGGTTTGCAGTTGCGCCATCCGCATCCCGCGCATCAGGTTGAGACTGTGCGCCATTTCGGCGGTCGGACGGTTGAACTGGAAATCCACGAAGTTCAATTGGCTAATCTGCTGCGAGGCCGGTGCGGCGCCCTGCGCCGCGCCGAAGAGACACTGGTAAATGGCCAGGGTTTCGTCCGCGCTGCCGCTCAATCCGGTACTGCCGCAGAACAGCGAATCCACCGCGCCGTTGTAGCTCACGCTGTTCCCGGTGATCTGCGAACGTATGGCGTTAAATGAGGAAAACTGGTATAGCGGGCCATTGCTCGATACGTTCCCCAAGCCGGCACTTAGGGAATCGTAAGCGCTGATGTAGTCGCTCATCGATTGGGCGCTGTCGAAGACAACGACGGAACCATTCGGGCGGACGAACTGTAGAGGCGACAAGCCAATTTCCGGAGCGATGCCCGCGCTCTGGGCAATCGACTGGAATTCCTCGACGTCGACCGACCAGACGTGCAACTGATTCAAGCCATCGGACGAATAAACGTCCGCCGTGCCAGATATCGGTTCCAGAACCGGCACATAGCCGGAGAAGTAGTAACCGAACCGCTCCTCGGGGGAGGTTGCTTCAAAACTCTGTGCTTGAGAACCCTCGCAGACCGTCAGGGCGAGCGTGGAGCACATCAGCGCCGTCCAGGCTCCGGAAAACCTCAAGGTGCCGGGGTACCGGCCGTCACGGGCAACTCGACAACGGTTGTTAACGGCTCCCGGCGTCGGGCGGATAAGGGCATTGGCAATGCTCACGAGGTTTTGCTCCTTTCGCTGATGTTATTGTTCGATATAGCCTCCCTGAATGAACGAGGTTCCTACGGCGCTCATGCCCGGCATCTAACCGGGCATGAGCCGCCTCATTGGGACTTTGAAACGGTTGCATATTTAATCATAAAAATGTTCGCGTGACGTTATTGCCAGTCATGTTTCGGACCCCCGGCAAAATGCTTGCGCGAACCAAGCGAGCCGCGGCCAAATCAGGATTTTGTTTCGGAAAGAGATTCGTCCCCCAGCGACAGCAGGGCGGTTCTGGCGAGCCCGTCCCACTGCTCGCGCCGCCAGTATTCGAGATAACGCCTGAACTGGCGCTGGGTCGAAAGCACCGGGAAGGCATCGGGACCGAGCAGGCCGAGCATTTCCTCGCAATGCCTTCTGATTTCCTGTTCCGCCTGGCTCGGCTTGAAATGCGGCCCGCCATAGGCAACGCCCAGCAGCGCGAGTTCGGCGAGGGCGGCCAGCACATAAGCGCGGTCTTCTCCGGCGATTTTGTGAAGCTTCCAGCACGCGATCTGGCGGCCGGCGCTCCACCACTGGCCGTACTCCTTCGCCAGCGACTTGAAATCTTCGATGCTGTCGGCCAGGATCGGCGTCGCCAGCATCGAGAGATATTGAGTGATGGCCCAAGGGTTGAAAGGCTCGGCCTCCAGCGCCTCGCGATAGAAATCGCGAGCCGATTCGTAGGCTTTTTTCCCTTTCTCCTGCTTTGCGCGGACGACTTCGGCATTGCCAGTTTCGCTCGCCGCGATCAAAAAGTAGGCGATGCCGATGCGCTTCTCGCTGGCGGCGCTCATGCGGAGGCGCTCCGCCTTCTGCGCGGGCGATTTTTCCGTGACGGGCTCGGCGCACCAGGTCTTGAGTTCGGCGCGGATCGACTGGCACAGCGCTTCCAGCTCCGCATCCCGATCGGCCGGATTGCGCGCTTCGGCGGCTCTCTTGCCGTTCGCGTTGGCGCCGACCAGTTCGTCGATCCGGTCGAACTTCACCTCGAGCTTGCTGCGGATCTGTTTATCGCGGAAGGCCTCGACTTGCCGTTCGAAGTTCCATGGCACGGTCGCGTAGCAGACGATGCTCGCCCAATCGTGCGTGTCGGGCGAATCGGTGCGCAGCCGCTGGCGCAGATCATAAAGCACCCAGCGCGGATCGGCGCCGCTCAAGAGACCGCCGTAAAGCACCTCGACCGCGATGGAGGAGGCCCGCATCCAAAGCGGGAATTGCGATGCGACCACCCAGGGAATGCCCGCCGCGTGCAGCTCGTGGGCGATGCTGCCGCCCGGAATCAGCACCGACTCGATATTGCCGGAATCGCAGGTCGCAAGCGTGACCACGCTCGGGCGGTTCTTGGCGTTGCCCGAGGAATCCCTCGCGGTAAGCACGATGGCCAGGCGTTCGCCGTCGACCACGTCGCCCTTGGCGGGATCGGTATCGCTGCACAGCATGACGCCGTACTGGCGGTCGCCGGAGTCATGGATCGGTGCGCCATGCGCCAGGATGTGCACGTGGGTGTACTGGGCGGTCGAGCAGGCTTCCCGGATCTGTTCGAGGCTGGCATCCGGCAGCGCGGTCAGGATCCGCTTGACCTCCCGGATTCGTTCCTCGGGCGTGTCCTTGATCTTCACCCAGGGATCGATGGCGCGCCGGATCGCTTGCAGATGCTCTTGGGCCGGTACTCGCGGGAGACCGGCGGGCGACGCGAAAGCGAACAGGATGCGCGGCGGGCGGTTCCACTCGACCGGCAGCGGACGTCCGCGCCGGACCTCGCGCGTCAGGACGATCGGGGTGCGCGATTGCAGAAACAGGGGCGAGCCCGAACCGGGAAAGCCGTCCGGCGCGATGGCCGTCTCGAACGGCACCATGCCCAGTTCGAACGCCGACAGCGAAAGCCGCAAATGGACGAGTTTTTCGCCGTTGCTGCGCACATCCGAGAGTTCGGAGAGCAGCGCCGGAACCTGTCCCAGCACGCGCCCGATCGTCTCGCCCATTTCCCGCACCTCGGTTTCCCTTTGCGCGGCGGCGACGGCGGTCCCTTCGATGTCGTACCGCAGACGTTCGAGCCGATTGAGCAGTTGCCGGTGCTCGAACGGCATCTGCACGGTCACCGGACCGTCGGCGCCGCACAGGGCGAGATAAAGCGTCAGCGGCGACAGCAACTGGTTGTGCGCCGGTCCCGGCCGCAGCAATTCGAGTTTGACGTTGCGAATCTCGCTCATGTCAGGGCCTCGCGGTTTGCTGGATGACCCGCGGCGTAGCGGTGCCGTCGCCCTCGACGTGCGTGAGGCGGCCGACGGCCTTGCCGTCTTCCAGCGCGATCGAGACCGCGCTGGTTTGATCCATCACGAAGGATTCGCCGCCGAATCGCGCCGCGTCGATGGTCGCCATTCTGCCGTCGGTCAGCACCTCGTAGACCGGCTTGAACGACGACGCCGTGTCCTTGAGCATGGCGTCGGAAAAACGCAGCAGGCGAATCCAGGTGCCGGAGTTGAAATAGTAGCGGGAGCCGCCCATGTCGATGGCGCGTTCGAGATGGGTATGGCCGGTGACGATGAAGTCGACGGAGGCGCCCACCGAAGCCGTCACCTGTTTATAGGTGTCGTCCTTGTCGCCGATGTCGAAGGTTTTGTCGCTCGCGAGCCAATCCTTGAGCGCGCGCCGTAGCGCCTCGTCCTTGCCGACCCCGGTGATCCAGCCGGTGAGGCGGTCCCAGATCAATCCTCCCGTGCCCAGCGTTTCATTCGGCGGCATCACGGGAGCGCCTCGCCGCCTGAAGTTCGCTTCCGCCGCCAGCAACAGATCGTCGGCGTTTCGTGCGCCGGTCGAACCGTTGCCGTAGAGGCCGGCCGAAACGTTCGGCCCCAACAAACGGCCGACCGGGATCGCGGGCTCGCCGGTTTCCTCGCGTGGCCGGAATCCTTCCGCCGACAGGCGCTGATCCACTTGTCCCGCGCCCCTTTGTCGTTCGCCCAGGATCGACAGCAAGCTTTCGATCTTGCCCGCCTGGGACGGATCGAGGACGACCAGCGTGCCGACGGCGGCGGAGGTTTCGGGCTTCAGCAGATCGATCCACGCATACTTCCGCTTCACCTCGTTCATGACTTCCTTGACCATGCGGGTTCCGGCGTTCGGATACCACTCCTTCGGTTCCAGCGAGCGGCCGGCATTCAGGCGCCGCGCGACTTTCGCCAAGTCTTCGTAGCGGTTGTAGTTCCAGGCATCGACCTCGTTGCCGTGGGTGCAGAAAACCTGCGCATCGCCCACCGTACAGGTATATCCCGCGCCGGTCGTGGCGAATTCGATCCGCGCCCTTGCGCTCAGGTCTTCGCCCGCGAGCCGCGACAGAATCAGGCGCTGGACCGAGGGAAACGAAACTTCGATGTCGTGATTGCCGATGGCGATTACCAGGGTGCGTCCCTTGGTTTTCACGAAATCGGCGAGCGCTTCCCATATTCCGGCGAACGACTTGTCCTCCATGATTCGCGTCAACGTGGCAACCGCTTCGTCCACGGCGACGTAGCCGCGGATGTCTTCGGCCAGCGTGTCGAACACGTCGCCGTTTAAAACCAGCGCGACGCGTCCCTCCGGCCGCTGAGCGGCCACCCTTCGAATGTAATTGGCGAGACGCCGGGTTTCCCGCAGGATCTGGAAGCCGGGTTTTCCGCCCATGTGAATATCGGAGATGACGTGCACTTCGTCGTAAGCCGGGAAATCGCTCATGTTCCTACCTCCTTAGAAAATCCGAAGTGTTCCTGTGACAGCCGCTGCCAGATGATAAGTCCAAACCCATGGTTTCATAAACGATGCGTTTTAAAGCGTTGCAGGCCAGCGGATTGGTCGTGACTAGCCTCTCGCCTGTGCCAGGATGGGCGTTCGAGTACACGGAGAATAGTCCGATGCGTTTGGTCCAAGGAAATCAGGTCTTCATGCTTGCCGCCCGCGCGGCAATGATGGCGCGTCGGCCATCGTCGCCTCACTCATCGTTGAAGGAGATCGCTCATGGCTGCTTCCCCGAATTTTGTCACCCGCGAGGTCGAGCGAGTGGTTACCGGCGCTTCGGTGTCGGACGGAGCGGGGGTGAAACTGTTGCGCGTGCTGACCCAGGATTTGCAGCGGCGGCTCGATCCCTTCCTGATGCTCGACGAGTTCCGTTCCGACAACCCGGACGACTACCTCGCCGGTTTCCCCGATCATCCCCATCGGGGCTTCGAGACGGTCACTTACATGCTCGCGGGGCGCATGCGGCACCGGGACAACGCCGGCCACGAAGGGGTGCTGGCCGCCGGTGGCGTGCAGTGGATGACGGCGGGCCGCGGCATCGTCCATTCCGAGCTTCCCGAGCAGGAGCAGGGACTGATGCACGGTTTCCAGCTTTGGATCAATCTGCCGGCGCGCGAAAAGATGACCGAGCCCGGCTACCGGGACATTCCGGCCGAAGCGATTCCGCGTACCGCCACGGCCGAGGGCGTGACGATCCGCATCGTCGCCGGATCGGTCGCCGGCATCGACGGCGCGATCCGGCGCGAAGCGACCGAACCGCTCTATCTCGATCTCGGGCTGCCCGCCGGAAGCGGCTACGAAGCGCCGATCCCGGCGGGGCACAACGCCTTTCTCTACGTTTACGACGGCGAAGTCGAAGTCGGTGCACGCGGCGAGCCGATACACGCGCGTCAGCTCGCGGTCCTGAGCAATCGCGCGGACGCCGATGGCGTGCGGCTGGCGACTTCGGACGGAGCGCGGCTGCTGCTGGTCGCCGGACGTCCCCTCGACGAGCCGATTGTCCAATGGGGGCCTTTCGTGATGAACACGCGCGAGGAGGTCGAGCAGGCGATGCGGGATTTCCGCTCGGGCAACTTTTAAGCTGCGGGAAAGGTGGGCTCTTTACCGGGGCCGGTCCGTTCCAATGACGGTCGATCCCAATGCCCCAGATCGGCGGCCGCGTCATAGGTGCTTTGCAGAAACTCCAGCAGCAGCCGGTCGGGCGTATCCGCCTGCCGTGCCTCGGCATAAGGCAGGATGAACTCTTTCAGCTCGCGGCTGTAAAACGCGCTTTCCGGGCGTACCCGCGCATCCGGAAAACCTTTCGGTTCCGGATAGGCATAGGCGTAGAAAGCGGGAAACGGGACGGCGTCGTTGCCCGGCCAAAACCCGCAACTGCTCACCTCGTGGGAGTAGGCCTCCCGGACCACCCAGTCGGGAAGATTGGGCACCCCGCCGGGGTGCTCGGGTGCACGCCGGCCGGAAAAGCGCGTGACCGCCAGGTCGAAGCTGCCCCAGAAGAAATGCACCGGACTGCATTTGCCGATATAGCGCGCGCGGAACGCCTTGAATACGCGGTCCGCCTGGGCCAGCACCCGCCAGCAGCGGCGGGCGTGCTCGGCATCGTAGGCGGCGTGTTCCCGGTCTTCGTCGAAGGGAATCGGATGCGCCACCTCGTTGGGTTTTTTCCGGATGGCGACTTCGATATCCAGCGCCCGAAGCGCGGCAAAAACCTCCCGGTAGAAATCGGCCACCGTGCAGGGCCGAAGCGGGATTTGCCGCGCCGCGCCGTCGCTGGTCCGGATCATGAGTCGATGCTCGATGAAATCGAAGTCGATCTGGAACGTTCGGCCTCGATAGGGAATCGGCGAGGTCGTCAGCCCGGAGGCCGTCAGATAGAGTACGACATGCCAGGAATGGTTGACCCAGGGCGTCAGGACCAGCCGGACTTTGCCGACGATCTGCGTCCATAGGTGCAAGGTCGCGTAAGTGTCCTGCCACGCCTGCAACGGCAAGTCCGGCCAGGCCGAACGGCCGTCGAGTTCACCCGAAGCGCTTTGGCTGGTCATGATGGCCTCCGGATCGAGCGGGGAATTTCATCTTTACTGGATATCGACCACGACCGCACCGGTTTGATTCCTTCGGCTTTGGTCCATGCGCAGGCACTCCGGCGCATCACAGCGGTCGAATCGATCGAAGCGGGAATCCCCGATTCCATCGGTTGCCTTCTGCTACATTCGACGAGCGCTATCGCCGTGTGCCAGCTTCCCATCGCCGACTACGCCTTTCTGTCCGATTGTCACGGGGCCGCTCTGGCCAGCCGCGCCGGCTCGGTCGACTGGCTGAGCTTCGCCCGCTTCGATGCGCCCGCGATCTGCGCGCGGCTCCTGGATGAAGGCGGCGGCCATTGGGTCATCCGGCCTGCCGGCGAAGCGTCCGTGCGCCGCCGCTATCTCGAGGGCGCCCTGGTGCTCGAAACGGCCTTCGAGACGCCGACCGGTACCGTGGTTCTGATCGACGCGCTGGCGACGGGACCCAACGAACGCGGCCACCGGCTCGGCGCCGACGCGCCGCACGCGCTGATCCGCAGCGTCCGATGCCCAGCCGGCCACGCGGACCTGGAAATCGAATACGCGCCCCGGCCCGAGTACGGGCTGGTCTTTCCGTTGCTGGTTCCGGTCGAGGATGGCGTATTCGCCCGAGGCGGCGCCTCAGTGCTCCATCTCAGTTCGCCGGTACCGTTTCAAATCACCCGCTCGACGGCACGGGCGGGCGTGAGAATCGAGGCCGGCGAGCGCCTGGATTTCGCCTTGCAGTATCGTTTGAGTTCGGAGGCCGCCCCACAAGCCTGGACCCAAGCGGATATCGCCGAACGGTTGGACGACACCGTCGCCGCCTGGCGCAGCTGGTCCGATCTTCACCAGAACTACGAAGGACCGTGGCGGGAGCTGGTCCGCCACAGCGGGCGCGTCCTTCAGGGGCTGACCTATTTTCCGACCGGCGCCATCGTCGCCGCGCCGACGACCTCGCTGCCGGAAGCGGTCGGCGGCAGCCGCAATTGGGATTACCGCTACGCCTGGGTGCGCGATGCGAGTTTCACTCTCGAAGCGCTTTGGGTGGCGGCCTGTCCGGACGAAGCGTACAAATTTTTCGACTTTCTGGCGGGCGCGGCCCTGACCCAGATCGAGCGCGGCGTGGACATGCAGATCATGTTCGGCGTCGGCGGCGAGCACGATCTGACCGAGCGCGAGCTGCCGCATCTGTCCGGCTGGCGGGCCAGCCGTCCGGTCCGGGTCGGGAACGGCGCCTGGAATCAGCGCCAGCTCGATGTCTACGGCGAGCTGTTGAACGCGGCGTACCGGCTGCAAGATCAACTCGCCGCCCTGAATTCCGCGACCTGCCATTTCCTCGCGGATGTCGCCGATGCCGCCGCCCGCTATTACCGCGACCCGGATCATGGAATTTGGGAGATCCGCGGGCCGCCGCGAGATTTCCTGTACTCGAAGCTGATGTGCTGGGTCGCCCTCGATAGAGCCATCCGGCTTTCGGACCGGCTCGATGCGGCGGACCGGGTCGAGCGCTGGCGCGCCGTCCGCGAGGAAATCCGCCGGGCGATTCTCGACCGGGGCTGGAGCGAGCGGGCGCAATCCTTTACCCAGGCATTCGGCTCGGATGAGCTCGACGCCTCGGCCCTGATGATGGCGCTGGTCGGATTCCTGCCCGCGGACGACCCCCGCATGCTGGCGACCATCGACGCGATCGAGCGGGAGCTTACGGACGAACGCGGGCTGGTCTACCGCTATCGCGCGGGCGATGGATTGGCAGGGGAGGAGGGCACCTTCCTGCTCTGCACGTTTTGGCTCGCCCACGCGGTTGCATTGGCGGGACAGATCGAGCGCGCCAAGGCCATCCTGGCGCGCGCCGCCGTTTACGCCAACGATGTGGGGCTCTTCGCCGAAGAGGTCGATCCGGCCACGGGCGAACTGCTCGGCAACTTCCCGCAAGCCTTCAGCCACATCGGCTTGATCAACGCCGCTTGGGCCATTGCCGAGGCCGAGCAGGCCCAGGCGGCCCATTGACCGATCGCCGGCTTCAAAGGCGGGGTAAATAATCATCGGCTTATTTGATTCCGGTCAAATAAGCCATTTATTTGTGAGATCGATAATGAGGCCCTGGTCTCACTTCATTAACGAAATCTCATGAAAAAGTTCTTCGCCATTCTTGCTCTGCTCGGTGTATCCGCTTCGGTATCCGCCACCCAGGAAACCTTCACGACAGCCGGCCCTCTCGACTGCTCCCAGATTAATTATTGCGTTCAAAACACGGCGGACAATCTGTTCACTTTGAAATTCGTTCCCACCTATCCGACGTCGGCTCCATCCGCCACCGGATTCAACGTCAACGAACCGGCGGTCGAGATCTCGAACGCCAACGGCGGATTGCTCGATCTGAACATCATGCAGATCAATCTCATCGGCTCCAACTTCTACAACGGCGTCAATTTCCTCGGCGCCATTCAGCTTGAGACTGAGGACGCGGCCGGCCATTGGACCTATGTCACTCAGTGGTCGACATGGATCGGCTCATCCAAGGGGCTTTACGTCATGTTTAACGGCCGGAACGCCTCGTCTCCCGTTGTCAAAGGCGTCAAGGCGATTCGTTTCACAGCGATCAACGGCGGAACGATGTTCAAGATCGGTATGCTGAACCTGACGGCTTATTGATTTCGACCCGAGGAAACCCCGGCGGCGGGATTGCCGCCGACCCGCTTGGAAACGGGCGAACCGTTTCCAGCCGGCCAGCCGAAAAACAAAGGCCCTCGCTACGAAGGGGGGTGAGAAATGCGGGCTGGGCGAATGCCCAGGGTTTCCATTTGGCCGCCACGCCGAATCACGGCGGGCAGGGCGTGGCGGATGGGATGCCGGAGGTCATTGGATCAACTTTTCCGTCCGTCCGTGAGCCGCGGATTGCAATGCGGCGACGATGATCCGGCAATTGGCTTTCGCGTCGTCCAGCGAAAGCCGGGGCGGCCTGCCGGTCAGCGCGCATTCGCTGAAATGCTCGATTTCCAGGGTAAAGTGGTTGGCTGCGGGCAGACGCTCCTCGCACTGCCGTCCGTCTTCCGTCCACCACGAAAGCACCGGGATATCGCCCGGAAGCTGCCAGACGGTATGGCACTTCAAGCCGCCCTGGGTGCCTATGATTTCGTATTCCGAGCGCCGCGCGCGTTCGAAGCTGAAATCGAAATGGGCATGTTTGCCGTCTCCGAAATCGATGATGCCGCTGGTCGTGATGTCCGCGCCGCTCTCGACGTATTTCGCGATGGCGGTCACGGCGACGGGCGGCGTGTCGAAAAACATGCGGGCCGAATGGATCGCGTAGCAGCCGATGTCCCACATGGCGCCGCCGCCGCGGGCGACGCTTTCCGCCAGGCGATACAAGCGCGCCGGCCGCATCATGAACGAGTAAGTGGCTCGGACCGAGCGTATGTCGCCGACGAGGCCGGAGCGAATCAGTTCCTGCACCCGCGCGTGCTGGGGGTGAAACCGGTACATGAAGCCTTCCATCACGGTGACGTTGTGGTGGCGCGCGGCAGCTTCGATCGCCTCGATGTCGGCGACGGTCAGCGCCATCGGCTTCTCGCACAGCACGTGCTTGCCGCGCCGGATGGCGCTGAGGGCCCACTCGGCGTGTTCGTGGTTGGCGAGCGGCAGGTAAACGGCTTCGACTTCGGCATCGTCGAGCAGCGCGTCCAGGTTGTCGTAAGCGCGGACTCCCCGTTGCTGCGGGGCGTATTTCGCCAGCGTTTCCGCGGCGGCTCCGGGACGGCGGCTGGCGATGGCGACCAGTTCGGCGTTCGGGGCTTCCACGATGGCGGGCATCAGGCGTTCGTTGACGCGCGCCGCGCCGAGTATGCCCCAGCGGAGTTTTCGGTCAGTCATGGATTCATCCTTTTTTGCGAATTAACGGGCACGTCATAGTGTCGCAGGAATCGGTGCCCGTCTCTACTGCGGAGGGCGGCCGGCGCGCCGTCTCCTTTCGGACGCCCCTCAACCCCGGCTTGACACCGGTTCGGCTCGGGCGCATCGTTGCTTGAACGAAAAGCGCCTGAGCGTGCGTTGATTTTCTTGGCGAGACATGGCGCTTTTGTCTCGGCCGGCAGGTCAAAGGACCAACGCACGGGGTTTTAGCACCCGGCAAGGAGCATGTCATGTCATTGAAGTCTTTGATCGCCACCGGCACCAAGCTCTGGCTCGATTCGATCGACCCCGACCTGGTCGAGAGAGACCGTGCCCTCGGCGCCACCGGCGCGACCTCCAATCCCATCATCATTGCCGATATCCTCAACACCGGCCGCTTCGACGAGCACATGCGCGCCCTGCTCGACGAAGGCATGGACAACTCGGCCATCGCCTGGGAGATGACCGATTACCTGGTGCGCCGCGCCCAGGAGGTGTTTCTGCCCGTTTGGGAGGAGACCCGCGGCAACGACGGCTACGTCAGTTTCGAGCTCGATCCGCTGCTCGAAGACCGGGAGCTGAATCTGCCGCACGGCAAGCGCGTCAAGGAATACGTCGAGCTCGGCAAGCATTGGGGCAGCGGGCATGTCAACCGCCTGATCAAGGTTCCCGCCACGCCGGCCGGCCTGGATTCGCTGGAGGAACTGGCCGCCGCCGGGATCAATCTCAACGTCACCCTCATTTTCTCCGAGCGCCAGTACAAGATCGCCCGCGAGAATGTCTGGCGCGGCGCGCAGCGGCGCGAGGGCCTCGACCGCTTCAAGAGCGTGTACAGCATCTTCGTCTCGCGCGTCGACGTGTACACGGAAAAGCATGTTCCGGACCTCGGTCCCGAGGCTCAGGGGCAGGTCGGCATCGTCAACGTCAAGCGCCTCTGGCAGCTCAACCAGACCTTCTGGAAGGACAAGAATCTGCCTCTTCGGCAGGAAATCGTTTTCGCCAGCACCGGCGCCAAGAAGCCCGGCGATCCGCCCGACAAGTACGTGGAAGCCCTGGCCGGAAGCGACATCCAGACCAATCCGCCCGCGACCAACGACGCCGTCGAGAAGCTCAACAAGCAATATGCGCGCAAGATCGACCAACTGCCGGCCCAAGCCGTTCTCGACGAGATCGACGCCAAGGTGGACGTGGCGAAGATGGAGCAGGTCCTCATGGACGAAGGGACGGCCAAGTTCGCCGATCCGCACAAGGCGCTGCTGAAACTCATCGCGGAAAAGCACGAGGCTCTTGCCGGGACATGATCCTAGAAACGGCAGTTGACCGCTGGGATGCACCGGCAAAGCCCGATGAATCCCGAACGTCCTGCGTGGCACGGACCTCGCCTTTCGGGTGAAGGCGCTACGCACCCGATGGCACGGCGGGCGCGTCCAACTGCCGTTTCTAGGATGATTTATTCCGCCAACATCTTCCAAAAACAACCGCTCAGGAGATGTCATGACCATCCAAGTAGGAGACCGCCTGCCCGAGGGCGCTCTGTATGAATCGACCGAGTTCGACCCGGCCAACGGCTGCCCGATGAGGCCGCAGCCGCTGGCCGTCGGCGACCTCGCCAGGGGCAAGAAAATCGTGATTTTCGGCGTGCCGGGGGCGTTTACGCCCACTTGCTCCGCGCAGCATCTTCCCGGTTACGTCGCGAATTTCGATGAATTGAAAGCGAAGGACGTCGACGAAATCTGGTGCCTGGCCGTCAACGATGCTTTCGTGATGGCGTCGTGGGGCCGGGAGCGGAAAGCCGGCGGCAAGGTGCGCATGATGGCCGACGGCAGCGCCGAGTACACCCGAAAGCTCGGGCTCGAACTCGATCTCACGGCGAAGGGCATGGGCGTGCGCTGCCAGCGTTTCGCGATGGTGGTCGACGACGGCGTCGTGACGCATCTGGCCGTCGAGGCTCCGGGCAAATTCGAAGTGTCGAGCGCCGAGGCGATACTCGCGCGACTGTGAGGCTTTTCGCTTGGGCCGAAGCCGCAGAAATCGCCGCTCTGCGGCCTCCTTCGGTCTGATATAAAATGGTCGGCATTTTCAACGGCCGGGAATCCGCTCCATGCTGCAAGCCAATCCTCCGCTCACCGACATCTTAGGCACCGCCGTCACGATCGCCCACGGCGCGGGAGCGATTCTTCGCGAGGGGCTGGAGGCCCCTCGCGGCGCGGCATTACAGTTCAAGACGAGCGACATCGATCCGGTCACCGAATACGACGTGCGCAGCGAAAAATTCATTGTCGGCGAACTGCGCCAACGCTTCCCCTCCCACCAAATCGTCGGCGAAGAGGGTGGAACGTACCGAGCCGAGAATTCCCGGCCGCACGCTGGGAATTACACCTGGCATATCGATCCGCTCGACGGTACCGTGAACTTCGCACACGGCTTTCCCATGTTCTGCGTCTCGATGGGCTTGCTGGTCGACGGCGTGCCGTCGGTCGGCGTGATATACAATCCGGCCACCGACGAAATGTTCGCCGCCGCGCTCGGCGCGGGCGCCACGCGCAACGGCCGGCCGATTCGCGTCTCCGCGACGCCGGTGCTGAACCGCGCGCTGGTGATTACCGGTTTTTCGTACGATACCCACACCAGCGACAGCAACATGAAAAACTTCCTCGGCTTCCAGCGCAGCGCCCAGGCCACGCGGCGCATCGGCTCCGCCGCGCTCAACCTGTGCTATACGGCGGCGGGGCAAATGGATGGCCACTGGGAGATGAAGGTCAAGCCGCACGACATCGCGGCCGGCATCGTGCTGGTGCGGGAGGCGGGCGGTACGGTCACCGACTTCGACGGCGGCGACGACATCTTGAGCACCGGCCGCATCGTCTCCAGCAACGGCCTGATCCATCGCGAAATGCTGAACGTGTTGAAAGCCGCCGACGACCGGGACTGATGGCGAATAGCCCTCCAGTCATCGGGAAAACGGTTATTCTTTCCAGTCTCCGTCTTGTTAATCGGGCCGGGCATTCCGCCCGCCAAAATCAAAAATAAGGAGTCACCATGAAAATCGGCATTGCATCGGATCACGCGGGCTTCGACCACAAGGAAGAACTGCGCGCCTGGCTAAACTCGCTCGGCCATGAAGTCGTCGACTACGGCTGCTTCAGCGCCGAACGAACCGATTACCCCACGTGGATTCGCCCGTGCGCCGTCGCCGTCGCCAACGGCGAAGTCGATCGCGGCATCGTGCTGGGCGGCAGCGGCAACGGCGAAGCCATCGTGGCCAACCGCGTGAAGGGCTGCCGCTGCGGCTATTGCTTCAACGAGGAAACCGCCTATCTCACCCGCTTCCACAACGACGCCAACTGCATCGCCATGGGCCAGCGGATCGTCAGCCTCGAAATGGCCAAGAAGATCGTCGAAACGTTCCTGTCCACCGGCTTCGAGGGCGGCCGCCACATCCCCAGGATCAAGGCAATCGACGAGTGATTCCGGGACAGGCTTTCCGCCCCGAGCGCGTCGGAGGGTTTCAAGGGCGGCTTATGGAGATAGTCTCTCAACGAAGTTCGAGCGCTTCCCGGAGGCTGTGCTCAGTTCTCTTGGAGAAACTGCATCCTGTCCCCCGCCTAAGGAGTTTTCCTGATTTCAGGATCAGCTAACCCGTGTATCTGTGATGTGATGGCTGTGATGCGGAGCGTGATTTCCAAATCAAACCCCTCTGGACGTGAAGTTTAGTAAGCAGACATCCTTAACTGACGTTACGCAGAAGGGCGTGGACTTTGGTAAGTTGGAGGAATGAACAACGAACTCCTTGAACTTTATACAGACTACCTGATTAGCAGCTTCGGTGCCGCCACGGCCACGGGTTTATCGGAAATGGTGGGCGGGACGATCAGCCATGACCGGGTAACGCGGTTTTTAG
>Ga0196981_1000127_pt1 | contig 65348 bp, 58 predicted proteins | sample S3_2013CmetaG_FD_155462 | JGI IMG/M metagenome (GOLD analysis project Ga0196981, IMG submission 155462) | Soil microbial communities from Anza Borrego desert, Southern California, United States - S3_20-13C | ecosystem: Environmental > Terrestrial > Soil > Desert | place: USA: California... | reverse complement strand
ATCGGCGATGCGGCGTTCTGCGCGAAGATGATCGATACCGCGATGACGAAATTCGGACGCCTCGATATCCTGGTCAACAATGCCGCGCAACAATACCCGCAGCAAAGCATCGAGGACATCACGGAAGAGCAGTTGCTGAAGACCTTCCGCACCAACATCTTCTCGATGTTCTTTACGGTCAAGGCGGCGCTGCCGCACCTCAAGCCCGGCGCGCGCATCATCAACACTACCTCCGTCACCGCTTATAGAGGCAGTTCCCATCTGCTCGACTATTCGTCTACCAAGGGGGCGATCGTCGCGTTCACGCGCTCGCTGTCCCAGCAGCTCATCGACAAGGGCGTTCTCGTCAATGCCGTTGCGCCGGGACCGGTGTGGACGCCGCTCATTCCGGCCAGCTTCAGCGAAGAAGAAGTGGAAGGCTTCGGCGAAAAGGCGCCGCTTGGCAGGGCAGGGCAGCCCGACGAGATCGCGCCCTCATACGTCTTCCTCGCATCGGCGGACGCCTCCTTCATGTCGGGGCAAGTGCTGCACCCGAACGGTGGTGAGGTCGTCAATACCTGATCAGTACTCTTTCAAGCGGTTGTATAGGGTCTTGAGGCTGATGCCGAGCGCCTCCGCGGTGAGGCGCTTGTTGCCGCTGTAGTGCTTGAGTGTAGCGAGGATGATTTCCTTCTGCGCATCCGCAAGCGGCGTGCCGACGAAGAAGTTGAGGTAGCCTTCATGCACCGTCGGCTTCTTCGCCGCGAGCTCGGAGATGCACTCCTCGACGTCGAGCGTATCGGTGGCGAGGATGAAGGCGCGCTGCACGACATTCTTCAGCTCCCGCACATTGCCCGGCCAGGAATACGATCGGATGACGTCGAGCGAATTGCGCGAGAAGACCTTCTGTTTCCCTTCCTTCTCGTTCAGCACCTGCAGAAAATGCAGGGCGAGCATCTCGATGTCGCTGCCGCGTTCGCGTAGTGGAGGAACACGCACCGGGAAAACGGCAAGGCGGTACATCAGGTCTTCGCGCAGATTCCCTTGCTTGACCGCGGTGTCGAGATCGCGGTTGGTCGCCGCGACGAGGCGGACGTCGACCTTCACTTCCTCGTCGCCGCCCACGCGCAGGAATGTACCCGCCTCCAGTACGCGCAGGAGTTTGACCTGCATGTCGATCGGCATCTCGGTGATTTCATCCAGGAACAAAGTGCCGCGTGATGCATGTTCGAAATAGCCGATGTGTTGCCGCGAGGCGCCCGTGAAGCTGCCTTTTTCATGACCGAAGAGGGCAGCTTCGATGAGGTGTGCGGGGATAGCCCCGCAGTTGACAGCGACAAATGTCTCATCGCGGCGCGCGCTGGCATGATGGATGGCATTGGCGATCAGTTCCTTTCCCGTCCCGCTCTCGCCCACGAGCAGTACCGTGGCATCAGTCGCTGCGACCCTTTCCACTTGCTGGCATAGCTGTTCCATGACGGGCGATGAGCCGTACACGATGCCGGAATGCTTGAATGAATTCTCGAGAGTCATATGGGTTGCAGGCGTTGACCGGACACGCGAAGGCCGGCGTCCGGGATGCGTTCACGATTGTTACACCAATGCCTGAGGCCGCTCTTGCGTTAATTCAGTTCCATTGCGCAAAAAGCTTTTCTGCATGGGGGAGAGGCAGTGACCGAACAAGTCAACGATACACGATAACGTCATGCGCGTCTTCGGTCGTTGGAGGCCGTCGTGCTTCCACATGGAACGACGTGGATTGGTTATACGCGGGGCGATGTAATGCTTACCCCGCGCCTGTAAGTTTTACGCTGGAGAGTTTCCGCAAAGACCTTGTTCACGGCATAAGCCTCCCTGTGCGTACACTCGCCGCATTGGCATGGAAGCTGCGTCGCGTTACGGGCAGGCTTTGCGAAAAAGTTAAGAACTTATCGCAAATGAACCGGTCAAGAACGAGACACCGTTAACTTTTCGTGAAAGGAACAAGAATGAATGCAATCAAGACCACATCAAAGATCTTGTTGGTTGTTGCCGCACTCAGTCTGACGGCCGTCGGTTGTGAACGTCGCGCTGGTGACCAGAGCTCCGGCGCAAGCGGCGGCTCTCCGGGCAGCTCCAGTTCCTCGGGTGGATCGGGTGGATCGGGTTCAATGGGATCGGGCTCCTCCGGCGCATCCGGTGGCGGGTCGGGTTCGGGTTCCTCCTCCGGCTCCGGTTCCGGTTCGAAGTAAGGACCGCTACCGTGCGTTCGCCATTACCGGAGCGCATGCTCCGGCGGTGAGTGCCGTGCAAGCGATCGACGATGCAAGCGCGAGACGCCGGGCCCGCCTATTACCGGCGCCATCGCGGGATGCAGAGTCGAACCGGAAGGACATTGCGCGGTCCAAACCGGGCGGACGACGAGCATTGCTCGTACATTCCACTCCGATCCAGGCGACGCAGGAGCGGGCTTCGGATGGCGGAAGCACTCCTGCCATATGCCTATCCGGATCGCTGCACACCTTGCGTCGTCGCGATCGACAACAACATCGTCCGCTGTTCTTGGTCAATAAACGCTCAGGCGCCAACCTAGACAATAGCGACGAGGGACATATGCTGAGATAGTCAGGCACCAGAACAACGGCATCCCGATGTAGCGGTCAACCCCAAGGTTTTTTCCCCCTGAACAGGCGCGGCGTGCACCGTGAATACGGTGCATGCGCGCATGCGACCGTACGCAAGATTTTGCAGTACAACATTGAGAGAGCAGTTCATATGCCGCATGTATTGATCGTTGACGATGACGTCAACACGCGAGAGGCGCTCGTCGAAATTACCGCAGCCGAGGGATTCACCACGGCAGTGGCAGGAAACATCAAGGACGCGCAGGCGCAGATCATGCGCCAGCGCCCGGATGTCGTGCTGATCGATCTGAAATTGCCGGACGGTAGCGGGATGGACCTCTTCAACGACATCGAATCCCGCGCCACGACTGAGATCGTGCTCATCACTGGCCACGCGAGCGTGGAGACGGCCGTCGAAGCACTCCGCCTCGGCGCAGCCGACTACCTGACCAAGCCCATCAATTTCCGCAGACTCAAGGCTTTGCTGTCGCGCATACCTCGTACCGTGGACCTCAAGGAGGAAATCGGCGTGCTACGCAGCGAGTTGCGTCGGCTCGGCCACTTCGGCCAGATGCTGGGTGCCGCACCTCCGATGCAGAAACTCTATAACCACGTTGCCCGCGTGGCGCCGACCGAAGCGACAGTGCTGCTGCTGGGCGAAAGCGGTACCGGCAAGGAACTCGCCGCCCAGACCATCCATGAATTGAGCCTGCGCCAGAAGCATCCCTTCCTGCCGGTCAACTGCGGCGCCATTTCACCGCAGCTGATCGAGAGCGAAATTTTTGGCCACGAGAAGGGCAGCTTCACTGGGGCGGACCGTCAGCACAAGGGTTATTTCGAGCGGGCAAATGGCGGCACGCTTTTCCTCGACGAAATTACCGAGATGCCGATCGAGCTGCAGGTCAAGCTGCTCCGCGTGCTGGAGACCGGCTCGTTCATGCGCATCGGGAGCAACCAGGAAATCGAAACCGATGTACGTGTCATCGCTGCGAGCAACCGCGATCCGGAGCAAGCGGTGTCGGAAGGTAAGCTGCGGCTCGACCTGTATCACCGGCTGAACGTGTTCCCCCTGAAGATTCCGCCACTCCGCGAGCGCGGCGGGGACATCGAACTGCTGGCCGAACATTTCCTGGAACAGCTCAACGCCGCGCACGGGACAAGCAAGGTCCTGTCGCCGGACGGGCTTGCCTGCCTCAGCAACTATCACTGGCCGGGCAATGTGCGCGAACTGCGCAACTACATCCAGCGCGCGTTCATCCTGTCGGATCACACGATCGATGCGGCGGCGCTGGCACCCGTCATCACGACCCAGTCGCCGGTCGGACTGACGCTTGCCATTCCGGTCGGCACCTCGCTCGCCGATGTGGACCGCAAGCTCATCTATGCGACCCTCGAGTTGTGTGGCGGTGTGAAGAAGCGGGCGGCGGACATCCTCGGCATCAGTCTGAAGACGCTGTACAACCGGCTCGAAGAGTACGGCCCCTACGAAGGCGGCATGCAGAAGAAGGACGACGCTTCTTCCATGCAAGGAAGCAGCAGCGACTCCTATCACTGACCCCGGTGGCCCGGGACTTCAGTCCCGAGTCACCATCGTATCGATCACCACAATCAGTTCTTCCGGTGCAACCGGCTTCGTGACATGCATCTGGAAGCCGGCCGTCAACGCGCGGATGCGGTCTTCACGCTGGGCGAACGCGGTCAGCGCGAGTGCCGGCATGCGTTGCAGCGGCGTGCCACCATCGCGTGTCTTCCAGCCCCGCAGGCGGCGCAGGGCCGAATAGCCATCCTCGCCGGGCATCGCAATGTCGCACACCAGTACATCCGGCAGGCGCGTGGCCTGGCATTCGTCCAGGAGGGCTACCGCTTCGGACGATGAGGACGCCGCGACGACCTTCGCCCCCGCGCCGGTCAACACCATGGTGAGCGATTCGCGCGCTTCCTCCTGATCGTCCACGAGAAGGATCAGCAAGCCTTCGAGCGAGGGAAGGGGGACGCCGGCGTTGCCGACGTCGGACGGACCTACAGTCAGGTACTTCTCCGAACGGGCCCGCATCGGGAACGTTACCGAGAAGGTGGAGCCCTGGCCTTCGCCCGGGCTTTCGGCCTTTACCCGCCCGCCATGCAGCTCGATCAGATGGCGGACCAGGAACAGGCCAAGGCCGAGACCGCTGTGATCGCGCGTGCTGGAGGTGTCTTCCTGGCTGAAGCGGTTGAACAGGTGCGGCAGGAAGTCGGGTGAGATGCCGACACCATCGTCGCGGATGGTGACCAGGATATCCGCGTCGCCGCAGGACGCGTTAAGCCAGACGTTGCCGCCTTCGGGTGTGAACTTGATGGCGTTGGAGAGCAGGTTCCAGAAAATCTGTTGCACCCGGTCGGCGTCGCCTTCCACCTGCTCGCTGGTGATGCGGTAGGTGCAGGTGATGCTGATCTTCTTTGAGGCGGCGAGGGCGCGGACACTCTCGACCGCGGCCTGTAGCGCAGGCAGCAGGGCGAGGGGCTGCTTCACCAGGCGCAGCTTGCCGCTCATCATGCGCGTGACATCCAGCAGATCCTCGATCAGGCGGACCTGCTGCCCGACGCCGGTCTTGATGCCTTGCAGCGCGCGCTGGGCCAGCGGCGCGGAGGTCGCATCCTTGACATAGTTTTCCAGCACATGTGCCCAGCTCTGGATGCCGTTCAGCGGTGCCCGCAATTCATGCGAGACGATGGCGAGGAATTCGTCGCGTGCACGCGCCGCAGTCTCGGCCTGGATACGCGCGCTGCGTTCTCGCGCGAGCAGTTCGTCACGCTCCTTCTCCATGCGCGCACGCTCGGTGACGTCGTAGGCGATGCCCACCACGGACTCGATATTTCCGTAGCGGTCGATCTCGGGGATCACCCGCCCGGAAAAATGACGCATCTGGCCGTCGATGATGTGGTCGAAATCGAGCCGCTGGTCAACGCCGGTGGTAAACGCGGCTTGCGCGGCATCGTCCCACGCCCGCACAACATTGCGTGGCATGCCCAGCTCTGCCTTGGTCTTGCCCAGCACGGCCGGCGCCTTCAGTCCCGTCAGGCGTTCAATGGCAGGATTCGCGTAGAGGTGACGCATGTTGCGGTCGATGCGCGAAATGATATCGGGCGAATTCTCGACCAGCGTCTTGAATTCCCTTTCCCTGCGCTGCAGTTGCTCCTCCGTGATGCGCAGCCGGGTGGTGTCCGTGATGGCGATGACCAGCCCGCGCACGCCGCCGTGGCCATCGGATTCGGGCACGTACATCATATGCAGCGTGCGCTCGGACCTCCCCGGATCCGGCAGGTTGATCTCGTGCTCTTGCGGTTGTCCCTGGAGCGCCGCGTCGATGTATTGGCGGATGGCGGCAAAGGTCTCTTCGCCCATGACTTCGGGAAGCCGCTTTCCGATGGCGACATGCGGTGCGATCGCGTAACGGTCGCCAAAGGTCTTGTTGACGAAGGCAAGGCGGTAGTCGCGGTCGCATTTGGCAAGTTGCACCGGAAGCGCATCCGCCATCAGGCGCAGCTGGCGTTCCTGCTTGCGCGATTCGAACTCCGCCTCCCGCCGCTCGGTGATGTCCATGATCATGGCCGAAAAGCCGCACACGGCATCGTCGGGGCCGAAGTCCGGCGTATAGGTCACGAACTGATGACGCCGGCCAAGCCTGTTCGTTACCGAGACTTCGAAGCCGACCGCCTCGCCATGCAGTGCGCGGAGCACGTACGGCCTGACCTGATCGTAGTCCTTTCCAATGACTTCTTCGACACGCCGCCCGATGATGTCCTCACGCGACAGCCCGAACCAGCGCTCGTAGGTCGCGTTCACAAAGCGGTAGCGCTCATCGGCGCCAACATAGGAAATCAGGACGGGCACATTGTCCGTGATCAGGCGCAGATACTGGTCTTGCTGGAACAACGCGGTGGCAATGCTCTTGCGCGCGCCGGTATCGCGCAACACGATCAGAACGCCATCTTCCGCAGTGGGGTCGAGGTACGGTGACAGCGTGATCTCGGCGTGGACGGTGCTGCCGCCCGGCTGCGACAGCGCGTGTTCGAAAGTGACCGGGCAGCCAGCATCGGCAGCGTCGGTCTGCAGCACGTCGCCGATCGCAAGGCCGTTGAGCTTTTCGGGAGCGGGGAAGCCCAGAAGGCGGGCCGCCGCGCGGTTGGCGCCGGCAATACGGCCGTCCCGCACGAGCAGGACGCCGTCCGAGCAGCGCTCGACGAGATGGAGATAACGTTCTACATCCGCACTGGAGCCGTCGTTTGTTGGGAGGATAGGCATTGCTTCAGGCCGCATGCCTGCGGCCATGGACGTTGTTAAGTGGTCTTTTCCCCGAATAGGCAATACCTGGTGATTCGATGCCGACATGATGAAACCGACTCCTCGTACCGGATTCCGTGGTGACTGAATTCAAAAATGCGCGGCGCGGCATCCGGACGAACCTGCCCGCCGCTTGCATGCTAATACGTGCGCAAGGGCTTTCGTTTTGGAAAGCGCAGGAACGGCGCCGAGGGCATTTGATAATGAACAAACGCATGGAAACATCGTGCCTGACTGTCATGCCGTGCGCCGTGCCCTGTCATGCGCTCAGGTTGCCGACGTTCTGTTTGGTGCCGTCGATCTTCAGCGTGGACAGGAAGCTGCCGAATTCCGCCGCGACTGCCGGATGGCGCAACGCGTACACCACGACGGCTTCCAGGTATCCGATCTTGGAGCCGCAATCATAGCGGCGGCCCTTGAACTCATACGCGAGGACCGGATGTTCCGCGAGCATGGCGGCAATCGCGTCAGTGAGCTGGATCTCGCCACCGGTACCTGGTTTCACGCGCTCGAGGAAGTTGAAGATTTCCGGCGTGAAGACATAGCGTCCGACAACACCCAGTGTGGATGGCGCATTTTCGGGCGCCGGTTTCTCGACGATATCGCCGACGCGATGGATGCGCACACCCATCGACTGCGGGCGCACGATACCGTATTGCTGCGTCTGCTCGAGCGGTACGTTCTGCACGCCGACGACAGAATTCCCGTGCTGGCCGTGCAGGTCGATCATCTGCTTGAGTACAGGCACATCCGCGTCGATCAGGTCATCCGCGAGGACGACCGCAAAGGGTTCGTTGCCGACGAGCGGCCGGGCGCACATCACCGCATGCCCGAGCCCGAGCGCCTCGCTCTGACGGACGTAAGAATAGTGGAGGTTGTCTGGCAGGAGGCTCTGGATCTCCTTCAGCAGCTTGATCTTGCCGTGCGAAGCCAGTTCGGATTCCAGTTCGTAGGCCTTGTCGAAGTGGTCTTCAATGGAACGCTTGCCGCGTCCCGTCACGAAAATCATTTCGGTAATGCCTGCTGCTGCCGCTTCTTCCACGGCGTACTGGATCAGCGGCTTGTCCACAATCGGCAGCATTTCTTTCGGTGATGCTTTCGTGACGGGCAGGAAACGCGTACCCAAACCTGCGACGGGAAATACTGCTTTACGGATCTTGGTCATTGTCGTCTCTCTTCGGTCCATGGTTGAACAATCCGGACGCCGCACGGTAACGATTACACCGACGTGCCATTTTTACATGTACAAAAACGGCGGCAATGGCTGCAACTTTCCGCTGGTGAACGGCAAGCCGAGCTCCGCAGGTGCCTCTCGTGGGCGGCAAGGAGTCGAACAAGCAGGAAGCGTACCGAGACACCGCCGGTAACGACACAGGAGGGAATTGATCGGCATCATGGAGCGGGGCCGCTTGCGGCTTGCGCCGCATCAGCGTGGCGAGCCGGCGCGCTTCGTATATTCGTTCCATTCGTGACGCGTCCAGCCCGCCACGCACAGACAGGTGAGATCAGCAGTCGCAACGACACCGACATTCTTTCTGCCTTCCATTAACGAGACGACAGAACCGATGACTATCGACAGCTGCGCCGATCTTCAGGCAAATGCAAACAATTTGCCGAATGGATTTCAGTCCGTCGATGCGAATGCTCGGCATAGGTCTTGCGTCTGCCTCCCGCAATGCGCTCGGCGTTTGTACGCAGGCGCGACGTTCGTGTCGTCCATGGTTGGAGCGGTCTTGCAAGGCTGACGCGTTCGGGACACAGAAGCTTGTTCGCACCAGTAGTTTCCATTTCACTGTCAACCCTGCTGATCAATGTCCGTGCCTGCCCGCTTTACCTCTGACTGCGCGTCCCGTTTCCGGTACGAGCCCCATGTTCGAGTGCACCGGTTACACCATGCATCACCAATCTTATTTTTGATCACCCAACATGCCCTCAAGGCGAGGAGATAGAATGGCTTCAGCAATCATTGTGTTTTCGCATCTGCGTTGGGATTTTGTATTCCAGCGGCCGCAACATCTGTTGTCCCGTCTTTCCGCGCGCCATCCCATCGTGTTTGTCGAAGAGCCGTTGCACGATGAAGAACGGACCTTCCTTCATACTTACTCTCCCGCGCCTGGCATACTCGTCTGCCAGCCTCACACGCCGGTGAGTCAACCCGGGTTCCACGATGACCATCTTCCACACTTGCAGAAGCTGATGCGGCAGGTGGTACGGGATTACGACGATCACGTCGCCTGGTTCTACACGCCCATGGCGCTGCCCTTGCTGCAAGAGCTGCATCCGCGCCTGGTAGTGTACGACTGCATGGACGAGCTCTCCTCCTTCAAGAACGCGCCGAAGCAGTTGCTGCAACGGGAAAGCGCCTTGCTGAAGGTGGCCGACATCGTCTTCACCGGCGGCCCGAGCCTGTATCGCGCGAAATGCGAACGGCATCCCAATGTGCATTGCTTTCCAAGCAGCGTGGATGCCGAGCACTTCGTGCAGTCGCTGGACCGCGCCAATTCGCATCCGGCGCACAAGGACATTCCCGGTCCGCGCCTCGGCTATTACGGCGTGATCGACGAACGCCTCGACACCGAGCTGATCGCGAAGGTGGCCGATGCCCATGCACAATGGCAAATCGTGCTGGTTGGGCCGGTCGTGAAGATCGACCCCGCCGAATTGCCCCGACGACCGAACATTCATTATCTCGGGCAGCAGCCGTACCAGACCCTGCCGCTGTTCCTGGCAGGCTGGGATGTGTGCCTGCTGCCATTCGCCTTGAACGATTCGACGCGCTTCATCAGCCCGACAAAGACACTGGAATACATGGCGGCCGAGCTGCCCATCGTGAGCACGCCCGTGGCGGATGTGGCCGACATCTATGGCGACATCGTCTCGATCGCCAAGGATGCGCCGTCATTCATCGCCGCCTGCGAAGCGGCATTGCTGGCCACGCCGGAGCAGCATTCCGAAAAGATCGGGAAAATGCGCAAGGTGCTTGCGGCGACGTCATGGGATACAACGGTCCAGAAGATGTGCGAACTTCTGGAGACGACGCCACGGCGTACCACACAGCCGGAACTCACTGCCGATGAAAAGGCCGACGCTGCCGCCAGCATCAATCTCTTGCGCCAGCACGAGTCGCCTCGCTTCGCCAAGACGGCGATCATCGGCGCTGGACCGACCGGGCTGTCCGCGGCCTACCATCTTGGCCATGATGCGCTACTACTGGAGAAGCATTCGATGGTGGGGGGATGGTGCCGGTCCATCAAGGACAACGGCTTCACCTTCGACTATGCCGGCCACATCATGTTTTCCAACGATCCCTATGTGCTGGAGCTGTATGAGCTGCTGCTCGGATCGAATGTGCACTGGCAGAATCGCGAGGCGTGGGTGTACAGCAAGAATGTACATACACGCTATCCGTTCCAAGGGGCACTGTACGGACTTCCTCCGGAAGTGATCAAGGAATGCATCATGGGCGCGATCGAGGCCCGCTTCGGCAGTGCAGGCAAGACTGCACCGACACCGGCCCGTGCGAACGATTGCTGCGCGGACGGCGGCGTGGCGCTTCCGGGTGCGAAGGTGGCGGCGCTCGAAAAGCGCGGTCCGGCCAACTTCGAGGAATTCATCTACCAGGTATGGGGCGCGGGGATCGGCAAGCATTTCGCGATTCCGTACAACCGCAAGCTATGGGCAGTGCCGCTGACGGAAATGGAAACCTCCTGGCTGGGCGGCCGGGTGCCGCTGCCGGACCTTGAGGAAATCATTGACGGTGCGCTGCAGCCGGTAGGCAAGCCGATGGGCCCGAACGCTCGTTTCGGCTATCCGCTGCGCGGCGGCTTCCAGGCGCTGGTATCGGGATTCGTCCCGCATATCAAGGGCACCATCGAACTCAATGCCGACGTCGCGCATGTTTCGCCGCGCCAGCGCACCATCACGCTGCGCGACGGCCGTCGCTACCAGTACGACAACCTGATCAGCACCATGCCGCTGCCGGAACTGGTCAAGATCATCGGCGACGAGGCGCCGGATGAGGTCAGACAGGCGGCAAGCGGGCTCAAGCATATTTCCGTACGCTGCGTGAACCTCGGGGTGGCACGCGAGAACATCACCGACAAGCACTGGATCTACTATCCGGAAGACACCATCTTCCACCGCATCTTCGTGCAGGGCAATGCGAGCCCCGAGTGCAATCCGCCGGGGGGCTTCGGCATCACCTGCGAGATCACCTATTCGCCGACGTGGAAGCCGCTGCCGGTGAGCGGGCAGGCCTTGATTGATCGCTGCATCCAGGACTGCATCAAGGTCGGCATGTTCCGCGAGGACGACAAGATCATTGCCGCCAACGAGATCGACATGCCTTACGCCTACGTCGTGTACGACCACTCCCGCGCACGCAACGTCGAGACCATCAAGACCTGGCTGGCCATGCACGACATCATCCTTGCGGGCCGTTACAGCGAATGGGAGTACTACAACTCCGACCATGCCTTTATTGCCGGGAAGAAGGCGGCGGAGACCGTGAAGTGGATGGAGAAGAAGCGCGTGGTGGCAGCCGAGTAAGGCGCGGCCCATGGCATACCCCTTGCTCGTTCCCAACGAAGGAAACCGCCGAGCAAGAGGGTATGCATGAAAACACTTCCTTTCATTGTCTTGCCCATCGCCTTCGCGATGGCACTCCACGTGCAGGCGCAAACCGCACCTCCTACCGGGGCTGCGGCCAACGCGCCGACGGCAACCCCGCAGCAGCACACCCTCTACCGCGGTTCAAGGATCATCGGCACCAATGTGCGCGATGGCAAGGATCGGAAGATCGGACAGATCAAGGATCTCATCCTCGACGGCGGGCGCGGGGAAGTGGCGTATGCCGTTGTCAACTTCGGCGGGGTGATGGGTGTGGGCAGGAAATTCCACGCGATTCCGTGGCAGGCATTGCAGCCCAGCGATGATGGCAATTATTACATCCTCCATGCTGACCGCGAAACGATCAGTCAGGCGCCCGGCTTCGACAAGGCAAGATGGCCTGACATGACCGACAGGAAATGGAACGCCGAAATCGACCGCTACTGGAGCCGCATGGTCGGACGCGGCAATACGTCGGACAGCCACATGTCCTCCGGCAGCCCCTCGGCCAATCCGCTTGGCGTGGGCAGCGGCGCATCGGGCACCGGAGAGCGTTAGCACCATGGCGAACATCATCGGCGAAAAGCCGGACCTCTCCGGCCCCGGCCCGGATGTCATGGCAGTGGACACGCTGGAAGGATGCGCAGTCGTCAATCCCGCCGGGGAAAGCCTGGGGGAAATCCAGGACATCATGATCGATGTCCGTACAGGCCACGTAGCCTACGCCGTGCTGTCCTTCGGCGGGGTACTGGGCATCGGCAACAAGCTCTTTGCCGTGCCGTGGGATGCGCTCACCCTGGACGCGGAACGGCGATGCTTCATCCTCGACATTGCGCGGGAGCGGCTGGAACGTGCAAGCGGTTTCGACAAGTCGCATTGGCCGTCGATGCCCGGTCCGGGATGGACACGGGAGGAGCGGAAGTAGCGCCAGAAAAGACGCGCCTTGCACGGACGTCCGGTGATGTATTGCCGGTCTTTCACTGACCGGCATTTTTATTTCTGCTGGACAAAACTTTCCCTGTTCCAAGTTGTCTTCAGGAATGAGAGATCATTCCGGAATTCGACATGGATGGAAAACAAGGTGTTCTACGTGTCCTGCAATGGAAGCACGTAGTGGCAGGCTTCGCGATTGCCGTTGGCATAACGTCATGCGGCGGTGGAGGCGGTGGTGGGAACGGTGCGAGCCAGGGCGCGTCGTCCGGTGCGCCGGATGCGGGCAACGCATTGCTGCCCTCGGCGCCGGCAGTGCCGGTGACACCCGCTTCGTCTCCCGCCTATGCGCCCGTCACGCGCGAGCACGGGACGCTTCTCATTTCCGAGGTCGCAACAAGCTATTACAGCAACGATGTCGCCTGGCTGGAGGTGGTCAACACGTCAACACAGGCCATACAGCTCTCGCGCTACCTCCTGCGCAGTTCCCATATCGATTCGTCCACCGGCATCAGTACACACGTCGCTCAGGAGTTCTCGCTCCCTGACGTGACGCTGGCACCCGGTGAATATCTTGTCATTGCAAGCAAGACCTCGGACGAACTCGTGGACAGCCCGCAGATGGTGTATGTAAAGAATGGCACGACGCGCCCGTTCTGGAACGCCAACGGCTCCGCGGAGCTGGTGCGCGACGGCGTGACGATCGACTTCGTTCGATTCGGCACGTCAACCACCGATCCCCTGTCGCCGGGCGGGTGGAGCGGAGCAAGCGTCCCGCCCTTGCCCTCGGGGGCAGAAGAGCACGGCAAGTCGATCGTACGACTGGCTGCACGCGGTATGGTGGACAACAACGCAGCGGCGGACTGGTCGCTGGTGAATTTCGCCACGCCCGCCGGCATGAACGACATCGCGCCCGGCGTGGTCGATTCGGACCGCGACGGTATTCCGGATAGCGCCAAGCGGGCCGGCGGCACATACGCCGGACTGGATCTCCATGCAATGGGCGCGCGTCCCGGGCGACGCGACATCTTCCTCGAGATCGACTACATGGACGGCAACGACGTGGCGACCCGACCGCGGCGCGAAGCCCTGCAGAAGATGGAAAAGGCGTTTGCCGACAAGGGCATCGCCATGCACATGGACACGGGCAGCTTGCATGCGAAGGATTTCGACCCGGTGGCCTTCAACCTCGGCGGCGGCAACAGCGTGCCGTTCTCTGCCTGTATCGAGCTCGATACATCGGCTGAAGGCGCGGGCGCGCGTGAGGGCTGTGCGTCCTTCCAGGCGTACAAGAACAGGCATATGGATGTCAGGCGCAGGCTGCTCTTCCACTATGCACTGTTCGCCAACTCGCTCAATCTCGACGGCAGCGCGGGACCGTCCGGTATCTCGGAAATGCACGGCAACGACCTGATAGTCACCCTGGGCGGCTACGGCTTCCCGACCGATACCGAGATGAGCGTGCATATGCTCGTCAACATGCAGGCCAGCACGCTGATGCATGAGTTTGGCCACAACCTGGGTCTGCGGCACGGCGGCCACGAGGACGCCAACTACAAGCCGAACCACTACAGCGTCATGAACTACATGTACCAGTTCGCGGGCCTGAGCGCCACACCGGATAGCGTGAATGCCGCCGAGCGCTACTACCTGGCCAACGGCCTGAAGGGCGTCACCTACTGCGGCCTCGTCGAAAACTCGCCATGCAGCGACACCTTCCTGATGAGCTATTCGGACGGACGCGGCGCGCCGCTCGACGAAACGCGACTGTCGGAAGGGGACAATATCGGACGCGGCAGCACCGGCGGCGGGTATGCCGACTGGGACAACAATGGCATATGGACTACCGGGACATTCGGCAAGAACATCAATCCGCTGGGTGGTTTCGGCAGGACGGTGCTGAAGGATTACGACGAATGGGGCAACCTGCAGATCGTGTTCTCGCGCGGGTTTTCCGGGAGCAGTTCAGGAAGGTCGTTGGTGACAGCAGCCGCGACTCCGGTCAAGGTCAATGCGATGAACCACCATCACCCGTTTGCGACCATCAAGGAGGAGGCATTGCCACCGCTCCTGCGTCAGATGATACGCAACATGCCGCGCGGACGGTAGAAGCTGGTTCAGAACCGACGCCGCCGCGCGGCCACCTGCCGGTAGCGGCGCGGTGTCTGTGCGCGCCGCATTGCCTCGGCAGTGGTGTGGTGCATCCTGCGGCCCAGGACGCTCGCGAGATAGTCTTCGTCGATCAGGTCATCCTCATCCAGTAATCCTTCGAGCTCTTCGACGATGATGCGCTCGCTTTTCTTTGCTTTCATTTTGTTCTCCTCCAGGTCCGTGCCGGCCGGATGGAATATGTTCTGGACATCCCCGCCCTGGGGAGACGGGGGAAGCATCGCCATCTGTTGTGCGGTCGCGAGGTCGAGGCATTCCTCTTCCGGCAAGTCGCCGGATGTGTCCATGTCGTGTGCGTGCGACCAGCGCAGGGTATTGAGGACCAGCGACTGGCCCTGCGGAATGACCGCAGCCAGATGCTGGCGTGACTGGATCACGACATAGGCGATACCGATTTTCCCTGAATGCCGCAGCGTCTCGCGCAGCAGCGCATAGACCTTCTCCCCGCCGGGCGCGGGGGCGAGATGGTAGTGTGTTTCAAAATAATCGGGGGAGATTTCCTGTGCTTCGACGAATGCCAGGATATCCACTGCGTGGGTCGTTCTTGCATGCGTGTGATGCAGTTCCTTGTCGGGCAAGTTCACGAATCACCTTTCTTCATTGATTGCTTGGCATGCGCCATGCCCCGGCATGGCTCGCCGGCTTTGCTGGAGGCACCGGAACGCTGCCGGCGGCAGTCCCGGTGCCGGTTCATGCACGCTCAGTGCACGCGGCGCTTCGACGTGGAGCCGCCATCCGGGTCTTCGTCATCCTCATCCTCGGACGGGACACCGAGTTCCTCGCGCAGCTCAAGCTTGCGCTCGCTGATTTCCTGTCCCAGCTCCTCGAGATCGAGGTCCGCCTTCTTGATCTTCGGGAAGAGCTCCTTCTCCTCTTCCTGAATGTGGTGCTTCACATACTCGCCCAGCACAGTGAACTTGGCGTCGTACAGGTCGTCGCCGGGCTGCATCGCAGCCAGTTCCGTGATCAGCTGCTTGGCGGATGCATGCTCGACTTCTGCCTCGTCGAGCAGATCCATGTCGTCGATGGCATCACGCGCGGCCGGGTAGAAGATTTCCTCTTCCACCTGGGCGTGGATGGTCAGTTCGGCGCAAGCGGTCTCAACCAGAATCTGCTTGGCTTCCTCATCGGTTTCTTCGTCTTCCTTCATCCGTTCAAATTCGTCGAACAGTTCGATCACCTTCTTGTGATCGTCGGCAAGAATATGCAGGGCGTCATCTTCCGATCCTTTCGTGGACGGGCGGCGCGATGCGGTTTTGCTGCTGCTCTTGGAAGGCGCGTTACGTGGCATGTTTGACTCCTTTGGTTGGCTACCTTTCGGGTGGCGCGTTACGTAGTAAGCGTACCGGGATGAATCGCAAGCTCTGTGCCATGGGTGTCGGAAGGCGTTATATCTCGGCCGCGTTCTGGAATGTGGGGAGAATCGCGCGGCGCGCACCGAAAAACGTCATCTTCGTGGAACTGCGCAGCATCATCCGCGATTCGCACCGCTTCCGTTTTTGCATGGGGATGTAAAAATTGCAGCGGGAAACGTTCAGGCGTGCAGGGGAGGCATGCGAACCTCTTCCATAGGCGCATCTCCGCGCAGCAGCGCGATCGTTGCCGCGACGGTTTCGGACGGTGCGACGCCGGACAAGCAGAAATTGTGGCCCTGCGGGCAGACGCTCTTGTAGCAGTAGCGGCAGGGGACGTCGCGGAACAGCACACGGCTCGACACTTTCCACGGCGTATGCTGGGGATTGGTCAGCGCATACAGATCGACCACCGGCGTGCCGACTGCGGCGGCGATGTGTGCGGGGCCGGTGTTGTTCGATACGAGGACCGGCGCCAGCGCAATCAGCGCTGCCAGTTGGCCGAGGTCGAGTTTGCCGGCAAGCGAATGCGTGCCGGACAACCTGTCGCGTATCTCTTCGATCAACGGCGCTTCTTCCGCGCTCCCGGTGAAGACCAGCGGGCAATCGAGGGATGCACGCAGGCTACGTGCCACTTCGCGCCAGTGTTGCGGCGGATAACGGCGGGATGCGGCCGTGGCACCGGGATGCATCGCAATCCACGTGGACGCAGGGTCGATCCCCGCGGACTGGAGTCGGTCGATCACGCGCGCGGTCGCCGCCGACGGCACGCGCAGCGACATGTGTTCGTCGTTGGCGTGTGCGCCAATCGCGGCGACGAGATCGAGCTGGCGCTGCACTTCATGGCGCACCAGTTCCTGCGGCTCGGTTTCCCTGATCCAGTCGCTCAGGAGACGGTAGGGATTCTCGCGGCAATGGGCCAGGCGCAGCGGAATGCCGGCGAGGTAGCAGAGCATGGCCGCCGGCAGGGGATTCTGGCTGTACACGGTGAAAATGACCGCTGCGTCGAAGCGGTGCCGGGCAAGCGTACCAATCATGTCCGCATCCGCCTGCGTGTCGTGCGCGGCACTGCTCTTCATCCACGGCGCGTTGTAGGTGATCACATGGTCGATCTCGGGGATAAAGCGCGACACGGCCTCGCCGCTCGGCGACGTGAGCAGCGTGATGTCGCAACCGGGAATCGACTGCTTCAATGCACGTATCGCGGGCGTCGTCATCAGCACGTCGCCCATGTAATCGAGGCGTATGCAGAGGATCCGTTTCGCGTGCTGCCAGCCGGCGGCCATCATGAACCCGCCACCCCGCTCAAGCCGGCGGCACTAATGGCATCGGCCTCCGCGATCATTTGGGCAGCGGCATACAGGTCGGGCGCGGTGAGGTGCGGCGTGCGCAGGGCCGACAGTTTCCACTCGGTCTCATTGCCGTTATCGATCAGCACGGTTCTGCAGCCCGCGCGGCGCCCGGCTTCGACGTCATGCAGGATGTCGCCGATCATCCAGGATTGCGCGAGCGCGATGCCATGCTCATACGCGGCGCGCAGCAGCATCCCCGGCATCGGCTTGCGGCAGGTGCAGGGAATCGCGTAACGGCTGACAACGCCGTCAGGACTGTGCGGGCAGTAATAGAAGCCGTCCAGCGTCACGCCGTACTGGGCGAGCCGCTCCGCGAGACGGTGTTCCACCGGGCCGAGCGCCGCCTCGGTAAACAAGCCCTTGGCGACACCGGCCTGGTTGGTGACCACGAAGAGCGCGTAGCCCAGACTCCTGAATAATTGCAGGCCCTGGCCGGCGTGCCACGTCAATTCGATCAGGGCCGGGTTGACGTTGTAGGGCACGTTTTCAACCAGGGTGCCGTCCTTGTCGAGGAAAATTGCGCGCATGTCGTGGTCAGGCCTTTTCAGGGCCAGGAGGTCTCCTGCATCGGCAGTACCATGACCTCCGGGATCACCGTTTGCTCCGGCAGCAGCAGCACCGATTTCACGGCCACCGCGACATTCACCGGATCCTGCAGTGTTGCCGTGTCGATATCGGGAAAGCGGTCGAGCAGGAACGGCGTGCGCATGCCGCCGGCGAGCACGGCCGTCACCTTGATCTTCTTCGGACGCAGTTCGGCATGCAGCGCATGCGACAGGCCGAGCAGGCCCCATTTGCTGGCGTGGTAGGCGGATGCGTTCGGCCAGGCGCGCTTGGCGGCCGTGGAGGCAATGTTCACGATATGACCGCCGTCCTTCATGTGCCGCGCCGCATACTTGGACAGCAGGAACGGGCCGTAGAGGTTGGTGCGGATCACGCGGTCCCAGTCGCCGTAGGACAACTCGTCGATCGACTGCGTGACGTCGGTGCCGGCATTGTTGAGCAGCACGTCGATGCGGCCGAAGCGGCTGACCGTTTCATCAATCGCGCGCTCCGCTGCCACCGGGTCGCCGACATTGAAACCGATCGCATGCGTCTTGCCGGTCGATGCTTCAAGGAGCGAGGCCACCGTCTGCGCCTTGTCCAGGTTCAGGTCGCCCACCACGATATTGGCGCCGCAGCTGGACAGGACATGGCACAGTGCCGCGCCGAGGCCGCTAGCGCCGCCGGTGACGAGAATGGTCTTGCCGGAAAACAGTTCGGCTTCCGCCGGGTTCGGTACATAGCTCGATACGCTTGTCTTGTTCAATTCCCTCTCCGTAGGTTCAATGATGTGAATATGTCGTTACAGTGAGCGTATGCCCGCGGCATGCCGTTTTCCTTGACGAAAACGGCATTCGCGGCTGATTGTCGCGGCGCCGCGCAGGTCAGCTGCGCAAGCTCATCTCGCCCGACGCGACCAGCGGCTGCATGACGTAGCTGGTTGCGGGTTCGAGCACGCTTTCGTAGACCGCGGCGATATGGGTGGCGACATTGCGCCAGGTGAAGTGCTGGTAGGCGCGCCGCATGCCGGCCCAGCCCATGCGCTGGGCGATGTGGGGATGCCGGTGCAGCCAGGCGAGTCGATCCGCGAGTGCTTCCGGATCGTTGGGCGGAACCAGGCAGCCAGTTTCGCCATCGACGACCGTGGTCTTGATACCGCCCACGGCGGTACCCACAACAGGCGTCCCGCAGGCCATCGCTTCCACCGGGGTGATGCCGAAGGGCTCGTACCACGGCGTAGTGACGAATACGTTGGCCGCACTGTAGTAATAGCGGAGCTGTTCGCGACGGCGCTGGCCGGTGAAGGTGACTGCGTCTTCCACATTCAGTGACTGCGCAAGCGCCATCAGGCGGCCGAGTTCGGGCGTGGCGATCGGGTCCGGTTGTTCCGCATTGCCGCCAACCACCAGGAGGCGGGCGCGGACCTGGTACTGGTGCTTGAGGATGGCAATGGCGCGAATGACGTTGTCGACGCCCTTGCGCGGCACCATGCGGCCGAGCTGCAGCACGATGAACTCGTCGTGGCCAAGTCCGAGTTGCTGGCGCGCGTCCAGGGTGACGGGCCAGAATTCATCCGGGTCGAATCCGCACGGCACGATGTCGATGCGCTCCGTCGGCGCGCCGTACAGCTGCTCCATGTCCGCCTGGTCCTGCGGACATTCCGCGATGATGCGGTCCGCCTCCTGCATCAGGCGTTCCTCGATGGCAAAGCGGATGTCGGGGAAGGCATCCGCCTCCTTCTGGTTCAGCCGGCGAACACGCCCGAGCGCATGAAAAGTCATGACGAATGGAATACCCAGCGTTTTCCTTACCTGCCGTGCCACCATGCCGGACATGAAGAAGTTGGCATGCATCAGGTCATACGGCAGCTTTTGCCGTCGCGCAAAGCGGATCACGAACCGGCCGAACTGTTCCATGAATGGCAGCATCGCTTCCTTCGGCACGAAGTGCGCCGGGCCGGCGGGCACATGGACGACCCGCACGCCGGGAATCCAGTCGACGACCTGTTGCTGGAATTCCGAGTCGCGCCTGGTAAAGATGTCGACCAGGTAGCCGAGGCGCGCCAATTGCTTGGCGATCTGAGCGACATACACGTTTTGTCCGCCGCTGTCAGTGCTGCCGATCAGGGCAAGGGGTGATGCATGTTCGCTGATAAGGGCAATTTTTCGCATGATTGTCTGGTTTCTTCGAATTGTGGGCGAGCTGCAAGGCCTGGAGCAGTTTGCGGGTCAGTGTAGGGGGCGCGTTCGGTCGAGAAGGGATGCAGTGCCAGGCGCGGCGCGCCGCTCAGACTGGTCGTCTGAGCAAGCGTCGCAACAACGCAATGCGTCCCTTCTCGACCGAACCCTCCGGGCAGCCCCGATAACTGGCCGCTTGCGTTGTTGCAGCCTTCTTGCCGCGGAATCACCACGGCGCGTCACTGCGCCTAGCATTCGGCCAGTTCTCGGGGCTGCGCACCCCCTGAACAGACCCGCAAACTGCTCTAAGCAAACCATGTACCTAGTCGTTGAATTATTGGCATCCCGTGACCTCGTCCCGTAGCGATTTGATGTGGCGCAGAAAAAGGCGCGGAGAAGGCAAGTAACAAATACAGCCGCATGTAAAAACTGCGCCGCACATTGCAACAAATGTCTTTCCTTGCATGGCCATGGAGACGGCATTGGCTTGCCTGCCTACCGTCAAGGTCTTCTGTTCTGGCACGGGAACTGCATCCCGACCCTCACGGAGCCGGTACCGTTTCGCCCTGTTTCCCCAGGGCGACATGGTCCGGAACAAGAAAGGTCAACCTAATAAGGAGATGAATATGTGGACTGACAAAATCAGACTGACCGCCATCGGTGCATCGGTCGTCATGCTCGCCGCCTGCGGCAGCTCGCCCAACCAGACCTCGTCAGCGGGTACCTATCCGGCCACGACGACAACGAGCGCAAGCACCATCCCCACCACCACGACCAGCAGCACAACGGGTTACGGCGTGGTGCAGGCAATCGACGTGATCCCGCGCGAGCAGGCTGCGGGCATCGGCCTCGGCACGGTAGCAGGCGCGGTCGTGGGCGGTGTACTGGGCAACCAGGTGGGCAGCGGCACCGGGCGTAAGGCCGCGACGGTCGCGGGTGCGGTCGGCGGCGGCATGGTGGGACGCCAGATGGAACAGAACGCAGCCAATTCCGGACAGGTCTACCGCGTTGCGGTGCGCATGGACAACGGCTCGGTGCAGACGCTCGCGCAGGAAGTAGCGCCCGGCGTGCAGGTGGGCGACAGGGTGCGTCTGGACAACGGCGTGATCGTGGAACGCTTCCGCTGATTACCGTCACTTAAACAACAGTTTCGGTGAATGAAGTGCAGGCGTGTGCGCCTGCACTTTGCATTTGTAGAGGAGGGAGATTGGACGCCAACGAGTGGAAACGATTGCTGGAAGGTTCTTGGCCATGGCTGCGCATCCTGGTCATCTGGGTGCTCGCCTGGGCCGCGCTGTGGATGATCAGACGGGTGCTGCGTGTCCTCCGGACACACATCGTCAGCCGCACGGACGAATACCGCGATTCGCGCCGCATCGGAACCTTGATGAATGTCTTCCGCTACACGGCCAACATCGTGATCGTCGGGGTCACCATCATGGCGACGCTGGGCACGATAGGCATTTCGATCGCGCCGATTCTTGCCACCGCGGGCGTGGCTGGCATTGCCATCGGTTTCGGCGCACAAAGCCTGGTCAAGGATTTCTTCACGGGATTGTTCCTGCTGATCGAAGGCCAGGTGAGCGAGGGCGACAACATCGAGGCCGCGGGAAAGAGCGGCTACGTCGAACGCGTGACCTTGCGGCACATTCGCATTCGCGATTACGACGGGAGCGTTCACTTCATTCCCAACAGCATGATCACGACTGTCACCAATCGCACCCGCGACTACGCCTTCGCCGTTGTCGATCTCAATGTGCCCCGCAAGGAAGACCTGAACCGGGTGTTCCGGCTAATGGATGACGTGGTGCGCGATATGCGTTCCGATCCGACGATCGGGCCGCTGATCCTCGACGACGTTGACATGGCTGGCGTGGAGAAGGTGGAAGATGCCGCTGTCGGACTGCGCTGCCGGATCAAGGTCCAGCCGTCGAAACAGTGGCGGGTGCGGCGTGAGTTTCTCCGGCGCATGAAGGCGGCAATGGATACGGTGGAAGAGGTGCAGTCCGCGGCGTGACCGGATTTTTTACCGGCCGGTTTGCAATCTTTACGCATGCATTTTCTGCACGGTGCGGCATGGCGACCATCCATGCCCGGGCATGGATGTTGCGTTTCTTCCAAGGACCGTGGATCGGCGGGTTCCAACGAATTGATTGTGACAGGAGTAAAGAACATGGCGATCAATGACACGCATACCACTGCTCGCAGCGACGCGATGCGGCGTGACGAGGCCGTCAATTACAACTTGCGCCGGCAAGTGTTCCCGGCCATACGCTGGGGGGCAGTGCTGGCCGGCGTGGCCGTCGGCATCTCGGTCCAGCTTGCTTTGACCCTGCTCGGCATTGCCACCGGCCTCTCCACTACCGAGGTGACGCAGGGGGAGGGCGTGGGGACGGGACCGCTGATCTGGGCCGGTTTCAGCATGCTGATCGCCGCCTTCGTCGGCGGCTATGTTGCCGCGCGCATGTCCGGGCTCAAGCGCAAGGCGGACGGGATCCTGCACGGCGCGGTCTCGTGGGCCGTGACGACCATCATGTTCGCAGTGCTTGCCACTTCGGTCGGCGGCACGCTGATGAGCGGTGTGTTCAACAACATGGGCCAGCTCGCACAGGCGAGCATGCAAGGCGGCGGCGGATCCCCGCTTGCTGCCGTCATGCAATCTCAGGGCGCAAAACTCGACGCGGCGTCCATGCAGCAGTTCCAGCAACACCTGCAGGCGGGACAGCGCGAACCGGCGATCCAGCTGCTCGTCGGCAAGATGGGTGTCGACCAGACGCGCGCGGCCGCGATCGTCGACCAGGCGTTGATCATCACGGGTTCGCCGCAGTCGGCGTCCCCGCAAGGCAAGCAAACGACGGAGAATGCGGTGCAGCGCGCCGGCACGGCGGCATGGGTGGTCTTCCTTGCCGTGGCGCTGGCCCTCGCCATCGGAATCGGCGGCGGTGCGCTCGGCGCGGCGGGGTCGCGCCGCGTGAGCTGGACGTCGCCGCAAGCATAGAGGGTGTTATGAACTAGGGAAGGGGGCGCGTTCAGTCGAGAAGGGACGCATTGCTAGGCGCGGCGCGCCGCTCAGACTGGGCGTCTGAGCAAGCGTCGCAACACCGCAATGCGTCCCTTCTCGACTGAACCCGAAGGGCAGCCTCGAGAACCGGCCGCCTGCGGTGTTGCAGCTCCTTGCCGTGGAACCACCACGACGCGTCGCTGCGCCTAGCATTCGGCCGGTTCTCGGGGCTGCGCGCCCCCTTCCCTAGTTCATAACACCCTCAAGGAACGAGCATGCAACGAACACTGGGCGGCAGCCGCACGCGGACTAGCCGAATGAAGGCCGGCCCGCCGCGCTTCGCGCGGCTGTCCGCAAACGATTCCAGCACGGCCGACCTGCTCTACGGTTGCCCGGTAGTCACCGCGCACGGAGAAAGGATAGGTACCGTCGACCACCTGATGGTGGATATCCTGACGCACCAGCTGCGCTATGTCGTGCTGGCACGAAAGCGCAATGAAGCGCTGGTGTCGATACCGTGGCACGCGCTGTACTTCGACGCAGCGCAAGGACGGCTGGTGTTCTATACCTTGTACTAGCGAACTTCCCCCCGCTTGCCAATCTAAGAAATTGCCTAGCTTGCAAGCGCGGGTGCGATTGCGTGCCCGGCATATTCCAAGGGGAACGCATGAAGACCAGAGCCGCCGTTGCATGGAAGTCCGGAAGCCCGCTGACCATCGAAGAGGTCGACCTGGAAGGCCCGCGTGCCGGGGAAGTACTGATCGAAGTCAAGGCGACCGGCATCTGCCACACGGATTTCTACACCTTGTCCGGCGCCGACCCGGAAGGCCTGTTCCCCGCCATTCTCGGGCATGAAGGCGCGGGCGTCGTGGTCGAAACCGGCACGGGCGTGAGCAGCGTCGCCGTCGGCGACCATGTGATTCCCCTCTATACGCCGGAATGCCGCCAGTGCAAGTTCTGCCTGTCGCGCAAGACCAACCTGTGCCAGGCCATCCGCACCACGCAGGGCAAGGGCCTGATGCCCGACGCGAGCTCGCGCTTCTCAGTCGGCGGCAAACCCATTCTCCACTACATGGGCACGTCGACGTTTTCCAACTACATCGTTGTCCCGGAGATCGCCGTGGCGAAGGTACGCCCGGACGCGCCGTTCGACAAAATCTGCTACATCGGCTGCGGCGTGACGACCGGCATCGGCGCGGTGGTATTCACCGCGAAGGTGGAAGCCGGCGCCAACGTTGCTGTCTTCGGGCTCGGCGGAATCGGCCTGAATGTGATCCAGGGCGCCCGGATGGTGGGGGCGGACAAGATCATCGGCATCGACATCAATCCTGCGCGCGAGGCGATGGCGCGCAAGTTCGGCATGACGCACTTCGTCAATCCCAAGGAAGTCGACAATGTGGTCGACCATATCGTCCAGCTGACCGGGGGCGGGGCGGATTATTCCTTTGAATGCATCGGCAGCACGCAGGTCATGCGGCAGGCGCTCGAATGCTGTCACAAGGGCTGGGGCCAGTCGATCATCATCGGCGTCGCAGAGGCGGGCGCGGAAATCAGCACACGTCCCTTCCAGCTCGTTACCGGACGGGTCTGGAAAGGCTCGGCCTTCGGCGGTGCGCGGGGCCGTACCGACGTGCCGAAGATCGTCGACTGGTACATGGAAGGCAAGATCAACATCGACGACCTCATTACCCACAAGCTGACGCTCGAGCAGATCAACGACGGTTTCGACCTGATGAAGCGTGGCGAGTCCATTCGCTCGGTGGTGATGTACGAATGACTGCGCCCGAACTCGTGAGCGAGCATCGCTGCTTCGGGGGCTGGCAGCGTTACTACAGGCATGCATCGCAGGTCATCGGGTTGCCGATGCGGTTCTCCGTGTATTTGCCGCCGCAGGTGGAGGAGGGGAAAGCGTGCGGCGCGTTGTTTTTCCTTGCCGGGCTTACCTGTACCGAAGAAACCTTCATGATCAAGGCCGGGGCGCAGCGTTACGCAGCGCGTGAAGGGCTGATCCTGGTTACGCCTGATACCAGTCCGCGTGGTGCGAACATTCCTGGCGAGACGGATGATTGGGACTTTGGTGCTGGCGCCGGCTTCTATCTCGATGCGACGCAGGCGCCGTGGACGGCGCGTTACCGGATGGAGAGTTACATCACCGGTGAGCTCGTGCCGCTTGCGTCGGGGCTATTCAATCTCGACCGCGGGCGCGTCGGGGTGATGGGGCATTCCATGGGCGGGCATGGAGCGTTGGTGCTGGCGTTGCGGCACCCGGGGTTGTTCAGGTCTGTTTCCGCATTGGCGCCGATTGCTGCGCCGATGCAGTGTCCCTGGGGGCGCAAGGCGTTTCAGGGGTATCTCGGTGCGGATGAGGAGGCTTGGCGGGGGTACGATGCGACGGTCTTGATGGAGGGGCATGCTAAGGCGCCTTATCCGGAGGGCATCCTCATTGATCAGGGATTGAATGATCAATTTCTGGCTACGCAGTTGCATCCGCATCTGTTTGAAGCTGCGTGCGAGGCTGTGGGGCAGCCGTTGTTGATGCGGCGGCACGCTGGGTATGATCATGGGTACTACTTCATTTCCTCCTTTATCGAAGATCATCTGCTTCATCATGCTCGGGGTTTGGCTTGATGTTGTTTCTTCTCTTCGGTGACCCGGTTGCTGTTGTCACTCCGTTGTGACTTGCCGGGACTGGCCCCGGCGGGCCACCTACCTTTTTGCTTCGCCAAAAAGGTAGGCCAAAAAGGCGACCCTGGTCCGCAGCCCCTGCGGGGTTCCCGAAAAATCCGGTGCCGAAGCGGGAAGCGAAATAACTCGCCTTCGGCTCAGACAGATTTCGCTTCTTTATCCGCTTCGACACCGGATTTTTCGGCTGCGTACAAGGGAGAACTGCACAACCCCTATCCCCACCCTGACCCTCCCCTTTGCAAGGGGAGGGAACTGTGTCGCATTAAATTGGCGCAGGTGGGATGGTGGGACTGTTACCCATGTCCCGGCACACGTGTTACCTATGTCCCGAGTCTATACAGCGAAGCAAAGAAAGTGAGTGGCCCGCCGGGGCCAGTCCCGGCTAGCATCAACGGAGAAGCTAAAGCTTCGGGCCACCGAAGAGAAAATACCCTTCGGGCCCTCCCCCAAGAGAGGAAGAGCCCAGATCGTCGACAGAGATAACGATCAGAAGTTGATGTTGTTATTGGCAGACTGCGTCGGGTTCACAGTGGAAGAAATACCGTGAGCAAACGCAACGTTGTTGCCGTTGTTGTTCATCACATTCTGCGACTGGCCGATCGACTGCGAAGCATCAAACGAGAACGAAGTCGGATGCCCCTTCGGCGCAGCGGGCACGCCATAGCCGGGCTCGCAGTAGTAGGCGGGCGTATAGCAGGAAGGCTGCTTGTAGTAGTAGCAACCGCCGGTCACGGCAGCCATGTCGGCACGGTCGAGTTCGGTCGCGGTAGCGATGTCTTTGATGAGAAGTGTAGTCATTTGAAGTCTCCTAAGGGTTTGGTAAGCAAGTCAGGTTGTCAGCGTTCGGGCGAATCAGAAGTTGATGTTGTTGTTGGCGGACTGCGTCGGGTTCACGGTCGAGGTGATGCCATGGGCAAACGCGACGTTGTTGCCGTTGTTGTTCATGACGTTCTGCGACTGGCCGATCATCTGCGACGCGTCGAACGAGAACTTGGACTCCGGTGCATAAGACGTCGGCGTGCCTCAGCTCGGGGTGCAGAAGGACGGCATGCAGTAAGCAGGTGCGCCCTTGTAGTAGCCGCCGCGTACGGAAGCCATGGCGGCACGGTCGAGGTCGGAAGCGATGGCGAGGTCTTTGATCAGCAGGGTGGTCATGTATAAATCTCCTTGGGTTGGGTTAGGTTGGAAGAGCATTTCGTTGCGCTCGACAGACCTATTGCGAGGAGTGTGCCAGCGCCTGCCGATGCATCGCGATGATGCGGCAAGTCGTTGATTTGAAAGGGGAAGGCGGGCGTTTGAAAGGGCGAATGTGCCGCCGCTGCCGCAAGGGGAGTGATGGACCAGCCCCGACACTTCGCGGCGAAGTGTCAGGGCCGGGACAACATGTTTTAGCGCTCTTCGAGGAAGGCGCGCAGCTTGTCCGCGCGCGACGGGTGCCGCAGCTTGGCCATGGCTTTCATCTCGATCTGGCGAATGCGTTCGCGCGTGACTTCGAGTTGCTTGCCGACTTCCTCCAGCGTGTGGTCGCTGACAGCGTCCAGGCCGAAGCGCATGCGCAACACCTTTTGTTCCTTCGGCGACAAGTCTTCCAGCACTTCCGAGATGGCGCGCTGCATGCCGGCGCGCATCGCGGACGCTTCCGGGGACAGCGTGGTGTCGTCGCTGATGAAATCGCCAAGGATGGCGTCGCCGTCTTCGCCGGCAGGCGCGTCGAGCGATGCGGGTTCTTTCGCGATCTTCAGGACTTCTTCCACCTTCTGCACCGGGAGTCCGAGTTTTTCCGCGAGCGTTGCCACGTCCGGTTCTTCACCGGTGGAAGCGATGGTCTGGCGAATGATCCGGTTCATCTTGTTGATGGTTTCGATCATGTGCACCGGAACGCGGATCGTGCGGGCCTGGTCGGCAATCGCGCGTGAAATGGCTTGTCGTACCCACCAGGTTGCATAGGTCGAAAACTTGAAGCCGCGGCGGTATTCGTATTTGTCCACTGCACGCAGGAGGCCGATGTTGCCTTCCTGGATCAGGTCGAGGAATTGCAATCCGCGGTTGACATACTTCTTTGCAATGGAAATCACCAGCCGCAGGTTGGCCTGCGTCAGGTCGCGCTTGGCATCCATGGCGCGGCGTTCGCCCGCAAGCAGGCGCCGGCCGACCTTGCGCAATTCCGGCAGGGGCAGGCCGGCGCGCGTTTCCAGTTCGCCCAGCTTCACCTGCCATTCGCGGATCGCGGGCATCTGGCGTGCGAGCGCCGCGCTGTACGGATAGTTGCAGTCGACTTCACGCTGCACCCATGCAAGGTCAGTCTGGTTGTCGGGGAAGGCGGCGATGAAACGGTCACGCGGCATGCCGCACTGGTCGACCATGATTGCGTACACCTTCTTTTCGATGGCGCGCACTTCGTCCATCTGGCCGCGCACCACCGCGCACAGCTTGTCCGCCGACTTCACGGTAAAGCGGATGCCCAGCAGCGTCTGCGTGATCGCCTGCTGTGCAGCGCGGTAGCGCTCGCCATGCAGTCCCTCGGCGTCGTTGCGCATGACGTCAGCCTGTTCGGCGATGAATGCGAACTTGGCGAGCGCGAGGCTGCGGATGCGCTCCAGCTGTTCGGCGGAAACCCCGCCGTCTTCCGGCGCGGGTGCAGCGTCATCGTCGTCTTCCAGGTTGTCGTCGTCTTCGTCGCCTTCCGCCTGGGCCATCGCGGCGGGAACGCCTTCTTCCAGTTCGGTCAGTCCGTCGACGATGTCATCCACGGAGGTTTTGCCGCTTTCAATGCCCGCGGCAAGCGCGAGGAGTTGGGCGATCGCCGCCGGGCTGGCGGAAATCGCGCCAATCATTTCACGCTGGCCATCCTCGATGCGCTTGGCGATCTCGATTTCGCCTTCGCGCGTGAGGAGTTCGGTACCCGCCATTTCACGCATGTACATGCGCACCGGGTCCGTGCTGCGGCCATAGTCGCCGTCATCGGCGAGCAGGGTAGTAGCGGCGACCGTTTCCATGTCGTCATCGCTTGCCACCGTTGCAACGCGGTCGGAGAGCAGCAGGAGGGCATCGTCGGGCGCCTGGTCGTAGACCGCGATACCCATTTCGTCGATGGTGCTCAGGATCGCGGCGATGGCGTCCTGGTCGACGGCATCGTCTGTTAGCTGGTCGTGAATTTCGGTACGGGTCAGGTAACCGCGTTCCTTGCCGAGCTTGATCAGCGCGGCGAGCTGCCGGCGACGCTTCTCGACCGATTCGCGGCTTTCCTTCGTCATCGCGGACTTCGCGCCGGATGCGCGCATCTCGGCGCGCTCGGCGGCGTTCCATTCCGCCACTTCGTCATTCTCGGTGGAGGGAGACGACGGCTTGCGGCCCGGGCGCTTCGCTACCGGCGCTTCCTGCACTTGCGGGGCCGCAACCGGCACGGCAGCCTGCACGGCGACCGGCGGCTTTTCGGCTTGCACGACAGGCGCGGTATTGACGGTGGCCGCCGGCTTCGACAGGACGCGCACCTTTCTCGCGGGCGTCGCGGTCGGGGCTTCCACGCTTGCCGGAGCCGCGCTTTCGGCGCTTGCCTGTTGCGCAGGTTCTGCCGTCACCAGGCGCGAACGTTTCTTGACGATGACCGTGGCAGTCGATGCCGGCGCCTGGGCGACGAAGGGTTCGACCTCGGGCGCGGGGCTTTCCGTTTCCGGACGCTCCTCGGTTTGCGCCGGCGTCTGCGGCACGAGGCGGGAACGGCGTCGCGTCACGACCGGAATCGCGGGACGCGCGGCTTCCGGGTGGTTCGGTTCGATATGTTCTGAATCGGGCTCGGCTGCACGCCGCGGGGCACGCGCCGACAATGTCAATGTCTTCGAAGTTTTGTTCATGGAGCAATCATCACGTCAGCCGGATCAACCTTCGCTGCGTCATATGGGGCGCGCGAGGGGAAAAGCAATCGGGATTCCGGAAAACGGCGAAACGCATCCCCTCGGCAGGCCGGGTTGGCTTACCGGAGTTGGAGACAGAAACTGCTGGAAGGTGCGTATTCGGCTGGAAGGAAACTCGTACTGCGAGACGGCAAAAGGATCGGCATTATAGCGAATATCACGAGGGCGCATCAATGAAGGCGTGATGCGATTGATATTGCGCAGATGCGCAGTCGTGCGCATTGACTGCAGGTGGATGATTGGGGTATGGAGGCGCCGCCGCCCGGGCGGCAAGCCCGAGTCCGGCAAGAGGCTTCAGCAGGGCACGCCAGTGCGCGCGACCAGCCATGCGGGGGGATCCTGGAGGGCGACCGGCCGCAGGAAGCGCTGCATTGCCATCAGGCCCACGGAAGTGGTTTGCGGCGCGGTGGATGCGGGCCACGGGCCGCCGTGGTGTTGCGCGCGTGTTACTGCAACGCCGGTCGGAACGCCGGCAAACAGGACACGGCCCCCGATGCGCATTGCACTGCGCACAACGGCGTGCGAATCGCGGTCGTCCGCTTCCGCGCCCCACACCGTCACGGTCAGGGTCCCGCCCACGGCCTGCAACGCCTGTTGCATCTCGTCCAGCGAACGTGCCTTTATGACGATGCACGACGGGCCGAAAATTTCATGGCGCAGTTCGGGGTGGGCGATGAAATCGCGTACATCGACTTCGACCAGGTTCGGCGCGGGATGCTTGTCCGCATCCTGCTCCCCGGTCGTCAGTCGTTTCGCCGCCGCATGAGAGACCAGGCGTGCCACGCCTTCGTCGAACGCTTTACGGATTGACGGCGTGAGCATTCCATGGGGTGCCTGCGCATCCATTTCCTGCGCGAGCTGCTGCACGAAGCGGTCGGTGGCCTCGCCTTCCATTGCCAGCAGAACGCCCGGGCTCGTGCAGAACTGTCCGCAGCCGAGTGCAATCGATGCGGCCAGCGTCTTTGCCAGTTCCGGCCCCTTTTCGCGCAAGGCGACGGGCAGGGCAACGATCGGATTGATCGAGCCGAGTTCACCGAAGAAGGGGATAGGGAGCTCGCGGCCCTGGATTTCCTTCTGTAACGCAACGCCTCCGGCAAGGGAGCCGGTGAAGGCGACGGCGGCGATCGATGGATGGCGTACGAGGTGGATGCCGACTTCCTTCGATGCACCTTCCACCATTTCGAGCACGCCTTCCGGAACGCCGGCGGCGTCGGCAACGGTGATAGCCATGGCGAATACCGCACGCGACAGGCCCGGATGCGCGGGGTGCGCCTTGACGACAACCGGGCAGCCGGCGGCGAGTGCCGATGCTGTATCGCCGCCGAGCACGGAGAACGCGAACGGGAAATTGCTCGCCGCGAACATGGCCACGGGACCGAGCGGAACGTTCACCCGCAGCAGGTGCGGATGTCCCGCTGGTGGCGCGCCGGGCACGGCCGGCTCGTCGATCACCTGGAAGGGTTCGCCCGCGTCCACGGCATCGGCGAAGGCCCGCAACTGGAATGCGGTGCGGTCGAGTTCGCCGTTCAGCCTGACCGGGCCAAGCGACGTTTCTTCATGGGCGAGCGCGACGAGCTGCTCACGTTCGGTTTCGAGTCCTTCCGCAAGCCGGCGCAGGAGTCCGCTCCTGGCGGAGGCGTCCGACGCGGCCCACGTCTCTGCGGCCGCCGCAGCCTTGGTGACAGCGCTGTCGATGTCAGCGCTGCTCGATTCATGGATAGTGTGTGGCATGTTGTCCAATAGAGAAAAGGTTCAAGGCCGCACGAGGCAGGGCTTCTTGTTGTCGAACTTCCATCCGGGAATCAGGAATTGCATCGCGACAGCATCGTCGCGCGCGCCGAGGCCCATGCTGCGGTAGAGCTGGTGCGCGGCGTCAAGCTGCGCCATGTCAATCTCGACACCAAGGCCCGGTTTCTTTGGCACGTCGACCATGCCGCCCCTGATCTGCAGCGGCTCCTTCGTCAAGCGCTGGCCATCCTGCCAGATCCAGTGCGTGTCGATGGCAGTGATCCTGCCCGGCGCTGCCGCCGCAACCTGCGTGAACATCGCCAGCGAAATATCGAAGTGGTTGTTGGAATGCGAACCCCAGGTGAGGCCCCATTCGTGGCACATCTGCGCCACGCGTACCGAACCCTGCATGGTCCAGAAGTGCGGATCGGCGAGCGGGATGTCGACCGATTGCAGCTGGATCGCATGACCCATTTCGCGCCAGTCGGTCGCGATCATGTTGGTGGCCGTCGGCAGTCCGGTGGCGCGGCGGAACTCGGCCATCACTTCACGACCGGAGTAGCCGTTCTCGGCGCCGCACGGATCTTCCGCATAGGCGAGCACGTTGTGTTTGTCGCGGCACAGGCGGATGGCGTCCTTGAGCAGCCAGCCGCCATTCGGATCGAGCGTAATGCGTGCCTTGGGGAAGCGTTCTGCGAGGGCGGTGACGGCGTCGATTTCATCCTCGCCGCGCAGCACGCCGCCCTTGAGCTTGAAGTCGTTGAAACCGTAGCGCTCGTAAGCCGCCTCGGCGAGCCGCACGATGGCTTCCGGCGTCATGGCCTTCTCGTGGCGCAGGCGGAACCAGGCGTTGTCCGCGTCCGGTTCGCTCGGGTAGGGCAGGTCGGTGACTTTGCGGTCACCGATGTAGAACAGGTAGCCGAGCATTTCGACACGCTCCCGCTGCTGGCCTTCGCCAAGCAGGGCGGCGACCGGCACGTCGAGGAACTTTCCGAGCAGGTCGAGCAGCGCGGCTTCCAGCGCGGTGACCGCATGGATCGTGATGCGCAGGTCGAAGGTCTGCAGGCCCCGGCCGCCCGCGTCGCGGTCATGGAAGGCCTTGCGGACGGCATTGAGGACATGGTGGTAATTGCCGATCGCCTGGCCCACGACCAGCGGTCTGGCGTCTTCCAGTGTCTGGCGGATCTTTTCGCCGCCCGGCACTTCGCCTAACCCGGTATTGCCGGAGGAATCGGTGAGCAGGACGATGTTGCGCGTGAAGCAGGGCCCGTGGGCGCCGCTCAGGTTGAGCAGCATGCTGTCGCGTCCGGCAACGGGAATGACGCGCATTTCGGTGATGACAGGGGCGCCGCGATGTGCCTGCGCAGTGGGTGTTGCTGACATGATGAAATCCAGGATGGGGGTGATTCGGGGAGGTGGACCGGACGATTCCGGTCCGCCTGGGGATCAGTCGAGTTCGATCTTGCCGGCTTCGATCACCTGCTTCCAGCGGGCGAGTTCCTGCGCCTGGAATCGGGAGAATTCTTCGGGCGTGTTGGCAACGATTTCGAAACCTTGCGAGGTGAGCCGGCGCTTGGTGTCCGGATCGTTCAGCGCACCGGTGATGGCGCCGAGCAGCTTGGTCTTGACGTCCGGCGGCAAGCCCTTCGGCGCAGCGACGCCCTGCCAGGAGTAGACGTCCACGTTTTTCACGCCGGCTTCGGCGAGCGTCGGCACGTTCGGCAGCAGGGTGGAGCGCTTGTCGCCGGTGATCGCCAGCGCCTTCAGCTTCCCCGCCAGGATGTGGCCGGCGACGACGTTGATGTTCTGGAAGGAGACGTCGGCATGGCCGCCGAGCAGGTCATTGATCGCCGGTGCGCCGCCCTTGTACGGGACATGGATGCCGTTGGTGCCCGTCTGTTGCCAGAACAGGGCGGCGGTCAGGTGGTCGGACGAACCGGCGCCCGAGGTCGCGAAGGTGACCTTGTCCGGATTCTTCTTCAGGTGGGCGATGAAGTCCTGCAGGTTGTTCGACGGGAAGCCCGGCGTGGCGACGAGTACGTTCGGTGCGCGCACGGCGACGGTCAGCAGGTCGAAATCCTTCGAGGGATCGTAGGCGAGTTTCTTTTGCAGCACCGGGTTGACTGCGTACACGCCTATCGACGCGACCATGAAGGTGTAGCCGTCCGGCGCGGCGTTCTTGACGAAGCCTGCGCCGATGGCGCCGGTTGCGCCCGGCTTGTTTTCCACGACCAGTGGCTGGCCCAGGACCTGGTGCATTTTAGGACCCATCGCACGGGCGATGGAATCGGTCGAGCCGCCTGGCGGGAAGGGGACGACGGCGGTGATCGGCTTTTCCGGATAACCGGCTGCGTAGGCGTTGGTGAGGAGCGCGGCGCCGACGGCGAGCGCGGATATCAGCTTCTTCATGGGTATCTCCTTTGGTCTCTCGTTGGATTTACTGCGGCCCGAGTCGTGCCATCAGGGCACTCAGGGCGTCTACTTCTGCTGGTTTCAGGTCGGACAGCGGCGGTCGGACCGGGCCGGCGCCGTGGCCGATGATGGTGGCGCCTGCCTTCACGATACTGACGGCGTAGCCGGCGCAGCGGTTGCGGATGTCCAGATAAGGCAGGAAGAAGTCCTTGATCAGGCGGTTGGTCGTTTCGGTATCGTCGGCGGCGTGGGCGTTGTAGAACTCCATTGCCGTGCGCGGGATGAAGTTGAACACCGCCGAGGAGTACACGGGCACGCCCATCGCCTTGTAGGCGCCGGCGAACACTTCCGCTGTCGGCAGGCCGCCGAGATAGGCGAAGCGGTCGCCAAGCTTCGTGCGGATTGCCACCATCGACTCGATATCGCCGATGCCATCCTTGAAGCCGACCAGGTTGGGGCAGCGGTCCGCGAGGATCTGCAGCGACTCCGGCGTCAGGCGGCAGGCGCCGCGGTTGTAAACGATGACGCCGAGCTTGACGCTGCCGCACACCGCTTCTACGTGGGCAACCAGGCCTTCCTGCGAGGCTTCGGTCAGGTAGTGGGGCAGCAGCAGGACGCCTTGCGCGCCCTGACGCTCCGCTTCCTGGGCGTACTTGATGGCAAGTGTGGTGCCGCCGCCAGCGCCGGCAATGATGGGCATGCGACCGCGGCAGGTTTCGATTGCAGTGCGAATCACCTGCGTGTATTCGGACGGTTCCAGCGAAAAGAACTCGCCCGTGCCGCCGGCCGCGAAGAGGGCGGACGCGCCATAGGGCATCAGCCACTCGAGGCGCTCCACGTACGGCCCCGGGTTGAAGTTCAGCTGCGCGTCGAAGTCGGTCAGGGGGAACGACAGCAGGCCGCTCTGGAGGACGAGTTTCAGTTCATTCGGGTTCATCTGCTTACCTTTGGTTAATGTTGCGGGCGCTTCTGGCGGCACGTTGGAGAAGCGACGCTTTTCGTTTCAAATGGTACCGCTACCAAGACAAATGGTAGCGGTACCAAAAAGTGATGTCAAACTTTTTTTTGGGGAAAGAAAAGGAAGGGTCAGGCGCTGGCGCGCTCGACGATGGTGAAGCCGACGTCGTGGATGGGTGAAGCCACAGTGCGGCCTTCCGCGCGGTCGATGATGCATTGCGCCGCGGTCCGGCCGATCGCCGTGCCGTCGATGCGGACGGTAGTCAGTGCCGGGTGCAGGTCCTTGGCGAAGGCGAGGTCGCCGAAACCGATCACGGCGACCTGCTCGGGCACGCGCAAGCCTTTCGCCTGCGCCTCCGTCAGCACCCCGAGGGCGAGCAGGTCGGAGCTGCAGAACACCGCGTCGATGTCAGGATGGCGGGACAGCAGGTCTGCCAGCCCGGCGCGTCCACTGCCGAGGGTAGTCGGGGCGGGAACAATAAAAGAAGGGATGGTTTGTTCGCCAGGCCGGCACATGCCGAGCTTGACCGCCGCCCGAGAAAAGGCTTTGTGCCGTCGCGCGGCGCGCTCATCGTCGCCGCTGATGGTGGCCACGCGCTTGCGCCCGCGCGCATGCAGGTATTCCGCTACTTCGACGCCGATCTTCTCGTGGGAGAAGCCGACCAGCATGTCGATCGGCGTCGGCGTCAGGTCCCAGGTCTCGACCACCGGGATGCCGCTGGCCAGGAGCCGGCGGCGGCCTTCCGCCGAGCGCATGATCCCTGTCAGCACCACGCCGTCCGGGCGGCGGCCGATGATGGCTTCCAGTAGCGCATCCTCGCGCGAATCCTGGTAGCCGCTCTGGCCGAGCATCAATTGATAGCCGCGCTGCGCAAGCGATTCCGTGAGCGATTGCACCGTCTCGAGAAAGACCGGGCCGGCGATTGTCGGCACGACGGCGGCGACCAGACGGCTCTTGTTGGAGGCGAGACCGCCGGCTAGCATGTTGGGCACATAACCGGTGCGCTCAACCGCCGCGCGCACGCGCTGCAGGACTTCGGGGGAGACTGCGTTGGGCGTATTGAGGGCGCGCGACGCCGTGATGGGTGCCACGCCTGCCAGTTTTGCAACGTCCCGCAAGGTAATCCCGCCACTGCGGCGGCGGCCTTTCTTTTCTGCTGTGGCTGCTTCCACGGAATTCGGTTTATCGCTCATGCGTCGATTTTAGCATTGCGGAAATGGTACCGATACCATTTGGAGTGACCTAGCGCGCAGCCGCCAGGAGAGGGCATATTCGTATGCTATGATCCGCCTCTTATAGAAGACTGGAGGCCGAGGACGCGATGGGAGCTTGGACCGGAAAGGCAGGCAACGGTGATTCGGGTCCCACGCCGGGCTTCCTGAATCATGCCCCGGTGACAGTGCGCGTCCTGCTCGTGCTCGCGGTCCTGCATCCCTTTCTTATTGCGGGCTGGTTTGCCTGGCACCAGCACACGGTCGTGCTGCACGAGGCGGAGTCATCCGCGCAGCGTTCCGTGGTCGCCCTCGTAGAACATGCCGGCAACGTTCTGCAGGTCCACAGCCTCATGCTGACCCAGGTGGCAAGCATGACGGAAGGCAGGAGCGGCCCCGCGCTCGCCGCCGACCAGGCACTGTTGCAGACCTTCGCCGACTTGACCGCGCGCTACGAACAAGTTTCCGTGATCGGCGTGACCGACGCGGAGGGTCGTGTGTGGGCCAGCAGTTTTCGTGTGAATCCGGCCGACGCATCCGTCGCCTACCGCGATTATTTCATCGCCCATCAAAGCGGAACTGCACAGGGCATGTACTTCAGCGAAGCCTTCACGGGCAAGATCAGCGGCAAGCGATCGTTTGCCATCAGCATTGCCCGGAGAACACCGTCCGGGAAATTCGACGGCATCGTCTTTGCCACAGTGCCCCTCGACTATTTGATGAGATTCTGGAAACAATTTGCTCCTTCCAGCGGCTACCTTATTCCGATGATTCGGGACGACGGCACGCTCATCGTCCGCTATCCCGCCCTGAACAATCCCGAGCGCCTCGATCCAAACGGACCCTTTGTCTCGCAAGTACGCCGTGCGCCCCGGGGCATCTACACGGCGAGATCGCGCGTTGATGGGATCGAGCGCATCAATGCGTACAGCCAGATCAAGGACTATCCTCTGTATGTGAGCTACAGCATCGAGAAGGACGTCGTGCTGCAGCAGTGGCGCCGCGAGGTTGTCGTCGTCTTTGCTGTGGCTCTGGTCGTCATGGCCGCACTTGTCACCTTGCTGCTGCTGCTGATGCGCCAGTCCCAGCGCGAACGGCAGGCGGTGGCGCAATGGCGCAAGCTCGCGGTCACCTTGGAGCGCGAGGTAACACGACGCGAAGAGGCGGAAGCTGCACTCCGGCAGGGGCAGAAGATGGAGGCGATTGGCCAGCTTACCGGCGGTCTGGCCCACGATTTCAACAACCTGCTTGCCGCCATCTCGGGCAACCTGGAACTCATGCGTATCCGCCTGCAGCAAGGCCTTGCCATGGAGGTCCCGCGCTACATTGACGCCATTGAATCGGTGGTCGACAAGGCGACCGGCATTACCCGACGCCTGCTGGCCTTCGCCCGCCGCCAGGAGCTTTCCCCGGTGCCGACCAATGTCAATGAACGGATCGTCTCGATGCTGGATTTGATCGCACGGACAGCCGGCCCGTCGATCGTCATGCAGACGGACCTTGCCCCGGCACTGTGGAATTCCTTGTGCGATCCGGGCGAGTTCGATTCCGCGCTGCTGAACCTCGCGATCAATGCGCGAGATGCAATGCCGGACGGTGGCAAGCTGACGGTCGTCACTAAGAATGTCCAGCTGGCAGATGCCGAATCGGCCAGCACCGTCGGTGTCGCTCCCGGCGATTACGTTGTCATCAGCGTCTCCGACACCGGTACCGGCATGCACCCCGAGGTCTTGCAGCGTGCGTTTGACCCATTCTTTTCAACCAAGCCCGCCGGTCAGGGAACGGGCCTGGGCCTGTCCATGGTATACGGCTTCGCCACGCAATCGGGTGGCGGCATCAGGATGGAATCCGCGGTCAACGTGGGCACCGTGGTGCGGATATTCCTGCCGAGATACGAGGGAGAACTGCCACCGCAGCCAATGACTCCGGTCGATGATTCCGAGGTACAGGCAATGAAAAAAGGCACCGTCATCGTGGTCGACGACGAGGCGCCACTGCGCAACCTGCTGTCTGAAGTGCTGAGCACCGTCGGTTATCGTGTCGTTCCGACAGCAGACGGTGAGTCCGCACTGCGCGCACTCGAAACGTCCGGCCCGGTTCACCTGCTGGTGGCCGATGTTGGCCTGCCGGGAGGCATGAATGGAAAGCAGCTCGCCGACAAGGCCCGGTCGATCAGGCCGGAGCTGAAGGTCATGTTCATCACCGGATACGCTGAGGAGCCGGTGCCGGAAAGCAGCGCGGAGGTCGCGGAAGTGATGTTCAAACCATTCAAGCTGGATGAGTTCACCCGCCGCGTCGCAGAGCAGATGTCCAGGCGGTCCCCGTGAGGGGAACTGGTCACTTTCTCTCTATTTCGGCTGAAGAAAGAGGCTGTTCTTCCGCTCCTGGACGATCCCCGCCTTGGCTACCGCGCGCAGGCACATTGCCACTGTCCCCGCGAACGCTTCGTCATACCAGGGGTTGGCGCCGCTGACCCCGACGGTGATGCCGTCGACGATCGCCGTCCCCCACAGCACCGTATCCCCCGCGGCGAGCAGATGCGGGCGCAGTTCCTGGACCAGGTGCGAGTCCATTCCCGTCCTCCAGGCGACGCGTGCCTTGGCACGTGCGAAGCCGGCATAGTCCGCATCCCACTTCGACCGGTCTCCCACCGAATACTCGTACAGGATCGCTTCTTCGAAGGATGAATTGGTCGGGCCGCGCAGCGGATCCATCATCACGATGTACAGGAAGCCGCTTTCGCCCACTTCCTTCAGTTTCATTGCCTCTTGGATCATCGGCAGGGCGAGGCCGACTGCCTTTTCCGCTGCGTGACGGTCGATCAGATAACTGCCAGCTTGCGACATGGGTGTTCTCCTCTTTGGACTGAATTCTTATAGCTGCGTGACGAAGCGGAAAGTCTTGTCCCAATCGTCCGCAAATCGTTCAATGCCGAAGCGCTCCAGCGCGTAGCGGCGTGCACCCTCACCCAGACGCCGGGCGTGGTCCGGGGCGTTGACCAGTTCCTGCATACGGGCGATGAGTGTCTCGACGTTGGTATCGATGTAGCCCGACACGCCGTTGCGGATGACCGTCGACATCTCCGTGGTCGCGAGGGCGACGACGGGCATCCCGATCATCATGGCCTCAATCACGGCCAGGCCGAGGCTGGTGTAGCGGATCGGATTGAAAAAGAAACGGTAGGGTGCGGAGAACGCCGGGAGCTTTGCATGCTCGACCTCGCCCAGCCCGCCGGCCTCCTGCGCGCCCATGCCGACAAGGTCCAGCGGAACAGAACGGCGCACATGCTCGAAAATGTCACCGCCCAGCCGGCGGCCGCGCGACCGGATGTTGTTGATCACCACCAGTCCGCGGTCCAGGTCACCGCGATAGGTCACATCCTTCGGCACCATGACCCCGTGCTCCACCACACGCGTCGGCGTGCGGCCGCTGTTCCACATCAGCGCATTGAAGTGAGTGACGTGCACCAGCAGCACATCCGGCTCATCGACGGGGTGCGGCATGTCGGTCGGATGTTCGCGCGGCGTGTCGTGTTCGATGTAGATCTTCGGCAGGCGCCGCTGTGCCTCGCTGAGGTAGAGATGCTGGTCCTTCAGGTACTGGTCGTCGTCCTGGAACAGGATGCAGTCGAATTGCATGTCCTTCGCTTCGGACACCGGAAGATCGATCACATTGTCGCCCCAGGGGATGTGGCCGCACCGCCCGCCATAGCCGGGCGGCCGCTCCGGCTTGGACAGCACGTAGAAATCGTGCGGCGCCTGGGTCAGGTAATAAAGGTAACTTCCATGCGTGTGCCAGGTGAGGATCTTCAGCCGTTTGTTCATCTTGTGTTTGGACAGACTAAAAGGTGCCTGCATAGAGGGCGCAGCTGCGGCAGACCTCGGGCGGAACCGGGGAGTCGAGCTGCTCGCGGAAAGCGGTGTACCTTTCATTGTTCCAGACGGCTTCTACGCCGTTTTGCGCCATGTCACCGAAGTTGATCCTGTCCGGCGTGGCCACCATGCAGCAGGGCATGGCCTTTCCGTTGTAGCTGATATAGGAGCCGCGCCAGGGCCAGTCGCAACGCTTGCGGCCGGGCACGTCGGGCGGGAACACCTTCGGCGTCAGGTTCGGAAGTCGCAGGTCGACGCCAAGCGCTTCCGCCTGTTCGCGCGCGGCTCGGAAGCAGCGCTCCACGCGCTCGGGGTCTTCCGCCAGGAGGGTCTGGGCATCGATGAAGCTGCGCATCGGCGCATAGCGCTCGGGAAGGCTGGATTCCCCGAAGTCGTGGCACAGGTGCTGGACGAAGACGGTGCGAATGCCTTCGTCATGGGCCAGCCTGACGAGCTCCGGCAATTCCTCCAGGTTCTCGCGCATCGCCACCGCAACCAGGCGCAGGTGAGGCAGCGCGCTTTCCAGACGGATCTTTGCCTGCACCAGGCGGCGCAGGTTGCGCAGCACGCGCTCGAAGCGTGCGCGTACCCGGATCGCCTGGTAAGTCTCGGCAGTCGCCCCGTCGAGCGAAATGTGCATCGTGTGCAAACCGCTGCGCACGCATTCTTCCGCGCGTTCTTCCGTCAGTACGGTCAGGTTGGTGTTGGTCGACACGCGTATGCCGCGTTGGGCGGCGTAACGCACCATGTCGAAGAAATGCAGGTGCAGCAACGGCTCGCCGAGACCCTGCAACTGCAGTTCCGTCATCGTCGGAAACTGGTCGACGAGTCGCCGGAAAACGTCCATGTCCATGTAGGCGCGCGGCTGGCCGGGGCCGCCCTCGCCACGGAATTGGATCGGGCACATGCGGCAACGCAGGTTGCATTGACCGACCGGTTCGATCTGGACGTACTCCGGCAGGGGCGTCATAAGAGCCCGGCCCGGAATTTTATCGCGCCCACGAGGCGCCAGAACACGGCAAGCGGCGGGATCAGCGCCGACGTGACGACCATTTCAGCGACATGGCCCGGCGCCTTCGAGGTGCGCTTGAGTCGTTGCAGGCAGAAGCGTCCCGTCATGTACAGCCAGAGCAGACCGGCGAGCAAAGCGGGCGCGGTCGCACCGGCAATTGCAGCCACCGCGGAGGCGAGGAGGGCGGCGACGGTGATGTAGAAGTCCCAGCGCGGCCGCGCGCGGATCTTGCGCCGGTAAAGTCTGGGATGCTTCTTGTACAGCAACGCGTCGAACTGCACCTTCTTCACCTGCTGCAGGCTCACCCCCCAGCCGGCGGGACGAATCGGATGCATCATCACCGCCTTCGGCTCGTACACGATATTGGCCTGGTAATCGAGCAGGCGGAACTGCAGGTCGGAATCCTCGCGCCACGCAAAGCGGAAGCGTTCGTCGAATCCGCCCAGGTCTTCCAGCACCTGTCTGCGGCAGAAGCAATTCGCGGTGACGAACTCGGCCGTTTCCAGCTGTTTGGCATCGAGTTCGTAATCGGTCGGAGTATGCGACAGCGGCATGACGATGCGTCCGCTGACCGCATCCACGCCGTCCTCGAAGGCGCGCAGGCCGTTCTTCAGCCAGTCGGCACGGGCAATGGTGTCATCGTCGGTGAAAGCGATAATGCTCCCGCGTGCCGCGCGCCACCCGTGGTTGCGCGCGGCCGCCGGGCCGTGCGGGCCCATGGACGGGATATAGGTGATGCGCGGACCCTGGCCGGCCGTATGTGCCACCCATCCGGCCACCACTTCGCGCGTATCGTCATCCGGGCCATCATCGACGACAATGATCTCGAAGCGCGCCGGGTCGAAGCGCTGCAACACCAGGCTAGCGAGGCAGCGGTTGAGCAATTGCGGGCGGCCGCGCGTGGGGACGACGACGCTGGCCGCGACTTCCACCTCGCCCGGACGGGCGAACGAACCCTCGGTGCGGCGCAGGGGCGTCGGTGCCGTGCTGGTGCGCGGATGCGATTTCAAACGGGTCGCCGGATCGGCGTGCGTGCTTCTCCGGTCGCGGTCGAATGCAAGAATTTTCGTCATGGATACAGTCCTGGAAAGCGTGACGAAAGCTGATCACAGTTTTGTCATTGGGTGGCTCGGAGCCGATGCAATTCCCGTTCCATCGACCTTGCTTGAGGGGGCTCAATCGCGTTGGCATCAGGCCATAGAATGCATTTCCCTTTCCATCTTTTCGCTGTCGTCTGCGCGCTGCTGCAGCTGCCAGAGCCGCGCATACATGCCGCCCTGCTGCAAAAGCCGTGCATGCGTGCCGCGCTCCACCACACGCCCGCGCTCTAGCACGATGATTTCCGTTGCATCCACCACCGTGGACAGGCGGTGGGCAATGACCAGCGTGGTGCGGTTCTCTGCCAGTTCGTCGAGTTCCTTCTGGATGGCCTGTTCGGACGCCGTGTCCAGCGCCGAAGTCGCCTCGTCGAAGATCAGCAGCGGCGGGTTCTTCAGGATTGCCCGCGCCAATGCAATGCGCTGTTTCTCGCCACCCGACAGTTTCACGCCACGTTCGCCTACCGGCGTGTCGTATTTCTGCGGCAGCGAGTCGATCAGGTCGTGAATGTGCGCCGCCTTCGATGCGGCAATGATCTGTTCCATGGTCGCACCGTCGCGGCCGTAGCCGATGTTGTAGGCGATGGTGTCGTTGAAGAGCAGCGTTTCCTGCGGAACGACGCCAATCGCCTCGCGCAAGCTCTTGGCGCTGACCTTGCGCACGTCCTGGCCGTCGATGCTCACGCTGCCCGTGCCGACTTCATAGAAACGCAACAGCAGCCGGGCCAGCGTCGATTTTCCGGAACCGCTTCCGCCGACGATGGCGACCCTCCCGCCGGGCGGGATGCGGAAACTGACGTTGTGGAGGATAGGCCGCTCCGGTTCGTACGCGAAGTTGATGTTTTCGAAAACCACTTCGCCGCGCGTCACCTTCAGCGCGGGCATTCCCGGGGGATCGCTGATTTCCGGTTTTTCCCTGAGCAACTGGAACAGTTTTTCCGCATTGACCAGCGCGTCCTTGGCTTCCCGGTAGACGAAGCCGAGCGCATTGAGCGGGAGACAGATCTGGATCACGTAGGCATTGATCAGGATGAGGTCGCCCACCGTCATCTCGCGCGACATCACCCCGTTGCCCGCAAGCAGCATGACCGATGCAACGCCGAGGGCGATGACGGCGCTCTGGCCGACATGCAGGATGAAGAGTGCCTTTTGATTGGCGACAACCGCTTCCGCCCAGTTGCCCATGATGCCCTGGAAGCGGCGCGCTTCCTCCTTTTCGTTGGTGAAGTATTTCACCGTGTCGTAGTTGATCAGGCTGTCGGCCAGCAGGCTCTTTGCGTTCGAGTCCAGCTTGTTCACGCGCCGCTGGAAGATCGTGCGCCTTGCCGTGAATACCAGGGTGAAGCCGCAGTACAGGATGAAGGTCACGGCAAGGATGGCCGTGTACCAGTCGCTATAGCGGGCGGTCATGATGGCGATCACCATGGTGATCTCAAGCAGGGTCGGCACGATCGTGAACAGGCCGACGCTCAGCAGGAACGCGATGCCGGAAGTGCCGCGGTCGATGTCGGGCAGCAGCCCGCCGATGCGGCGTTGTGCATGGAAGCGCGCGCTGAGTTCATGCAGGTGCGCGAATACCTTCAGCGCATAGGTCGCCACGGTGTGTTGCGTCACCCGCGAGAAGGCAAGATCGCGCAGTTCATTGAACAATGTGCTGGCAAAACGGAGCGCCGCATAACCGGCGAGCAGGATCACAGGCAGGGCGAGTACCTGCTCGGGGCGCGACAACTCGTCGACGATGCGCTTGAGGACAAGCGGCACCGATACCACCGCCAGTTTGGCCAGCACCAGGAAAACCAGCGCCGCGGCTATCCGCCAGCGAAATTGCGATACGACTGCCCAGAGGTCACGCATGACCTGCGCATCGCTGTGTGCATTTTCAGTAGTCGACATCTCGATAGGGATCCCTGGGATGAGAGCAATGCCTCGCTGTAAGCTTTACAACCGCCTGCTGCAAAAAGTGCTTCCTGTCTTCATGGAAACGAATTCAGCGCGTTGAATCCTGGTGCTTCGCTGCCTATGCTGAACAAGCGTTTGCGCGCGCTGTCCATTGGCTCCAGTGGTATGGAACTTGCAGCCGTGCCGCTGCCACCCTTCGTTCCTCGCCGCGCCTCCGGCAACCGGAAACACGGTGAGGACTTCATTAGCACTATTTATTCCACGACACCCGCCACAATGACCGCCATCAACTCTTCCCTTGCGGACGATGACATGGCGGCAAGTTACGCTCTCCTTCGGACCGCAGTAACGCTTGCGGCGGGGAGCGCGCAGTGGAACGGAAGAAAGGAGATTCACGATGGCAAGGATTGAGCAATCGATCGAAATCAATGTACCGGTCAGCACCGCTTATCACCAGCTGACCCAATTCGAGCAATATCCGCGGTTCATGGAGGATGTGGAAGAGGTGCGCCAGCTCGACGACACGCATCTTCACTGGCATACCAAGGCAGGCAGTCTGGACATGGAATGGGATGCGGAGATAACGGAACAAGTTCCGGACCGTTGCATTGCCTGGCGCAACATCAATGGCCCGCGCTACGAAGGCAAAATTGAATTGAGGCCGACGGAGGCGAACCGCACCGAAGTGAAGCTGACGATGGAATGTGGCCCGAAGCAACAGGTGCTCGTGCAGCACGGCGACGCGCAAAAGGCCATCGCGGAGCGCACCGAGCACGACCTCGCGCGCTTCAAGAAATTCATCGAGAAACTGGGCAAGGAAAGCCACGACTGGCTGGGCAAGATCAAGGATATGGAGCCGCTTGCCACGGACGCCGGTGCCGAACAGATGTCGCAGGAGGAAGGGCAGGGCACGCCCGATGGCGGGCGTGAGGAGCGACCGGCACCGACGGCCGCGGTCCAGGCGTGGCAGGCGGCCATCCGTCCTGCCTGGATGCCGGGGATGAACCCGTGGTCCGATCCGCTGGCGATGATGCGCCGGATGTCGGAAGACCTGGACCGGATGATCGATCGCGTCGTCGGCGTCATGGCAGCAGGAACACCCCGCGCGCAGCTTGCGGCGCCAACAGCCAAGTGGACGCCGCCAGTGGAAGTGGCCCAGCGCGACGGCAAGTTCATCGTGTGTGCCGAGCTGGCCGGGGTCAAGCGCGAGGATGTATCGGTGGAAGTGAGCGGCGACCGGCTGACGATCGAAGGCGAGCGGCGGCAGAAACCGCCACATGGCCCGCAGGAGCAGCGGCGCAGCGAGCGTTCGTATGGCCATTTCTACCGGGTGATCAGCCTGCCCGCCGGTGCACGGGCCGACGCGGCGTCGGCATCGCTGCAGGATGGATTGCTGGAGATTACCGTGCCCGTCGCGGAAGGCGGAAGGAACGGACGCCGCATCGAGGTACAGTCCCGCAAATAAAAGCCGTTTTCCATGGCCTCAAGCTGCGGACATGTCTGTAACGGCGCACAAGTGCGTCAACACGAGCGGCGTCTGTCGCTCGTCGACCGATGAAAGGACAAACATGAACGCCGATATCATCGGCTGGCTCAGTGCCGCAATCCTGGTGATGACGATTTCCCGGCAGGTGTATACACAGTGGCGCGCACGCAGCGTCGCCGGTGTGTCAAAGTGGCTGTTCATCGGCCAGCTGACTGCTTCGCTCGGCTTCACCATCTACAGCTATCTGGTGGAAAACTGGGTATTCGTGTTTGCCAACTTCTTCATCTTCCTCACCGCGGTCGCAGGCGAATTCGTTTACATGCGCAACAAGCGGCTGACACAACGCGAGGCCGGCAGGTAAAAACAGCCCGCTTTCGTTTTCCTATTTACATGCGAGGGTAATACTTACCTTCCCTTTCTCCCTTCTACCCGCTGCGGGAGAGGGGAGTTCGCGCAGGTACGCCCTTTGCTTGACAGGTAAGCAAGATGCAATGCCCCAAGACGCGGCGGCAGGGTCGTGTGCGGGCCGCACCACCGATGACAGGAGGCCAATGTGTATACACTTGGAATCAATGCTGCCTATCACGACTGTTCTGCCTGTCTCGTCCATGACGGCGTGGTGGTTGCCGCGGCGGAGGAAGAGCGGTTCACCCGCATCAAGCACGGCAAACGGCCGGTACCGTTTTCGACCTGGCAGCTGCCTTTCCACGCCATCGACTACTGCCTGGCCGAAGGGGGCATTGCGTTGGCGGATGTGCACCACGTCGCTTATTCCTACAATCCCTCGCTGCTCCTCGGCGAGCACAACGGAAACGCCACCATTCAACTGCCCCTCGAGCCGTCGGCGCACACGGCATCCGAATGGATGTCGCCGTGGGATCCGCTGTTCCTGTCCTATATCGTGAACGCGCCGCGCCAACTGGCCGGCGGCGCGCCGCACCATCTGCGCAAGCGCTTCCGTAATGTGCGTCACGACGGCCCGTTCAAGTGGCACTTCGTCGAACACCACCTTGCACACGAAGCCAGTGCATTCCTGGCGGCGCCTTTCGACGAGTGCGCCGTCCTGTCCATGGACGGACGGGGAGAGTTGGCGACCACCAGCTACGGCTTCTATCAGGACCATCGCTATCAACGCATCAAGCAGGTCAACCTGCCGCATTCACTCGGCCTGCTGTACGAATCGGTGACCAGCTACCTCGGCTTCCTGCATTCGTCCGACGAATACAAGGTGATGGCGCTGGCCTCCTTCGGCAAGCCTGTCTATGCGCCGCTGCTGCGTGAGGTCGTACATTACCTTGGCGACGGTAACTATGAAGTGCTGCCTGCGGAGTGGGAGCGGATGTTCGGTCCCGCGCGCGAGCGCAACAGCGAATTCACCTCCAAGCATATGGACATCGCAGCGTCGCTGCAGGCGGTGCTCGAAGATATCGTGCTGCGCATGGCGGACTGGCTGCACGAGCAGACCGGCGCCCAGAACCTTGCGATGGCCGGCGGCGTTGCGCTCAACTGCGTGATGAACGCCCGGGTCAGGGACCGCGGGCGATTCAAGCGCGTCTGGGTGCAGCCGGCGGCCGGCGATGCAGGGACGTCGCTGGGAGCTGCACTGTGGATCGACAACCAGCAGCGCGGACCGTCCCAGCGGTGGTGGCAGATGGACCACGCCTTCCTCGGCCCTGGCTATGGGGATGACGAAATCGAAGCTTTCCTGCGCCAGGCAAAACTGCGCTACCGCAGGACGGATGACCTGCCGGGCGAGGTGGCTGACCTCCTGATGCAGGACAAGGTGGTCGGATGGTTCCAGGGACGCATGGAATTCGGTCCGCGTGCGCTCGGTGCGCGCTCCATCCTGGCGTCGCCGCTGGACGCGTCCATGCAGCAGCGATTGAACCAGATCAAGGACAGGGAAGACTTCCGCCCGGTAGCGCCCGTCGTGCTGGAGGAAGAGGCGGCAAACTGGTTCAATAATGGTGCCATATCGCCTTTCATGGTCTTCGTCTACGATGTCCGGCCGGACAAGGCGGACCGCATTCCGGCGGTGCGCCATGTGGATGGGACGGCGCGCATCCAGACCATCAACCGCGGGCAGAACGCCGCCTACTACGACCTCGTCAAGGCGTTCGCAGAGCGCAGCGGAGTACCGGTACTCATCAACACCTCGTTCAACACGCGCGGCGAACCGGTCGTCTGCTCGCCGCGCGATGCGGTCGAATCCTTCTGCTCCACGCCGCTCGATGTGCTGGCGATCGGCTCCTTCATTGTGGAAAAGCCATGATGCGCGAACCGCAGGCGGACCTCCTCTTCGGCAGCGTGCAACCGCCGCGCAAGATCGCCGTCTTCCGCGCCCTGCAACTGGGTGACCTGCTGTGCGCGGTGCCCGCCTTGCGTGCCTTGCGCGCGGCGGCGCCGCTGTCGCACATCACCCTCATCGGCCTGCCGTGGGCAACCACCTTCGTCAAGCGCTTCGGCGAATACCTGGACGACCTGCTCGTCTTTCCGGGATTCCCCGCCTTTCCGGAGCAACCAGCCCACCTCAACGCGGTACCGCATTTCCTGTCCGAAGCGCAGCGCCAGCGTTTCGACCTGGCGATCCAGATGCACGGCAACGGTTGCCTGAGCAATCCGCTGACAGTGCTGTTCGCCGCCGAGCGCTGCGCCGGCTTCCACGTGCCTGGCCAGTACTGTCCCGATCCGCGCAGCTTCCTGCCCTGGGAGGAGCGCGAGCATGAGGTGTTGCGCAACCTGCGCCTGATGGAATTCCTTGGCGTGCCCCGTCAAGGGGATTATCTCGAGTTTCCGCTGGCAGATGCCGACTATCGCGCACTCCAGCGCAGCCAGATCAACCTGCCCGCTCCGGGGTCCTATGTGTGCATCCATCCCGGCGCCCGCCTGCCGTCACGGCGCTGGCTGCCGCAGCGCTTCGCCGAGGTCGCCGACCGCCTTGCGGCCAGCGGAATGAAGATCGTCCTGACGGGCGCGCAGGACGAGGCCGAGGTGGTGCGTGCGGTGCGCAACGCGATGCGCATGCCGGCGCTGGATCTGTGCGGCCAGACCGACCTGGGGGCGCTGGCCGCGCTGCTGGCGCAGGCCTGCCTCGTGGTCACCAATGACACCGGCGTCTCGCACATGGCCGCCGCCGTGGCGACGCCCAGCGTCGTCGTGTCGTGCGGCAGCGATCCCGCGCGCTGGGCACCGCTCGACATGGAACGCCATGCGATGATCAGCGCCGATGTCCCCTGCCGTCCCTGCGTGCATCACGCCTGTCCGACCGCGCATGAATGCGCGGAAGACGTGGAGGCGGACGTGGTGGCCGTGATGGCGGCGAGGGTGATCCGCAACTGGGAATGCAGGATGGCCGTACGGGAGGATAAATGAAGGAATCCGGCAGGCGGATACTTGTCACGGGCGGCGCGGGCTTCCTCGGCTCACACCTGTGCGAACGCCTGCTTGCACTGGGACACGAGGTGCTGTGCCTGGACAACTTCTTTACGGGCAGCAAGCAGAACGTGGCCCACCTGCTGCAAGATCCCCGCTTCGAATTGATCCGGCAAGACGTGACGCTGCCGCTGCGGGTCGAGGTGGACGAGATCTACAACCTTGCCTGCCCCGCGTCGCCCGTCCATTACCAGGATGACCCGATGCAGACCACGCGGACCAACGTGCTTGGCGCGCTCAATGTCCTCGACCTGGCGCGGCAGTGCAACGCCAGGGTACTGCAGGCGTCGACCAGCGAAGTCTACGGCGACCCGCAGGTGCATCCGCAATCGGAGCACTATTGGGGGCATGTCAATCCGATCGGGGTGCGGGCCTGTTACGACGAGGGAAAGCGCTGCGCGGAAAGTCTGTTCATGGATTGCCGCCGGCAATTCGGCGCGGACATCAAGATCGCGCGCATCTTCAATACCTACGGCCCGCGCATGCATCCGAACGACGGCCGGGTGGTATCGAACTTCATCATGCAGGCGCTGTCCGGTCAGCCGCTCACCGTGTACGGCGACGGCGCGCAGACGCGCTCGTTCTGTTACGTGGACGACCTGGTCGATGCCCTCATCCTCCTGATGGGCAGCCCGCGCGACTTCTGCGGTCCCGTGAACCTCGGCAATCCGGGCGAGTACACCATGCTGGAACTCGCCGAGCGTGTCGTTGCCATGTGCGGCTCGCCATCCGCCATCGCCTTCGGTCCCTTGCCCGGCGATGATCCCGCGCGTCGCCGACCCGATATCTCGCTGGCGCGCTCGGTACTTGGCTGGGAGCCCAGGGTGGCGTTGGCTGAGGGACTCGAGCGCACCATCGGCTACTTCCGCCGTCTCGTCGGCGAGGCGCAGCCGGTGCGGGAACACAGTTTGCATGGACATTAGTGCTATGAGCAACAGAGCATACCGTCACCACGCTTGGCCGACAGAGGTGCGATCATGAATCGATGCCGCGGGAAGTTGCAGAGGATAGCGTCCTTGCTCCGGTGCCTGTCTCTTGCCGGAGCCGTATTGGCAATTGCAGGCTGCGGCGAGGGGCCGGGCAATCCACGACCGCCCCAGTCACCGCCGCGTCCCGTCACGGACGCCGGGAAGATTACTCCCGCGCACCTCGTGCTGCCCGCACGACCGGTCCGCCCTGCGCCCGGGATGATGTGACCGGCGTCCTGTGACCTCCGACAACAAGGAGAACGATGGACAACAATGACACGGACACGGGACGGGCGTCGATCTGGACTGCAACGGCAGAGGCGCTCAGCTTTCCTCGGTTGACGCGCGACATCGAAGTGGATGTGGCCGTCATCGGTGGCGGGATCACGGGGATTTCCACGGCGGCGCTGCTTTCCTCCCAGGGACAGCGTGTCGCGGTGCTGGAGGCGCGCACGATAGGCATGGGCGCGACGGGCTATTCCACCGGCAACCTGTACGCCATGGTCGGCGAACCGCTGCACAAGCTGGCAACGAAGTGGGGTGACGACCAGGTCTGGCGGATGGTGGCATCACGTCGCGCAGCGGTCGACCTGATTGAAGAAAATACCAGAACCTTCGGCATCCAGTGTAATTTCTCCCGCCAGCCCTGGGTGCTTTACAGCGTCGATGCCTCATCCGCCAGCAATACGGTGATTGACCGCGAATACCAGTGCATGCGGGACGCCGGACTGGATGCGCGCGTCAGGAGCGATATTCCCTTGCCGGTGGAAATCCACCGGGCTCTGGTCGTGTCCGGCCAGGCACAGTTCCATCCCTTGCGTTATGTGCGCCAGCTGGCGGAGTCCATCCGTTCCGGCCGCTGCATGATTTTCGAGGGGACGCCGGTGTCCGGCATCGACGAGGAGGCAGGCGTCGTCTCCGCGGGACCGTACACGGTGAAGGCCGGGCATATCGTCATGGCCACGCATACGCCGAAGGGATTCAACACGATACAGACCGAGCTTGGGCCGTATCGCGAATACGCCGTTGCCGCCCCGCTGCGGACGCGCCAGATGGCAGGCGGCATCTTCTGGAGCATCGGGCCCGATGCGACGTCGACGCGCCTGTTCGAAAAGGATGGGAACGCCTGGGTGATGATGATCGGAGGCAAACACAAGACGGGTCAGATGCACGATCCGGAAGCCGCTTACGCGAAGCTGGAGGCCTTGCTGCAATCGCGCTTCGACGCCGGTCCGGTGGAATTCCGGTGGTCGGCGCAGCAATACCGCGCGGCAGACCATCTCCCGTACATCGGGCCGAGTATCGGTTCGGAGCGCCTGCTGCTTGCTTCCGGGTTTGCCGGCGATGGGCTGACGTTCGGCTCGCTGGCGGCGATGATCATCGCCGACCAGGTCGCCGGCCGGCGCAATCCCTACGCCGACCTGTACACGCCGCGGCGTTTCACGCCGCTCAAGTCGGCCGGAACCTTCCTCAGGGAAAACCTGAACGTTGCCGGCTACTACGTAAAGGATTACATCAAGGGCGGCGAAGTGACGCAGCTGTCCGAGGTGCCGCGCGGCGAAGGGCGCATCGTCGATCTCGCCGGCGACAAGCTGGCGGTCTATCGCGACGATGCATACCAGTTGCACGTCGTGTCGCCGGTCTGCACACACCTCAAGTGCATCGTCCACTGGAACCAGGCTGAACGTAGCTGGGACTGCCCCTGCCACGGCAGCCGTTTCTCGACAGATGGCACGGTGCTCGAAGGCCCGGCCCTTGCGCCGCTGGAGCGGCGCATGATGCCGCCGTCCGCAACAGGCACGAACGATACGTGGCTGCCCTAGTTCGATCCAGCCTTCAGGCATGGAGCTTGCGTCACAGCGAAAAATGGATAACAGGCACGCGCATGACGACCGACGGATGTGCCGTCCCGAGCAGGCCTGCACGCGCTGCCGAGAGGGTGTTATGAGCTAGGGAACGCGCTCCCTTCCCTAGCTCATAACACCCTCTAGGAGACGGATGATGGTTTTATCGACTCGCGTCGAGCAGGTATCGATACCGAATGAACATGGCGCCATCGATGGCGTGCTGTGGCTTCCGGATGATCCGGTCGGTGTCATCCTGCTTGCGGACGGCCGGAGCGGATACCGCGTCAAGCCGCCCATCGATTATGTGGGCACGGTGCTGCGCAACGCGCGCCTCGGCACATTCTGGCTCGACCTGTCACCGGGAGGGGATGCCGACCATGTCGGCGGCGATCCCGATGGACTCGCCACGCAGCTCGAATCGGCATGCAACTGGCTCAGGGAGCAGCACGCCCTGCATGATGTTCCGCTTGGCCTGTTCGGCGCGGGCGCCAGTGTCGCTGCCGTGTTGCAGCTTGCAGCGCGGCTCGGTTCCAAGGTGTTCGCCGTCGTGTTGCGGGGTGGGCGTCCGGATGTCTCCGCACAAGCCAACCTTCCGCGCGTCAACGCCCCAACGCTACTGATCGCTGGCAGCCTCGACGAGCGCGTCGTCGGCATCAACAGGGCTGTCTATGCGGCATTGCGCTGCAAGAAGCGCCTCGAGATCATTCCGGGTGCCACCCATACCTTCGAGGAGCCGGGCAGCCTGGAAGTCGTGGCGCGCCTGACGCGTGCGTGGTACCTGCAGAACGTGCGGGTAAGGCATGTATGAATCGCTGTAATTTCTTCTGGCGGCAGAAGGAATTACATGGGGCACGGCTTGGCGAACATCAAGCAAAATGCATTTTTGTCATCGTCACTGAAACCTCGCAAAGCGGCCGCAAGTCAAACTTGCTGCAACTATTCACGACAATGCTTGCCAGGGGAATGCCATGAACAAGAAATACGTACTGCCTGTGATGTTGTTCGCCGCTGTCCTAGCCGCAGGTTGCGGCAGCATGGGCGGCAAGCAGGATGGCTCGAACAAATCCGCCGGCCAGGTCGTCGACGATACGGTGATCACGTCCAAGGTGAAAGCAGCCTTGCTCGCCGACCCCGATATCGGCGGCCTGAAGATCAACGTGGATACCGCGAAGGGCAAAGTCACCCTGAAGGGCGAGGTGAAGTCGCTCGCGCTGTGGCGCAAGGCCGAATCCCTGGCGCGCGGCGTGGACGGGGTACAGGCGGTCAACAATCAGCTGGTGATCACCGGCTGAACCTGCTTCGGGACCGGGGTGTTGCACGGCCATGCGTGCACGCCACCCCCCAATACTGATGCCTCAGGCGTAATCCACCTGGTTGTGCTTGGTCGTGACCAGCTTGTTCTGGGACAGCGACATCATCAGCACGGCAATCATTTCATGCATGATGATGGTGTGGCCGTTTGCGGATGCCTGCAGGTATTCGCGCAGCTTTTCACGCACGGCCTGCACGCCGGTCACGTCGATGATAATGTCGATCTGGTGGCCCAGCATGGCGAGGTCCATGAAGTCATTGGTGGTCTTGATCCCGCGTGCGCGTGCCAACGCCATTCCCGGCATGTCATCCTTCAGGTCAGCCACGCCGAGGACTTCGACGAACGATGCGTCCAGCAACTGCTTGATGAGCGGCGTGCCCGTTTCGCCAGCGCCAATGATGCCTACACGGATTTTCTGCATTTCCAACTCCCTTTTCCTCAAGTCTGAACATGTCCGCCGCCCAGGCGGCAGGGCTCCTGCCAGTCTCTGCCTCCGGCATCCAAATGCCAATGATCCAGGTCAAAGATTGCTTTCCTGACGGTAACTCGCGCCGGCCGCTATTCCTTGGGAGGGAGGAGGCGGGCGGCGGGCACGATCATGACGATGTCGGACTCGGGATAGGCGACGCACGGGAGGATGAAGCCTTCTGCCTTCTCTTCGCGCGTCAGGCCCGGCCATTCGATCCGATAACTGACCTGTCCGCTGGCCAGGCCGCACATGCAGGTGCGGCAGGTGCCGTTGCGGCAGGAAGCGGGCAGATCGATGCCGGCGCGTCTCGCGGCCACGAGCAAGGGCTCCGGCAGCGGCGCCTCGAAGGCGAGGCCGGCAGGCTGGACCAGGGCGGAAAACGCGTCTTTGCTTGTCACTTTGAAAACATTCTCATGCCGGGCGCACGGGCGACGTTGCCCCGTCGCCGACAACGGTATTCCACGGCCGCACGCGCCACCGCGTCACCAGTCCGGCCATGACATAGGGATCCGCTTCGGCGAACGCTTCGACGACATCCCGCGAATCGGCCTGAAAGAGCAGGACGGCGCTGTCCACCGGATCGCCGGTCGCGCCTCCAAGGATCAGTTCGCCTCGCCGGTGCGATTCCCACGCCAGCTTCAGGTGTTCGTTGCGGAATTGCTCACGTCGCGCCAGATAGTCAGCGCAGTCGTAGAAAAGCAGGAAGTGCACGGTCTCTCCCGGTGGTACGAAAGAGCAAATGATAGCTGGTCAGGTGCAAAGCCGTTGTCGACTGTCGGCGATTGCGCCGGAAGAGGGTGCGCCGGAAGAGGGTTTCTCAAGCGGTGCGGCGTCGTGAAAGGCTTCGAGCACCGCATGCCGAACGTTGCGCCAATGCTCTCCACGGCCGCGCACGTGCTTCTGGTTGATCTCGAGTTCGATTCCGAGATAGGCATCGGGGGGAAACTGCCGACGCAGGTAGACGGTGAACCCGTCAGCCGTGCCCAGGTAGGGGTAGTTCAGCCGGGTTTTCAGCATCGAGGCATACACCTTCAATGCCGTCTGCCAGCGCCTGCACAATCCTGTTTCCGCAGTGCGTGCGGGGTCGTACAGCAGGCCAAGATCGGCGGTGCGTACCTTGCCGTCCAATTCCGGCGTGAAGCTGTGGCAGGACACATGCACCACACGCATCCCTGCAGAAACAGCCTGGGCGACCTGGGTCTCGACTTTCATGCGATACGGAAGGTAATAGCGCTTGAAGATTTCCTCCCGAACGTCTTCCGGTGTATGGCGCGTTGCTTCCGAATAGAGTTTGGGATGGCTGGGCGAGCGGTTCAGGTCGATCAGCAGGCGGCTGACGGTCGACACCATGAGCGGCGCGGAAAGCGCCTCGGCGAATTCGCGCGCCACGCGCAAGGCTCCGACGTCGTAAGCCCGGTGGGTGCGCAGTAATGGCTCGTGGCCGCGGAAGAAGTCGCGGTAGCGCGATGGCACGCGATTGCCGCCGTGCTCGCAGGTGATCAGGAAAAAATCCTTGGCCGGCAACTTTCCCTCACGGCAGGAACGGTTGCCCGTTGTGCAGGCAGTCGCACAGTGTGCGGTACACCGCCTGCAATTGCGGACGCGAAGGCTGGCTGCCGGCGGCACGCAGGATGCGCCGCGCGAGCGAACCATGGTGCAGGATGGCCTCCAATGGTATGGTCCAGTGCTGATCGTGGCGCGGGTCGTCCGCCATCATGCGTTCGATGAGATGGCGCCATAGCGCGGAGGCTGTGCAGCGCTCGCCGGGGAAATCGAGCAGGCGCAGGTAGGCCCCGTTGTCGATCTCCGCTTCGTCGGCGTCGCGGATGCACTCCTGCAGGATGCGCGCCAGCGCTGCAGTGGACATTTCCTGTTGTTCAACCAGCCTGTCCGCGCGGTACAGTCTGCGGACGATATCCACGACGGTCGCCGCGATTGCAAGATCGGCGCGCGGGCATTCCTGCGTGTCCAGTACCCGGATCTCGATCGCGTTGCGGTCGAAACGCGCAATCGCGCCGCGGGAGTTCAACCATTCGTGCTGCAGGACCTTGTCCGGATCGTGTGCCGCAATGTCCCGGTACATCGGGGCAAGGATACGTTCCTCGTAGGCGGCCCGGCTGGCGATGGTTTCCGGCACAATCATCCCTGCAATCGAAGGAAATCCCTTGGCATTGTCGCAATAGACCCGCATGCGGTAGTCCATCCAGCCGACGGGCCGTCCTTCCGCGAAGGGCGAACTGGCAGCCAGTGCCGGCAGGATCGGCAGTACCAGTCGGATGGCCGCATGCAATCGGGCGAACTCATCATCGTCGCCAAAGGGCAGGTTGATGTGCATGCTCTGCAGGTTGGCCCAGCCGTGGCTGCGGCTGTCGAAAATGCGGTCGTAGGTGCGGTATATCGCCTCATTGCCGTGCGGCCAGAGACGGGTTTCGGTGCGCGGGTCCATCCATGGATGCATCGCGCCCGGCATCAGTCGCGCGCCGAAGGCTTGCAGGCGGCGGTCGATCTCGCGCACCTCCGCCTGGAAAGCGTCGGGAAGCAGGCTGAGCGAGGCGGTGGGCCGCACATTCTTGATCTCCACCACATGCAGGACGAGTTCGTTGGACCATCCCATCCTGCCGCGCGCGATGTCGCTTCCACCCTCCAGCAGGCGGTCAGCGACCGGCATCACCGACAGCCGGTCGCTGTCGACGATCATGTATTCCAGTTCAATGCCGACGCCCATGAAGGCGTGCAGCAACGGGGGCTCATCGTCGCTCATATCGAGGTGTTTCCTTTCCTTGCCTCGATGCGCTTGCGGAAAACGCCCATCACTTCGCGGTAGAGCGCATCCGAGAGCACGGCGTCTTCGTTGCCGGCATCCACATTCGGGTTGTCGTTGATCTCGATCACGTAGTACTGGCAGGCGACCTGCTTCAGGTCGACGCCATAGAAACCGTCGCCGATGAGGTTCGCGGCCTGCACGGCGATCTTCACGACGTCGTCCGGCACCTCGCCGACGGAGAGCGCTTCGGTGCGGCCTTCGAACATGCGTTGGTGCTCATGCTTGATGATCTGCCAGTGCCCCGGCGCCATGAAGTATTTGCAGACGAAGAGCGGGCGCTGGTCGAACACGCCGATGCGCCAGTCGAATTCGGTCGGCAGGTATTCCTGCGCCAGTACGAGTTCGGATTCCTTCAGTAGCTCGCTGACCTTCTCCAGCAGCGCTTCCTCCGATTCGATCTTGACCACGCCCTGCGAAAAGGCACCGTCGGGCTGTTTCAGGATGCAGGGAAGGCCGAGTGTGGCGGCGATCTGGTCGACATTGCCCTTGTGTACCACCATGGTTTTTGGCGTCGGGATATGGTGGCGGTTCAGCAGTTCATTCAGGTAGATCTTGTTCGTGCACCGCAGGATCGATTCCGGATCGTCGATGACCACCATCCCGGCCTCCGCCGCCTGGCGCGACAGCTCGTAGGTGTAATGGTCGACATTGGTGGTGTCGCGGATGAAGAGCGCATCGAACTCGGCAATGCGACGCGTGTCCTTCGGCGTGATCAGCTCGGCGGTCATGCCGAGCAGCTCGGCGGCTTCGCGGAACTTCTGGATGGCATCGGGATTGGAGGGGGATTCGTTGCGTTGCGGGTCGTGCAGGATGGCGAGCGAGGGCTTTCGGGTGGCGGGCGTACTTGTTCGTATCTTCTGTTCCTGCAGGTAATCCGTGGCTGCGCGCGCCGCGAAATCCTGGTGGTGCGCCGGGATGTCGCGGATGCTGCCCGGGTAGATGCTGCACAGGTGCCAGCCTCCATTGGCATGTTCGAAGCGGACGTGCAGCACCGGCGTGCGCAGGAGCTTGAACAGCTGCTCGCTCAAATGCGGATGCCTGGCTTCCGCATCCCGGCCGAAGTACACGTTCAGGTCGACAAAATCTTCCGTCGTCCGAGCAAAGGAACAATCGATCAGGTTGCCGAGCTTGTCGCTGATGTCCTGCACCACGCTGTCGGCGCACAAATCCTTCATCGCCTGCACGTCGGGCACGGGTTGGTGGCCGCGCGCTTCGGCCAGCAGCGAAACGTAATAGCCCTGGCTCTGGTAGCGGTAGGTCCTGCAGAGGTTGAAAACTTTGGTGGATCCGATATCCCCGTACGCGGGGTCCATAAGATAGGTCTGGGCGGGTATCACAGTGACGCCCGGTATGTCGCTGGACCAATCTTGCTGTTGACTGACGACGAAGAGGATATTCATGGTACTTCCTGTCGCGGCGGACACCGCGGGTGGATGATGAGCAGGTTGGCGTCGTGCGTCACGATGCCGAGCAGCACCGCATTGACAACCCGGTCTACGCTCAGCCAGTACTCCTGGGTACCGGCATAAGGATTCTGCTGGTAGGGGTCGACGACCAGTACCTTGCGGCGCTCGCGGTCGTATCCGGCGATGATGACGAAATGCCCGGAGGGCAGGCCGCGGACGTCGTCCGGTTCGTCTTCCGGTCCATGTTCCCGAGCAACGCGGTACAGGTAGGTCGAACTCAACCCGGTAATGATCGGCAGCCGCCGGCGCAGGATGCCGCGGATCATGTAACGCGAGAGATCCAGCAGGCGCAACCGCCCGCCAAGGCTGAGGAATTCGAGGTAGCCGGTGGTCGCGTGCTGCAGCCGGTAATCCATTTTGGTCTCGCGCTGCTTTTGCAGGCGGTCGGCGATGTCGACCCCGGGTTCGGTGAACCACGTCGGGTCGAACACATTCAGGTTATAGGTATAGATCGTCGCGTTGTAGCCACGGCGCAAGGCATCGCAGGCGAGGAATACGGCAAAGGTGCCGCCGTGTTCGAGGCGCCCGGTACGCCGGATTACTTCGGTGAGCGACTCGTCTTCGCCCCAGTAGCGGTAGACGGCATGCAGGCACGTCGGGCCACACGTCGTTTCGTCTGGCTGGGGAAGGATCTTGACGGGCAACTGCAGGATGTCTTGGCTCACGGGAAGCGTTCCGGTCCTTGCTGTAGTCAAACATGCAGACGCATTTCTTCGGCGGCGGCAACAAGCGCCTAGCATTTTCGATGCCAGTCGGTCATGCGCTTTCCGGGAAGGAGGAGGGCCTGCTTGAAGACTCCGTGGGCATGTAAAAGTTTCCAGTGCATGCAGCACTTTCCAATCCATGCCCGTTTCCTTCGCCGCAATGCTCGGCCATGACGACTTTCCCTGACGGGCACGAATGATGCATTGGTGAATGAATGCCCGGAACGCGAGTCCCGCGCTCCGCCATGCACTCGTTCACGGAGGTTCCACCCATGAAAAAAATATCGAGCCTTTTCATCGCCTTTGGCATGCTTTCCCCGTCGGTATTCGCCCAGATGCATTCCATGCATCCAGCGCCTGCCGCCGAATCGTCCGGCGCATCTGCCCACACCTCCTCTGGCGCCTCCGGCCCGATGCGCTCGGAGGCTGGCGCGGACCTGCAGCCGCCCCCGTCTCCCATTGCCCGGCTGAAACCGGTCACACAGGATGACGTCACCTATCTGTGCGGCGGCGTCGGCGAAGAGGAGTCCAATTACATGAAGCAGGAGGCAAAGGATTACGACCTCATGCTGACCTTTGCCACGCGGCGCGGCGCCTACCTCGCCGATGTCGACGTCGATATCACCGACGCCGGCGGCAACTCGGTCCTGCAACTCGCCTGCGATTCGCCCATGCTGCTGGTGGACCTGCCCAAGGGCGGCACCTACAAGGTTCGTGCAGAGGCGGCGGGCTACACGCTGAACAAGACCGTCAGGGTTGCGGGCGGCCGCAAGCAGTCCCAAAGACTGGCCAGCTCCATCCTCTCCTGGCCGCAGCAGGTAGCGGAGGGCGGCGCGGCGCCGACATCCACCGGCAGCGGTGCCGGCGCTGGTGGTGCCGCCGGCAGCGGTGCGCGCTGACCATGGCGTCGTCGAGTGTTGATCCGCGGGGCGGCGTGCTCGCATCGGCCCTGGGACATCCCGCGGGAAAGGCGCCCGAGGCCTCGCGCGGCGACCGCCGCGTCATTCCCGACCGTCGCGCCGGATATCGATTGCAGGCGGACTCCCAGGACTTGAGCGAAACGCAGTTTTTTCGCCGCACCATACTGGTTGTCAGCCTGGTGATCTTTACCGGGCTGATGCTGACAGCGATCTGGTATGCGAGCGACGTGTTCCTGGTCCTGTTCGCCGGCATCCTCATTGCCGTGCTATTGCGGGCACCGACCAACTGGCTGGTGGAACGCGCGAAGTTCAAGGAAGGAATCGCGCTCGCACTTTCGATTGCCGCCCTGGCGGTGTTCATCGTCACGCTGGTCTATGTGTTCGCCGTGCCCATGGCGGAGCAGGTCGGACAGCTGCTCGACGAGCTGCCGCGGTCCATGGCACGCATGCGGCAGTGGATGCGCCAGCATGAATGGGCCAAGCCCCTGCAGCCGCTGGTGGCCGAGTTGTCCCGCATGCGCTTCGACTTCCAGATGCTGGGGCGGGCGCAAGGACTCATCAGCTCCACCTTCTCGGCCGTCGGCGGCGCAGGCGTCGCCTTGTTCATCGGCATCTATCTTGCCGCGCAGCCCCGCCTGTACCAGCGCGGGATGATGCACCTGTTGCCGCGCAAGGGGCGGCCGCGCGCCTACGAAGTCATGGATGAAATCGGTGCGGTCCTGCGCTGGTGGCTGGTCGGCCGCCTGGTGACGATGACGGTGGTCGGCCTCGCCGCCGGCCTCGGCTTGTGGTGGCTCGATGTTCCGCTCGCTTTTACGCTGGGCGTGCTGACGGGCGTGCTCGAATTCATTCCCTACATTGGTCCGATTCTTGCCGCAGCGGCCCCCCTGCTCATTGCCTTCAATATCGACGCGCAGCTCGCTTTTTACGTGTTGCTGCTGTATATCGGCATCCAGTCCGCGGAGAACTACCTGCTCACCCCGCTGGTAGAGCAGCGCGCGGTTGCACTTCCGCCGGCGCTGGTCATCTTCGGTACGCTGCTGCTCGCCGCGCTTGCCGGACCACTCGGCGTGGTCCTCGCGTCACCCCTGATCGCGGCCGGCATGGTAGCCGTGAAGCTGCTGTATGTGGAGGATGTGGTGGAGCAGCCGAAGCCGAAGGTTTAGGGGGAATTAATTCGGGGGGGCGACAGTAGGTGGGGTTTCTTCTCTTCGGTGACCCTATTCGGTTGACGCTCCGTGGAGCTCAGACAGATTTCGCTTCTTATCCGCTTCGGCGCCGGATTTTTCGGCTGCGGACAAGGGATAACTGCTTACCCCCATCCCCACCCAGGCCCTCCCCTTTGCAAGGGCAGGGAACTGTTGCGCATTGAATTGGCGCAGGTGGATAAGCGTGACTGTTACCGATGTACTTGAACAAAAGTGTTACCCGTGTGAGTAAACAGGGAACGGTGATGAGCCCATCCCCACGGAGAACCTACAGAAACCGGGTCACGGAAGAGAAAAAATGCCCGGCGAAACAAGAAGCGAGCGCAATTGCACCTGCGGTTAAAGGTCCGCCTTTTCCGAGCGAACCGCGCAAGACAATGCCCCCTCGCGCGCCGAAGCGCATCCGAGGGGGCAATAAGGTGTGATGGCGTGTAAGACGAATTACTTGTTGCGGTCCGCTGCGCCCTGGACCTTTTCGCCGCCGCGCTCCACGTCCTTGCCGAAGCCCTTCATCGTGTTGCAAGCGGTCAGGCTGAAGGCGAACATCATCACGCTCAGAATGGAAACGATTTTTTTCATGATTTTCCTTTCAGGTTAACAAATAAAACCAGGTGTTCCCGAAACTGCCGCGCCGGCGAGATACACCGGCGCGCTCCGGTGCTTAGGTAGTGGATAGGCTACTCGTTGGTACGACCCTGCACGTACGCTCCTGCCATGGTTAAGACCTTTCCAAGCAGATCGACGTTCGTTTGATTGTTTGCCGTCAAAGTGCCGATGGCCGTGGCGCCGGTGGCAACGGTCTTGACGATCCTTCGCGGACCGATCGCTACCAGCGCCGCGACTCCGACTGCGCACAGGACCGGATGGTCCATGAGCGTCCGCATCAGGGCGCTACGCGGAAAGCGTGTCGGGACAGGACGATGCGTCGGATAGACGTGTTGTACGTGCGCCGCCGGTGGCAATGCCCGCGCCGCGACCGGATCGGCAGGGATCTGGTCGAGATCGGGGCCCCCGTTGAGTGCACGCCGATAGCTCTCTCTGCGCATTTGCATTCGCTCCAGGATGGCCTTCCGTTCTTCTTCAAGTGATGGACCGCTCATAAGGCTTCCTTGATGACGTCGATATCGCGCTGGAATTCCGTCCGGAGTGTCGTCGTGAGCGACGGCGAACGGAAATGTTTCAGGCACATGTTGAGGCTGACGCCCGCAATCGCGCCGTACAGGAGGACCACGAACCATGCTGCCAGCGTCCTGTATTCCGACGTCCAGAAGCTGACAATGATCGCGATGCCGAGGAATATCGTGGCCAGCAATGCAAACAGGCCGGCCACGGCGAATCCCGCGATGCGAAACGCGAGGTTGTGCTCGCGAATCTTCATCTCGACGCGCAGCAGGTCCATGTAATCGCCGAAGCGTTCCAGCGTGATCAGGTAGAGCTGTCTGGACTTGTGGAGGGCTGAAAACATGAGGGTTTTCCTTATGCGAAATTCCGGGACATCGTCTTGCGGCCGGGCCTTAGCGGCGCTTGAACAACAGCCCCAGCACCAGGCCGGCGCCCACGGCAGCCGCGACGGATTGCATCGGCTTGTCCTTCACATAGCCAGTGGTGGTTTCCATGCCGCGGTTGAACTGGCGGGAGGCCTCGCTGGCGATGCCCTTGGCGGCATAGCGCACCGAGCTGAACTTTGCCATCAACTGTGCATGGGCCTGGGTCAGCTCGTCGTCCGACATGCTGGCGGACCGGTTGACCAGTGCATCCAGATCATTCTTCAAGCCGGAAAGCTCGCTGCGCAGCGTGGCCGCGGAGCGCTGCGTCACCCCCTTCATTTCACTCGTCGTGCCCCTCGTTGCCTGCCCGGCGGCAGACATCGTGTCGCTGCCGTTGCCCGACTTGATGGTGGTGGTACCGGTGCCGATGGGGGTCGAAGTATTGGTTGTATCCATGAATCGCTCCTTGACTGGGTTAGACGGAATCCGCTGGTGATGCCGTGCGGATGGAACAGTTAAAGAAGGACACGCCTCTGCCTTCCACGGCAGGGTGCGCAGTTGCGTTCATGAAAAAACGCGGCGCGTTGCATCGAACCTCCTTTTCTATGGCTGCTTCTGGCTTCAGCAAACGCTATGCCATGTGATGTCGGCCTGATAACAGGCAAGGCAACACAGGAGAGGGGTGGAGGGAAGGCGGCACACAGGGAATAATCGGCGGCGCGGTGTGTGTGTTGGAAAAAGCGGCGCAACATTTTGTACACGGCGGATGTAATTATTGCAACGTGATGGTTTTCCGCGACGAACAACTTGCCCCTTTTGGCCGCGTGGAAACATAATGGCCCTTACCGCGCAGGGCACGGAGGCTTTGCGCGTTCACACCAGTACAAGAAAGGCAGTCATGTCCTCTACCTTCGGTCTCGAAGAAGCCCGTGCCTACATGCATCAACTGCTCAAGGTCATGCACCAGCAGGGCGGTTCCGACCTCTTCATTTCCGCCGACTTCCCGCCCAGCATGAAGCACCAGGGCGCGATGAAGCCGCTGAGCCAGCAGAAGCTCACGGGAGAAGTGACCAGGAAGCTCGCGAACTCGCTGATGAACGAGAAGCAGCTCGCCGAATTCGAAAACGACCTCGAGTGCAATTTCGCCATCTCGATTCCGCAGGTCTGCCGCTTCCGTGTGAACGTCTTCGTGCAGCAGCAACAGGTCGGCATGGTCATCCGTACCATCGCAGCCGAGATCCCCAGCTTCGAAAAGTTGCAGCTGCCCGACATCCTGAAGGATGTGATCATGACCAAGCGCGGCCTCGTGCTGGTCGTCGGCGGCACCGGCTCGGGCAAGTCGACCACGCTTGCGGCGATGATCGACCACCGCAACGCCAGCTCCTCCGGCCACATCATCACGGTCGAGGATCCGGTCGAGTACGTCCACAAGAACAAGTCCTGCCTCATCACGCACCGCGAGGTCGGCGTCGACACGCACAGCTGGCACCACGCGCTGAAGAACACCCTGCGCCAGGCACCCGACGTGATCCTGATCGGCGAAATCCGCGACACGGAGACAATGGAGCACGCTATTGCCTTCGCCGAAACCGGCCACCTTTGTCTCGGCACGCTGCATGCCAATAATGCCAACCAGACCATCGACCGCATCATCAACTTCTTCCCGGAGGAGCGGCGCAACCAGTTGCTGGGCGACTTGTCGTCCAACCTGCGGGCGATCATCTCGCAGCGCCTCGTACGCACGGAGGACGGCAAGGGCCGAAAGGCGGCGATCGAGATCCTGCTCAACACGCCGACGATTGCCGAACAGATCCTCAAAGGCCAGTTCCACGCGATCAAGGAGACCATGGCGAAATCGAAGGAGCTCGGCATGCGCACCTTCGACCAGGCCCTGTTCGACCTGTACAACGATGGCTTTATCAGCTACGACGAAGCGATCCGCAATGCCGACTCGGCCAACGAATTGCGCCTGCAGATCAAGCTGCGCGCGAGCCGCGGCAAGGACGGCGGAGGCGGCGCCGATGCGGGATTCAACCTGGCGATCACCGAGGAGCCGGAAGAGGAGGAAGAGGGCGACGACAAGGCGAAGAAATAGCAGCACTCTCAAGAAAAACGCCGCGCGCGCGCCGCGGCGTTTGCCAAGTCAGATCCACGTAAGCAAGCCGGACTAACCTGTGTTCATCCAATGACGGGATGAACGCGGAGGGAGCCATGAACCACCGGTCCGGCACGCACGGCAAAGCAGCCAGCAGCAAATTCAAACAGGGCAGGGTACATCCGCTGCCTGCGCCTCTCTCCATCGCACGCCCCATCGAATGCAGTTCCTTCACCTCCATGCTGAGGCACCTGGCACGGAAATCGCTGCGCAGGTTATTCTCACCTTGAAACAAGCTATTGACATGGGAACGTACCAGCCACCAACCAAGGAACAGGTCAGGCAATACCTTCAGCGCCGCTTCGGAAGCAATGGGCCGGTACCGTCGCCGAGCGAAATCAGGCATGCGCTGGGATGGGGGGAATGCCCGCAGGCGGACGACACGACTGTTCCATGCGAGCATACCCTTGCTCAGCGGGAAGATAGCGCAGCATAAAGACGACAGCGTTCGAGGCATTCCTTATCGCACTGACGCTAGGCCAATGCATCTCCTGATAAGAGACGAAGCAAATCAGGATGCCGATGCCATTTGCGACTTGACGGCGGAGGTCTCCAAGCCCCTCTCGATCAGCAGGGCATCTCCTTTTCCATGAAGGATTCAACGCCGGCCCGGCTTGGCGGACACCGGCCTTTCCTCTCTTCCTCGGCGTCGGTTTGTGCTTTTGTCAATTCCGGCATTACACTGGGAACCGTCTGGCGTCAGCCAATCCTGGAGTTCCGCGCATGTTCTCGCACATCTTCGTCGGCGTCAGCGACTTTGACCGGGCGCTCGGTTTCTACAATCCCCTCATGGCCGCCCTCGGCATCGAGCCGCGCTTCTGTGAACGCAGCCGTCCCTGGGCCGGGTGGCAGTCGCATCCGGGCCCGCGCCCGCTCTTTCTCATCGGGCGGCCCTATGACCGGCATCCGCACGAACCGGGAAACGGTCAGATGGTGGCGTTCCAGGCCGAGAGCAGGGCGATCGTCGACCAGGCCTTCGCCGTCGCTCTGGCAAACGGCGGCATATCGGAAGGCGCGCCGGGCCTGAGGCCGGAGTACCACGCCCACTACTATGGCGCCTACTTTCGCGACCCCGATGGCAACAAGCTCTGCGTGGTCTGCCATTCGCCGGAGGGTTGAGGCGTCACTTCCTCAGGTTGTAGAACGCGCTGCGGCCCGGGTAGCTGGCGATGTCACCGAGGTCTTCCTCGATGCGCAGCAGCTGGTTGTACTTGGCCATGCGGTCCGAACGCGACATGGAACCGGTCTTG
>Ga0196981_1000126_pt1 | contig 65502 bp, 58 predicted proteins | sample S3_2013CmetaG_FD_155462 | JGI IMG/M metagenome (GOLD analysis project Ga0196981, IMG submission 155462) | Soil microbial communities from Anza Borrego desert, Southern California, United States - S3_20-13C | ecosystem: Environmental > Terrestrial > Soil > Desert | place: USA: California... | reverse complement strand
GTGTGTCAGAACTGAGACGGTTTATGGCGGTTTAAGCTACTTTTGGGACGCACAAATTACACGTAAGTCATTGATTATTGGCGCCCCCGACACGAATCGAACGTGTGACCCTCCCCTTAGGAGGGGGATGCTCTATCCACTGAGCTACGGGGGCATGACCGCAATTTTAGCTTAAAATGGGTCTCCTGAAGAAAGCGCCTTAAGGAGGCTTGAACATGAAACGCTTGAAATTGCTGGTTGTCAGCGCCTTCGCTTGCCTCTTTTCCATTGGCACGGCCCATGCGGCCACCCTTCCAAAGCCTGGTCAACGCGCGCCGGCTTTCAATCTGCCGGATCAAAACGGAAAACTGCACCGGCTGGAGGACTATTCCGGCAAATGGGTAGTCCTTTACTTCTACCCCAAGAACGATACTCCGGGATGCACCAAGGAGGCCTGCAGCTTCCGCGATGACCTGTTCCAACTGGAAAAGCTGGGAGCCAAGGTCATTGGCGCCAGCGTGGACGACACCGAGTCGCATGCCGAATTCGCAAAAAAATATCATTTGCCTTTCCCTTTGCTCGCTGATCAGGAGGGAAAGCTGGCGGAGCGTTACGGAGCCCTTACCAACCTCGGCCTGATCAAAATTGCCAAGCGTTATACTTTTCTTATTGACCCTCAGGGCAATATTGCCAAGACCTACCTCAATGTCGATACTTCGCGTCACTCCCAGGAAATCATCGACGATCTGAAACAACTGACCGGGCAGCCATGACCAGCAAATCATTACCAGCAACCCTGGACACCACGGAACAAAACGCATTGCAGTTTTTGCTGCATGGCGGCAGTGACAGCGAATTCCCCGCCCTTTCCAGCACCATCAGCGAAATCAACAAGATCGTCGCTTCCGAATCCGAAAGCGCGGGCAAGCTCACCAAGACGATCCTCCAAGACGTCGCCCTGACCAATCGCCTGCTCAAGCTGGTCAATACGGTTTCCTACGGACAGTTCGGCGGAAAGATCAACACGATTTCGAAAGCGGTGGTGATCCTCGGCTTCGAAACCGTGCGCAACGTGGCGATGACGCTGATACTGCTTGAATTCCTGCAGAACAAGTCGCAGGCAGCGACACTCAAGGACGAGGTAATCGCATCTTTCTTCGCCGGATTGGTCGCATCCAAGTTATCCGTAGGGCGAAATGTGCGCGACTCGGAAGAGGCGATGATCTGCGCCATGTTTCAGAACCTGGGCAAGTTGCTCGCAACCTTTTATTTTTATGGTGAATGCCAGGAAATCGAGCAGCTGGTCGCACAAGGAATGGCCGAAAACAAGGCGTCTCATCAGGTTCTTGGTATTTCCTATAACGATCTCGGCCAGGAAATCGCCAAGCACTGGAATTTTCCTGATCGTTTGCTGGTAGGCATGCAAGCATTGACCGGAGAGCGAATCAAAAAGCCATACAACGAACTCGATCACCTCAATATTACGGTCAACCTGGCCAATGAACTATGCCGTATCGCAGCCACCTCTTCCATCGCGGATAGAGACACGGTTCTCAAGCTCCTGGCGACACGATACTCCCCCGGCATTGCCATTGACGAGCAGCAACTCAGCCATGCGCTGGATCAAGGCCTCGAGGAAATTTCGGTACGGGCGAGCATACTGAACCTTCCAACCGCCCAGAGCCCGCTGCTAATGACTATTTCGCAATGGAATGGCCATGCAGCAGAGCCCCTAGCTCCGCCCGAAAAGGATGACGGCATGCTGGGCATCACACAGCTGGACAAGGCTGCGGAAGCCATAAGTGGCGCGGATGCTGTAAAACATGATCCGGAATCGATATTGTCAGCAGGCATCCAGGACGTAACCAATACCTTGGTCATCGATTTCAACCTGAACGATATTTTGCAAATGGTATTGGAAAGCATGTATCGGGGCATGAGTTTCAATCGCGTACTGATATTCGTGCGCGACGGAAAAACCAATACGATGCGTGCCCGCTTCGGTTTCGGGAATGAAGTCGACCGACTGATGCCCAAGCTTCATTTTCCAATCCAGTTCGAGCCGGATGTTTTCCATGTGGCGATGGAAAAGGGAGTAGACATCGTCATCGAGGATGTTGCAGCCGAGAATATTACTTCCAAGATTCCGGCTTGGTATCGAAGCGCAGTGCATTCACAATGCTTTCTGCTGCTGCCGGTGATGATCAACGGTAAAGCTATCGGCCTGTTCTATGCCGACATGGAAAAGGCGAATACTTTACAGGTGTCGCAACGCCAGCTCAGCCTGCTCCGTACCCTGCGCAATCAGGCAGTGCTTGCCATACGGCAGAAGCAATAGCCGGCAACATTGGCGTTAATTGCCTGCTGCCATATCTTGCATGCAGAGCTTTAACGCTTGCCGCCACTCCGGCGCAGCAATGCCATAATCCGCCGACAGCTTGGAACAATCCAGCCGGGAATTCGCAGGGCGTTTTGCCGCCAAGGGATACTCCGCTGTCGTAATCGGCTCGACGTTCCGCGCAGTCAGTCTTCCTGCAGAAGGCGTATCCCGATATTCCTCGATAATAGCGCTGGCAAATCCATGCCAACTTGTTTCCCCTGCACAAGCGAGATGATAGAGCCCGGAATCGAACACATTTTCGACTTGAGCTTGTATTGCCTGCCGCGCTATCTGCGCCGTGGCATCCGCAATCCAGCGTGACCAGGTGGGCGCGCCCACCTGATCTGCCACTATCCGCAGGGTCTCGCGTTCATGCGCCAAACGCAATACGGTATGCATAAAATTGTGACCACGAACGCCATACACCCAGCTTGTGCGCAATATGAGATGGTCACCCCCGACCGCGACAATCGCTTTTTCCCCCGCCAGCTTGCTGCGTCCGTAAACGCTTTGCGGATTGGTTGGATCTGTTTCGGAATAAGGCCGGGCAGCCGCGCCGTCGAATACATAATCGGTGGAATAATGAACCAGCAAGGCTTTTCGGCTTTTTGCCTCTTCGGCGAGGATGCCAGCAGCGGTGGCATTGACGGCAAATGCAGCTGCCTCATCGGTTTCCGCCTTGTCCACTGCTGTATAAGCCGCGGCATTGACGATCAGGTCAGGCTCGAAAGTCCGTACGGCGTGCCGCAATGCATCGGCATCACCGAAATCGACCTCTTCCCGACCCAATGCCGTTACCTGGCCCAAAGGCAATAGCGACCGTGTCAGCTCCCATCCGACCTGGCCCCGGCTGCCCAGCACGAGGATATTCATTCGAAGACTTCAGCGTCTTCGAACGCCAACCCGTGCCGGTCCTTATCTGAAAGCCGGGGCGCGTCTTTGATCGGCCACTTAATGCCGATGGCCGGATCGTCCCAGCGAATGCAGCGCTCGTGTTCCGGTGCATAGTAATCGGTGGTCTTGTACAGGAACTCGGCATAATCCGAGGTCACCAGAAAGCCATGGGCAAAGCCCTCGGGTATCCACATCATGCGTTTGTTTTTCGCAGACAGGTATTCCCCCACCCAACGCCCGAATGTCGGCGAATTTCTGCGCAAGTCTACCGCTACATCGAACACTTCGCCGGCCACCGCCCGCACCAGCTTGCCTTGCGGCTGATTGATTTGATAATGCAGGCCGCGCAATACGCCTTGGGCCGAGCATGAATGATTATCCTGCACGAAATTCGGATTTATACCGGTTTCTTCTAAAAAATCGCGGCGATTATAGCTTTCGAAAAAAAAACCTCGCTCATCGCCGAACACCTTTGGCTCCAATACCAACACATCCGGGATGGACGTTGCGATTACTTTCATCAAAACACTCTCTCGGTCAGCACGCGCTGCAAATATTGCCCATACCCGCTTTTAAGCAGCGGGGCCGCAAGGCTTTCCAACTGTGCCGCAGTGATATAGCCCATGCGGAACGCCACCTCTTCAGGACAGGCTATCTTCAATCCTTGGCGTTTTTCCAGCGTCTGCACAAACAAGGAAGCTTCGATGAGCGAATCATGCGTGCCGGTATCCAGCCATGCATGGCCGCGGCCCATCACTTGCACATCCAGTTGATTCTGCTTGAGGTAATGCCGATTTACATCGGTGATTTCCAGCTCGCCGCGTGCCGAAGGTTTTAGAGACCTGGCAATATCGACCACCTGATTGTCGTAAAAATACAATCCGGTCACCGCATAGCGGCTTTTGGGCGTTAATGGCTTTTCCTCCAGGCTGACGGCACGTCCTTGCGCATCGAATTCGACCACGCCATAGCGTTCAGGATCGTTAACCGGGTAAGCGAATACCGTCGCGCCGCTGGTTTTTTTTGCTGCTGCCTGAAGATCGCCGGCCAGTTCGTGGCCATGGAAAATATTGTCGCCCAGCACCAGCGCGCCAGGCGAACCGTCAAGGAAATCCTCGCCAATCAGGAAGGCCTGTGCCAAACCGTCGGGAGAAGGCTGAATTGCATAACGGATAGACACCCCCCACTGACTCCCGTCGCCGAGCAACTGCTCGAAGCGCGGGGTATCCGATGGCGTGGAAATCAACAGAATATCGCATATGCCAGCCAGCATGAGCGTGGTCAAAGGATGATAAACCATGGGCTTGTCGTACACCGGCAGCAGCTGCTTGGAAACCGCCAATGTGGCCGGATGTAGACGCGTACCGGACCCTCCGGCAAGGATGATTCCTTTCAAGGCGACGTCCTTTCTGCATAGTTGCGTTCCATCCAGTGCTGGTATTCGCCGGAAATCACATGCCGGACCCAGTGCTGATTATCCAGGTACCACTGTACCGTTTTGCGTATACCGGTTTCGAACGTTTCGGCAGGCCGCCAGCCCAATTCGCGTTCGATCTTGCGTGCATCAATCGCATAGCGCCGGTCATGGCCTGGCCTGTCCTGAACATAGGTAATCAGGCGGCGGTATGGCCCTTGGTCGCTTGGTGCCAGCTCGTCCAGCAAATCGCACAGCGTATGCACGATCTGCAGATTGGTCATTTCGTTCCAGCCGCCCACGTTATAGGTTTCGCCCACTGTGCCGCGGGCCAGCACTTCACGAATGGCGGCGCAATGGTCGGTGACGTACAGCCAGTCGCGCACATTCTGCCCATCGCCGTAGATCGGCAGCGCCTTGCCGGCCAGCGCATTGGCAATCATCAATGGAATCAGCTTTTCGGGAAACTGGTAGGGACCGTAATTGTTGGAGCAGTTGGTGGTCAGGACCGGCAGGCCGTAGGTATGGTGCCAGGCGCGCACCAGATGATCGCTGGCGGCCTTGCTCGCGGAATAAGGGCTGTTCGGCTCGTAGGTCTTGGTCTCCGCGAAAGGTGGATCATTTGGTTCTAGCGATCCGTATACCTCATCGGTGGAGACATGCAAAAAGCTGAATGCAGATTTTGCATCCGCTTGCATGCCACTCCAGTAACCACGTGCGGCTTCCAGCAAAGTAAACGTACCCTCGACATTGGTCCGCACGAAATCAGCCGGGCCGTGTATCGAGCGGTCGACATGGCTCTCGGCGGCAAAGTGGACAATCGCGCGCGGCCTGTATTCCGACAGCAGACGATCCACCAATGCCCGGTCGCAGATGTCGCCATGAACAAAAACATGGCGCTCATCGTTGACGAGTGAGGCAAGGTTTTCGAGGTTCCCGGCGTAGGTGAGCTTGTCGAGATTGACGACCGGTTCCCCGGTAGCGGCAAGCCAATCCAGCACGAAGTTGGCGCCGATGAAGCCCGCGCCGCCGGTGACAAGTATCATCCTTGATCTTTCACGCTATCAAAAACAGGGATTATAGCGGAGATGCCTGCGGAAACCGGAACCGAGCAGTAGAAGCAAAAAAGGAAAGCACTCATGCTTTCCTTTTTAAATATGGAGCGGGAAACGAGTCTCGAACTCGCGACCTCAACCTTGGCAAGGTTGCGCTCTACCAACTGAGCTATTCCCGCAATATCGTGCATGGCACGAAAACCGTTGGTGCCCGGGACCGGAATCGAACCGGTACAGCCGCAAGGCCGAGGGATTTTAAGTCCCTTGTGTCTACCAGTTTCACCACCCGGGCGAAATAAACTTGGAGGCGCGTGGCGGAGTCGAACCGCCCTGGAAGGATTTGCAATCCTCTGCATAACCGCTTTGCTAACGCGCCATTAAAATAATTCGCGCGGCCTGCTTTGCGGGCCGGTGCGATGTATGCCGCCTTTTAAAGCCAAAACGGGGAAAGCATAACTGCCTTCCCCGTTTTTAAACTGGAGCGGGAAACGAGTCTCGAACTCGCGACCTCAACCTTGGCAAGGTTGCGCTCTACCAACTGAGCTATTCCCGCGTCGAAGAAGGCGCCATTTTAAGGATTTTCGGCCTTGTGTCAACAATCCGGGAGCGCTTTATTTATCCCGGATTTGAGGCCACGAGGCCTTCAGATAGTAAGCCATTGAGAGCAATGTCAAAAATGCAGCCATGTACATCAGCAGGCTTCCTATCGTTTTGACATCGATGGCACCGATGGGCTGGTAGTAGAGCAGGAAAAGTATCGCCACCATCTGCGATGCGGTTTTGATCTTGCCCAGAAACGCCACGGCAACGCTTTGGCTTTTGCCCAGGCCGGCCATCCACTCGCGCAGCGCGCTGATGGCAATCTCGCGGCCGATGATGATCAGGGCGACGACCGCTCCCACCCTGTCGAATTCCACCAGCACGATCAGGGCTGCTGCGACCATCAGCTTATCCGCCACCGGATCGAGGAAGGCACCGAAGGAGGAAGTCTGGTTCAACGCACGGGCGAGGTAACCATCGAGCCAGTCGGTCAGGGCTGCGCCGGCGAAAATCAGCGTCGCGTAAAGGTTGCGCATGTGTTCGGGGATATCGCTTTCGGGAAAGTAGAACACCCCCACGAACAAGGGAATCATCAGGATGCGCAGCCAGGTCAGTATGTTTGGTATGTTCCAGTGCATGATTACGAGCTCAATGTAGTTCCTGATAGATTTTTTCCGCCAGCGAAGGGCTGATGCCTTCCACCTGGGCCAACTCGTCGGCGCTGGCCTTCAAAACGCCGGATAGCCCGCCGAAACGCGTCAACAGTTTTTGCCTGCGCTTCGCGCCTATGCCGCCGATTTCTTCCAGCGAAGACTTGGTTCTGGCCTTGCCTCGGCGGCCGCGATGCCCGGTAATCGCGAAACGGTGGGCCTCGTCGCGGATCTGTTGCAGCAAGTGCAGGCCCGGATTGTCCTTTTCCAGCCGCAACGGTTGCTCGCGGTCCGGAAAAATCAGTTGCTCCAGCCCCGGCTTGCGCTCTTCTCCCTTGGCAATACCGACCAGCATCATATCCGGCAATCCGACTTCCTGCATCACTTCGACCGCGACGCCAAGCTGCCCTTTGCCGCCGTCGATGAAAATCAGGTCCGGCAGTTTCCCCTCGCCTGCGGCAATCTTGGTATAGCGCCGCGTCAGCACCGAGCGCATCGCGGCATAATCGTCGCCGGGAGTGATATCGGTAATATTGTAACGACGATACTCCGAATTCTGCATGACACCCTTGTCGAACACCACGCAGGATGCCACCGTCGCTTCGCCCATGGTGTGGCTGATATCGAAACACTCGATGCGTTCCGCCGACTCCGGCAGACTCAGCGCCTCGCGCAAGGCCAGCAGGCGCCCTTCCTGCGTCGTCTTGCGCGCCAGGTGCTGCTTCAGCGCAATTTCCGCATTGGTTTGCGCCATCTTCAGCCATACCCGGCGATCGCCGCCGGCATAGGCGCTTAATTGCACCTTGCGCCCGGCCCGCTCGCCCAGCATTTCCAGCAGCGCCTCATCCTCCAGCGGTATGCCGGTAATAATGAGGGGCGGCACGGGTTGTTGCAGGTAATGCTGTTCCAGGAATGCCTGCAGCACCGCTTTTTCGTCGCATTCCTCGATGTGTTGCGGGAAAAAGCTGCGATCGCCGACGTGCCGGCCGCCGCGGATCATTACCAGGTTGACGCACATGGATCCGGCCTCGGAAACGCACACGACCACATCGGCGTCACCGCTGCGGAAATCGGAAACGAACTGCCGCGCCTGAACCTGGCGCAGGCTCTGGATACGGTCGCGGAAAACAGCCGCCAACTCGTACTCCTCCCGCTGCGCCGCCTCCGTCATCTTGCCGGACAATTCGTCCATCACCTGCTCTTCCCTGCCCTCCAGGAATAGTTCGGCATGGCTCACGTCGCGCTTGTAATCGTCAGGCGAAATATAACTGACGCAGGGCGCAGTACAGCGCTCGATCTGGTATTGCAGGCAGGGCCGGGAGCGGTTGCTGAACACCGAGTTTTCGCAGGTACGGAGGCGAAACACCTTCTGCAACAGCTGGATGCTCTCGCGTACCGCCAAGGCGCTGGGGAAAGGCCCGAAATAGCGGTGCGACTTCTGCTGGCTGCCTCGGTGGAAGGCGAGGCGCGGGTATTCATCGCCGGAAAGCATGATGTAGGGATACGACTTGTCGTCGCGGAACAGCACGTTGTACCGCGGCATCAGGCTTTTGATGAGATTGTTTTCCAGCAGCAGCGCTTCGGCCTCCGAGCGCGTCACCGTGGTCTCGATGTTGGCAATCTGCGACACCATCATGCGCGTGCGCGGGCTGGGCAGATTTTTCTGGAAATACGAGGACACGCGCTTTTTCAGGTCGCGCGCCTTGCCGACGTAGATCACCTCGCCGGCCGAGTTGATCATCCGGTACACGCCGGGAAGGCTGGAAAGGCCTTTCAATAAGGCTTTTGGGTCGAACATGTTGGAAGTTTGCAGCGGAGCAAAACTCCAGTATACCTACTGCGGCGCGATGCTGACGCGGTTGCGCCCGTTTTCCTTGGAAAAATAGAGCGCCTTGTCGGCACGGTTGAGAAAGGCCGTCGTGTCTTCGTCCGGATTGAGCGCGGCCACGCCGAGCGAGACCGTAATCCCGCCGACTTCGTCCTTGCCGTCCTGGCGGCGTATGCGTCCTTTTTCGATCATCTGCCGGATCTTGTCGGCGAGCGCATGCGCGCCGGAAAGCGTGGTTTCGGGCAGCAGGATGCCGAACTCTTCCCCGCCCAAACGCGCAATGGCGTCCTTGCCCTTGACATTGGCCTTGAGCACCTCGGCAACGCCGCGAATCACCTTGTCGCCAAAAAGATGGCCATGGGTATCGTTGATTTTCTTGAAGTGATCGATGTCGATCATGATCAATGAAATCTCGGAACGGGCAGCCTCCGACTCGGCCAGGCGAGAAAAATGTATTTCGAACCCGCGGCGATTGAGCGCCCCGGTCAAAGGATCGGTCAGCGCCTCGACGCGCGCGCTTTCCAGCTCGCGCTTCAAGGTGTCGATTTCCTGCCGGCTATTGGCGAGATTGCTTTGGAGATTTACGACCGCCGAGCGCATTTGCTGCGTATCGGATTGGAGGTTGGTGACTACCGAGCGCAGTTCCTCCACGCCGGAAACATCGATCAGCAATTCCGAGTGCTGATCCAGGTTGACGCCATAAGCATGCGCCCGGTGATCGGCTTCATCGGCATGCCGGAGAATATCGTCGAGGATGCGTTGCGCATTGTCGCCGATCAGGCGTTGCGCATCGCCGCGCAGTTCGGAGACGAACCCATCGAACAATTCTTCGATAGCTGCGTCATCGATGGGCTGCGACTGCGCAAGCCGGCCGTCCATCGCAAGCTTGAGGCGGAGGTTGATGCCAGCCAGGTATTCGTACCAGACAGCATAGCAACAAGGCGTGAACGCGGCCGGATGTTGACTCATCTGCTGCAGGACAAGACGGAACAGCTCAGCGCTGGCATTACGATCTTGATCGTATCTCAACATGCAGCCACCCCGCTTTACCCACTTGGAATATCGGGATTATAGCTTATCGAGCAATTCCCCGGCTACCGCCCAGTTCTCCTCCTTGACTTCATCGAAGGTTATATAGGTATAGGACTTGGGCTTGTGCGCAATGCGTTCAAGCGTATCCGTAATTTCCTCCGCGATTTTCTGCTTCTGTTCCCGGCTCAGGCTTCCGGCCAGGCGGACGTTGACATAGGGCATGTGATTCTCCTTTCGGCATTGAAGGATGGAAAAGTGTAACGACATGATGTATCAGACAATATTGTGAATATTGTAGCGCAGCCGGCATGATGCGTAATGGGGGAACGTTCCCTGGTACCGGGGTCCAATGTGCATTACCTTGCGGCGCATTTGCGGATAAGATTGCTTATCGCAAAGTGCCTTCAATCAGGAGAACAACATGAAACTCACATTACTGACACTGGCTCTTCTCGGCCTGATGACAACCCCCGCCCTGGCATCGGAAGAAAAGACCGTGGACGTCCGCGCGATCAGCGAGAACGGCATCGGCGACTCCATCGGCCATGTGCTGCTGCGCGACAGCGAAAATGGGCTGGTGATCACTCCCAGCCTGAAGAAGCTGACACCCGGCGCGCATGGCTTTCACATTCACCAGAAACCCAGCTGCGAAACGGAAGAAAAGGATGGGAAGAAAGTTGCCGGCGGTGCGGCCGGCGGCCATTACGATCCCGGTTCTTCCGGCAGGCACGAAGGCCCTGAAGGCCACGGCCATCACGGCGACTTGCCGGCGCTGCTCGTCAACGATGCCGGCGTTGCCAGCCAGCCCATGGTCGCGCCGCGCCTGAAACTGGCCGACGTCAAAGGCCGGGCCTTGGTGATCCATGCCGGCGGGGACAACTACAGCGACCAGCCCAAGCCTTTGGGCGGCGGGGGTGCCCGCGTTGCCTGCGGCGTGATCGAATAATTTTCGGTACTGAAATCGGTTGGGTGCGGGTGTTGCCCAACCGGGTGCGTTGGTTTATTCTGAGCGAAGTATACAGAACGGTATACAGCCGTCGCTCTTGCCAACGCATTGAGGAGAAACTGCATGAACACCCCGGTCGATAACATCACCACCTTCCACGGCGGCTGCCCCCAGGACTGCCCCGACACCTGCGCGATGACCTACACCGTCAACAACGGCAAGCTCGTCGACGTACAGGGCAAGCCCGAACATCCGATGACGCGCGGCGGCTTGTGCGTGAAACTCAAGGATTTCGCCAGCCACCATCACAATCCGGATCGCGTGCTTTACCCGCTCAAGCGTCGGGGACCCAAAGGCAGTCGGCAGTTTGTGCGTATCAGTTGGGACCAGGCACTCCAGGAAATCAAGACGCGCTGGACCGACATCATCCAGAAACATGGCGCGCAGGCGATCATGCCCTACAGCTATCTCGGCAACCAGGGCATCGTGCAAGGCCTCAACGTGGGCGATCCGTTCTTCAACAAGCTGGGGGCGACGGTATGCGAGCGCACCTTCTGCGGCTCCGGCTCTTCCACCGCCTGGCTGATGACCATGGGCCCCACCGGGGGCCTCGATCCGGAAAGCTTTGCCTACAGCAAATACATGGTGATCTGGGGCTGCAACTCCGTCAGCACCAACCTGCACCACTGGCACATCATCCACGAAGCGCAGAAGAAAGGCGTCAAGCTGGTCGTCATCGACACCTACAAATCGCTCACCGCCAAGCAGGCCGACTGGCACATCATGCCCAAGCCGGGCACCGACGGCGCGCTGGCGATGGCGCTGATCAACACGCTGATCGAGCAGAACCTGCTGGATCACGACTACATTGCCAACTACACGCTGGGGTTCGAGGAGCTGAAGGAGCGCGCCTCGACCTGCACCCCGGAATGGGCGGAAAGCATTACCGGCGTGCCTGCGGCCGACATCCGCCAGCTGGCAAAAGAATTTTACGAAGCCAAGGCTTCCGCGATCCGCATGGGCGTGGCACTGGAGCGGCACCATGGCGGCGGCCAGACGATACGCGCGGTATGCTGCATTCCCGCGCTGACCGGCGCATGGCGCCATGTCGGCGGCGGCCTGATGCAGATGCCGCTGTGGGAATTCCCGCTGAAATTCGACGTGATCTGCCGTCCGGACTACATTCCCGAGGGCACGCGCGTCATCAACAACCTGCGCCTCGGCCAGGCGCTGAATGGCGAGATGCCACTCGACCCGCCCCTGAAATCGCTGATGGTGTGGAATGCGAATCCCGTCAGCCAGGCGCCCGAGTCCAACAAGATCGTCGAGGGCCTGAAGCGCGAGGACCTTTTCCTGGTCGTCGCGGAGCATTTCATCACCGACACTGCCGCCTACGCCGACATCATCCTGCCGGCAACGATGGCCGCGGAAATGGACGACATGATCCTGTCCTGGGGCCATTTCTACCTCACCTACAACCAGAAATGCGTCGAGCCGCCGGGCGAAACGGCATCCAATGCCGAAATCTTCCGCCGCCTGGCGAAGGCTTTCGGCTTCGACGATCCGCAATTCCAGCGCTCGGACGTTGAGATGGTCGAAGACACGCTCGACTGGACATCGCCTGCGCTGGCCGGGGTCACGATGGAGGATTTCAAACGCGACGGCTACGTGCACCTCAAGGTCGGCACACCCAGCGAGCGTTGCCCGCACAAGGAAGGGAATTTCCCTACACCGTCAGGCAAGGTCGAATTCAAGAGCAGCGCGGCGGCAGGCGGCAACTTCGTCGCCACGCCGTTCCGCCAGCTCTACGATGCCTTCCAGGGCGGCGAGCCGGTAGACCCGTTGCCGGGCTACGTTCCTTCGCGCGAGCGACCGGAGACCAATCCCGCATTGGCCATGCGCTACCCGCTGAACATCGTGACGCCCAAGAGCCACGGCTTCCTGAACTCGCAATACGCCAACGAGGAACACAAGGTGCGGGGACAAGGCGAGCAGTATGTGCTGATTCACCCTGCCGATGCCACTGCGCGCGGCATCCAGCATGGCGATTTGATCCGGGTCTTCAATGACCGCGGGGAATTCCACGGCGATGCGCGCATCACGGACGATACGCAGCCCGGCGTGGTCGTGGCGACCCTGGGTTACTGGCGCAGCCGGACCAAGGGCGGCGGCGCGGTCAACGTCATCAGCTCGGACCAGTTCGTCAACCTGGGGCACGCGCCCAGTCTCTCGGACAACCTGGTCCAGGTAGAAGCTTCTCGTTAGAGCGGTTGCCTATCGGCCGGTTGATCCCGGTCGATAGGCTTTTTCTTTGTTGCAATCATCACGTCTCGTTGTTCCTGACGCCGCGAATGTTCAGCAGCAGCAAGCCGAACTGCAAGGCGATCAACGCATAGGCACTGACATGCCACCCCCAGAACACCCACAGGAAATTCCCGGCGGTAAACAGCCAGAATCCCCAGTTGCGCATGCGTTTGCTTTTCGAAGAAACCAGCCATGACGCCAACAGCGTGACCGCCATCGCCAGCCATTGCGAGTAATTGACCAAGTCATCCATAAGGTAAATGACAATCGGCAGCGGCTCAGGTTGCCGCCATGCGCAGTTTTTCTGTCAGGAAGCGTAAATGGAAGTGAGGGCCTTGATCATATAGCCATGATCCAGCACACCGGCGCTTTCGCGCAGGCTGTGCATCGCCCACATCGGCGAGCCTATGTCGATGCTCGCCATTCCCAGTTGTGCCGCGACGATCGGCCCGATGGTACTGCCGCAACCGAGGTCGCTACGATGCGCATATTGCTGGAACGGCACTCCGGCTTCCTCGCACAGCGCAATGAAGCGCGCGGCGGTTCCGGCTCCGGTGCTGTAGCGTTGATTGGCATTGCTTTTGATCACCGGCCCGCCATTGACCATGACATGATGATGCGGTTCATAGGCCGCAGGAAAGTTGGGGTGCCAGGCATGCGCCATGTCGGCACTGACGAAGAAGCTGCGCGCGACTGCGCAACGCTTTTCTTCCCCGTCCAATCCGGCAGAGATGGCGATACGATCGAGCACATCGCCAATGAAACTGCCGCCGGCGCCCGCCGCGCTCTCGCTGCCCACTTCCTCATGGTCGAACAAGGCAGCCACGCAAGTCGCGGCCGGGCTTTTGTTAGCAAGCAGCGCCATCAATGCCGCATGGCAGGAAGCGAGGTTGTCCAGTTGGCTATCCGCGATGAACTCCTTGTCGGCGCCCCAGAACGCCCCCTTTTGAGTGTCATAGACATTGAATTCGGCAGTTAGAATCGCCTTTGCTTCCACTTCCAGCGCCTCCGCAACCAATTGCAGGAACCCCGCCTGGGCATTGCTTTCGCCTGCGATGCCCAGGAGCAGCGGCAACTCGTTCTGCTTGTGCAGCTTGAGCCCCTGCTCGTTCACTTCGCGATTCATGTGGATGGCCAGGTTGGGCAAGCGCACCAGAGGCGCCTCGAAGAGTAGCAACCGGGTTTCGAATCCTTCCGCGGTGCGCACATTGACCCGTCCCGCCAGGCTCAAATCGCGGTCGGCGAAAGTCGCCAGGATAGGCCCGCCATAAACTTCCACGCCCAGCCTGAGCATACCTTCGCTAACATGCGCGGCCTTGGGCTTGAGCCGCAAGCCCGGCGAATCGGTATGCGCCCCGACGATGCGGAAGCCTGTTTCAGCCAATGGCTGCTGGCCCAGGGAAAACGCGATAATCGATGCGCCGTCGCGCACGACGAAATAACGCCCGCCTTCCTGCAGCTGCCAGCGTTCCGTTTCCTGCAAGCGGAGATAACCCTCCGCCAGCAAACGCTGCTCGACACTATGAACCGCGTGCCAGGGACTGGGGCTGGCGTCGATGAAGTTGATCAGGTCTTGCGCCTGAACTCGGGTTTCGGCGGGAATAGGCATGGGGAAATCCGGAATACGATGGCAATCGGCAAGGATACTAAATGCGGTCGAACGATGCCAGCCGGCATTCTGCTGACGCTGCCCTGTCTTTTCGCAACAGCCGTGCTACCCGTCGCTTTTTGTCAACGTGTAGTTGGCGCCTTCTTCGCCCAGGGCATCGACCAGCCACGGCATCGTATTCTGCAAGGCCGCGTACAAGGTCCAGGGCGGATTCAGGATAAACATGCCGCTGCCGTGCATGCCGAAGCCATCGGGACTGGGAATATTCACATCCAGGGCAACATGCAGCCAGTCCTTTGCCGGCAGTTTCTTCAGGTTTTCCAGCAGCGCCGGGATTTCCGGGCGTTGCAATTGCGGATACCAGATGGCGTAGGTGCCGGTGGCAAAGCGCTGCAACGCGTCCTTCAGCGCCGTGATGACATGGCGGTAGTCTTCCTTCACCTCGTATGGCGGATCGATCAGCACCAATGCGCGGCGCGGCGGTGGCGGCAGCAGGGCTTTCAGCCCGGCGAAACCGTCAGCCTGCTGGATCTGCACATGGCGCCCTGCGCCTACAAAGGTCTGCTGGAGCAGTTTCATATCCGAGGGATGCAACTCGAACAGACGCAGACGATCGTCCGCACGCAGCATTTTCCAGGCGATCAGCGGCGAACCGGGATAAAGCTTCATGGAGCCGTCGGGATTGGTTTCGCGCACCAGGTCGACGTAGCGCCGCAGCATTTCCGGCAGCTCCTTGCGATCCCACAGACGCGCGACGCCGCCGGCATATTCGGCGTTCTTCGCCGCATAGCCGCTATCGAGCTGGTAACAGCCCGCACCGGCATGCGTGTCTATGACCCAGTAAGGCTTGTCTTTCTGGTTGAAGTAATCGAGCATGGCCGCCAGCACGGCGTGCTTGAGTACGTCGGCATGGTTGCCGGCGTGAAAGGCATGGCGATAACTCAGCATGAGGGTTCCAGAATATAAGGTTGGGGCACGGCGCGCTGCATGCCCAGCGCCGCCAGCACATTCGCAAAATCATCCGTCAAAGGCGCCAGCAAGGTCAATGGCCGCCTTGTCGCCGGGTGCGTCAGCGAGAGCGACACGCTCGCCAGCAACATGCGATGACAACCGAAGGCCTGTTGGAAGAAGCGGTTGTGCCGCCCCTTGCCGTAGGTCGAATCGCCGATGATGGGATGGGCAATATGCTTCAAATGCCGCCGCAGCTGGTGGCGCCGCCCAGTCAGCGGTTCAAGCTCCACCAGCGCATAGCGACTGGTCGGGTATTTGTCCACATGAGCGTCGCATTCGGCCTTGGCGAGCCGCCGGTAGCGCGTCAGCGACTGCTGCACTTCGGATTCCATCTCAGTTCCCGACCATTCGTAGGCATCACGAATACGCGTCAGCGGATGCTCGATCTCGCCGCTTTCCGCCGGATGGCCGCGCACGACGGCCAGGTAAGTTTTGCCCACCCGCTGCGCCTCGAACTGCGCGATCAGTGCCTTGCCGGTTTCTGGCTGCAACGCAAACAGCAGCACGCCGGACGTTCCTTTATCGAGACGATGAACCGGGTAGACCTTGCAGTCAATCTGGTCGCGCACGATCTGCACCGCGAAGCGCGTTTCATGGCGATCGATATCGGTACGATGCACCAGCAACCCGGAAGGCTTGTGCACCACGACCAGGAATTCGTCGCGATAAAGGATGGGCAATTGCTCCAAGATCAGATCAGATGCCCGAGAATAAAACCGATGATGATGCCGACGATCAGGGCGATGGTCAGCCCGCGATAGGTCAGAACATCCTTGGAATAGCCGCGCTTGATCGCAATGAGGGAAATCAGGTATCCCAGCGCATTCAACAACCAGATGACGGGGATCGCCAGCACCTTGACGATGAGCGGGCCGACAAGCGGAATCAAGCCCAGCATGCCCACGATCCAGGCAAAAAGACTGGAAACGACGCCGAACAGGAGCGCACTGCCCACCACGACGCGATCATCCACGTTGAAGCGAAAACCCAGCCATACCAGTGCAATCATTACCGCCAGCAAAGGCAGCATTACCCGCCAGTTTTTCAGCGGGATGCGCGGGATAATGGAGGCTTCGGTAAACGGTTGCACCGGAGCCTCCGGAGCTGCCGCTTTTTTCGCTTTGCGCGTCGCCATTTATTCCTCAGTCGTTCAGGATCGAAGCATTATGCCGGTGCAAGCAATCGCTACGGAATCAGACCGGCACCTCGGCGATCGGAATAATCTTCTTTACATACTCCGGCATCTTGTCGAAGTTGAGATAGCGGTAAATATTCCCGGCATCCTTCGACAGCTTGTCGCCGATGACGGCCAGATACTCCTCCGGTGTCGGCATCTTGCCCATGCGCGCGCATACCGCCGCCAGCTCGGCCGAGCCGAGGTAGACCCGCGCATCCTTGCCCATGCGGTTATCGAAGTTGCGCGTGCTGGTCGAGAACACCGTCGCACGGTCCGCCACGCGGGCCTGGTTGCCCATGCACAGCGAGCAGCCCGGCACTTCCGTGCGTGCACCGGCGCGGCCAAACACCGAATAAGCGCCCTCTTCGCGCAGCTCCGCCTCGTCCATGCGCGTCGGCGGCGCGATCCACAACCGCGTCGGGATGATGCCGGCGTCTTCCAGCACCTTCGCCGCGGCACGGTAGTGGCCGATGTTGGTCATGCACGAGCCGATGAACACCTCGTCGATCTTGTCGCCAACCACTGCAGACAGCGGCTTGATGTCGTCCGGGTCGTTGGGGCAGGCCACCAGCGGTTCCTTGATCTCGTTGAGGTCGATCTCCAGCACGTAGGCGTACTCGGCATCGGCATCCGGTTGCAACAACTCGGGCTTTTCCAGCCAGGCTTCCATCGCTTCGATACGGCGGCTCAACGTACGCGCATCTTCGTAGCCGTTGGCGATCATGTGTTCCATCAAGACGATGTTGGAATTGAGGAACTCGATCACCGGTTCCTTGTTGAGGCGCACGGTGCAGCCGTTGGCGGAGCGTTCGGCAGACGCATCGGCGAATTCGAACGCCTGTTCCACCTTAAGGTCCGGCAGGCCTTCGATTTCCAGGATGCGGCCGTTGAAAACGTTTTTCTTGCCCTGCTTGCCGACGGTCAGTTCGCCCTTCTGGATCGCGGCATAAGGGATCGCGTTGACCAGGTCGCGCAATGTGATGCCGGGCTGCATTTCGCCCTTGAAGCGCACCAGCACCGATTCCGGCATGTCGAGCGGCATCGCGCCCATCGCTGCGGCGAAAGCCACCAGGCCGGAGCCGGCCGGGAACGATATCCCAATGGGAAAGCGCGTGTGCGAGTCGCCGCCGGTACCCACCGTGTCGGGCAGGATCATGCGGTTGAGCCAGGAGTGGATCACGCCGTCGCCGGGACGCAGGGACACACCGCCGCGGCTGGACATGAACTCCGGCAGCGTGTGCTGCAGCTTGATATCGACCGGCTTGGGATACGCCGCGGTGTGGCAGAAACTCTGCATCACCAGGTCGGCGGAAAAGCCCAGGCAGGCCAGTTCCTTCAGCTCGTCGCGGGTCATTGCGCCGGTCGTATCCTGTGAGCCGACGGTGGTGATCTTCGGTTCGCAATAGGTGCCTGGGCGGACGCCTGTCACGCCGCAAGCGCGGCCCACCATCTTCTGCGCCAGCGTATAGCCCTTGCCGGTATCCTTGGGTGCGACCGGCTTGATGAACAGCTCGGACGGGGGCAAACCCAGTGCCTCGCGTGCCTTGGTGGTCAGCCCGCGACCGATGATCAGCGGAATGCGGCCCCCGGCGCGCACTTCATCCGGCATCGACAGCGGCGCCAGGGTGAAGGTGCAAATGGTCTCGCCCGCTTCGTTGGTCACCTTGCCCGCGAACGGATGGATCACGATCACGTCGCCGGTACTCATATGGCTGACGTCGCACTGGATCGGCAGCGCGCCGGAATCCTCGGCGGTATTGAAGAAGATGGGCGCAATCTTGCCGCCCAGCACGATGCCACCGGTGCGCTTGTTGGGAATGCAGGGGATGTCCTCGCCCATATGCCATTGCACCGAATTGATCGCGGACTTGCGCGAGGAGCCGGTGCCGACCACGTCGCCGACATAGGACAGCGGCAGGCCCTTCTCCTTGAGCTGCTGGATGGTCTCGAGGCCGTCCGGCATCTTGGACACCAGCATCGCCTTGGCGTGCAGCGGGATATCCGGGCGCGACCAGGCTTCCTGCGCCGGCGACAGGTCGTCGGTATTGGTTTCGCCCGGCACCTTGAATACCACGGCGCGGATTTCCTGCGGCAAGGCCGGGCGCGCGGTGAACCATTCGGCGGCGGCCCAGGATTCGATCAGGCGCTGGGCGTGCGCGTTGCCCGCCTTCATCTTTTCCTGCACGTCGTGAAAGGCGTCGAACATCAGCGTAGTGTATTTCAGCGCATTGGCGGCTTCTTCGCCCAACGGCGAATCCAGCAGTGCCACCAGCGCCTGCACGTTGTAACCGCCAAGCATGGTGCCGAGCAACTGCACGGCCTTGGCCGGGGAAATCAGCGGCGACACGGCGTTGCCGAGCGCGATATCGGAGAGAAAAGCCGCCTTCACGTAAGCCGCCTGATCCACGCCGGCCGGAACACGGTTTTCGAGCAGCTGCACCAGCGTGCTTTCCTCACCCACCGGCGGGTGCTTGAGCAAATCCACCAGCAAAGCGGTCTGTTCAGCGGTCAATGGAAGCGGCGGCAGGCCCAGCGCGGCGCGCTCGGCCATATGGTCACGATATGCGTTCAACATGGCGGGTATCTAAAGTGAAATGAATAGTGGAAATTATACAGGCCGCACGGCGGCCTTGACATGCCGTTTCCGGCAGCAATCAGTAGAAAGACCGGCTAAAAGGAGAAGCGCAGCTCTGCGCATCGGCCTTGGCCGTCATTTCGTCAAGCAGTTCGCGTCGGTAGCCCTTGCCGTTCTGCGCTTCCAGATGGCTGCGGATTTCGGCCATCGAGACCATGCCATCCCGGTCCTTGTCCATGCTGCGAATGTTGTCCTCCACGCTCATGGCGGACGAAAACGTCTCTTCTGCCCACGCAGGAAGCGAAACGAGTGCCATCACCAGCAAGAATGTTTTGGCGGACATGATCCTATTATATAAGCGCATTCTGATAATGCCAGCGCCGGGCGCATATCTTCTTAGTCGCAATCTCCAAGACAAAAGTTTGCGTGAAAAGGTAAAATAATGAATTACTTCAAACATCCAGATTTCCTCATGGACCTCACCTCGCTCAACGCCCTTTCCCCGCTCGACGGCCGCTACCAATCAAAACTGGACGCATTGCGCCCCTTCTTCAGCGAATTCGCGCTCATCCGCCATCGCGCGCTGGTCGAGGTCGAGTGGCTGAAAGCATTGGCAGCGGAGCCGGCCATCGCCGAAGTGGCCATCTTTTCCCCAGCCACGGTCAAGGAACTGGATGACGCGATCAAGGGCTTCGGCGAAATCGAGGCGGCCCAGGTCAAGGCTATTGAATCCCGCACCAACCATGATGTGAAGGCGCTGGAATACTGGCTGAAGGAGCGTTTCTACGGCAATCCGGAAATCCGCAAGGCGAGCGAATTCATCCATTTCGCCTGCACGTCGGAAGACATCAACAACCTGTCGCATGCGCTGATGCTGAAATCCGCACGCGAGATCGTGCTGCTACCGGTGCTGGACCAGGTGATCACCAACCTGGCGGCGCAGGCACACGACCTAGCGGACGCCGCGATGCTGGCGCATACCCACGGTCAGCCGGCTTCCCCCACCACGCTGGGCAAGGAGCTCGCCAATGTGGTTTACCGCCTGCGCCGGCAGAAAGAGCAGATCGCCAAGGTGGAAATCCTCGGCAAGATCAACGGAGCCGTCGGCAATTTCAATGCTCACCTGTCCGCCTATCCGGAATTCGACTGGGAAGCCTTCGCACAGAAGTTCGTCGAAGGCCTGGGGCTTACCTACAATCCCTACACCATCCAGATCGAACCGCACGACTACATGGCCGAGCTGTACGACGCCATAGCGCGCGCCAACACCATCCTGATCGATCTCGACCGCGACGTGTGGGGCTACATCTCGATGGGCTACTTCAAGCAGAAGGTCAAGGAAGGCGAAGTCGGCTCCTCGACCATGCCGCACAAGGTCAACCCGATCGACTTCGAGAACTCCGAAGGCAACCTCGGCCTCGCCAACGCGGTGTTAGGCCATCTAGCGGAAAAGCTGCCAATTTCGCGCTGGCAGCGCGACCTGACGGACTCCACCGTACTGCGCAACATGGGCGTGGCATTCGGCTACACGCTGCTGGGCTACGACTCCTGCCTCAAGGGCCTGAACAAACTGGAAGCCAACCGCGCCAAGCTGGCTGAAGACCTCGACAGCTCGTGGGAGGTCCTGGCCGAACCAATTCAAACCGTCATGCGCCGCTACGGCATCGAAAACCCTTACGAGCAACTGAAAGCGCTGACGCGCGGCAAGGGCGGCATCACCAAGGAAGCGCTGCATGATTTCATCAGTGAACTGGCCATCCCGGATACTGCCAGGCAGGCATTGCTGGATATGACGCCGGCCAGCTATATCGGCAAGGCAGCCGAACTGGCCAAACGCATCTAGGCATGCGCTCCATGGCTTGGCTCACACTCCCATTGGCGGGCTTGTCGAGGTGGCCTGGGCAATCGGGTTGAAATACACGGAGGGCTTCACGCGCCTGTAGCCCCCTGTCGCAACGATCGTGGCTAGGTGATTAGCGTGCTGCTACTGGCATTCGCCATGAAAACGCTGCCGCTCGGCACCGCTTATGCATTCTGGACAGGCATTGGCTCGATCGGGATCGGTCATTCTCGGCATCCTGCTGTTCCACGAACCGGCCACTGTAGGACGGATGCTGTGCGTGGTACTCATCATCGCCGGTATTGTTGGCCTGCGACTCTTCACCGACCATAACAACTGCTGCAGGAGTTCAGGCTAGCGGCGTTAGCTCGCTCGCTTCCACCTTGTTGCGCCCCGCTGCCTTGGCGCGATAAAGCGCATTGTCGGCGCGAATGAAAAAGGTCTCGGCTTCCTCACCGGGCGCATATTGCGAAACACCCGCGCTGATGGTGACATGGATAGCCTCTCCAGGCAGGCGAATATCCATTTCAGCGACAGCCGCGCGTATCTGCTCAGCCAGTCGCACCGCCTCATCCAGCGGGCAATCGCGCAGCAGAAGCAGAAATTCCTCCCCGCCCCAGCGCGCCACGATATCGTTCCTGCGCAACTTCCCCTTCAGCAATTCGGCGACCGCGACGATGACAATGTCGCCGGAAGCATGGCCGTGCCTGTCATTGATGCCCTTGAAGTGATCGATATCCAGCACGATGATGGAGAGCGGATAACTCTCGCGCTCCACATCCTTGAGCGTTTGCTCCAGCAGGGCATCAAGTGCCTGCCGGTTGAACAGGCCGGTCAGCTTGTCGATGGAAGCCATCTGCTCCAGCCTGCGCTGGTAGTAGCGAATGACATACCAGGTCAAGCCCAGCACCAGCAAGGTAACGACGACACTGATCACGGCATTGAAAAATGCCATCTGGCGCAAGGGCGAAAGCGATAAGCGCTCATCCTGCTCCACCACCAGATACCAGCCCAGTTCCGGAATGAAGCGCGAATTGACATGGGTATTGGAACCGTTCAGCTCGTACTGAAGCTGTATCTGGTTCTTTCCGGCCCCCAGGATACGGCCGGCGACGGTGCGAATGCCAGGCATGGCATGGATACTCTCCTGGCCTGCCGCCGCACCGCGCAGCATGACTTCGCCTTCCGGCGAAACAAAGAAGATGCGTCGCTGGAAGCGCTGCTGATAGCTGTTGATCAAATGCGCAACCTTCTCCAGCGTGAGTCCCACGCCCGTCACGCCTATGAAGTTATCCTGGTAGTCGTAAACGCGATGGTTGATGAACACGGTCATCGTGTCGCGGTTGGCCATGTCTGGATCGACGTTGGTTTCATACGGCTGCGTCATCTTGCGCACACGGAAATACCAGCGGTCGCGCTCGTCATCCTCGCGCACCTGCTTGAGATGGCCGCCATAGTAATAATACTTGCGGGTCTGCTCGGAAACGAAAAAGCTGGTAATGGTGCCGTACTGCGTGCGAATTTCCTTCAGGTAGCGCACCAGTGCATCGGAGTTTTTCTCACCGGCAATCACCCAATCGCGCAGGAAAGTATCGCGCGCCATCAGCGACGATATAAACACCGGGCGCAGCAGATCCTTCTGCAACTCCGAATAGATATTGTCGCCAGTCAGCGGCAGCTCTTGCGCCAGGATGCTTTCGCGTATCTTGTCGCGCGAAACAAGGTAATTGACGACGGCAGTGGTGAGAAAACCCGCCGCGAGAATGACGGCAAGCCAGGCAAGCAAGTGCGTCCTGTAAGGTTGCTGCGGCTTCATGCGCCGCGTGTCTTCAGCCGGCCCCTTAATTTTATTTGCCTATCATGGACCCGCGATTGAAATCCTTGTCATCCGGCGGGATGCAGCGCCCGAATCCAAGAACGCCACCTCGCCAGCCTGGCGGGCATACCTGATTTTCCGGATATTGCCTGGCGATTTCCTGGGCGGTTTTTGCCTTGCCTGCATCGACGAACTCCCAACGGCCGTTGGGATGCAGGATCACCCGATCGCCCGTCGAGGTCGTCGCCTCCACTTTCTCTCCCGGCGCATCGGCGGCGAAGGACGGCATTCCGATTGTCATCGATACAAAAAAGCAAGCAAGCACTCTGGTGGCAGGCATCATGAATGGACTCGAAAAAACGGCGTGACCGGAATTCTATCGTCAATCCCGGCAGATGCGTACCAGCGATTCCAGTAAAATAGCCGAATGACAGATATTCTCGTTCTCTATTATTCCCACGGCGGTTCCGTGCGTGACATGGCGCAACTCATTGCACGCGGCATTGAAAGCGTGCCTGGCGCCAGGGCGCGCATCCGCACCGTCCCTCGCGTTTCCGCAACATGCGAAGCCATCGAACCCGAAATTCCTGAAAGCGGCGCGCCCTATGCCGAGTTGAAAGACCTGGAAGAATGCGCCGGCCTTGCATTGGGCAGTCCGACCCGCTTCGGCAACATGGCGGCGTCGCTGAAATACTTCCTCGATGGCACTTCCGGCCTATGGATGAACGGTGCGCTCATCGGCAAGCCAGCCGCAGTATTCACTTCCACCGCCTCCATGCATGGCGGCCAGGAAACAACGCTGGTGTCGATGATGCTGCCGCTGCTGCATCACGGCATGATGGTCCTTGGCCTGCCCTACTCGGAGCCTGAACTCTCCTCAACCACGGCGGGCGGCACGCCCTATGGCGCCAGCCACGTTTCGGGCGCGATGGATGACAAGCCGATCACCGATGCCGAACGCAAGCTGTGCATTGCATTGGGAAAGCGGCTGGCGGAAACGGCAATGAAACTGGCGGCGAAAGATGCGCCATGAACCCGGCCGCTATAGAGGCCCGGAAATTTCTTCACAGCATGCACAATGGCGTGCTATCCACGATTTCGTCGCGGCTGGCAGGCTATCCCTTCGGTTCCATCACGCCGTTCGTGCTGGACCATGCGGGCAATCTGCTGATCCTGATTTCCACGATTGCCGAGCACACCAGGAATATCCAGGGCGACCAGCGCGTTTCGCTAATCGCTTTCGATCCGAATAGCACCGACATGCAAGCGAGCGCGCGGCTCACCCTGGTGGGCGATGCCGTTATCGCTCCAAAGGATGCCGCACTGCGCGCCCGCTATCTGCGCTATTTTCCGCAGGCGGAAAATTATTTCGACATGCATGATTTTCAGTTCTATCGCATCACAGTAAAACAGGCCCGTTATATTGGTGGCTTCGGCAATATCCATTGGATCCTCGGCGAAGAGTTGCTTCCACCGACCAACCAGCTGGCGGAGCAGGAGACGGCGGTACTCGATCACATGAATGCCGATCATGCTGAAAACCTGCGCGCTTATTGCCGCCATGTGCACGGGCGGGTAGCGGAGAATGTCGTGATGACCGGCATCGATATCGACGGCTTCGACGTGACCGCGGATGGCAAGCTGCTGCGCTTTGAATTCGACGAGCCGGTTGTCGATGCCGCTATGGCACGCGTGGCACTGGTAGCACTGGCAAAAACGTGCCGCGCATGATCGCCTTCCTCCGCACGACCGCCAGCATCAGCCTGATCGCACTCATCATGCTGTGCCTGGCATGGGAAGGCTGGCTGGCCCCGCTGCGACCGGGCGGTTCGCTGCTTATCCTGAAAGCGGTGCCGCTGCTGTTCCCATTGTTCGGCATCCTGCGCGGAAATCGTTATACCTACCAGTGGGCTTCGATGTTCATCCTGCTGTGGTTCACCGAAGGGACGGTGCGCGCCTATGCCGACGTGGGCTTGTCGGCCGGCTTTGCGGCGGGTGAAACCGTGCTTTCCCTCGCTTTTTTCACCAGTGCCATTTTCTATGCCCGGCTCACTTCCCAGCCACGGTAATTTCATCATGCGAAATACTTTTCCCAGCTATACCCATCACGCATAACCGACTGTTTAAAATATAATTTCCTGCAGAAAAAATGGTATGCTAGCTATCGTGCGATGTCGCTAAAACGCGGCTCTGGCACTGGAATAAAGCACGTTAAGTTCATTCTTGTTTAACAAAAATAATTCAAGAAGAAGCTTTAATGAGCAACAAAGGCATGTCCATAGGCGGGGAACCGCACGTCCGCTCGACCGGGACGATTCCTACCAGCTCAAGATCTGGTTCGAGGGTTTTTGTATATTTCAAATTGGCTTTCGCCTTCGCCTGCTCTTCATTTCACACCGAATTTAACTATCCCGCTTCCGAACTTCCAGAGCGAGGTCTTCCATGACTTCACTTCTGGTATTCACGCTGGACGACTGGAATTGCGCGCTCTCCTTGTCAGCCGTTGAAAGAAGCTATCGTGCAGTCGAGGTTACCCCTCTGCCTGACGCGCCAGCAAAAGTCATGGGTATCGTCAACGTGCACGGAGTCGTACATCCGGTCATCGACCTCCGGCATTGTTTCCGGCTGCCGCCCCGCCCGCTATCGCCCACAGACCACCTGATCATCGGCCATACTTCGCGCCGCAATGTCGCCCTGGTAGTGGACAGCGTGGCCGGCGTCATCGAATGCGCCAAGGATGACATCGCTGCGGCGGACACGATACTGCCCGGGATGGAATTCGTCACCGGCATCATCAGGCTCAAGGATGGAATGGTGCTGATACACGACCTGGACAGTTTTCTCTCGCTCGAGGAAGAAAGCATCCTGGACCAGGCGCTGGAGACATGAAATGGATAACTCCAGCCACCCTCTCCTGCCCGCCCTGAGTCAAGCTCTTTCCCGACAGATCGGCCTGTACTTTCCTCAGGAGCGCTGGCCGGACCTGATGCGGGGCTTGAGTGGCGTGGCACGCGACCTCAAGAGCCAGGATGCGCCGACCTGCATTCACCAGCTGCTGTCATCACCCTTGAACCGCCACCAGGTCGAGATCCTGGCGCGCCATCTCGCCATAGGCGAAACATACTTCTTTCGCGAGCCCCAGGTATTCCAGGCGCTCCAGGAACACGCCCTGCCATTGTTTATCAACGAGCAGCGCCAAGCCGCGCGTCGGTTACGCCTGTGGAGCGCCGGCTGCTCGACAGGCGAAGAAGCCTATTCGCTCGCCATTCTGTTGCAGCGAGCGATTCCCGATTTCCGGAAATGGAACATCACCATCCTCGGCACCGACATCAACCCGCAGGCACTGGAAAAAGCCTCGGCCGGAGTATATGGCGAATGGTCTTTCCGCAACGCTCCGCCCTGGCTGCGCGAGCGGTATTTCAAGAATGTCGGCAAAGGCTTGTACGAAATCATTCCCGATGTCCGCGACATGGTCACGTTCGCTTACCACAACCTGGCCGAGGATGCCTTTCCTCCTTCGCCCAGCAATACTGGCGATGTGGATATCGTGTTCTGCCGTAACGTGCTGATGTATTTCGAACCTGACCTGGCCGCTAGGGTGGTGTGCAAAATCCATCAGGCGCTGGCGGAAAACGGCTGGCTCATCGTCAGCCCTTCCGAAATTTCGCAGGCCTCGTTCGACCGCTTTCTGCCGGTTCACCTCATGGGCGCTATCCTGCATCGGAAAAGCAGCGCCACGCCTAAGGCGATGGACACGGCACCCTTGACTCAGCCCGCGCCGATGGCGAATCCGAAACGAAATACCGTTAAGCGAAACGCCACCGTCAGGAGGCCGCCGCCTCCACGCCCCGCGCCAGCGCCCATCACGGACGCTGAATATCAGCATGCGCAGTCACTCTATCTTCAGAGCCGTTATTCGGAAGCGGCCGCCGCGGCAAGCCAGCTGCTCGATACCCGCCAACGCGATGCGCGGACAATGATCCTGATGGGGCGTATCCATGCCAACCTGGGAGAGCTCGCTGCCTCCCTGCCCTGGTGCGAACAGGCCGTCGCCGCTGACCGGCTGAATGCGGCCAGCCATTACCTGCTCGGGACGATACTGCAGGAACTGGGAAGAGGACCGGAAGCGGCATCGGCCTACAAGCGCTCCTTGTATCTCGACCCGGATTTCGTGCTCGGCCAGTTCGCCCTCGGCCTCCTGTATCGCGATCAGCGCCGGGCGCATGAGGCGGCCAGGCATTTTGCCAACGCCTTGCTCATCCTCGACGGGCATGCGGATGACGATGTGCTGCCGGAATCGGATGGCATGACGGCGGGCCGATTGAAGGAAATCATACGCGGCAATATGCGCAGGGAAGGGCTGGCGGCATGAAGAAACAAGACACCTCCCCTGAAAAGACACCGCCCAAGCGCGTGAGCGCGAAATCAACGCAGGCCGTCCAGGGTTCAGCACCCCCGCAGGAAATGTGGAGCAGTATTCTGAGGGAACGCGCGCGCCAGCTGGCGCAGCCTCCGGAAGATGAAACGGTAGGAGCGATCATCGAAGTCGTGACGCTGCTTCTCGCCTATGAAACCTACGCCATCGAAACGTCCTACGTGCGCGAAGTCTATCCGCTCAAGGACCTGACGCCTTTGCCCTGCACGCCACCATTCGTGGCCGGTATCGTCAACGTCCGCGGCCAGGTCATGTCGGTCATCGATCTCAAGAAACTGTTCGAGTTGCCGGCAAAGGGAATCACCGACCTCAACAAGGTGGTGATCATTTCCGACGGCGATATGGAATTTGGAATCCTGGCGGACGCCATCCTCGACGTGAGGAATATCCCCTTGCAGGAAATCCAGTCCGGGTTGCCGACACTGACTGGCGTACGCGAAACCTATCTAAAAGGCATTACAGCAGAACGGCTGGTAGTGCTGGATGCAGAAAAACTATTACATAACAAAGACATCGTGATACACGAGGAAGTGGCATGAACAAGTAGCGCGTAACAAACAATGACAATGCAACCGTAAGGGGAGACATCGGTCGGGGCCCGGCGTCACCCACGGGGAGGCAACATGAACAAGTCAAAGGCTCGTTCTAACAAAATGGCGTCCAGCACGGCCGCATGGCGGCCTGCAGGCGTCATGATGCTGACATCCTGCTTCGCTTTAAGCGCAGCGGCAACCGAACACCCGACCGATTTTTCGAGCATGAGCATCGAGGATCTCGCCAATATCGAGATTTCCTCGGTTTCAAAAAAGAAGGAATCCTTGAGTGATGCCGCGGCAGCGGTGTTCGTGATTACCCAGGAGGATATCCGCCGCTCGGGCTATACCAGCGTCCCGGAAGTACTCCGGCTCGCGCCCAATCTGCAAGTGGCTCGCGTCGATTCCAGCCAGTATGCGATCACGGCACGAGGCTTCAACAGCACTACCGCCAACAAGCTGCTGGTGCTGATCGACGGCCGCACCGTCTACACGCCGCTTTTTTCCGGCGTGTTCTGGGATGTGCAGGACGTGATGCTGCAAGACGTGGAACGTATCGAAGTCATCAGCGGCCCCGGCGGAACCCTGTGGGGGTCGAATGCGGTCAGCGGCGTCATCAACATCATCACCCGCTCTGCCCATGATACGCAGGGGGGATTGCTTAATGCCGGAGCGGGGACGGAAGAACGCGGCGGCGCCGCGCGGTATGGGGCCAAGCTGAACGACGATACTGCGTTCAGGGTATACGCCAAAGGCTTCGAGCGCGACGGTACCGAACGAGCGAACGGCACCGACGTGCATGACCGCTGGCACAAGCAGCAGGCGGGGTTCAGGCTCGATTCCGGCATTGAAGGCGACAAGATGACGCTGCAAGGCGATATCTACGACGGCGAGCAGGACCAGCGCTTCAATGACGACAAGACCGTTTCGGGCGCCAATCTTCTCGCACGCTGGAACAAGGCGCTGGGCGGCGACGAAAACCTGCAGGTACAGGCCTATTTCGACCGCACGCGCCGCGACTACCCGGGACAGTTCCGCGAGCAGCTCGACACCTATGACCTCGATGTCCAGCATCGCTTCCGCTGGAGCACCATGCATGACATCGTGTGGGGCGGCGGCTATCGCGTGATGGAAGACAGCGTGGCCAACTCGCCGGCGCTGGCCTTCCTGCCCACCCAGCGCAGCCTCAAACTGGCCAATGTCTTCGTGCAGGACAGCATCGCTCTCACCGAGCAATTGAAGATGACGCTGGGCGTCAAGCTCGAACACAACAGTTACACCGGTACTGAAACCCAGCCCAGCGCGCGTCTGGCGTACAAGATCGACGACAAATCGCTGATCTGGTCTTCCGTCTCGCGTGCGGTACGTACTCCCTCGCGCATCGACACCGAGTTCTTCATCCAGAGCGGCCCCATCACGCTGGTCGGCAACGAGGATTTCCATTCCGAAGAGCTGACGGCCTATGAAATCGGCTACCGGGCGGAACCGGCGGCCAATGTTTCCTTCTCGGTCTCCACTTTCTACAACGTCTACGATGAATTGCGCAGCGTTGAGTTCTCGCCCGGCGGCACCCTGCCCTTGACTCTCGAAAACAAGATACGCGGCGAAGCCTATGGCGTCGAATTCTGGGGCAATTACCGCGTGAATGACTGGTGGCGATTGAGCGCGGGCTACAACTACTTCAAGAAGGACCTCGAACTGGCGTCGGACAGTACGGACATACTCAGCCTCGACGCCGCTGAAACCGACCCGCGCTACCAGTTCTCCCTGCGTTCCTCGATGAACCTAGCGCCCAACGTGGAGTTCGACGTTGCGCTACGGTCGATCGGCGGGATTTCCGTCGGCGACGTTCCCTCCTACACCGCGCTCGATGCTCGCGTCGGGTGGGCCGTCACCAAGGCCATTTCGCTGTCCGTCAGCGGATTCAACCTGCTGGATCGCAAGCATCCGGAATTCGGCAATGCCGCCACGCGTAGCGAGTTCAAGCGCAATGTCTATCTGGAGGTGTCATGGCGGTTCTGATGCGCGCATCCCTGGGGATCCGCCTGGCCGCCGGATCGCTTGCATTCTTCCTGACGCTGGCCGCCTCCTCGGCCCTCCTGGCCGCGGAACCTGTGGAATACGCGGTCAAGGCGGCTTACCTCACCAAATTCGGCATCTATGTCGAATGGCCGGATATGGCGCCAGGCACAACACTCAATCTGTGCGTGGTCGGGGAAGATCCCTTCGGCAAGGCCTTGGATTCCGCAGCGTCCGGCCAACAACCCGGCAACCGGCCCCTCGCCGTCAAGCGGCTGAAGGAAATCACGCCCGAATCCGATTGCCATATCGCGTATTTCAGCAACGCCTATCCGGCTACGCTGCAGGCCATCGACAGTTTGCGCGGCCATCCGGTGCTAACCGTCAGCGACAGCGCCGGCAAGGGAGCCATCATCAATTTCGTGCTCAAGGAAAACCGGGTGCGCTTCGAGATCGACGAAGCGGCCGCTGAGCAGAACAACCTGGTCCTGAGCGCCAAGCTGCTGGGCCTGGCCCTGAACGTGAAACCGAGGCAATAGACATGATGAACATCATTCCAGGTCTCAAGGAGGCAGCATCATGAACTGGCTGCTCAACATCCCCATCGGCCGCAAGCTCACGCTGATTACCGTGATGGCAAGCGCCATCGCCCTGCTGCTGGCCGGTACTATCATTGTTGTCTACGACAGCGTTTCCTATCGCACGCAGCAGAAGCACGACGTCGCGGTGCGTGCCGGCATCGTCGCCGCAAATGTCTCCGCGTCGCTGGTCTTCGCCGATGCCAAGGCGGCACAGGAATATCTCCAGGCGTTGCGTTCCAATCCCGATGTCAGCATCGCCGCGGTATACAACGACAAGGGCGACCTCTTCACACACTACCTCCGCCACGACACCCAGACCCAGCCTCCGCCTCGTGCGATGCCGCAAAGCATGCTTTTCGATGGCAGCGAATTGAACGTCTTCTGGCCGGTGATGGAAAAAACACAACAGGTCGGCACCGTTTTCCTGCGCGTCAATACGGAACCCGTGGCCAAGCGTATCGCCCGTTACGGCACCATCATCCTGATCGTGATGCTGGGTTCGCTGCTGATTACCCTCCCCGTTTCGCGCCGCCTGCATGCCGTCATCGCCGAACCGCTGAAGGAAATGACGGAGGACGCGCGGCAGATCGCCGCCGGGGAAATTGTCGTCAGGCCACCCAAGCATCCGCGTACAGACGAAATCGGGTTCCTGGAAGAAAAATTCCGCCAGATGGCCGCGTCGCTACAGGAAAAAGCAGCCATCGGCAGGCAGATTGCCCAGGGCGACCTCAACCTGAATATCACGCCGCAGTCGGAAAGGGATGCGCTGGGCAATACCTTTGTGGCCATGGTGGACAGCCTGCGCGCCAAGGCCGAAGTCGCGCGCAAGATCGCGACCGGCGACCTCACCGTGCAGATCGCGCTGCAGTCGCAGCAGGACGTCCTGGGCCAGGCTTTCGCCTCCATGGTGGAAAACCTGCGCGGCATGAACCGCGAACTGGCGGAAGGCGTCAGCGTGCTCGCCGCCTCGACCAACGCGATCATGACCGGCACCTCGCAGATCGCCGCCGGCGCCACCGAAACCGCGACCGTGGTGGCGCAGACCGTCTCGACCGTGGAGGAAATGAAACAGACGGTTCAGCTGTCCAGCCAGAAAGCCCGCCATGTTTCCGATACCGCACAAAAAGCCGTGGCGATCTCGCAGACCGGCCGCCAATCGGTGGAAGAAGTGATCGAAGGCATGAACCTCATCCAGCAGCAGATGGAATCCATTGCCCAAAGCATCATCCGCCTGAGCGAGCAGAGCCAGGCCATCGGCGAGATCGTCGCCACGGTCAAGGACCTCGCCGAGCAATCCAACCTGCTGGCCGTCAATGCCGCCATCGAGGCCAACAAGGCCGGCGAGCACGGCCGCGGCTTTTCCGTGGTGGCGCAGGAGGTCAAGAACCTGGCCGAGCAATCTAAAAAGGCCACCTCGCAGATTCGCATCTTGCTAGGCGATATCCAGAAAGGCACCAATCTCGCGGTACTCGCCACCGAGCAAGGCTCGAAGGCGGTGGAAAACGGCGTGCGGCAATCGCGCGATGCCGGCGAAGCCATCCGCCAGCTGGCCGAAAGCATCGGCGAAAACGCCGCGGCAGCCAACCAGATCGCGGTATCGGCGCAGCAGCAGATGGTAGGCATGGATCAGCTGGCGCTCGCCACTATCAATATCAAGGACACCACATCGCAGAACATGGAAAGCACGCGCCAGGCCGAGATCGCCGCCCACAGCCTGCATGAACTGGGCACCAAGCTGAAACAGCTGGTCGAGCGGTACAAGGTTTGAAAGAGCACTTGAAAATCATGATATCCGGGGGAACAGGATGACCATCAGCAGAAAAATCATCGGCGGCTATGCCGTCGTGCTCTTAATGTTCCTGCTTGTCGCATCGGGGGCTTTTTATGCGCTGGACATGGAGAAAAAACAATACGACCGCTTCATCGATACGCGGGAGGCATTGACCGATGGCGCCAGCGAGCTTCGCATCGCGGTCAGCACCCAGATCCAGCATTATCGCGGACTGTTCCTGTTTCCCGACCAGCAGCAGCATTTCATACGCCAGCTGGAGCAGGATTCCCGGGAATTTTCAGCCGCACTGGAAAAAATTCATGGCTCCGTTTCCCGGCAGGACTTCGTCGAGCTGAACGAGATCGCCAGCATTCGGGCGGAGCTCGAACAGCACATGAATGTCGCCATCGGCCTAGTGCAGCGCGGCAAAACCGCCGAAGCGATTGCGCTCAGCGAAAAGGAAATGCTGCCCCGCGCGCGCGCCTTGACCGACAAAGCCGATAAATTCCGCAACGCACAACTCGCCTTGCTCGCCGCGCAACGTACGCAGCTTGGGGCTACCGTGGACCGCATCGTGATCGCGATCGCCCTGATCTCGCTCGCCGGTTTCACGCTTTGCCTCGTGTTCAGCTATTACCTCACCCGCTCCATCAACCGCCAGTTGCGCGAAACGATCGCGCAACTGACCTCTTCCTCCTCTGAAATCCTCGCCACGACCTCGCAGGTGGCGAATGGCGCCGTGGAAACGGCTACCGCAGTCAGCCAGACCACGGCAACCGTCGAGGAGGTCAAGCAAACGGTGCAGATGACGACCCAGAAAGCGAAACAGGTGTCGGATATCGCCCAGGAAACCGCACAGGTCTCGAAATCGGGCCAGCAGGCGGTGGAAGCCTTGATCGACGGGATCAACCGCATCCGGGCACAGACGATGGCTACCTCCGACAGCATCGGCCGGCTCAGCGAACAAACCCAGGCCATCGGCGAGATTATCGCGACTGTCAACGATCTGGCCGAGCAATCGAACCTGCTGGCGGTCAATGCCGCCATCGAAGCCGCCAAGGCTGGCGACCAGGGCAAGGGTTTCGGGGTGGTCGCCCAGGAGGTAAAAACATTGGCGCAGCAGTCGCGGCAGGCAACGGCACAGGTGCGGGCCATCCTGAACGACATCCAGAAAGCCGCCGGACTGGCGGTAATGGCAACCGATCTCAACAGCAAGGCGGTAGAGGACGGAGCGCGCCAGTCCGAGACAGCGGGAACGGCCATCCAGACACTTTCCGACAACATCGTGAATGCTGCAGAGGCCGCCTTGCAAATCGCGGCATCGAGCCAGCAGCAGCTGGTGGGCATGGATCAGGTCGCACTGGCGATGGAAAACATCAAAGAGGCCAGTGCGCAAAACATGGCGGGCACCAGGCAGGCTGAAGCCGCGGCGCAAGACCTGCATGAAATCGGTGTGCGCCTGAAACTGTTGGTCGAACGGTAATGCCGGAAAACGAGAAATCCATGAACAATGAGCTGATTGGGCAATTCCAGAGCTGGTCGAGAAAAGCCGGGGCCGTGGTCATTACTGTGGGCGTGACCGTGCTGATTGGCTGGGGGCTGGATATTCCAGCGCTCAAAAGCCTCCATCCCGACTGGGTGTCGATGAAAGCGAACACGGCAGTCTCTTTCATCCTGATCGGCATGGCGCTGCTGTACTCGCAGGAAGACCGCATCCATGCGCGCAACTTGCGCATCGCGCACTGGAGCGCCATCGCCGCCGCCCTGGTCGGACTGCTGTCACTCGGTGAGTACCTGCTGAACGCAGACTTCGGTATCGATCAGATGTTGTTCATGGATGTGCAGAACGCGGTAGCGACCTCGGTACCGGGAAGAATGTCTCCCAACACGGCATTCAATTTCCTGCTATCCGGCCTCGCGTTGCGCTTTCTGGATAGCGAATTCCCCGGTCGATACCGGCCGGCACAGTATCTTGCACTGGTCGTGCTGATCGTGGCCTTGCTGGCATTGCTCGGCTATGCCTATAACATCCAGGCGCTCTATGGTTTCGCCGCGCATACGAAAATGGCGCTGCATACCGCCATTACCTTTGTCGCCGTTTCTCTCGGCATACTTGCCGCGCGTCCCGGCCATGACATCATGGCCACGATCACCGGCATAGGCGCAGGCGGCGAACTAGCCCGCAAGCTGCTGCCTGCCGCCATTGTCCTCCCCATCCTCATCGGCTGGCTGTGCTGGGCTGGCACACGCGGCGGACTCTATGACACGGAATTCCGCCTGTCGCTTGTCGTAATGTTGAACATTCTTGTCTTCGTCGGCCTAATCTGGCGCTATTGCCGCTTTCTCGAGGAAACGGACATCGGCCGCCTACAGGCGGAGACATCCTTGCGGGACGCACGCAAGGATCTTGAAGAGCGCGTGCAGGAGCGGACGGCAGACTTGCTGATAAGCAACGAAGCAGCGCAAAAGGAAATAGTCGAACGCAAGCGCGCCGAAGAAAGGCTGCATCAGTTGATGCAGGAAATGCAGGACACCGTCAACATACTCGCCGCTTCCACCAGCGACATTCTGGACGCGGCCAGTCAAGTCGCTTCCGGATCGACCGAAACCGCCACTGCCGTTAGTCAGACCACATCCACGGTGGAGGAAGTCAAGCAAACTTCCCTGATGGCCGCCGACAAGGCCCGCCATGTCTCGGAGACCGCGCAGAAAACCGCCGAAATCTCGCTGTACGGCCAGAAATCGGTTGAGGAATCGGTGGAGGCCATGCGACACATCCAGAGACAAATGAAATCGGTGGCAGAAAGCATCGTTCGCCTGTCGGAACAGAGCCAGGCCATTGGCGAAATTATTACTACCGTCAACGACCTGGCTGAGCAATCCAACCTGTTAGCCGTGAATGCCGCCATCGAAGCCGCCAAGGCAGGCGACCACGGCAAGGGGTTTACCGTGGTGGCGCAGGAGGTGAAAAGTCTCGCCGGCCAGTCCAAGCAAGCAACCACTCAGGTGCGCGCTATTCTGGGCGAAATCCAGAAGGCGACCAACGCCGCGGTAATGGCGACAGAACAAGGAAGCAAAGCCGTGGAATCCGGCGTGCGGCTTTCCGGAGAAGTCGGGCAATCGATTAATACTCTGGCACAGAATATCGAGGAAGCCGCCCGTACTGCGACCCAGATCGCGGTATCCGCACAGCAGCAATTGGTTGGCATGGATCAGGCTGTCATGGCCATCAAGGGTATCAGCCAGGCGGCCCGAATGAATGCCACAAGCGCCGTGCAGGCCAAGGCGGCCGCGCAAAACCTGCATGCGCTCGGGCTCAAACTCAAGCAACTCATGGAACGCGGGTGATTACGGCATGACGGACCAAGAAAAAGAATTTCTCAAGCGGCTGCTGACCACCTTTCGGCTGGAGGCGCAGGAGCATATCGATGCGCTCTACAGCGGCCTGGCGGAACTGGAGCGCAATCCGGATGAAGCCAATCGCGCTGCGCTGGTGGAGAGAATATTCCGGGAAGCGCATAGCCTCAAGGGTGCGGCGCGCTCGGTCAACCAGGCGGCCATCGAAGGAATTTGCCAATCGCTGGAAACGACGTTTTCGGGGATGAAGAGCGGCGAACAGGAATTGTCGCCGGAGTTGTTCGATAACCTGATGCTGGCCCTCAACCAGTTGAGCGCGCTGCTGAGCGAATCCAATGCCGCCCCGCTCTCCCTGTCCTCGGTCTCGGCACCCCCTTCCGCCGCGACGGAAATGCCTCGCGCCTCCGCGCCCAAGCCTGCGGCCGAGCGATCCTCGGTAGCGAATACGGTACGCATCGCTACCGACAAGCTGGACTCCATTTTCCTGCAAGCTGAGGAAATGCTGGCGGCCAAGTTGCTGGCGCAGCAGCGCCGGCAAGAGCTGTCCGCCGTGCAAACGCTGGCGAGCTCCTGGAACAAGGAATGGGCGGATTTCCGCAGCCGTTACGCCGATTTTCAACAGGCGCTGGCGCAACAGCCGCAACTGCAGGAATTGCTGGAGCAGAACGCAATCTTTATCAAGAGTCTCAACCACCAGCTCAATACCATCGCCAAATCGTCGGAGCAGGACCAGCGCATGATCGGGCGCATGGTGGACGATCTGCTGGAGGACATGAAAAAGGCCCTGATGCTCCCTTGTGCCACGGTGCTGGAAATTTTTCCGCGCCTGGTGCGCGACCTTGCCAAAAACCACGGCAAGGAGATCGACCTCGCCATGCAGGGCGAAGAGCTGGAAGTCGACCGCCGCATCCTGGAAGCGATCAAGGACCCGCTGATCCACATCGTCAGGAACTGCGTCGACCACGGCATCGAGCTGCCCGAGGAGCGCATGCGGCGAAACAAGCCTGGGCGCGGGCACATCGTCATCGCGATCCAGCCGCGCAACGGAAATCGCGTGGAAATTACCGTTTCGGACGACGGCGCAGGGATCGATACGGAAAAGGTCAAGGCCCATGCCCAGCGGCTGGGCTTCCTCAGCCGGGAGGAAGCCGCGGCCATGGATCATGAAGCTGTCATGGACCTGATCTACCATTCCGGCGTGTCCACCAGCCCCATCATTACCGAAATCTCGGGCCGCGGGCTGGGCCTTGCCATCGTGCGGGAGAAGATCGACAAGCTGGGCGGTGCCGTGACCGTTAACACGCACCTTCATATCGGAACCAGTTTCCGTATTGTGCTGCCCTTGACGCTTGCGACCTACCGCGGCATCACCGTTTGCGTCGGCGATCAAACCTTCGTGCTGCCCACCAGCCAAGTCGAACAAACCACCCGCGTCCTGAGAACCGAGATTCAGACCGTGGAAAACCGCGCGACGATACAGCTGAATGGCATTACATATTCCCTGGTTCGCCTTGGCGACGTGCTGGAAATCCCCCACACCGAAGATCCTGCCGATCCGTTTATCCAGGTGGTCGTGCTGGCAGCGAGCGGCAAGCAAATCGCCTTTGTCGTGGACGAGGTCATCAACGAGCAGGAAGTGCTGGTCAAGAACCTCGGCAAGCAGCTTTCCCGCGTGCGCAATATCGCTGGCGCCACCATCCTCGGCACGGGCAAGGCTGTGCCCATCCTCAACGTCACGGACCTGATGAAATCGGCCTTGCACGCCTCGGGCAGGATGGCCCAAATCGCTGCCATCCCGCCGGAGGCCCCTCGCGAGGAAAAACGCGTGCTGGTGGTGGAGGACTCGATCACCGCGCGCAGCCTGATCAAGGGCATTCTCGAACTGGCGGGCTACAAGGTCAGCACTGCTGTGGATGGCGTCGATGGCTACATGCAACTGCGCGGCGGCAATTTCGACATCGTGGTGTCCGATGTGGAAATGCCGCGCATGGATGGTTTCGACCTGACCGCCAAGATACGCGCCGACAAGAAACTCGCCGAGCTGCCGGTGGTGCTGATCACCGCGCTGGAGTCGCCCGAGGATCGCGAACGGGGCATCGATGTCGGCGCCGATGCCTACATCGTCAAACGCAGCTTCGAGCAGAGCAACCTGCTCGAAGTCATCAGCCGGCTGATATAGGAACCGCCATGCGCCAACCCATCCACTTCCCATCCAGGCGAACATACGATGCCAGATAAAGCCAAGTCCGCTGCAGATCGACGTCCTCCCATACGCCTGCTGGTCGTGGAGGACTCGCCTTCCGTACGCGAATTCCTGCTGTACCTCTTTGCCTCGGACCAGGAAATCCAGGTGATCGCCACCGCCAGCAACGGCGAAGAGGCGCTGGAAGCAGTTAAGTCCAAGAAGCCGGACGTTATTTCCATGGACCTCCATATGCCAAAAATGGACGGTTATGCCGCCACGCGCGCAATCATGGAAAACTATCCGACTCCTATCGTCGTCATCACCGGTAGCTCGGATGGGGACGACATGACCACCCTTTCCGCCCTCGAGGCGGGAGCGCTAGCGGTCACCAAGCGGCCGAGCAGCATCGGCCATCCCGACCACGCGGCGACAGCGCGCGAGCTGATCCAGACAGTGAAGCTCATGTCCGAGATCAAGGTGGTCAAGCGCTGGGCCAGGCAGAAAACACCGAAAATCCCGGCCACCGGCGTCACCGCGGAAACTCCATTTCCTGTCGCCTCGGACCACAAGCACGTCCGGCTGGTGGCGATCGGCTCTTCGACGGGAGGGCCACTCGCCCTGCAGCAGATCCTCTCCAACCTGCCCAAGGGTTTCCCCTTGCCCATCATCATCGTGCAGCACATTGCCCAGGGCTTTACCGAAGGCTTCGTGCAATGGCTGGGTGAAGCAAGCGGGTTCCCGGTCCATCTGGCCACCCATGGAACGACCATGATGGCGGGGCATGCCTATGTCGCACCCAACGGTTATCAGGTAAGCGTGGACTCCTATGCCCGTATTTCGCTGATAAGGGATTGTGCTGAAAACGGGCATTGCCCCTCGGTTTCTTGCCTTTTCCGCTCGGTGGCGAATGCGTACGGCGCGGATGCCGTCGGCATCCTGCTGACCGGCATGGGCAAGGATGGGGCGGCAGAACTGGGGCTGATGCGTGCCAAAGGGGCGCTGACCATCGCCCAGGACAAGGAAAGTTCCGTGGTGCACGGCATGCCCGGGGAAGCCATCGCATTGGGGGCTGCCGCCTATGTACTGGGGCCGAACAAGATCGTATCGGCACTGACCGGGTTGGCAAAATCAAAATAAAGGAGTATCCGATGCCTGACAAACGTAAGCAGGAAAAGAACCTTCAGGATATGCGCATCCTGATCGCCGAGGATAGCCCGACACAAGCCGAACACCTCAAATATCTGCTGGAGCGCCACCATTTCCATGTCGCGGTGGCATTCAACGGCAAACAGGCACTAGGACTGCTCGACGACATCGAGCCCGACCTCGTGATCAGCGACATCGTGATGCCGGAGATGAGCGGCTATGAACTTTGCGCCGCCATCCGGCAACACCCGCGGCATGCGGCACTGCCGCTGATCCTGGTGACTTCGCTCGCCGATGTGCGGGACGTGCTGAAGGGGCTGGAATGCGGGGCGGATAACTTCATTCGCAAGCCCTATGACGAGAAATACCTGATGGCGCGCATCGATTACCTGCTGATGAACCGCCAGATGCGCGTGAACCAGAAAATGCAGATGGGCATGGAAATCTACCTGTCCGGGCAGAAGCACTTCGTGAACGCGGAACGGCAGCAGATTCTCGACCTGCTGATCTCGACCTACGAGGAAGCCGTGCGCGTCAAGGAAGACCTCGAGGTACGGCAGCAGGAACTGGTGGCCGCCGCCCTCTATGAACGCACCCATGGCGAGGTGCTGCGGTTGTTCAACTCCACGATGGAGCGCGGCAGCTTGCTGCAGAGCATGCTCGATATCCTGGGTCGCAACCATGGCTACTCGGTTTCCGCGGTTTACGGCCTCGATGAATGGAACGGCATTTTCCGCCAGGAGGCCAGCCATAGCGCCTCGGCCTCTCCCATGGAGCTTCGGCTGAGTGATGAAGTCATCCGAGATGTTGCGCGCGACCGTCGGATGACCGTGCTTAAGGATTACGATAAGAGCGCCTTCCAGACCGCCAACGAACCGGCGGAAGCCTTCACCCCTGCCTGCATCGTCCTGTGCCCGGCCGTTTACCAGGACAGGCTGCTGGCCATTTTAGTCGTGGTGTCGAACAAGCCATTACGCGACCGCGACCAGACCTTCCTGGAGCGCATCTCTGCCCAGCTGGGCGTGGCCCTGCATAACGTGCAGCAATACGATGACCTCAAGCTCCTGGCCGGCCAGCTGCGCCTGCGCAGCGAGGAAATCAGCCGCCAGAACATGCAGCTGGAAGAAGCCAGCCGGATGAAATCGGAATTTCTCGCCAACATGTCGCATGAGCTGCGTACGCCGCTCAATGCCATCATCGGGTTTTCGGAGGTGATGCGCGACGGCCTGGTCGGCCCGCTGACCGAACAGCAAACCGAATACATTTCGGACATTTTCGAAAGCGGCAAGCATCTGCTGTACCTCATCAACGATGTGCTCGATCTCTCCAAGATCGAAGCCGGGAAAATGATACTGGAAGGCGACCAGACCGCGATCCCGCAACTGCTTCACAATTGCCTGTCCATCATCCGCGAAAAAGCGATGGCGCACCGCATCCAGCTCAGCATCGAGGCGCCGGACACGCTGGGCAGTGCCTGGCTGGATGCGCGCAAGGTGAAGCAGATCGTCTATAACCTGCTGTCGAATGCCGTCAAGTTTACGCCGGAGAACGGCAAGGTGACCTTGACCGCCCGCCGCGTGACGCGTGAGGAAGTGCTTTCCCGTATCGAAAAAAGGCCGGAAATGCACACGGAACTGGCTTCCGGAGCGGAGGAGTACCTGGAAATTTCCGTGACCGATACCGGCATCGGCATTTCCTATACCGACATGACGCGCCTGTTCCAGCCTTTCGTGCAACTCGACAGCTCGCTGTCGCGCCGCTTCGACGGCACCGGGCTGGGCCTGGTCATGGTCAAGAACCTGGCCGACCTGCATGGCGGCGGCGTTGCGGTGGCCAGCGTGCCGGACCAGGGCAGTACCTTTACCGTATGGCTGCCTTATCGCAGCGAACCGGACGCCGCCGCGGACGCCGCCGCAACTTCTCATGGACAAGCGCAGCCCTTGAGCGGCGAACCGTTGGTATTGATCATCGAGGACGAACACCGCGCAGCGGACCTTATCCGCTTGCAACTGGAAAAAGAAGGATGCCGCACCGTTTCGGCCCCCACGGCGGAAATTGCGTTCGACATGCTGACGGAAGGCTGCAAGCCGGACCTGATTACCCTCGATATCCTGCTGCCAGGCATGGATGGCTGGGATTTTCTCGCGCGACTGAAAAACGATGACCACCATGCGCATATTCCGGTCGTCATCATTTCCATTGTCGCGGATGGCAGCAAGGGCTTGTCGCTGGGTGCTTCCAATGTTCTGCAAAAGCCCGTTTCCGCCGACGAACTCAGGCTGGCACTGGCCGACCTTGGGTTTGTTCAGGCCGACAAGGCCACTACCGTACTGGTCATCGACGACGATCCGAAGTCGGTCGAAATCATTTCTACCTATCTCGAAAAATCCGGCTACACGGTATTGCGCGCCTACAGCGGCGGCGAAGGGCTGCAGGTCGCGCAATCCCATTTGCCCGACCTGATCATCCTGGATCTGATGATGCCGGAGATGGGCGGATTCGACATTGTGGAAATCTTGAAATCGGCGCAGGAAACCGCCCAGATTCCCATCATCGTATTGACCGCAAAATATCTTTCCGCCGAAGACCGCAAGGCGCTGAATGGCCACGTTTTACAGGTCGTGGAGAAATCGCAGTTCGACCACGGCAATTTCATCGGCGAGGTACACCGGGCACTTGGAAAAAAATGGCAAAAATCCTGATCATCGAAGACAACGTACAGAACATGAAGCTCGCTGCCTTTCTGCTGAACAGCGCGGGCCATACCGTCATACAGTCCAATCACGCGCTGGGTGGCATTGCCATCGCGCAACAGCATCAGCCGGACCTGATCCTGATGGATATCCAACTGCCCGGCATGGATGGGTTGACCGCTACCCGCCTCCTGAAAGGCGACCCGCTCACGCAGCACATCAAGATATACGCGCTTACTGCGCTGGCAATGAAGGGCGATGAAGAAAAAGTATATGCGGCCGGGTGCGATGGCTATATCGCCAAGCCCATCCGCTATCAGGCATTCCTGGAAACGGTGCTATCGGCGCTTGCAAAAGCCGCGCCGGAAAGACAAGAAAGAGATAACAATGAACGCTCTCCATGACATTCTTGCCGTTGCCGAAAGGTTGCTGAACGGCGAGCTTCAGGCTCGCACCGGCATATTGGATGACGACAGCGAAACCGGGCGCCTGGCCAGCGCCCTGGATAGCCTTGCGGATAGCCTGCAAGCCCATCGCCGCCACATCGAGCAGCTCACCCGTCAGCACCGCCGCAGCCTGCGCGCGCATAACATCCTGAGCGCCAGCAACCGCGCCCTGCTACGCGCGGCGGATGAGGCTGGGGAACTGCAGGAAGTCTGCCGGCTGATCGTGGAAGTCGGCAATTACCCATTTACCTGGATAGGGTATGTCGAGCGGGACGAGAAGAAAACCATACGGCCGATGGCGCATTACGGGATGGTGGGGGATTATCTGTACGATATGCAGCTGACCTGGGCCGATACGGGCACAGGCAGAGGTGCAGCGGGGACCGCAATCCGCACCGGCAAAGCAACTGTCATACGGGATGTGCAGAGTGACGAGCGTATGGCGCCCTGGCATGAACGCGCGAGGCAACAGGGCTTGACCTCAGTGCTGGGGCTCCCGCTGCATTTTGAGGGCCAGGTCTTCGGCGTGCTCGTCGTCTGGTCTGCGGAACCGGACGCCTTCGATCAGGAAGAGATCAAGCTGCTCACGGAAACTGCAGATGACCTGACTTTCGCCATCCAGGTCGTGCGTGCGCGCGAACGCCAGCAGGAGATAGAAGAGGCCTTTCGCCGTGTCAGCCAGCAGAATGCCCTCATTCTGCAATCGGCTGCGGAGGGTATCTATGTGGTCGATGTCGATGGCATCATCAGCTTCTCCAACCCGGCAGCCAACACCATGCTGGGCTACGCACCGGATGAGTTGCTTGGCCGCAATGCCCACGACACCCTCCATCACAGCAGCCCCGAGGGAGAGCCTTACCCTCCGGAAGCCTGCCCGATATTGGCGGCCATCAGCGTCGGTTCTGCCGTTCAACGCATGCAGACCACCTTCTGGCGAAAAGACGGCTCGCCGTTGCAAATAGAGCTCTCCAGCACACCGATTTTCGAGGATGAAAAACTGCTGGGTGCGGTTGAGATGATCACCGATATCAGCGACCGCGCCCGCTATATGGCACAGATCGAGCGCCAGTCCAATTTCGACGAATTGACCGGCCTTCCCAACCGCAACCTGCTGAACGACCGCCTGATGCAGGCGATTGACCGCTGCCGGCAGAACAAGAGCATGCTGGCTGTGCTGGTGATCAATCTTAATCACTTCCGCAATATCATCGACAGCCTGGGGCACAGCACCGGCGACCTCGTATTGCAGGCCGTGGCAAACACCCTGCACGCGCTGGAAGGCGGGACGGACACGCTGGCGCGCGCCGGGGGGGACGAATTCATCTGGATCATCGAAATCCTCCATGAGGAGCAAGCTGCCGTTTCCGCTCGCGCGGCTCTCGAAGCCTTGGCGCAACCTCTCATTGTCGGCGAACGGGAAGTCTTTCTTTCCGCCAGCATCGGCATCGGCATTTATCCGCGCGATGGCGAGGAAAGCGAAACGCTTTTGAAAAATGCCACCACTGCCATGCATCGCGCAAAAAAAATGGACGATCATCGCTTCAGCTTTTACACGGCAGAGATGAACGCCCGCTCGCTGGAACGGCTGGATCTGGAAATTGCCCTCCGGCGCGCGATGGAGAATGACGAGCTGATGCTGTACTACCAGCCGCAGATCAACTTGCATACCGGCGAGATTTACGGCGCGGAAGCCTTGCTGCGCTGGCAGCATTCCCAGCGGGGCATGGTACCCCCGGCCGAATTCGTTCCCCTGGCAGAAGCCTCCGGCATCATCGTACCGCTGGGCGAATGGGTGATGCGCACCGCATGCCTGCAGAACAAGGCCTGGCAAAAGAGCGGACTGCGCAACATTTCCGTGGCAGTCAACATGTCTGCGCGCCAGATCGACGCCCACGATATCGCCAAACTGACCGCCTCGGTGCTGCGGGATACCGGACTGGATTCACGCTATCTTGAGCTGGAGCTGACCGAGAGCACGATCATGACGGATCCCGACGCCTTCATCGGCGCGACCAAAAAACTGAAGGGGATGGGCGTATCGCTGTCGGTGGACGATTTCGGCACCGGCTATTCCTCGCTGAGCTACCTCAAGCGTTTCTCCATCGATCGCCTCAAGATCGACCAGTCCTTTGTCCGCGACATTACCCACGATCCCAATGCCGCGGCGATCACGTTGGCCATCATGGCCATGGCCAAGAGCCTGAAGATGGCGACGATTGCCGAAGGCGTGGAAACGGCTGCCCAGCTCAATTTCCTGAAAACACGCGGCTGCGACGAAATGCAGGGCTATTATTTCAGCCGCCCCATCCCCGCCGCCGAATTCGAGCTGCTTCTGCGGGAACAGCGCAAGCTGTCTTTCCCGGAGGCGCACCATCAACCCCAGAAAACCATCCTGCTGGTCGACGATGAACCGTCCATCCTGTCGGCGCTGAAGCGCCTGCTGCGGCGCGAGGGTTACATCATCCTCACCGCGGAGAACGGCATGGAAGGATTGAACCTGCTGGCCAGCAACGAAGTCGGCGTCGTCATTTCCGACGCGCGCATGACCCCGACCAACGGGCCGGACTTTCTCTCGAAAGTGCGTGAAATGTACCCCGATAGCGTACGCATCATTCTTTCCGGTTACACCGACCTGCAATCGATCACCGAAGCGGTCAACAAGGGAGAAATCTACAAGTTCATGACCAAGCCCTGGGAAGACGACAAATTGCTGAAGGTAATTCATGCCGCTTTCCGCCATTACGAGAACCAGCGAAAGAGAAACAGGCACTAACAAGGAACGGCACCAGGGACGAAAGGAATCATATGGAGCCACATCACGCCAGAATCCTCATCGTCGATGACGATGCGCGCAATATCCGTGTTATGGCAGCGATGCTGAGTGCGGACGGCCATACCACCCTGTCTGCCGGATCCGGCCAGGATGCAGTACAGGTGGCGCAGGATGAGCACCCCGACCTGATCCTGCTGGATGTAATGATGCCGGACATGAATGGTTTCGAGGTCGTGGAAAAGCTCAAGGCGCTTCCGGCCACACACGACATTCCCATCGTGATGGTCACCGCGCTCGATGACCGCGAATCCCGGCTTTATGCGCTGCAGGCCGGGGCGGACGAATTCATTTCCAAGCCTGTCGATCGCACCGAACTCTCGGTGCGGGTAAAAAACATCCTGGCACTGCAGGAGTATCGTCAACAATTGGTGAAGCAATCCGGTTCAAATAAGCCGTCATTTCCCGCCTAAAAATGGCGGGGTTGTAAGCTATAATCCCGAGAGTCCGTTACACCAGAAATTAAAAGATGCGTTTGAACTCAGTCGGGATGGATGTTCGTGACCGCACAGCCGCCTGCCTAAACAGCCCGTTTTCGAAATTCGCGCCCGCACGGGCAGCGGACGACCATTTCCTGATGAATTAGCCTCGATGCGCATCCTGCTTTCCAACGACGACGGATACTTCGCCCCCGGCCTCGCCGCCCTGGCGGAAGCACTGGCCCCGCTCGCCGAAATCACCGTTGTTGCCCCCGAGCGCAACCGCAGCGGCGCCAGCAATTCCCTGACCCTGGACAGACCACTCTCGGTGCGAAAAGCCGCCAACGGTTTCTTCTTCGTCAATGGCACGCCCACGGACTGCGTACACCTCGCCGTGACCGGCCTGCTCGACAACCTGCCGGACATGGTCATCTCCGGCATCAACGACGGTGCCAACATGGGCGACGACACCATCTACTCCGGTACAGTCGCCGCCGCGATGGAAGGCTACCTGCTCGGCATTCCCTCGATCGCCGTCTCGATGTCGCAGCATGCGCCCCAGCACTTCGATACCGCCGCGCGCGTGGTCTACGATATGGTGAAACGCTTTCAGGAAAACGCTTTTCCGCCACCGGTATTGCTGAACATGAATGTTCCCGACGTGCCCTACGAGCAGATCAAGGGACTCAAGGTCGTGCGCCTGGGCAAGCGGCACAAGGCCGAGCCGGTCGTCAAATGGATTACCCCGCGCGGCGAAACCGTGTATTGGGTGGGCGCTGCCGGCGCCGCACAAGACGCCGGCGAAGGCACCGACTTCCATGCGATCGAGCACGGCATGGTGACGGTAACGCCGTTGCAGATCGACCTCACGCAGTACGCACAGCTCGACGCGCTCAATTCATGGCTGGGCCTATGAGCTCGACCATGCACGGCATTGGCATGACCTCTCAGCGCACGCGCGAACGCATGGTGTCGCGGCTGCGCGAGCAAGGCATACGCGACGAAGTGGTGCTGGGCGCGATGAATGCCATCCCGCGCCACATCTTCGTCGATGAGGCATTATCCATCCGCGCCTACGAAGACGTCTCGCTGCCCATCGGCTACGGCCAGACCATCTCCCAGCCTTATATCGTCGCGCGCATGACGGAAATCCTGCGCAGTGGCAGCCCATTGGGCAAGGTATTGGAAATCGGCACCGGCTGCGGCTACCAGACAGCAGTGCTGTCCAAGGTGGCGCAGGAAGTGTATTCAGTCGAGCGCATCAGCCCCCTGTTGATGAAGGCCCGCAGCAACCTGCGCGAGCTGCGTGCACGCAACGTCAAGGTGAAGCATGCGGACGGCCATTTCGGGATTCCCGATCTGGCGCCCTTCGACGGCATCATCGTCACCGCCGGCGCCACGCATATTCCCAATGAACTGCTCCAGCAACTGGCGATGGGTGGCCGCATGGTCATTCCCGTCGGGACGCAGGAACAAACACTGGTGCTGGTCGAACGGCTGCAGGAAGAATTCCGCCAGACCAAACTGGAAGCGGTCAAGTTTGTCCCGCTCCTCGGAGGAACAAGTTGAAGCATTATCTCTGGATAGCCGTCCTGCTGCTCGCCGGCTGCGCAACGGGCTATCAAGCCCCGGTGATCGAAAGCGGCCCGTCCACTCCCAGGAAAGCCGTCAAGCCGACGCCGCCTGTCAAGAAAGCAGCCCCGATTGAAAAAGACTGGCGGCCGGATAGCTACACGGTCAAGAAGGGCGACACCCTATACAGCATTGGCCTGGAATTCGGCTTCGACCACAAGGAAATCGCCCAGTGGAATAACATCCAGCCGCCCTATGTGATCTACATCGGCCAGCAGTTGCGCTTGAAGGATCCCAAAGCGGTCAGCAGCGTGACCCCCGCTCCCGCCGATGGCGATGCCGTTGTCACGCCTCTCCAGCTCGAGCCTGCCCCGACGGCGAGACCGCTGGACGGATCCGGCAAGCCGACCGGACCGGCGGCCATTCCGTCGGATGTCATCCCGGTGTTGACCGAACCGAAGGCACTGAAGGAGCCCTATAGTGCGCGTGCGCTGGCGGAGCCTGCTCCCAAAACGGCCGCGCCGCCGGCGGAAAAACCCATGCTCCCAGTGGAAAAGCCCGCCGCAGTGGAAACTCCCCAGCCGGAACAGCCCGCCGCAAAGCCTGCCATGCCGGCGGACGACGAAGCGCTCGAATGGTCCTGGCCTGCGCAAGGGAAGATACTGGCGGGCTTTAACGATGCTTCCAGCGCAAAAGGCGTGGACATTGCCGGTACCCATGGGCAGCCGGTCTATGCCGCCGCGCCCGGCAAGGTGGTGTACAGCGGCGCCGGCTTACGCGGCTACGGCAAACTGATCATCATCAAGCACAACAAAACCTATCTGTCCGCTTACGCGCACAATAGCCACCTGCTGGTCAAGGAGGGACAGTTCATCGCCAAGGGACAGAAGATTGCCGAGATGGGCAGCTCCGACACCGATCGCGTCAAGCTGCACTTCGAGATCCGCAAGCTGGGAAAACCCATCGATCCGATCAAGTATCTGCCGGAAAATCCGAACTGATCTAACGTTTGTAACCGAAAAGGGGTGTCAAAATGGCTAGACCGCTTCCTGGAAAAAAAGCACAGGTATCCAAGGAAAAACCGGAGTCGTCGCTCTCGGTTATCAAGGCCGGCGCTCAGTTCATCCTGATGATTCTCGGCATCATCGGGCTCGCCATCCTCATTTTCTCGGATGAGGGGCTGCTGATGTCGTTGGGGGGACAGCTGACGCAAATCGATTCCTTCGGCACGCTGATGATGATTCCACTGGGAATCGTGGCGATTTATGTGGCGAAGGTGTGGTTCGAAAAAAGCCTCGGCAAGAGCTCGGCCGCCGTGCTGGGGAATCTTGCGATGTATGTGATGATGGCGGTCGGCGCCTTTTTCCTGTTCAGGCTGATCACGACCGGCTCTTTTACCGGATAGATACCGACTCCGGGAGCGTGAGCGATTCACACTCCCGGCGTAGTCAGTTCAGTTGGCCTGCTGCCCGGCGTAATACTCGCGCACGGTCGACATGTCGTAATCGCGTGCCCACTTGATGATCTCTTCCATCGCCGGCGCGCCCAGCTCCCCTACTTGCGCCAGCAAGCCCGCCTGTTCCCGGACGACCAGGATGCCGGGGATCTTCTCGACGTTGAAATATTCCGCGATTTCGTTGTCGGTCTCGGTATTCACCATGCCGAATACGATATCGGGGTGATTTTCCGAAACCTGCTTGAAAGTTTCGCTGAAGGTCACGCAGGGATCGCACCACGGCGCCCAGAAGTCGACGATGACCAGTTCGTTCTTCTCGATGGTTTCCTTGAAATTGGCTTTGGTGAGTTCGACGACGGCCATGATGCTATCCCGGGTTAGAAGTTAAAACGCCATTTTATCAGATGATGGGCTTGTCCCATGCGCCCGCGAAAAACAGTTCGCCCAATTCGCGGCGCTTGCGCGGCGCGGTTTCCCGTTCGCGGACTTCCGCGCTGAAGGTGGCGGGGTCCGCGGGAAAGCCGACCGCGACCATGGCCATCGGAATATAGCGTTCCGGCACGCCGCAAACCAGGCGTATCTTGCCGGCATCGAAACCGCCCATCTGGTGCGCCATCATGCCCAGCGACTCGGCCTGCAGGCAAAGATTCTCGGCAGCCGCGCCGGTATCGTACTGACCCCAGCGATTCGGCTGGCCGTTATGGTTGAACAAGGTGTCGGCCGTCACAAGCAACAGCAGCGGCGCATCCTTGACCCAGCCCTGATTCCCCGGCGCGAGGCAATCGAAGGCCTGCTGCCAGCTGCCCATGTCTTCGTCCCTGCTCCACACCACGAAGCGCCAAGGCTGGTCGCCATAGCAGGACGGCGCCCAACGCGCCGCTTCCAGCAGGGAAAGCACTTGTTCGCGCGCAACAGGCCTGGCAGCATCGAAAGCGCGGCCGCTCCATCGCGCAGCAAGCAGTTCGTGGATGGGCGCCCGGGTAATGGCGGGTTTCTTCATGTTGTTGTTTCTCCTGGTAAGTAACAGTTGGAATTTCAAGCTCGGGTCGCATTGCCTGGCTGCAGCGGCTATAGGCCAGCCAAGTCTTGAGGACTGTCGATATCGGCAAAGATTCCCCGCTCAGTGGTATCGATGCGATGCAATAGAGCGGCATCGCGCTGCAGCAAGGCACGTGCACCGGCATCACCCTGCAAGGCAAGGAGCTCCTCGCGGTAACGCGCGGCAAACCCTACCGGGTGACCGCGTTGCCCGTCGCAAAAAGGCGCCGCCGCAGGAGCCCCTGCGGCAATCGCATCGCGTACTGCTGCAATGACTGCCTCGGGCACATGCGGTATGTCGGCAAGACCGACCAGCCAGCCTGCGGCATTGCGCTCCTGCGCGATGCCGCAGGCCAGGCTGGCGGACATGCCGCGGGCGGCATCAAGACAGACGCACCACCGTAAGGCTGCGGTATTTTCCGCCCCTAGGGCTGCTTCGGTCTGCTGTCGAAGCTCGGCGCTTTCCTCGCGGACGACGACCGTCACTTCCGTGAAGACTTGCAGCCATGGCAACAGGCTGCAGGCGAGCAGGGGCAAGGTCTTTCCGTCCAATCGCACCGGATAAAGAAGCTTGTCGGAACCGAAGCGGCGCGAAGCGCCCGCTGCCAGCACGACTGCGGCGACATGCTGCATGCCGTCTCAAGCCAGCGTTTCGGTGTCGAACGGCATGCGGCGCAAGCGCTTTCCGGTCAATGCGAAGACGGCGTTGGCCACCGCCGGCGCAATCGGCGGCGTTCCCGGCTCGCCTATGCCGGTCGGCGCAGCCTCGCTGGGGACGATGTGCACTTCCACTTGCGGCATGCGCGACAAGCGGAGCGGCGTGTAATCGTGGAAATTGGACTGCACCACGCGTCCGTTCTCCAGCGTGATCGCGCCCTGCAGCGCAGCCGAAAGCCCGTACACGATCGCGCTTTCCACCTGCTGGCGCACGCCGTCCGGATTGACGATCATGCCGCAATCCACCGCGCAGGTGACCTTGTGCACACGTATTTTGCCCTCTTCCAGGGACACCTCGGCCACTTCCGCCACATAGCTGTGGAAGGATTCGTGCACCGCCACGCCGAATGCATGCCCGGATGGCAGCGGCTTGCCCCAGCCGGCTTTTTCCGCCGCCAGCTTGAGCACCCCGGCATGGCGCGGCGCCTTTTCCAGCAAGGCGAGACGATATTGCACCGGGTCCTGGCCCGCCAAGTGCGCCAGTTCGTCCATCATCGTTTCCACGATGAATGCGGTATGCGAATGGCCGACCGAGCGCCACCATTGCACCGGCACCTGGTTTTTCGGGCTATGGATGTCGACCTGCAAATTCGGGATGGCATACGGCATTGTCGCCGCACCTTCGATGGACGTCTGGTCAATGCCATCCTTGACGAGAAAACCTTCGAAAGGTGTCCCCGTGACGATGGATTGGCCGACAATGGTGTGCTGCCAGACCAGCGGCTTGCCATCCTTGCCGATGCCGGCCTCGATGCGGTCGGCCCACATCGGCCGATAATAACCTCCCCGCGTATCGTCTTCGCGCGTCCACACCACCTTGATCGGTTTGCCGATCACCTTGGCCGTCTGCACCGCCTCGATCACGAAGTCGGACATCGGGTTAGCGCGCCGGCCGAAGCCGCCGCCGAGGTAGGTCGTATGGATTTCCACCTGCTCCGGCTTCAGCCCCGACACTTGCGCTGCCGCGGCATGATCCATGGTCTGCGCTTGCGTGCCGGTCCAGATGGAACAATGATCGGGCTTGAGATCGACGACTACATTGAGGGGCTCCATCGAGGCATGCGCCAGATAAGGTACCTCGTATTCAGCGCTGACGCTCTTGTGCATCTCTTTCAACGCCGAGGCAGGATCGCCATCCTTGCGCGCCACCGCGCCGGGCTTCTTGGCCATTTCCAGATAGTCCGCACGCATCCTGGGCGTGGAGAGCGCGGCACCCGCGCCCTCATCCCATTCGATCTTGAGCAGCTCGCGCGCCGTCTTGGCCGGCCAGAAGCCGTTGGCCGCCACGGCAATGCCCGTGGGGACCTGATATACGCCCTCGACGCCGGGCACCTTGCGCGCCTCGTCGGCATTGAAGCTCTTCACTTTTCCGCCGAAGACCGGGCTGCGTGCGATCAAAACCGTCAGCATGCCCGGAATGTAGACATCCAGGCCGAACTGCGCGCTGCCGTTGACCTTTTCCGGCGTATCGATGCGCTTCACCGGCTGGCCGATGAGCTTGAAATCCTGGGGTGCCTTCAGCGCGACGTTTTCCGGCAGCGGCAATTTGCCCGCCGCGTCCGCCAGCTTGCCGTAGCTCAGCGATTTACCGCTCGCGGCATGCATCACCCGCCCGTTCTCGGCACGGCACTCGCTTTCCGGCACGCCCCACTCCTTGGCTGCTGCGCGTACCAGCAGCACGCGCGCGCTGGCACCGACACGGCGCAATTGCTCCCACGAAGACGAAACGCTGGAACTGCCGCCGGTGATCTGCATGCCGAAACCGGTGTGGTTATAGACTTTGCCCACCGGCGCGGATTCGACGCGAATCTTGCTCCAGTCGGCTTCCAGCTCCTCGGCGATCAGCATCGGCAGCGAGGTGTACACGCCCTGCCCCATTTCGGACTTGTTGACGACGACGGTAATGGTGTCGTCCGGCGCGATGCGGATGAACGCGTTGGGCGGGAACACCTGCTGCGGCGCGGCATCGGCCGCAAACGCGCGGCCGCCCTTCATCGGCAGGTAGAAACCGATCACCAGCCCGCCGACCAGGGCGGCGGAACCCTTGAGGAAATTGCGTCGATTCGGATTATGTCCGGCCACGGTTTTCATTTGGCTTCCCCTTGCAATTCGGCCGCCTTGTGAATTGCGGCGCGGATGCGGTTATAGGTACCGCAGCGGCACAGGTTGCCTTCCATGGCGGCGGTGATCTGCGCATCGTCGGGCTTGGGATTCTGCTGCAGCAGCGCGGTCGCCGCCATGATCTGGCCGGACTGGCAGTAGCCGCATTGCGGCACGTCCACTTCCTGCCAGGCTTGCTGCACCTTCCGGCCCAGCGCCTGTTCGGCCAAGCCTTCGATGGTGGTGACCTGCTTGCCGCTGGCCATGGAAAGCGGCGTGACGCAGGAGCGAATCGCCTGGCCATCCAGATGGACGGTACACGCACCGCATTGGGCCATGCCGCAGCCGTACTTGGTACCGGTGAGATGCAGGGTGTCGCGCAGTACCCATAGCAGCGGGGTATTGGGGTCGGCATCGACTTCGGTGGCTTTGCCGTTGAGGGTAAGCGAAATCATGACAGGTTCTCCTTGGTATTGGATTGGCTGACGCAAACTGCGCTGGCCGGTTGCGGTTGATGGCGGACAGAAATGAGATGCGCGAGAATCGCGACGGCGATCTCCGGCGGTGTGCGGCTGCCGATGGAAAGCCCGACCGGCCCATGCAGGCGGTCGATTTCCTCCGGCGCCAGATCGAACAGCGCCAGCCTCTCGCGACGCTTGGCGTTGCTGCTTTTGGAGCCGAGCGCGCCGATATAGAAAGCCGGTGACTTGAGGGCTTCCAGCAGCGCCATGTCGTCCAGCTTGGGGTCGTGCGTCAGCGCAATGATCGCGGTACGGCCGTCGACCTGCAGCGCGGTCACTGCGTCGTCCGGCATGTCCTTGAGCAGCGTGGTATCGGGGACGTCCCACGTCTCGCGGAATTCCTCGCGCGGATCGCAGACGATGACCTGGTAATCCAGTGCCTGGGCCATGCGCGCCAGATATGCGGAAGTCTGCCCGGCGCCGATGATCAGCATGCGCCAGCGCGGGCCGTGCACCGTCGTGAGCGTTCTGCCGTCGTAGGTCATGGCATCGTCCCGCCCCGCATTGGCCAAGGCAATGTTCAACGACTCCAGATGCAGCGTGCGCGATATCAATCTATGGTGGCGGATATGCTCCAGGATTTCATTCACCCAGCCGGCATCGATTACCGGTTCCACCACCAGGCGCATGGCGCCGCCGCAAGGCAGGCCGAAGCGCCGCGCTTCTTCCCGCGTCACGCCGTAGACGACCGCTTCCGCACGGCCGGAAGGCAACTGGCCATTCAGCGCGCGCAGAATGAGATCGTCCTCGATACAGCCGCCGGAGACCGAACCTGCCGACAGGCCATCGCTGCGGATGGCGAGCATGGCGCCGGGCGGGCGCGGGCTGGAGCCGAAGGTCTCCACCACCGTCACCAGCCAGACCGTTTTGCCTGACGCCTGCCATTCCTGCAGGGTAGTCAGCACGGAAAGATCGACGCTATCCAAATGGCCTCCTTGTGATCTTGTTATTCAAAGGCTGCGCAGGCGATCATCGCATTTTCAAGCGAGCGCCGGGTAATCGGTATACCCTTTTTCCGTGCCGCCATAGAACGTATTCTGGTCCGGCGGATTGAGCGGCGCATCGATGCGGAAGCGCTCCACCAAGTCGGGGTTGGCGATGAATGGCACGCCGAAAGCCACGCAATCGGCATGCCGCGAAGCGATGGCTGCGTTGCCGCGCGCCTTGTCGTAACCGCCGTTGGCCATGTAATTGCCACGGTAGGCGCGGCGCAACTGGTCGAAATCGAACTCGGGCGCTGCTTCGTCCGCCATGCCGACCTCGACCACGTGCAAATAAGCCAGCCCGTACGGGCTGAGGGCATCCGCCACATGATTGAACAAGGCCTGCGGATGCGAATCGCGAATGTCGTTGAAAGGGTTGATCGGCGAAATACGCACGCCGACGCGATCCGCCCCCCACACTTGGCTTACCGCCGACACCACTTCCAGCAGCAGGCGTGCGCGATTGGCGATGGAGCCGCCGTACTGGTCGGTGCGCAGGTTGGTGCTGTCCCGCAGGAACTGATCGAGCAGATAGCCGTTGGCACCGTGCACTTCCACGCCGTCGAAACCTGCCGCCATGGCGTTCTCGGCCGCCAGGCGGAAATCATCGACGATTCCCGGGATTTCCTCGGTGGCCAGTGCGCGTGGAGTAACGAAATCCTGCAAGCCGGTATAGGTGAATGCCTGCCCTGCCGGCTTGATCGCGGAAGGCGCGACCGGAAGCGCGTTATCGGGCAACAGCGAGGGATGAGAAATACGGCCGACCTGCCACAACTGCAGGAATATCTTGCCACCCTTGTCATGCACGGCATCGACTACCTGCTTCCAGCCGGCGATCTGCGCCTCGCTGTGAATGCCGGGGGTAGCCGGATAACCGTGGCCCATTTCGGAAATCGGCGTGGCCTCGGTGATGATCAGCCCGGCCGAGGCCCGCTGTTCGTAATACTTGACGTTGAGCGGCTGCGGCACGTTGCCCTCGCCGGCGCGATTGCGGGTGAGAGGCGCCATGATCATGCGGTTGCGCAATTCGTTGCGGCCCAGCTTGATAGGGGTAAATAAATCAGTCATTTCGATTCCTTTAGGGATTAAGCGGATTACCAGGGTTTGTAATCGGGAGAATTCTTCACGCCCTCGATCAGCAGCGTGATGGCGATGGTGTCGCCCACCGGAGCGTTGGGCTTGAGTGGCCAGGTGTAACCGTAATCGGATGCCTGCAACGTGGTGTGCGCTTCGATGCCAATGCGCTGGCCGCCCCACGGGTCCTGGCCGAAGCCCAGCACGCGAAACGGGAAGGAAATTTCCTTGGTGACGCCATGCATGGTGAACTGTCCTGTCAGCACGCCCTCGGTCAGGCTCTTGGCTTCGACCTTGGTGCTGACGAAGCGCATCTCGGAGAATTTGCCGGCGTCGAGGTAATCTTCCTTCTTGATATGATCGTCGCGCTTGGCGTGGTTGCTGCTCACGCTCAGCACGTTGATCTTCGCGTCGACGCTGGATTTGGACAGGTCGGCGCGGTCGATGACGACCTTGCCCTTGATGTCGGTGAAAGTGCCGGAGGTCTTGGCCACGACGTGACGCAAGGTCCAGTTGGCGAAGCTGTGCGCGTTATCGATGCCGTACACCTCAGTTTCGGCCCAGGCCGTTGTGCCGAACAGGGTGAAGCCGGTCGCGATAATCAGTTGCTTCAGCAGGTTGTTATTCATTTCTTGTTACTCCTTGCTCGATTTCGATAGTCGTTAAAAATTGGTAGGCAAATCGAACAGCAATACTTCCCCGCTCCCCGACGCCGCAAGCTGCAGCTTTTTCTCATCCATCAGCATGACGGCGTCCCCGGCCGAGAGCGTCTCACCGTTCATCGACACCGTGCCGCGAGCGACTTGCAGGTATTGCACCCGTTCCGTCTCCGGCTGAAATTCGATGCATTCGTCGCCATCCAGCACCGTCGCATAAATGGCAGCATCCTGATGGATGGTCAGGGAGCCGTCGCGGCCGTCGCGCGTCGCAATGGCTTTCCAGCGGCCGCGCTTTTCCTCATCGGGAATCCGCTTCTGCTCGTAGCCCGGGGTAATGTCGGCCCGCTCGGGCAATATCCAGATCTGCAACAGATGCACAGGCAGGCTTTCCGATGCATTGAACTCGCTGTGGCGGATGCCCGTGCCGGCGCTCATGCGCTGCACCTCGCCAGCATTGATGATGGCGCCGGTACCGAGACTGTCCTTGTGCTGCAATTTGCCGCTCAGCACATAGGTCACGATCTCCATGTCGCGGTGGGCATGCATGCCGAAACCGCTGCCCGGCGCGACGATATCCTCGTTGATCACACGCAGCACAGAAAATCCCATATGCGCCGGATCGTGGTATTCGGCGAACGAAAAGCTGTGCCAGGATTCCAGCCAGCCATGCTGCGCATGCCCACGCTCTCGCGCCTTGCGTATCTGGATCATTGGAGTTCCTTGCGTTGTACGCTGCCGGTTTGGTCAGCCGAACGCGGCGAACTATTGTCGCCCCACGCCAGCCCCTCGGGCCAGAAAGCGTAACTGTCCATGACCAGCACTTCGTGGTCGATGCCGCTATACACGGCTTCAGCAGAAAATTTCTTCCCGCTCGCCCCCAATGCGACGAAGAAAGGCAGCAGGTGCTCTTCCGTCGGGTGCGCTTCGATGGCGCCCGAGGCTTTCGCCCGGTAATTCAGCAGGCTTTCGATATCGCCGGCTCCCAGCTGCCGGCGCCACCATTGCTGAAAGGATGTCACATAATCCAGCGAAGGCTGACGCCCGGCACGGAGGGCGCCGAAATGGCCAAGGTTATGGGTCAGGTTGCCGGAGGCGACGATCAGCACGCCGGCATTGCGCAACGGTGCAAGGGCCTGGCCTAATTGGTAATGGTGCACCGGGCCATATCCGCTCTGGATGGACATCGCCACTACCGGCACCGAGGCATCCGGGTACATCATGCGCAGCGGAATCCACGCCCCGTGGTCGAGCCCGCGCTGCGGATCGAGCGCGACGGTATAGCCGGCTTCTTCGAGCAGCGTGCGCGCTTCCATCGCCCAGGGTACCGCGCCGCAGACCGGGTAGCGGATCGCATACAACTGCTGTGGAAACCCGTGGAAATCATGGATGGTTTCCGGACGGCAGGCAGCGCTGAATGTCGGCAATTCAGTATCCCAATGTGCGGAGATGACGAGTACGGCCTTGGGCCGTATCATTTCCCGGGCGAAGGCAGCCAGCGCCGCTCCTGCCTCGCCGGGCTGCAGCGCGGAAGTCGGCGCGCCATGAGGGACGAACAGCGTGGGCAACCGGTTGGCGTAAGCAATATCCGAATTCATGACCGGCAGTTTGACAATTTCTTTATGCGGGATAAATATGACATTCCTAAATTATTTATCCCATATTCCGGGACAATGCTTTCACAGAGGTCAATTTGGACAGATTGCAAGCCATGCGGGTATTTACGACGGTCGTGGAAACCGGTTCTTTTTCCCGTGCTGCCGAACAGCTCCACCTTTCGGCCACCGCGGCCTCGCGCCATGTCGCCGAGCTGGAAAAGCATCTGGGCGCGCAGCTGCTGCAGCGTTCGACGCGGCGCCTCAACCTGACGGAAATCGGCACCAATTACTATGATCGCTGCCGTTCCATCCTCGCCGACGTCGAAGAAGCCGAAGCGCAGGCGGCGACCTCGGAAAGCCAGCCGCGCGGCATGTTACGCATCAGCCTGCCGACCAGCTTCGGCATCCAGTACATCGCGCCGGCCATCCCCGAGTTCTGCAAGCGCTATCCGGACCTGCAGCTGGAGCTGAGCTTTTCCGATCGCATCGTGGACCTGGTGGAAGAAGGCATCGACATGGCGGTGCGCATCACCGGCGAGCTCAAGACCAGCCTGGTCGCGCGCAAACTGGCGCCCGTCAGCATGGTCTGCTGCGCCTCACCCGCCTACCTCGAACAGTACGGCACGCCGCTTCACCCGGACGATCTGCGTCACCACAACTGCCTCACCTACAGCTATTCGCCGAACGCCAATATCTGGGAGTTCGTCCGGGACGGCCGCGAATACCATGTCCAGGTCAAAGGGCGCATTGGCACCAACAGTGGCGACATGAGCCGGCTCGCCGCGGTGGATGGGCTGGGCATCGATACATTGCCGACCTTTCTGGTTTGCGACGAACTGCGCAGCGGAAAGCTGGTTCCCATCCTGGAAGACTATGCAATCCCCGAAATCCACGTGTACGCCGTCTACCTGCCCGGCGCGCGCCGCGCGGCACGCATCAAGGCGATGGTGGAGCATTTATGGGATGCGCTGGGACAGGGAAATCCGCCGTGGAAACATTAAGAGCCTGTTCCTCACCGTGGTGCTGACTTACAATCGGGAACAATCCAACCGTCATCGCCACTGACCATGCCCCAAGAACATTTCCCGCAGGAACTCAACGTCATCAATCGCTTTACCGTCAAGGCCATGGTCTGGCTGAACGGCATCGCGCACATCATCATCGGCCTGGCCCTGGCCGTTTCGGTGCTGATGTTCACCTGGCTGTTCTGGCAGGATGTGCAGCTGGCAGCCACCACGCATAACCTGGTACACGGATTCCTGCATGCGTTAGGCACCCTGATGCTGCTGTGGATCATCTCGGCACTGATCACGGCCGAGATCCGCTACTTGCGCGGCAGCAAGCTGGAAGTCGAGACTTTTATCGAGGTGGCATTGGTCGTGATGGTGCGCAAGCTCATCGTATTGCCGGTACAGGACGCCACGCCCACCTTGGTAGACCTGATGATGTGGGTGGGCGGCGCCCTGATGCTCGCCCTTACCTTTCTTATCGTGCGTTTCGCGCAGAATATCGGCAATGCTCCGCTGCCGCGTGACGGGCGCAATAACGAATTGCCATGACCCCGCTCTTCCGCACCGCCGGGATACGCGCTATCGAACAGGCACACGGCACGGCGGGCCTGATGGAAAAGGCCGGCCTGGCGGTCGCCACCTTGGCCAGGGAGTTATTGCCCGAAGAAGCTTATTCCATCCTGATCGTTGCCGGACCGGGCAACAACGGCGGCGATGCGCTGGTCGCTGCGCGCCATCTCAAGTCGTGGTGGCTGCGCGTGGATGTTTTCTTCACGGGCGACCGGACGCGGCTGCCACCGGATGCCGCCGCCGCTTACCAGGCATGGCTGGAGGCCGGCGGTACCGTACTGGAAGAATTGCCCGACCGGCCCTACGACCTGGTCATCGATGGCCTTTTCGGCATCGGGGTCTCCAAACCCCTGCAAGGGAACTACCTCGAACTTGTGCACCATATCAACACCATGGACGTCCCCGTGCTCGCCATCGATGTGCCAAGCGGGTTGTGCGCCGATACGGGACGGATATTCGGCGAAGCAGTAATCGCCGACCATACCCTCACCTTCCTCGGCCTGAAACCCGGGCTATTCACGCTGGAAGGCGTGGACTGCGCAGGCACCGTGCATTTCAGCGACCTCGGCGTGGATACCGGTGCGGTCGCGCATCCTCAGGGCTGGCTGGTGAATGAAGTCCCCGCCCTTCCCGCACCACGTACCCGCAACAGCCATAAAGGCAACAACGGCAGCATTGGCGTGCTTGGCGGCGACACGGCGATGGTGGGAGCAGCCTTGCTGGCCTCGCGGGCAGCATTACTGGCCGGGGCCGGCCGGGTGTATGCCGGCCTGCTGGCGCAAGATGCGCCAGCGGTTGATCCGGTACAACCCGAACTGATGCTGCGCAGTGCAACAACCTTGCTGGACCTCGAGCACCTGACCATATTGATTGCAGGTCCCGGGCTCGGCCGCAGCGATCGCGCTCAATCCGCTTTGCTCCGTGCCCTGCATTACCCCACGCCGCTCGTGCTCGATGCCGACGCCCTCACGCTGCTCGCGGAAAACACTGAATTACGCGAAGCCCTTGCATCACGCACACACGCGACCTTGCTCACCCCCCACCCCGGTGAAGCGTCAGTACTGCTAGGACGCAGCGTAACCGAGGTGCAAGCAGACCGCGTCGTAAGTGCGCTCAGAATCGCCGAGCAATATCAGGCCATGGTTTTACTCAAGGGTGCCGGCACCGTGATCGCAATGCCGGACGGCCAATGGTTTATCAACGGCACAGGCAACCCCGGCCTGGCAGCCGCAGGCATGGGCGATACGTTGGCCGGCATCATCGGCGGCCTGGCGGCGCAGGACATGCCCCTGGACCAGGCAGCGTTGCTCGGCACCTATCTCCACGGCGCCGCTGCGGATGCACTGGTTGCAGAGGGAGTCGGCCCGCTTGGCCTCACTGCAGGCGAAGTCGCGCTCGCGGCGCGCGAACTTATCAATCTCTGGATAACTCAAGAACACGAATGAACGAGACTACCCAACGCATCCTGGCAGCTGCCAACCAAATCATCCTCGGCAAGGACCATCAGATCCGGCTGGCGCTTGCATGCATCCTGGCGCGCGGTCATCTGCTGATCGAGGACCTGCCCGGCATGGGCAAGACCACGTTGTCGCATGTCATGGCGCAGGTGCTGGGCCTGGAGTTCCGTCGCGTGCAATTCACCAGTGACTTGTTGCCGGCGGATATCCTCGGCGTTTCGGTCTACGACCGCAACGAAGCCGCCTTCAAGTTCCATCCCGGCCCGGTGTTCACCAACGTGCTGCTGGCGGACGAAGTCAATCGCGCCACGCCCAAGACGCAAAGCGCGCTACTGGAGGTGATGGAAGAGCGCCAGGTCACGATCGAGGGCGAAACGCGCGCACTGCCGGAACCGTTCTTCGTGATCGCCACGCAGAATCCGATGAACCATATCGGCACCTTTCCCCTTCCCGAATCGCAGCTCGACCGTTTCCTGATGCGCATCGAACTGGGCTATCCCGACATGCGCTCCGAACGCAACCTGCTGATGAGCCGGGGCGGCCGCGAACATTTCGGCGAATTGCAGCCGGCTATCAATGCAGCCGCGCTCTTGCAGCTGCAAGACGCCGTTCATGCCATTCACGTCTCCGAGCCGCTGCTGGACTACCTGCAGGCGCTCCTCGATTACACCCGTAAATCGCCGCGGTACATCAACGGCCTCTCGCCGCGCGCCGGGCTCGCGCTCAAGCAATGCGCACAAGCCTGGGCCTTGATGGAAGGCCGTGATTACGCGATGCCGGAAGACGTGCAAGCTGTCTTGCCGGGCGTGGCCGGCCATCGCCTGCACTCGACTTCCTCCGGCGATTCAACGAAAAACATGGTGGCGGAACTGCTGCAAAGCGTCGCCGTTGCCTGATCCTGTTAACAGTTTTGGCTCTTGAGTTTCTGCTGTTCGATTTCGCCGAAACGCTCGACTAACGCTGGATGTATTAGTTTCGGCCAGCATTCGAATGCTAAATTTTGTAGTGCCGCAATGCAGCCTAATCAAGGGACAAAATGACCAATAACAACCTTCTCTCGCGCGGCATGGCCGCCGTGCTGGTCGCACAATTCCTTTCCGCGCTGGCCGATAATGCTTTGCTGTTTGCGGCCATCGCGATGCTGCGCGAGCATGATGCGCCTTCCTGGCAGACTCCGCTGCTACAGGCCTTCTTCGTGGTCGCCTTTGTGCTTCTCGCCCCCTTCGTCGGCCCCTTTGCCGACACTTGGTCCAAGGGCCGGGTCATGCTGGCCGCCAACGGGATGAAGTTCGTGGGCGCTGCGGCGATGCTAGGGGGGCTCCACCCGCTGCTGGCGTATGGCCTGGCAGGCATTGGCGCAGCAGCCTATTCCCCGGCCAAGTACGGGATCCTGAGCGAATTGGTCAACAAGGACAAACTGGTCAAAGCCAATGGCATGATCGAAGGCTCCACCATCATTGCCATCCTGCTGGGCGCCGTATTGGGTGGCAAGCTGGCGGACATTTCTCCCTCCACCGCCTTGGTCACAATCAGCGGCTGCTACCTACTGGCCGCCGCGGCCAACCTGCTTATTCCCAAGCTGCCCCCCGCGCACCCACTGACGCATTTCTCGCCGGACATTCTGTTCCGAGACTTCTGGGTGGCGGTAAAAGTGTTGTTTAACAACCGTGACGCCCGCTTCTCGCTGCTCGGCACCAGTGTGTTTTGGGGTGCAGGCTCCACATTACGCCTGCTGTTGGTCGCGTGGGTACCGATTGCCCTAGGCATTGCCGATCTCAGTATGCCCGCCAACATGAGCGGCGCAGTCGCCATCGGCATCGCTTTCGGCGCGATTGCCGCAGCCAGCTTTGTCACTCTGGATAAAGTCAATCGCGCCTTGCCCGCCGGCATGCTGCTGGGTGTAGTCATCCTGGTGTTCGCGCAGGTTACCAACCTATACGTTGCCCTCGGCCTACTGGTCATCCTAGGCTTATGCGGAGGCTTCTACGTTGTGCCTCTCAATGCATTGCTCCAGGAGCGCGGCCATGAAACCGTAGGAGCAGGACATGCGGTGGCCGTACAGAACTTCGTGGAGAATTTAGTAATGCTGTCGTTGGTTGGACTTTATACGTTTATGGACAAGAGTGGCATGCCCGTCGTCCAATCTGCCAGCATTTTCGGTACTGTAGTTCTGACTGCGATTGCAGTATTGGCATGGTATCGACTTAATAGCAGATCGCCAGAACGGCAAAAGTGATATCAATTCAACAAGAGAATTATGCATTGCGCATAAACCAAGCCATTGAACAATAAAATTAATTTGATTTATTACATCATACTATTCCATACTTCACAAAAATCGTTTTTAGGCCTGCATAACAAGGAATAACCATGGCAACCTTCACGCTCAATAATTCTTCAGCAATCGATTTCAGTCAGTTTTCTGTCGACATCAATCTGGACCCATTGGTCACGGTATTGAGCTATGGAACCTACGTTACCTCCTATTCCTCTACCAGCGCTACAGGATACATGGGTGACTGGCGTTTCAAGGCCACAGGATCCAACTTCACTTCCAACAACCCAATTTTCAAAAGCTTTACTGCCTCCTACGGGACCGACTTTATTGTACTTAAAGGTGCAATTTCCGATTCGGGAGGCACTATCACATCCATGTCTCTAAAGATGGGGACATCTGAACTTAGCTTCACGGGAAGTATTCGTCTCAACGCATATTTTGAGATGACAAGTTCAACCATGACGTCAACAAATATCGTCGTTGATGGCTACAAGATTTCCTATAGCGGGAATATTGTAATTGACACCCTAGGCAACGTAACTGGAACCGTTACCAACTTCTTGATCGAAGACCCGGCCGGCAATCAATTAGCCGCATCCGGCGTATCGATCAGTGCCGCGCTGTTCGACTCCTACGCCGACCCGGATACCCACTCCGATTTGTCTGCACTTATGACCCTGCTCAACTTCTCGGGGAATGACGTTATCCAGGGCGGTGCAAACACCGATGCGCTAGATGGTAGCGAAGGTAGCGATGTTTACCTGATTGCTGGGGCCGCGCATCATTCTGCGGCCGAGATTAGCGATACAGGCGCCAGTGGTATCGATGAAGTGCGATTTACCGAAACAGACTTGACCGGGGGTGAATCCAACACTCTCACTCTGTTTGCAGGAGATACCGGAATCGAGCGGATAGTTATTGGTACTGGTGCTGGCGCAGCAGCTGTTACAACCGGAACTCTGGCACTTAACGTTGATGCTGGAGACGTCACTAACGCGCTAACCATGATAGGCAACAACGGCAGCAATTCGCTAACAGGGACAGCATTCAACGACCTCTTGGATGGTGGCGGAAGTACGGACACGCTCGTCGGCGGCGACGGCAGCGATACCTATCTCGTCGACAACGTGGGCGATACCGTCGTCGAGACCGAGGCCGACAGCACCCTCGGCGGCGTCGACCTGGTGCAGGCTTCGGTCACCTGGACCCTGGGCGACCATGTCGAGAACCTGACGCTCGTCGGCGCAGGTGCCATCAATGGCACCGGCAACAGCCTCGACAACACCCTCACCGGCAATGCCGCCAACAACCTCCTGGACGGCGGCACCGGCGCCGATATCATGAATGGCGGCAAGGGCCATGACACCTACCTCGTCGACAACGCAGGCGATACCGTGGTCGAGTCCCTCACTGCCGCCCAGGGCGGCGGTACCGACACGGTCCAGTCCAGCGTGAGCTTCACCCTGGGCGCCAATGTCGATCACCTTACCTTGACCAGTACCGGCGACATCGATGCCACCGGCAACGATCTGCGCAACACGCTCACCGGCAACAGTGGCGACAACACCCTCACCGGGGGAGGCGGAGTCGATACCCTCATCGGCGGCGACGGCGACGATACCTACAACGTCAACCTGGTCCGCTTCATCAAGAACGATATCGCCTATGCCCGCCTGGAAGACGGCATCACCGAGTTGGCGGGCCAGGGCAACGATACCATCGTGCTCAGCTCCACCACCCTGGCCTTGAAGAGGTTCACCACGCTGGCGCTCGATGCCAACATCGAGAACCTCGATGCCAGCGGCACTGCGGAGACCCGCATCCACCTCGTCGGCAATGCCGCCGACAACACCCTCATCGGCAACGATACCAACAACGTGCTCGACGGTGGCCTCGGGGCCGACACCCTCGAAGGCGGCAAGGGCGATGACACGTATCTGATCGACAATGTCGGCGACAGCCTGACCGAGAACGTGGGGGAAGGGATTGACCTTGCCAGGATCACGGTTGCGACCACCGGCTCCTATACCCTCGCCGACCATGTCGACAACGGGCTACTGGCCAATGCCGTGGCCTTCGATCTCACCGGGAACGGGATTGCCAATAGCCTCACCGGCAATGCCTTCGCCAACACGCTCTCCGGCCTGGGCGGGAACGACACGCTGGACGGCGGGACGGGTGCCGACACGCTCGTCGGCGGCGACGGCAGCGATACCTATCTCGTCGACAACGTGGGCGATACCGTCGTCGAGACCGAGGCCGACAGCACCCTCGGCGGCGTCGACCTGGTGCAGGCTTCGGTCACCTGGACCCTGGGCGACCATGTCGAGAACCTGACGCTCGTCGGCGCAGGTGCCATCAATGGCACCGGCAACAGCCTCGACAACACCCTCACCGGCAATGCCGCCAACAACCTCCTGGACGGCGGCACCGGCGCCGATATCATGAATGGCGGCAAGGGCCATGACACCTACCTCGTCGACAACGCAGGCGATACCGTGGTCGAGTCCCTCACTGCCGCCCAGGGCGGCGGTACCGACACGGTCCAGTCCAGCGTGAGCTTCACCCTGGGCGCCAATGTCGATCACCTTACCTTGACCAGTACCGGCGACATCGATGCCACCGGCAACGATCTGCGCAACACGCTCACCGGCAACAGTGGCGACAACACCCTCACCGGGGGAGGCGGAGTCGATACCCTCATCGGCGGCGACGGCGACGATACCTACAACGTCAACCTGGTCCGCTTCATCAAGAACGATATCGCCTATGCCCGCCTGGAAGACGGCATCACCGAGTTGGCGGGCCAGGGCAACGATACCATCGTGCTCAGCTCCACCACCCTGGCCTTGAAGAGGTTCACCACGCTGGCGCTCGATGCCAACATCGAGAACCTCGATGCCAGCGGCACTGCGGAGACCCGCATCCACCTCGTCGGCAATGCCGCCGACAACACCCTCATCGGCAACGATACCAACAACGTGCTCGACGGTGGCCTCGGGGCCGA
>Ga0196981_1000125_pt1 | contig 66329 bp, 64 predicted proteins | sample S3_2013CmetaG_FD_155462 | JGI IMG/M metagenome (GOLD analysis project Ga0196981, IMG submission 155462) | Soil microbial communities from Anza Borrego desert, Southern California, United States - S3_20-13C | ecosystem: Environmental > Terrestrial > Soil > Desert | place: USA: California... | reverse complement strand
GCTTACCGGCGCTCTTGCCGGGGCAGCGCGCCCGCTAGAACAACGCCTGCTGCCGGCTGGTCAACGACGAAAAATCGTCATCGAGGAAAGGCAGGATACCGTCCGCCACCGGCTGCAGCTGGCGCGTGAGGTAGTGCTCGTAATCGAGGGGGGTGCGCTGTGTTTCCAGCGGCTCCGGCCCCGCCAGCGTCATCACATAGCGAATCCATCCGCCGTTCTGGTACTGCAGCGGCCGCCCCTGCTGACGGTTGTATTCGTCGGCGATGCGCGCAGCGCGTACATGGGGCGGCACGTTGCGTTCGTATTCGCCGAGCGGCCGGCGCAGGCGCTTGCGATACACCAGCAGTGCATCGAATTCCCCGCCGAGAGTGCGTTCCACATAATCGCGCACGTAATCCCGGTACGGCTCCCCCTTGAAGATGCGCAGGTACAGTCCCTGCTGGAACTGCTGCGCCAACGGCGTCCAATCGGTGCGCACCGATTCCAACCCCTTGAAGACGACTTCCTCGCTGCCGTCCGGCTTCCTCACGAGGCCGGCGTAGCGTTTCTTGCTGCCCTCTTCGGAACCGCGAATGGTCGGCATCAGGAAGCGGCGGTAATGCGTGTCGAACTCCAGTTCAAGTGCGCACGCGAGGCCGAATTCCTCCCGCAGATGACGCTCCCACCACTGGTTGACGTGGCGGACCAGCGTCTCGCCGATCTCCACCGCTTGCTCCTCCGTCTGCGCGTGCTTGAGCCATACGAAGGTCGAGTCGGTGTCGCCGTAAATCACGTCATACCCCTGCGCTTCGATCAGCTCGCGCGTGCGTCGCATGATCTCGTGTCCGCGCATCGTGATCGATGACGCGAGGCGCGGATCGAAGAAGCGGCAGCCGAACGCGCCCAGTACGCCGTAAAAGGCGTTCATGATGATCTTCAGCGCCTGCGACAACGGCGCGTTGCCCTCGCGCTTGGCCATCTCGCGTCCCTGCCAGACCTGCGTGACGATCTGCGGCAGGCAGTGCTTGTCGCGCGAGAAGCGCGCACCGCGGAAGCCGGGCACTGTCGCGTCTGGATCGCGATTGCCGCTGCCTTCCACCAGTCCGACCGGGTCGATCAGGAAGGTGCGGATGATCGACGGGTACAGGCTCTTGTAATCGAGCACGACGACGGAATCGTAGAGGCCGGAACGGGAGTCCATGACGAAGCCGCCCGGACTGTTCTCGCCATTCACGTCACCCACGTTGGGCGCGACATAGCCCTGTCGGTGCATCATCGGCATGTACAGGTGTTCGAACGCGGCCACCGATCCGCCGCTGCGGTCGGCCGCGAGGCCGGTGACGCTGGCCCGTTCCAGCAGGAAGGCCATCAGGTCGGTCTTCGCGAAGATGCGCGTCACCAGCTCGCAGTCCTTGAGGTTGTAGCGCGCCAGTGCGGGCTTGTCTTCCGCAAAGCGGCGATCGATCTCCGCCATCCTGTCGTACGGGTTGTCGATGGACTTGCCCTCGCCCAGCAGCGTTTGCGACACATGCTCCAGGCTGAACGACGGGAAGTTCCATGTCGCCGAGCGGAGGGCTTCGATACCGTCGATGATGAGGCGTCCCGCGGCGGCAGCGAAGAAATGCTGGCCCTTGCTGTGCTCGCGCCACTCCATCGCGCTGCCGTCCCGGCCGAGGCGCAAGGGCACGCAATAGCGGTCGGCATGCTGCTGCAGCACGCGCAGGTCGAACTGCACCAGGTTCCAGCCGATGATGGCGTCGGGGTCGTGGCGTTCCAGCCATGCATTCAGCCGCTCCAGCATCCGTGCGCGGCTCTCGCAGTATTCGAGGTCGAAGTCGAGCGTATCGTCGCTACCGTTTGCGGGGCCGAGCATGTAGACCTGACGTTGGCCGCATCCTTCCAACGCAATCGAATACAGCTCGGCGCGCGCGCTGGTTTCGATGTCCAGCGAGACCAGCCGCAGATTCGGGCGGTATCCGGCAGCCGGTTTCAGCTGGGCGTCGAACAGTGTGCGCTCCCTCGCGGGATCGGGGCTGCCGTCGAAGCGTACCGGCGCGGTGATGAAGCGCTCCATCAGGTAGCGCTCGGGCGGACGCACATCCGCTTCGTAGACGTCGACGCCGTGTTCCCGCAGGCGCTTTTCAAGTTTCAGCAGCTGGCGGTACTGCCGGCAATACAGTCCCAGCACAGGGCGGCGATGGAAATCGTACAGGGCGAGGGGGCGTAGCGCACAACCCCGTTCGCCGCGCAATACCGCTTCGGCCTGCTCGCGCTGGTCTGCGGGGATGAAGGCAACGGAAGGCTGGGGCGGCAGGCAGACACGGCGCGGGCCCTCATCGGTCGCCAGCCAGAATTCGACTTCCGTCCCGGCGGTCGTGTCCTGCCAGTGCCGGGTAAGGAGAAAGCCTTGCTTGAGTTGATCCAACGTCTGCCTTTGTCGCGCCCGTCGGGCGATTGAACCACAGGGGGGATTTTAGCGCGCGCCCCTGCGTTGCCCCTCCCTCAATGCCTGCAAAGGGAAAATGGTCTGCACGCGAAGCAATCGTGTCCCCGCAACAGCTTTCATGACCTGAATCAAAGTATTGCGTATGAGCAGGTTCATGCCCTTCCCGGTTGCATTTGGGCTCCTATAATTTCCTCAGAGCATTGAGAATACCTATGGAGTCTTGAAATGAACATCACCGCCGAATTCAGGCACGACTACGCCGCAGCGCTTCGCAACATGCACCTGAACGAGTCCGAAATTACCCGGCACACGGAAGGTTTGACGTCGACCGAAGGTTTGCCTGCGGACCTGCTGGCCGAAGCGCATTTCGAAAAGATCATCAGCGAGCGCAATACCCGCGTCGGTGCGAAGGTACGCGCGACAGCGCGTCGTTTGATCTGCGGCGTCGGCATGATTGCGCCCATCACCGCGGTGCTTGCCGGCGCGATCCTATTTATTGCGCTCTGATCCCAACGCGCCCGCCGTTGCCCGGCGAAACACGATCCAAAGAAGAATCGTGCTGGCGAGAACGCCGGCAAAGAGCGTAATCTGCCCCGGGGTCATTTCCCCGCCGGTCAATCGGTTGAAAATATTGCCGGCGCCGTAGCCTGCAACGCACACTATGCCGGACCAGAGGAGCGCCCCGGCAAAATCCAGGGCCAGGAAGCGCCATGCAGGCATCCTGCTCATGCCCAAGGCCAGCAGCCCGGCGATCCGCATGCCATAGAGGAAGCGCAAGCTGAGCAAGAGCACGACGTGATGCCGGTGCATCAACGTCTGCAGCCGCTTCCGCCTGCTCCGCAATGAAGGAAAGCGCCGCATCGCGCGCAATCCGTAACGCCTCCCCGCGAAGAAATACGGCACGTCTCCGAGAAAGCTGGCGACGGCGGCAATCGCCATCACTATCGGCAGGGCGAGATGCCCGTGATAGGCCGCGAAACTGCCGGCGAGCAGGACAGCCTCGCCCTCCAGGAAGCATCCGAGGGCGACGGCAAAATATCCATAGGCCTGTACAAGATAGGCGATATCCATGTGTCCATTGTGATGGGTTAGACAGGCTGAATCCTGCCGTAACGGCACACGAATAGAGCTTCGAACGCTGGAAAAAGTTGCGCAGCCTTGATCGAGGGCAAGTTAATGTCAGATCAACAACGGCCCTTTTTGGCCTGGCCGGGCGGGCAGTGATGTCCACCGTGGCCGCCGCCGGTAATGACGACCGTGGCCGCCGGATACTCCGGCACGACGACGCAGCCTGATAGGCCAACGGTGACTGCAACGAGAACGAGGAAAAGTGATTTCATGCGGAATTGCCGAACAAGGATCTGAACGCCCTTACACTAGGCCGGCGATTTCTTTCGGTCAATTACGGTCAATGAAAGTTACATTTCCGTATTTCATTGCGTAGCGCAAGGGGAATGGTGCAGCCGTGGTGAACCGGTGGCGGGAAAAGAGGGAGAGAAACAGAGGCGCGTAAACCAGAAAAGGGGTCAGACCTTACGATCTGACCCCTTCGATGATACTGGCGCGGCCGGCAGGAATCGAACCCACGACCCCTTGGTTCGTAGCCAAGTACTCTATCCAGCTGAGCTACGGCCGCGAAAAACGTAATTATAGCACTGCTTTTTCAAAAAGTGGAACCCCCTCGTTGAATAGTGGCAAGTTGGGCCCAAAACCGTGCTTCCGGCGGCGACCGTCCGACCGCCGGTACGAAAAACGTGCACCAGAGCATCTACCTCAGACACAATATATGACTTGCGTCCGGCACGCCCTGCCGGCGGATCAACGTACAAGTGAAAGAAGACCAGACATGCTGCAACCGGAGTGGCTGCCGATCGTCATGCAGGGATCGTTCAGCGAAATCTACGTCGTAAACTGCGACACGTTTCGCTTCGTGCACACCAATCAGGCAGCGCGCAAGAACCTGCACTACACCGCCAGCGAGCTGGCCGGCATGACGCCGCTCGACCTTGCCCGCAGCGTCTCGTTCGAGGTGCTCCAAAACATTCTCATGCCGCTCGGTTGCGGAAAGTCGAGCCGCGCATCGCTCGATACCGTGCATACCCGGAAGGACGGATCGACCTATCCGATCGAATTCCGACTCTTCTATTGCGGGTCAAAGGAACCGGTCTACATCATGATCGGCAACGATATCAGCGCCCGGCACAACTCCGCCAAGGCGCTGCGGCTGAGCGAGGCGCGCTTCCGCGCCATCGTCTCCAATACGCCCGGCCTGTTCTTCCAGATCCAGCAGCGCCCGGACGGCAGCCTGTCCTTCCCCTACCTGAGCGACGGCTGTCACGCGCTGCTCGGAATTGCGGCCGAGCGTCTGCGCGCCGATTCCAGCCTGTTCCTGAACCTGATCCTGCCCGAAGACCGCCCGTCCTTCCTGAAATCCATGGGCGAGTCCGCCACGGCAATGAAAACCTGGAATTGGGACGGCCGCATCTGGGTCGACAAGTGGAGAGATGTCAAATGGATCAATCTCCGCTCCACGCCTCGCGCCCTGCCCGGCGAAGGTGTCCAGTGGGAAGGGATCATGACCAACATCACGGACAGCAAGCTCGAAGAGGAAGAAATCAAGCGCTCTCGCGCCCAGCTGGCGGAACTGTCCGCCCATATCGAAACCGTCAAGGAAAAGGAACGCACCCGCATCGCCCGCGAAATCCATGACGACGTCGGCGGCAACCTCACCGCCATCAAGATGGCGCTGGCGCTGGTAAAAAAGCGCCTGCCGGCGGACGACGCCTCGCTGGCCGAAAAGGCCGTCTACGTCGAATCACTGGTCGACCGCACCATTGAAGCCATCCACCGCATTTCGGCCGACCTGCGTCCCGGCATCCTCGATTTCGGCATCGTGGCCGCGATCGACTGGCAGGCCAAGGAATTCGAGAAGCAACTCGGCATCCCCTGCGAGTTCACGTCCAACAAAAAGGACATCGACCTCGACCCCGACCAGGCGACCGCCCTTTTTCGCATTTTTCAGGAAGCGCTTACCAATATTGGGAAACACGCGCAGGCATCGAGGGTCACCGTCAGGCTGGCAAGGACGAACCGGAGCGTGCGCCTGGAAATCGCCGACAACGGCCGCGGCATCGAGGCCACAGAACGGCTCAAGCCCAAATCCTTCGGTATCCGCGGGATGACGGAACGCGCCAACGCCTTGGGTGGGCAACTGTCCGTCAGCGCAATTCCGGGGGGAGGCACGGAAGTTGCTCTGCGGATACCTCTAACGGAATAACAACCTGACGACTTGCCATGATGACTGCTGCACAAGAGACAATTCGCATCCTGATTGCTGACGACCACGCGATTGTGCGTGAAGGCCTGAAACAGATCCTCGCCGACACCAAGGACATGGTGGTCGCAGGTGACGCAGAGAACGGCAACGACGCCATCAAGCTCGCCCGCCGCGGCGACTCCGACGTCCTCCTGCTGGACATCTCCATGCCCGACAAGAGCGGCATTGAAGTCCTCAAGCAGGTCAAGAAGGAAAGCCCGAAGATCGCCGTGCTGATGCTCTCCATGCACCGCGAAGACCAGTACGCGATCCGCTCCCTCAAGGCCGGCGCCTCCGGCTACCTGAACAAGCAGAGCGCTCCCGCCGAGCTGGTCGACGCCATCCGCCAGGTCGCCGCCGGCCGCAAGTACATCAGTCCCGCGCTGGCCCAGGAACTGGCCAACCAGGTCGGCGACGAAAACCGCGAGACCCCGCCGCACGAAACCCTGTCCGACCGCGAGTACCAGACACTGATCATGATCGCGTCCGGCAAGACGGTCAGTGACATCGCTGCCGAACTGACGCTGTCGGTCAAAACGATCAGCATGTACCGCTCGCGCCTGTTACAAAAAATGAAAATGCGCCACAACGCCGAGCTCACGCATTACGCGATCAAGAACCATCTGGTGGAATGACGGTAAGCGCCCGCCCGCACGCAACGTGCGGGCGGAGTTAATAAAAAAGCCACATTCTCTGTCGGACGGACACGGACGAATGCCCTACCACCTTTCCTTTTTGCCCATTCCCCCATAAAGTAACAAGATTTCCCATTTCCAAGCCGCCCATCGGCTACCGGACACGCCGACGCCACTGCAATGCAAGACAAGAAAACAGAGCAACAGAGTCCTGCCGATATCGCCCGCGAGGCTTTCAAGCGCCTTGCCGTGCGACGCATTGCCCCGACGCCGGAGGCATACCGCGAAATCTACGAAGAGATCGCCGGCACGAAGACCGTGCCCGGCCCGGAAAAGGTCCTCGCCGACTTTGCTTCCAGCCTGGCAGGGTTGACGGGCGAGGTCGGCCTGTTGGCCGCGCATTTCCGCCGCGCGCTGGAAAAACGCGACTGGGAAGCCTACGGCCGGGACCTGAATGAACTCGTCGACAAGCATCTCGGCGCCATCACTGCAGTGGCCGAGACCGCCACGAAGAAGGCACCCGCACCCGCCAAAACCGCATCGATTCCCCTGGTCGACCCGGTCGAACCGGCGCAGGCGCGATCCATTTCCCTGGTGGACGACGTCCCGCCGCCGGTGTTGAAATCCCAGGGCATCTCCCTCGTCGACGACGTTCCGCTGCCCGCGGTCGTGAAACCGCCCAAAGTGGAAGTGATGCCAGTCGTCGGCGAAACACGCCAGATGCAGATGCTGCGCGACCTGCTCGTGCGCACCCTGACGCTCGCCGTCGGCTCGCTGCTGCGCGGCACCCCTGCCCTGCTCGAGGAAGCCGAACAGCTCGCCGCCGTCATTCGCGATTCGCATTCCGAGCAGGACCTCGCCGACGTGGGCAACCGCCTGAAGCAGCTGTGCTTCAAGATCGAGCTGAAGGCGGAAGACATGGCGGAAGAGCATGAACTGCTGCTGCGCCTGTTCAAGCTCCTGCTGGAGAACGTCAGCGAACTGCTGGAAGACGATTCCTGGCTCAGCGGCCAGATCGCCAGTGTGATGGACCTGCTGTCCGGCCCGATCAGCCACAGCGCCCTGATGGACGCCACGCGCAGCCTGAAGGAAGTCATCTACAAGCAGAGCCTGCTCAAGCACAGCCTCACCGAAGCCAAGGCGACGGTGAAGAACATGATGGTGACCTTCATCGACCGCCTCGGCGCGGTCGCCGCCAGCACCAGCACGTACCACCAGAAGATGGATCAGTACGTGCACAAGATCAGCGAAGCCAAGGGCATCCCCGAACTGAACAGGATTTTGCAGGACGTGATGCACGACACCAAGGTCGCGCAGGCGGAGGCACTGCGTTCGCGCGACGAGATGATGGCGGCGAGGCAGGAAGTGCAGGACGCCGAGACACGCATACACGAGCTGGAAGGCAAGCTGGCGGAACTGAGCGAACTGGTGCGCGAGGACCAGTTGACCGGCAGCCTGAACCGGCGCGGCCTTGACGAGGTGTTCGAGCGCGAGGTATCGCGCTCGGAACGGCGCAAGGCCCCCCTGTGCATCGCCATGCTGGACCTGGACGATTTCAAGAAACTCAACGACACGCACGGCCATACTGCCGGAGACCACGCACTCATTCACCTCGTGAAGGTGGTCAAGGACACCCTACGCGCCATGGATGTTATCGCCCGCTTCGGTGGCGAGGAGTTCATGATCGTGCTGCCGGAGACGCCGCTGGAAGACGCCGTCCAGACGGTCACGCGCATCCAGCGCGAACTGACCAAGCAGATTTTCATGTACAACAACCAGCGGCTGTTGATCACCTTCAGCGCCGGCGTGGCGAAGCATTCTCCCAGAGAGAGTCAGGAATCGATCATCCAGCGGGCGGATGAGGCTCTCTATAAAGCCAAGAAGGCGGGGAAAAATCGGGTGGTGGCGGCCTCTTGACCGCCATTGCCCCGCGCCCGCCAGGGTGCGAAGCGTCTCTTGGATGCGTAGAGCGGCTTACTGATAGGCGGCGAGATCATTCGCATTATCCACCTCGCCCCATTCCCCTTTGTACGGCAAGGCGACGATGGGCACCCGTCCGGCTTCGATCACTTTCTGCAAGGTGCCGGTCATGTGCATCCTGTCGCTCTCCTCGCGTGCCAGGCTGGCACGGATACGTGCGATCTCGCTCCATCCCGCGGGCGTGAAGCGCAGCAGTCCCATGTACTGCCCTTCCACTTCCTCGACAGATTTCGGCTTGTTGCCGATTTCGGCGAGCGTTCCGTCGGGGCGCAGGCGGAAGGTCTCCGCATCCAGCAGCGGGTCGCCGAATCGCATCTCCCACAGCGCTCTCCAGTTAGCGTCATAGGTGACCGCCAGGCTGGCGCTGCAATTCGACAGCGCGGTCACCGCGCTGGCGTCATAGAAAATATCCGAATAGCTGACCACGCATGGCTCGCTCTTGAGCCAGGCTTCCGCGCAGGCAAGCGAACTAACCATATTGGTCTCCGACCAGCGCGGGTTATGAAATTCCGTGAGACCGCGATTGGCGAGCAGCTCACGGCGGTAGCCGGTAACGATACCGATCTCGTTCACCCCCGCCGCACGAAGCGCCTCAAGCTGCCAATCCAGAAGCGTTTTGCCGCGCAGCTCCACCAGGCATTTGGGACGTTCATCGGTCAGGTTTTTCATACGGCTACCGCGGCCGGCGGCAAGGATGATGGCTTTCATAGCAGTTCAGGTCCGTATTGTTTCAGGGCGAAATCGCCGTATTGGTAAGGTGCGCGCAATGCCAGCAGGCGTTGATTGCGACGTCCTTGCTTTCCATATCGCAGAGGTTGGCCGCTGTGCCAGTCCAGCACCTGCCCGCCCGCCGCTTCGAGCACCGCCTGCCCGGCAGCCGTATCCCATTCGGAACTGCCCACCAGGCGGGGAAACACATCTACAGTTCCCTGCGCCAGCCGTCCGTACTTGAGCGCTGATCCGATGGCCACGCGTTCGCCCACGCCGTTGGCTTCGGCAAAGAAGTCGACCTCAGGCGAATCGTGAAAGCGGCTCACAGCAACGCGCACTGAACGGGATTTTCCCACTGCGGTGCAATCGGTCCGCACCCCATTCCTGGCATACCAAGCGCCCGAGCCAGGAACGCCGGCGAACAATTCGTCCCCGGCCGGCGCATAGACGACGCCCAGAACCGGCGCACCGGCATCGACCAGCGCGATATTCACGGTGAACTCCCCGTTTCGGGCAAGAAAATCCTTGGTGCCGTCGAGCGGATCGACCAGCCAGTAGCGGCGGGCCTCGAGATGGAGATCGCTTCCTTCTTCGGACACGACCGGGAGGCCGGTGCAGCGCAGGCACGCGGCAATGACCGCATGCGCGGCGCGGTCTGCCTGCGTTATCGGCGAGCCGTCCTCCTTATAGTCGAGCCCGGCGCCTCCGCCGTAAAACGACAGGATCGCTTCGCCCGCGCGACGTGCGGCATCCACGGCGATGTCGAGATATTGATCAGACACGAAACAGGACCTTTATCCGCGCAATGTCTGCCGGCGAGAGAACCGGTTCACGCTCGGGATGCCACATCCATCCCTCCCAAGGCAGCCGCTCATGTCGCATCGCCTCGATCGTGCCATCTTCAGCCCGTGCCATCACGACAAATCCGGGCGGGCAATCCGCCAGTGCAAGATTGTGATAGCTGTTGACCTCGGACGGGAGGCCCGTCTCTCCCGGCGCAACGGCAAGGACATGCCTCGTACGCACATGTCCTTCCACTTGCATGAGCGCGCCGCCTGTCCACACCGCCATCATCTGCATTCCCCGGCACACGCCCAGAACCGGCAGCGCGTGCGTCTTTGCATGGTCCAGCAGCCAGCGCTCGGTGGCGTCGCGCTCGGGGCATTCGCCGATGTCGTTGCCGCCGGAAAGCAGAATCGCGCGCGGCTTGATTGCCGCGGCCCATCCTGTCAGGACATCGGCGGAACCTGAAAAGGAATTCGGGACAGCAACCGGGACGGTGCCGGCGGCATGCAAGAAGGCCATCAGGCGCTGGTCAACCGCGTCCCGGCGCTCACCGCGCTCGGGCCAGGCGTCCACGCGCTGGCTGACCGCGACGACAACAGTCGAGCTCAAGCAAGCACCTCTACGCGCCGTCCCGCGCAATCCAGGTGCAGCCGGGAGGCCTGGGACCAGCGCCGGTACAGCACCTCACCGGCACCGATAACGGCAGGCAAGCCGAGTTCACCGGCGCGTATCGCCATGTGTGAATTGGCACCGCCCCAGGCGGTAATAAGCCCGGTGATGGGATAGGCAAACAACCAATCGAAACCCGGGTCGGCATTCGGTATGCACACGATCGCGCCTTCCAGCTGGTTGCGGTTGTGGCAATCCACCACCGGCGCGGTCACCTGTTTCTGCGTAATGAAATTCGGCGCGGTTTCCGGCCATTCGAACGACCACACATCCTCCGGACGCGCAATCACCGGCGGCAGGGACAGCGCGAGCGTTTCGCGATAGCGTGCCTTGCCCTGCTCAATGGACCGGCCGAGGATGTCGGCGGGATCCGCCGCCGCCACATGCAGTTCCTGCAGTGCGCCTATATCACAGTACGCCATGTCCTCGCGGCCGAATCCCCACTGCCTGCCGCATGCGGCAGCCAACGACAGTGCATCGGACAAGTTGCGGGTGAAATGGAACTTGGCCAGCTCGCGCAGCTCGATGCCGGCTTGCAGGAAGTCGAAGAGTCCCACGCCGTCCGGATGGAGATTGTGTGCTTCGAGCAGGCGTACGATCTCGCGCATTTGCGGGAGCGTCAGCGCGAACGGCTTCCCTGGCTCTACTGCGGGAGGTGTCTGGTTCCAGTCGAAATAAAGTTCCGGCGCTTCGTCGTAGCGCGGCGAAAGGATGTCGTACGTCCCGGGGCGAAGATGGCCGTACCGCGACAGGAATGTCGCCTTATCGAGCATTGCCCTGTCCCGCCCCAGCTGGCCGCTCACCGTCGTTACGCTGGCCATGAACGCGTCGTAGTCCGATTGGGAGAACACGCCGACGGCAACCAGCGACCGTAGCATCTGCACGGCGATGAAACCCGCCCGAGCAAGACCCGCGAACGGCAGCGTTCCGTAGCGCTTGGCGTCCTCCAGCAGCCAGTAGATTCGCTCCAGGGGATCCGCATCCGATGCAAGCAGGCTCTCACGACGTGCATTCAACGTATCCAGCTTGGCGGCGTCAGCTCGCCAGCGCCCATCCTTGGGGTGCACAATGCGATTGGTGAGCCGGCGAAGGCTGTGCGCGATCGACTCGCGCTCCGCGGCAGTGAAGCCGGCTTCCTCCAACCTGCCCAGGCGCTGCGGGAGGTCCAGGGTATAGCAGGAAAAAACAATCTCGAACTCCACCTTGTCGTGGAGTGTCGGCTTGGCGAGCAGACGATCGATGTAATAGTCGACCAACCGACCGGCCAGCCCCTCGTCGAGGTCGGCAGGAATGAACGAGTTGAAAGACAGCCGTACGTCAACGTACGGCAATCCGAAGAAATGCGGCATCAGCGGAAAACTGCGCAGGTTGCGATACCCGTAGTTATGCCGCTGATAGGCCCAGATCGCGTCCGTGACTAGTTCTCGGTACAGCGAAAGTGCGAGCGGTTTCGGACGCACGCCGATGATTTCAGCCGGATTCCAATCCGGCATCACCCCGTAAACCGTACGCCGGCCCATCAGGAAAGGATGCGGACGCATGCCGCGTGCGACCTTGTCGGCCACCAGTTTCAGGCGTAACGCCTGTTCCTCCGGCGTAATACGCGCCCCCGGCATAACCAAGGGCCGTGCTTGCAGCAGCCACAAAACCTCTTCGCCGCGCTCCCGCGTGTACGCGAACTCGCAATCCACGGGCGTGCCGCCGAACAGTTGCAGCAGTTCATCCAGCAGCGCCAGCACGCCGTTCAGCTCGGGCACGGGCGGCACCTGCGATAGTGCCGCGCCTTGCCACGTCCTTCCGCCCTGACCTCCCGTCACCGCCGCGGTGTCCTGCCCTTCACTCCAGTTCACCACGCGGTAGGGCGCGCAGGTATTCGGATCGTGGGAAAAAGCCACACCTGATCGGATCACGCCTTGCAGCATCGGCTGGATCAGCACCTCATCGTCTTCCGCCGCCGCGCCGTAAGCCGCAATCACCCTCTCCACCGCATCGGCAAGACCGCCTGCCGTCACGTCCAGCAGCGAAAGGAACGCGCCCGCGTTGGACTGCGTCGCGCCATCTTCCCTGCGGCAGCTCGAGCGAACGATCATCCGCACGTCGCCCAGGGTTGCAACGACGCGGTCCAGGCAGTAGCCGCGATACTGCCGCCATTCACCAACCGTCAGGCAGGCCAAGGGCGCGATGCGCGCGGAGCGCAGCTTGTCCTGCAGGAGCGCGAGGGTTCCGGCCTTGGTGGAAAAGGTGAGAGTCATCGCAGGAAGCTCAGTCCTTGCGCCGTGCGGACCAGGCGCGTGTCAGGTAAGTGGCTTCGATCACGTCGAGGCCCTTGATCTTCTGGTTCACGAAGTCCAGGAAGGCCGCGAACTTCTCCGCTCCCAACTGGACGCGCAAATCGTTGACGGAGCGCCACGCTCCGATATAACGCTCTGCGCTCATTGCAATGACGTGACGGCCTTCGAGATACACCACATCCTCGAAACACGGGCTCGCCCACAGCTGCTCGGTCAACGTTTCGGTAATGCCCGAACGGCCGGAGGAAACGCGCTTAATGTTCGGACGCAAGGTGTTGAGATGTTCCTCAATCTCCACGAGCAGCGGATTTACCTCGATCAGCCTGGGGTTCCACAGCGCGGTGAAGCGCCCGCCCGGACGCAGGATCCGGCGGAATTCCTGCGTCGCCGCATCGAAGTTCGCCCAGTGAAATGACGAGGCCATCGACACCCAGTCGCAACATGCGTCGGGCAGTCCTGTCGCTTCCGCCGAGCCCTTCAACCACCGGATATCGGTCGACTTGCTGTCTGCGATGCCCGCGGTACGCATGTCATCGTTCGGCTCCACGGCTGTCGCCGACTTGACCTTCTTGCCGTAAACCATCCGCGTCCAGATCCCGGTGCCGGCGCCGACGTCCACGAAATCCACCTCGTGGACGGGCTTGTCGAGCATTCCGAGCAATGCATTCAGTACTGATGGCGCGTAGTCCGGCCGATGCTGTGAATAATCAGTCGCCAGGCCGGTAAAGTCGCCAGCCTTGAACGTTGTTTGTGTCATGTTTTCCGTCCTTCGAGAATTGTCATTAATTCCGCCGCCAGGGTTTCAACGCCACGCCCTGGCTCAAACTCTGCCACCCAGTGTGCCGCTTCCGGTTCGTCTACCTGAAGGTCCAATCCTGCCACGTCGGAAAGCTCGCCGGCATCAAAGCGGCGGTAGATACCTTTTGGATCGCGCCGGCGCAATTCTTCCAACGGCACCTTCAAATAAACCTCAATGTAGCCCGGCAGGTTGACGCGGTTCCACGCATGTACCTCCTTAAAGAGGGAGATCGTTGCGATCACCACGGTCAATCCTTGACTCGCGATGACCCTGCAAAGATGCGCATACTGAAATGCAAACGCCTTCCGCCCGGCGCAGCCATGATTCTGGATGTTCGCCGTAGTGGCACCGAACACTTCGCGGAGTTCGTCGCCGTCAAGCATCACCACAGGTTCACGCCGTTGACGCAGCCGTTTAACGACTTCCCCGGCCAGCGTGGACTTTCCCGCGCCGGACAGGCCGGTTATCCAGACTACGCGTCCAGACACCTCCCGCGCCGATTCACTTTGCATTGATTGCACCCCAGAGTCGTGTACTTGATTCATCATTCCATGGAAAGCGGACTGAACATGCCATGGAATGTACCTTCCCTATCCAGGACGGTCCAGACTTCCTTGAGTTTCGAATGAAGACGGGTATAGACCGGCATTGCCTGAAGTGGCATTGCGTGGTGCGGCAGGTCCGCATAGAAGCGCGACTCGAACTCCAGCGGTTCGTCCAGCCAGGATCGGATTTCTGCAAGCTGGCGCCGGAAAGTCTGCTCGTCGAGTCCCGTATAGCCGTAGATACGCGACAAGGGCCAGAACAGGGTCTCGAAGATCATGATGTCGCGCGCACCAAGCAGCCGGCCAACGGGACGGTCGATCGCCTTGGTATCGAATCCGGAAATCTTGCCGGTCGTCTTGGACGCCGGGCCCCAGTACTGCAGACCGCAAAAACTCGCGTCATAGAGTGCGGGATCGTCCGAAATCCCCATCCATGCTGCGACCTTCGGCATGGTCGTCTTCGCTTCGCGCTTAATATCCTCCAGTTTCACGCCCCGGCATTCGGTCAGTGTGTTGAACGGCGAATTAAGCTGGGCGAACATTGAGGCCATCCTCGCCACGATCTTAGTCCAACCGTGAACAAGAAATTCGGCCTTCTGCACGTCGCTGGCACCTGCATCCCTCAGCGCAATCAGGTCATCTGTTCCATCCTCAATAAGGCCAAGCATCCACGACTCCATTGCCTGTACAGGCTGTCGTACGATGTAGAGCAATCTAGCTTCCGGATAGTGGTGCAGGAAATACGCCATCTCAGTCGGGTCCGGATTGTGGATGTGGTAGAAGATTTGTCTGCCTTCCGAATTTCCGCACACACCTCGAATTCCAATGTCGAACGCACGGTGTATGAGTTCGAAGCAGGTACGCTGCCCGACAGTGGTAAGTGGAGCAAGCAAGGCAAGCAAGGCCGCGGCAAAAGCGTCACGGTCAACGACGAATGCCTGTGATTTATTCGGCCCCATCTCCATGAAGCCGCTGGCCTGAGCCAGCCAGGTTGCATTATCGAACGGTTTGCCCATGACGTTTTTCTTGCTGCGAGCGTCGAACAGCGGTTCGAATTCCCTGAGAACGACCGCCACCAGACGCTCGCGCCACTTGGGATCCGCGCTATCTGGCGCAAAGCGGTTCCATGCGTACTGGCCGAACCAGCCCTTAAAGTAAACGCCTGGAAGCGTTGACAGCTCCGGGTGCCCGTCGAAAAGCGAGTGAAAGAACATCGACCCGGAGCGTCCGAAAGGCAGCAAAGCTGTTATGGGCCGCGCGATGCCGGGCTCTATCGCCTTTGCGGAGCGAACCGCTATACCGCGAAGCAGACTTCGGGCAACATCGACGGATTCATCCAGGCGATTCTGCACGCGAAGCACGCGTGCAAGGTTGTAATGTGCGGGAATGAAATCAGGCTTTACCTCCGCCACGTGGCGGTAGCAGTCCTTTGCGTCGTCAAGTCGATCTTGCTCCTCGAGGGAGATACCAAGATTGGTAAGCGCTTTCACGTCCGTCGGCTGAAGTGCAACCGCGCGACGGTAGCTCGCTTCGGCGTCGACAAGCCGCCCCTGCTCGTGTAGCGCCAGGCCAAGGTGATGATGCGCATCGGCATAGTTGGGTTGCAGATGCAAGGCGCGCCGAAAAAACGCTTCGGCTTCTGTAAGCCGCCCCTGGTCCTGGAGGGTAAGCCCCAGGATGTCAAAGGCTTCCGCGTCGTCCCGTCGAAGCCGCAACGCCTCTTGGAGACTTGCTCCTGCTTCCTCGAACCGGCCCTGCTCGCGCAGGCAATTACCCAGGTAATGATACGCTTCGGCGAAGCCAGGCCTCAGCTCGATGGCCCGGCGATAACAATCTTCGGCTTCCGAAAACCGTCCTTGCTCAGAGAGGGCATTTCCGAGGTTGCTCCACGCTTCAGGATAGCTCGGATTAAGCGCGAGTGCCCTCCGCTGGCTTGCCTCGGCCTCGACGAGCATCCCCGCCTCTTGCTGCGAAACGCCAAGGTTGTTGTGCACTTCCGGGTCGCCCGGCAGCAATTCCGCGGCCTTTTGCTTTGGAAGCAACGCGTCCGCACCCCTCCCCTGTTGCTGAAGCGCCGCGCCCAATGCCTTCCAGCCAAATGGGTGCCGCGGATAGCGAGTCGTCATTTCCCTGGCCAGCTTCTCCACCCTGGATACGTCTCCACGGTTGAAAAACACGATGACATCATTGATCTCGTTTTGCGTAGGCCCCTTGAGTTTCGGCGCAGGCGCACGGACCTTTGAAACCGGACGGACCTCCCGGCTCACAGACCTTTCGGGTTGTTTGTTTATTTCCGGCGCCGACGTGCCGCCTTCCGCCGCGGAGGTGTCCACCGAAACAGGTGCCTGGGCCGGTTGCAAGATCCGGCTCAACTGAGCAATCAACTTATCAACCGGGTCACCCTTCAGGCCAAGTTGCTGCCCTTGTTGTAACACGTTCCGCGCCATCTCGGGTTGTCCGGCTTGAATCAGCGCATCGATATAAGTCACCCAATACTGGCCGTTGTCAGGGCGAGCCTTGACGGCCGTCTGAAGAAAGCGAACTGCAATTCCCGGCTGCCTCGATTGCAAGGCCAGGACGCCGTAGTTGTGATTGGCGTCCGGATGCGCCGGCTCAACCTTGAGAACATCCCGGTAAAGCCGCTCCGCATCCGTTGCCCGCCCGGCCTGATGATGACTCACGGCCTCGCGCAGAATGCGCTCCGCGTCGATTGGTTCTTGTTGTTGCGGAGAGTCAGGAGATGTCATGGCGCCCAGGAAGTTAATACAACGACGTGAAATTACGGCATTGCGGAATCCGTCCTGGCCTTATCAACCAGGTAGAACTGGGCGAAGCATTCGCAGCCCTGTAGACACGCGCCCGCCCCACCGCATCACGCTTGATCAAGAATGGCTGGACAAACAATGACAAGGACGCCGGATTCGGCATTCGTTATCACATTATGCGATAGGCAGTAAGCCCCCAATAAGCCGATTAGGGACCGCCCCGCTGCTCAATTCATCGAATAAGGCAATCGGAAGATAATTGCAAAAGATTCAACATACCCCCTCCCAACGCCTTCGATTCACCCAGAAAACGTGGAAATCCCAGAAAAATAAAAAGTGGATGGTTACGGCAATCCAAACAAATTCTTTAGTTCCGAAGCGCGCCCTCGATCCGCTCAGGTCGGCGTGGCCGCGCCACATACGAATGGCGCAAGCCAAAATGCGTCCCGAGGTAGCAAAAGTGAGGTCAAGACTGGCTAAAGTATTTTTCGCGGCGTCCGAAGAAGCAGGTGTCCGGGTTGAGATCGGACCGAACCGAAAAAAACGAATTGGAAAACACCCCTAAACTTTTTTCAGTTCCGTCCGTTAAACCAAACAACAGCGGTTCAAATGGCCCAACTGGGGTGAACCAAAGTTGAAAGACTTAAGCCGGAATGATTCGGACCCCAGTCACTTAGGAGAAATATCATGGCTGCCTTTATTAACACAAACATCTCGTCGTTGAATGCACAGCGCAATTTGAATGCCTCCCAAGGCGCGCTGCAAACCTCCCTGCAGCGCCTGTCCTCGGGCCTGCGCATCAACAGCGCCAAGGACGACGCCGCTGGCCTGGGCATCAGCGAGCGCATGACTTCGCAAATCCGCGGCCTGAACCAGGCATCGCGCAATGCCAACGACGGCATCTCCCTGGCGCAAACGACTGAAGGCGCACTGGGCGAAATCACCAACAACCTCCAGCGCATCCGCGAACTGGCAGTGCAGGCCGCCAATGCAACGAACTCCGCTTCCGACCGCGCCGCGCTGAACCAGGAAGTTCAGCAGCGTCTTGCAGAAGTGAATCGCGTTGCCACCCAAACGGCCTTCAACGGCCAGAAAGTGCTCGACGGCTCCTTCGGCACGGCAGCCTTCCAGGTTGGCGCAAACGTCGATGAAACCATCTCGGTCAACCTGAGCACCAGCATGAAGACCGCCGACATCGGCGCGTATGTCAGCCAAAAGAGCAACGCAACCCAAACCGCCGGTACGGCAGCTACCAGCTCCGGTGCATGGGGTTCGGGTGCTTATCAGACCAACGTCGCCAGCTACACGGGCGTAGATACCAATGCATGGAGCGCTGGCGGACTGCAGATCAACGGCACCGACATCAAGGCATCCGGCGACTACGCCCACTCCAGCGACACGACCTACCGCGGCGGCAGCAGCGCCTACGCCAAGGCAGCCGCAATCAACGCAAGCGGCGTGGCTGGTGTCTCTGCCTCTGCAACCAACGTGCAGACCTTCGACGACAATGCCGTTGCCGCCGATACGTTCCTCGATCTCACCGCGGGTACGCTGGGCGCTACCGACTCGATCTCGTACACGCTGACGGTCAACGGCGAAAAAGTCTTTGACGATGCATCGGTGACTGCTAGCGGCATCACGATGGATGCAGCAATCTCCGCGATCAACACCAAGCAGTTCGACACTGGGGTTGTGGCCAGCAAGGACGAAAATGGCAAGCTGGTTCTGACGGCAGCCGACGGCCGCGACATCAAAGTTGAAGAGGAATTTGTGTTTGCCGACGGCGCAACTGTCGCCGATAACTCGAACGGTGTGGTTGCAGAAACCGTGTTCTCCACGCAGACAATCACGGACGACGCTACCGACTCGGCTGACGGTGCCACCCTCACCCAGGGCGCCCTGACCTTCAAGGGCTCGGTCACCCTGAACGCCAGCGCAGACGTCACGATCAACTCGGGCCAGGCATACATCGGCATGACGTCGGCGATCCTGAGCGCAAGTGGCTCGATGGAAGCACAGAGCGTCACTTCGATCGACAATGCCAACAAGACCATCCTGGCTGTCGATGCGGCGCTGAACACGGTGAGCACTCTGCGCAGCACCCTCGGTGCAGTCCAGAACCGCTTCGAGTCCACGATCGCCAACCTGCAGGCAACGTCGGAAAACCTGTCGGCATCGCGTAGCCGCATCCAGGACGCCGACTTCGCAGCAGAAACCGCGACCCTGACCCGCGGCCAGATCCTGCAGCAAGCTGGTACCGCAATGCTCGCCCAAGCCAACTCGCTCCCGAACGGCGTGCTGGCCCTGCTCCGCGGCTAAACCGCAGCGCAATGAGCAAGCAAGAAACCCGGCCGATTCATCGGCCGGGTTTTTACCCATAAAGGGAGTTCATCATGGATATCCGTCCCATTAACAGCCCGCAGCCCTCAGGCTCGACGCCGATCAATGCCCATATGGCTGAAGCGGCGGTGCCGGCCCGGCCTGCAGCTGCTCCCGTTGAGACATCTCCTGCTGCTGTACAGCAAGCCGCCAGCGTGCCCAGCCTCGGCGAACTGGCGAAGGCCGTAAAGGATATCAACAAGTTCTTGCAAGAACGCTCGCAAAACCTTGAATTTACGGTAGATTCGGACAGCAACAAGACCGTCGTCAAAGTTGTTGACCAGAACACTAAAGAAATACTTCGCCAGATTCCTTCAGAGGAAGCTCTGGAAATCGCGAAGGCGCTCGACGTGGCGATGCAGGGTTTGCTCATCAAGCAAAAGGCATAACCCCTACCTGAATAAACAGGTAAAACGCCTTCTCAAGTCCGGTTTGACACTGCCGATAACAAGGTACAGTGTGGCTTTTCGTAGGAGATGCACGTGGCTCTCTCTTCTCCCGGTCTTGGCTCCAACCTCGATGTCAATGGCATTGTCAGGCAACTAATGGCGGTTGAGTCCCAACCGTTAACAAAACTTGCCACGAAAGAAGCCAGTTACCAGGCGAAGCTCAGCGCATACGGATCGCTTTCCGGCGGGCTGAGCGCCTTCCAGTCGGCGGTTGCAGCCCTCAGCAATCCTTCCAAGTTCCTGTCTTACAGTTCAAGCACCTCCGAATCCGGCATCGTATCGGCAACGACAAGCAGCAAGGCCGTTCCGGGAACATACAATATCAACGTTACCCAGCTCGCACAGGCGCAGACACTAACGGCGGCAGGCAAGACGTCGACAACGGCGGCCGTCGGGACGGGTACGATCACTTTCCAGTTCGGATCCATCAGCGCCGCCGGAACGACGCTCGGCGCGGGCGTTGCCGCGGGGGGCATTGCGGCAGGTTCGCTCAGCATCAACGGCACGACGATTGTCACTAGTGCCTCCACGAACAGCGCGAAGGCTCTCGCCGCGCAGGTCAACCTTCTCAAGTCGACGACTGGCGTGACCGCAACCGCGCAAACGACGGATACCGGCGCGCTGGGAGCGTTTTCCGCTACGGCTGGCGGCACCTACACGCTCAAAGTGGACGGCGTCAACATCATTGAGAACGGCGCCGTGGGGACTGATGGCTCGACCATCGACACCCGGCTGACGGACGCAGGCGTCCTGGCCAACTTGCAGACCGCAGGAATCAGTTTTACCGGTTCCGCCGCATTGGGGACGTTGAAGTTCACCAAGACGGACGGCAGCAATATCGCGATCCAGGAATCGGGTGGCGGCACAACGGGTGGCTTCACCACGACGGTCGGCATCGGCACCACCAAGACAGTTACCAGTTCGGTCTACCTAAGCCCGGGTAATGTGACCATCGGCGGCAACGATCCGTCGCTTGCCGGCTTCACGGCGGGAACCATGCCGGCGGACGGCATCTACTCGAATTCGGCATTCACGCAGGACGCAAGCCAGGCAAGCGGAACGGTCACGATCGATGGTACCAATAATAGCTTGCAGGGTATCCGGGACGCGATCAACAAGGCCAACCTCGGCGTAACGGCCAGCATCGTGTCCGACGGCAGCGCATCGCCCTATCACCTTGTCCTCACCTCGAACAAGACTGGCGTGACTTCCAGCATGAAGATCTCGGTGACCGGTGACGACGCGCTCAAGGACTTGTTGGCGTACAACCCTGCCGATCCCTCCGGCCAGAAGCTGACCGAGACGACAGCGGCGAAAAGCACCGCTCTAACGGTGAACGGCATTGCGATCAGCAGCGCATCGAAGTCGATTAGCGAGGCCATCGAAGGCATCACGTTGAAGGTGACCAAGACTGGAACCACGACGTTGACCGTCGCACGCGATACCAACGCAATCACTTCCGCCGTCAACGGCTTTGTGAAGGCTTACAATGACCTCAACAAGACGCTCAAGGACTTGTCGGCGTATAACGCTGAAACGAAACAGGGCGGACCGCTTGTCGGCGATGCAACTGTACGTTCCGTCCAGACCGGCATCCGGGAGCTATTGTCGAAATCCGTCCCGGAACTGACGGGCAATATCAAGACGCTCTCCGACATTGGTGTTTCCTTTGAAAAAGATGGCACGTTGTCGGTCAACTCCAGCAAGTTGCAGAATGCAGTTACCAACAACTTCGACAAGATTGCCCAGCTCTTCGCGGCTTACGGCACCACATCCGACAGCCTCAGCAGTTTTGTCAGCTCCACATCGGCAACGCGGGCCGGAACCTATGCTGTTGTCCTGACGCAGACCGCAACGCAAGGCACATTGAAAGGCAATGCCGCCCTCACCGCAGGATCGACGGTCATCAGCGCCGGCACGAAGATGAACTTCACGGTGGACGGCGCGACTGCCTCGGTTGCATTGACTGCCGGTACCTATAGCGCGTCCGAGCTTGCATCGATGGTGCAGTCTGCCATCAATGGCACCACGGCTTTTGTGGACGCCGGCAGTTCTGTCCAGGCAAGCATCGACAGCGACGGCTTCCTGAACGTGGTATCGAACCGCTATGGATCTGCTTCCAAGGTCAGCGTTTCTAGTGATACAGGAACCAGCCCAACAACCCTGTTTGGCAACGGTTCGTCAAGCGACCCCGGCAAGGATGTCGCCGGCACAATCGGTGGCGTGACGGCGACTGGCTCGGGCCAACATCTGACCGGCGCCACCGGTTCGCCCATGGAAGGGCTCAAGATTCTCATCCAAGGCAACACCGCCGGCAGCCGAGGAACGATATCGTTTGCCCGCGGCTATGCCGACCAGTTCGGCAAGCTTCTTGATTCCTACATCGGCACGTCGGGCACGATTTCCAGCCGAACCAACGGCATCAACAAGAGCATCAAAGACCTCGGCAAGACGCGCGAGTCAATGACCGAAAGACTGGCGGCAGTAGAAAAGCGCTATCGCGCGCAGTTCGCCGCCCTCGACAAGGTCATCAGCGGCATGTCGAAGACGAGCAGCTTCTTGACGCAGCAACTAGCTAATCTACCGAAGATTGAATAGCAGGAGAATGTAAATGTTCGGATCAACATTCAGTGGCGCAAACGCCTATGCCAAGGTCGGAGTCGAGACCGGCGTGACGGCGGCGAGCCCTCATCGTTTGATAGTGATGCTGTTCGAAGGGGCAATGGTCGCCGTCGCATCGGCGATTCAGCATATGCAAGCGGGGGATATCGCCAAGAAGGGCGAAGCCATTTCAAAGGCAATCTCCATTATCGACAGCGGACTGCGCGCCAGCCTCGACAAGAAAGTCGGCGGCGAAATTGCGCTGAACCTCGATGCCCTGTATGAATACATGAGCACTCGTCTCGTTCTTGCCAACCTCAAGAATCAGCAAACCATCCTCGAAGAAGTGTACCAACTGCTAAAGGGACTCAAGGATGCCTGGGAATCGATAGCACCAGCGGCGAATGTCACCCCTGCGTCGTCAGAAGTTCAGCAAACTAAACCGACACCGAAAATCAACGGATACGATGCACCTGCCGCGTCGCCGTCCCGCCTAGTGAAAGCCTGAAGACATGGATAACCAAGAAATTCTCTCTCTCTACGAGGCAGTTGCAGATATTACGGACAAGATGTTGGCGGCTGCTCGCCTCGGCGATTGGGAGCAGTTGGCGGAACTTGAGTCGCGTTGTTCGAATCAGGTCGAGATCATCAAGAGGAATGAAGAGCCCCGTCCCGTGCTTTCACCTGTCGCACGCGAACGAAAAGTGCGCATCATCAAGAAAATCCTCGACGACGACCGCCAGATTCGCGACATCACTGAACCCTGGATGGCCCAGCTTTCCGCCATGATTAACAGCACCGGCACCGAGCGCAAACTCTCCCAGGCCTACGGCGCCACGCAGACCGGATAATCATCATGCTGCCGCGGGCCGATCTCAATCCCACCCGGCCCCCGGCCTCACTTGAGGCCGCTACGACTGTCGTCTCATCGACCGACGCGCGCCTCGAAATATTCCGCCGCCTGAACCAGATCGCCATCGGCCGCGAACTCCAGGCGACCGTGGATGCGATGCTCGATGACGGGACCTTTCTGGTGAAGGTCGCCGATACGACGGCCCGCATGGCCCTGCCGGTCGGGGCAAAGGTTGGCGACACGATGTCCATGGTGTTCATCGCCAAGGATCCGCGCCCGACCTTCCTGCTGACGCAACAGCAAGGCAGCACACCCGCGTCGCTCAGCACGACCGCGCGCCTGGTCGATCATCTCCTGCAGTCGGCGCAACAGGAAGGCGCCCCTACCGCCGTCACCACCCGCATACCGCTGGTCCTCTCCCCATCCGCAATGGAACCGAAGCAGGTTGCAGCGGCATTGCAGAACGCGCTGTCCGCAAGCGGCCTTTTCTATGAATCCCATCTCCATGACTGGATCAGCGGCACGAGGCCGGCCGCGGAGCTGGCCAGGGAACCGCAGGCACAATTGTCGGGCAGCCTGAAGCCGCCGCAGCCCTCGACTGCGCAGGACGCAACGAACGTCGATCTCGCACGCCTCGCGGCCAACATGAAAGAAATCGGCGAAGGCGCGCACAAGCTGCTCAGCCTGATGCGTGAAGCGCAGGTCCAGCCGGCAAACAAGGCCGCCATCGATGCCGACATCATTGCGCCACCCCAGTCCGCATTACCGACGATCGAACCCGAAGCCGCACGCCTCATCAACCTGCAGCTGAATGCACTCGAACACCAGATGGTGCGCTGGCAAGGCCAGCTCTGGCCCGGCATGCCGATGGAATGGGAAGTCCAGGAAGACAAGCAGGAAGGGGGTGGATCGCATGCCGACGCCCAAGCGTCTGCATGGACCAGCACGGTCCGTTTCGAACTGCCCCATCTTGGTGGTGTCTCGGCAACCATCCGGCTCGTCGGTGACCGCGTCCACGTGCAGGTCAACACGCAAACCGAAGACACGGCGACGACCGTGCGCGCCTTCGGCGGGATGTTGGCGGACGCGCTGGAAGCGGCGGGCACACCGCTTGATTCGTTGTCAGTGAAACAGCATGAATCGCCCTAACCCCGCCCAGAGCGCCATCGCGCTCGCCTACCAGACCGGCGACCTTGCGCCCAAGGTCGTGGCAAAGGGGCGCGGCCTCATTGCGGAAGAAATCATCTCGCGTGCGCGGGAGCACGGTGTGTTCGTGCACGAGTCCAAGGAACTCGTCGCGTTGCTGATGCAAGTCGACCTCGACAAGCATATTCCCCCGACCTTGTACCGGGTAGTGGCGGAATTGCTCGCATGGCTTTACCATATCGACGCGATCAAGCACACTGGAGACAAGGGGCCGAACCCACACCCCTCACACGCACCGGAAAAGCAGGAATAAATGTCATTCAATACCAAGTTCGGCACGGAGGACGTCAGCCCGTACCAGGTACATTCACGCCGTGAAATCATTGGATTGCTGCGCTCCATGCAGGAGCGCAACCAGCTTGTCACCATGCAGGCCGCGGGCGGGTCGGACGCAGTCGTTACTTCGATATTGGAAGTCGATGAGGAAAGCGGCATCGTGGTGATCGACCGCGCGCCAACCAACACCGTGAATCAGCGTCTTATCGGAAGCGACAACGTCTCCTTCGAAACCGTCCTCGACAATATCCGCATCCTGTTCTTTACGAACAAGGTCCGGGAATGCCTTTATGACAACCTCCCTGCCCTCTACATTGCGATTCCGCCCAGCCTGATCCGCCTGCAGCGGCGCGAGTACTATCGCGTCCCCACTCCGGTCGCGAATCCGGTGCGCTGCGCCATCCGCATTCCTCCCGACGACGAGACCGGCGGACCGGGCACGACGGCGATCGTCACCTTGAAGGACATCAGCGGCGGCGGTATCGGCGTGATCGATGAAAAGAAGATGCTGGATAACACGATCGGACGCGTGTACACGGAATGCAGAATCGACATTCCCGGCGGCACGGTGGTGACATGCGCACTCCAGGTGCGCAACTCGCACGACCTGTCGCTTGCCAGCGGCAAGTCGATCCGCAAGATCGGGCTCATGTTCGTCAACCTGCCGAGCCCGATGCTGGCGGTCGTGCAGCGCTACATCACGAAGCTGGAGCGCGAGCGCAACGCCAAGGCGACCGGCCTGACCTGACCTCCCCAGTCGCACATCGAAGGTGCGCGTTACACCTGCATGTTCATGATGTCGTGGTAGGCGGACACGAGTTTGTTGCGAACCTGGATGGTGGCCTGGAATGCAATGTTGGCCTTCTGGGAATTGATCATGACGTCGGACAGGTTGACGCTGTCATCGCCAAGCATGAATTTTTGGGCCAGTTCTTTCGAGCGGTTTTCCGCGCCATTGACCTGGTCCAGCGCGGATTTCAGGGCACCGGCAAAATCGACGCGGTTCGCCGGCTTTTCACCCTGCAGGGGACTGACCGTGCTTTCGGGCCGGACTGCCGCAGCTCTGAGCTGGGCCACCATCGCTTCGATCTTGCTGGTATCGATCATTCCGGTCTTCATTCATCCCCCTTCCATTCCATCGTCCGCCAGGGCGGCGGCATTACCTTTTTTCACGTCGCTAAGGTAGCACGCAAAAAAGTCGCTCCGGACGGGGATAAACACAGGAAAAATTGCTCTGTTCCGGCGATCAATTCCGCTTAAGAAGAAGAAAATCCTACACTAAGGCGAAAACCTCGATTAGCAGGACCAACATGACCAATAACACCGTGAACGACAAGATTGCCGGAGGCGCACCGTGGCGGTAGCAGGTGAAGGCGCCGTCGTGCCGGCCGCCCCCGCGGGCATTGTCGGCTTCGCCCAGACACCGGGCGGGCGCAACTTTTTCCTGATGCTCGGCGTTGCTGCCGTGGTCGGCGTCATGTCCGGCGTCTGGATGTGGAGCCAGCAGCCTGACTACCGCGTTCTCTTTTCGAACTTTTCCGACCGGGACGGCGGCGCCATTGTCGCCGCACTGCAGCAGTCCAACGTTCCCTACAAGTTTGCCGATGGCGGCAGCGCGATCCTCGTCCCCGCCAACCAGGTGCACGACGTACGCCTGAGGCTCGCGTCGCAAGGCTTGCCCAAAGGCGGCAACGTCGGCTTCGAACTGATGGAAAACCAGAAGCTGGGCGTCTCACAGTTCCTCGAACAGGTCAACTTCCAGCGCGCCCTCGAAGGCGAACTAGCCCGTTCCATCCAGGCAGTCGGCGCCGTGCAGGCAGCACGCGTCCACCTCGCACTGCCCAAGGCTTCCGTCTTCGTGCGCGACCAGCAGAAGCCGACCGCATCGGTCTTGTTGAACCTGCACGCCGGCCGCACCCTGGATCCGCAACAGGTCAGCGCAATCGTGCATCTCGTGGCAAGCAGCGTACCCGACCTACCGACCAAGAACGTCACCGTGGTCGACCAGAACGGCAACCTGCTGTCGGAGACCGGCAACAAAAACAGCAATGGCCTTGATCCCACGCAGCTCAAGTATGTGCAGGAGCTGCAGCAAAGCATCGTCAAGCGCATCGAATCGATCGTCACGCCCATCGTCGGCCCGAATAATGTGCGCGCCGAAGCGACGGCCGATGTCGATTTCTCGCATTCCGAGCAGGCAGCGGAGACGTACAAGCCGAACGGTACGCCGAACGCATCCACCATCCGCAGCCAGCAGACCAGTGAGTCGCAAAGCAACAGCGCACTGGGCGCGGCGGGCGTGCCGGGCGCGTTGAGCAACCAGCCGCAGCCGAACGCCACGGCGCCGATTGCGGGCGCCCCGCAGGCATCGACGACGGGCGCAGCCGCACCGAGCGGCAATGTCCAGAAAGACATGACCGTCAATTACGAGGTCGACAAGACGGTGCGCTACGTGCAGCAGCCGATGGGCGGCATCAAGCGCCTCTCCGTAGCCGTGGTGGTGAATTACAAGAAGGAAGTCGCGAAGGACGGCAAGGTCACGATGAAACCCTTGTCCGACGCCGAGAAAGCCCAGATCAACGACCTGGTGAAGGAGGCGATGGGCTTCAACAAGGACCGCGGCGACAGCCTGAATGTGGTCAACAGCCCGTTCGCCGGCGCCGAGAAGGAAGAGATCCCCGAGGTACCGATCTGGAAACGTCCGGAGGCCATCGACATGGGGCTGAGCGGCGGCAAGTATCTACTGGGCATCGGCATCCTGGCCTATCTGTTCTTCGGCGTACTGCGCCCCCTCTTCAGGCGCATCATGGCGACGTTTGAACCACCGTCGCCGGCTGTGGAAGAGGACGCAGTGGTTCACATTTCAAATGAAGTGGAGCCGATGGGCCAGAAGCCGCGCAGTTACCAGGACAACCTGGAGGCCGCGAAGACGCTGGCCCGAAACGATCCGAAAATGGTAGCGAACGTAGTCAAGGCATGGGTAGGCACAAATGAATGAGGATGGCGTAACAAAAGGAGCAATCCTGATGCTGGCCCTCGGCGAGGAAGAAGCCGCCGAGGTAATGAAATACCTCGGCCCGCGCGAGGTGCAGAAGCTCGGCGCGGCCATGTCCACCATGAAGGCGGTCGCCAGCGAGCAGCTCGAAGCGGTACTCAACGACTTCCGCGACGAAACCGAGCAGAACACCTCCTTCGGCCTGGACTCCGACGAATACATCCGCACGGTGCTGACCAAGGCGCTGGGCGAGGACAAGGCCTCGTCCCTGCTCACCCGCATTCTCGGCACGCGCGACGCGAGCGGCATCGAAAGCCTCAAGTGGATGGACGCGCAGTCCGTCGCCGACCTGATCCGCAACGAACATCCGCAGATCATCGCCACCATCCTGGTGCACCTCGAGCGCTATCATGCCTGCGAAGTGCTCACCTATTTCACTGAGCGCCTGCGCAATGACGTCGTGCTGCGCATCGCCACGCTGGACGGCGTTCAGCCGACCGCGCTGCGCGAGCTGAACGAAGTGCTGACCAAGCTGCTGACGGGTAACGAAAACTTGAAGAAAAAGCCGATCGGCGGCGTGCGCACCGCGGCCGAAATCCTCAACTTCATGAGCGGCGACACCGAAACATCGGTGATGGACAACCTGAAGAACTACGACAGCGACCTCGCCCAGAAGATCATGGACGAGATGTTCGTGTTCGACAACATCATCGACATCGACGACCGCGGCATTCAGGTGCTGCTGCGCGAGGTGCAGTCCGAATCCCTCATCGTCGCACTCAAGGGCGCCAACCAGGACCTGCGCGAGAAGATTTTCAAGAACATGTCGCAGCGTGCAGCGGAAATGATGCGCGAAGACCTCGAATCCAAGGGCCCTGTCCGCCTGTCCGAGGTGGAAGCGCAGCAGAAGGAAATCCTGCAGATCGTGCGCCGTCTCGCCGACGAAGGCCAGATCATCCTGGGCGCCAAGGGCGACGACCAGTTCATTTAATCGCGCGTTAGCGCGCTGTCAGGACCACAATGAGTTCGAATGTCATTCCGAAAGAGCAGCTTACCGCGTACCAGCGCTGGGAGATGGCATCGTTCGGCGACGACCGGCCGAGCCAGCAGAACACCATCGCGCAGCAGCAGGCGGCCCAGCAGCGCGCCGCCGAAGAGTTGGTACGTCTGCGCGAAGAAGCGCGCCAGCAAGGCTATGCGGAAGGATTCAACCAGGGCCATGCTGAAGGGGTGCAGGCCGGCCGTATCGAAGCTGCACGCGAAACCATGCAAATCCGCCAGGTGGCAGAGGCTTTCGGTAACGAGCTGATGCAGGTCAACGACGCCGTCGCAGACGACATGCTCAATCTCTCGCTGGACCTTGCCAAGGCCATGCTGAAGACCGCATTGCGCGTTAAACCGGACCTGGTCCTTCCGGTCGTGAGCGAAGCCATCCGCTATCTGCCAAGCGTGCAGCAGCCCGCCCTCCTCGTCCTCCATCCGCAGGACGCTGCCATCGTGCGCAGCCACATGATGGATGAGCTGGAAAAAGCCGGATGGCGCATCACCGAAGACCTGCAAATCGAACGCGGCGGCTGCCGCGTTGAGACAGCGAGCAACCAGATCGACGCCACCCTGCCGATACGCTGGCAACGCATCGCCGATGCACTCGGCAAGCAGACCGACTGGATCGAATGACTGGACCGCATACCGAACGTTGGCAAGCGTACCTGCGCGATTGCAGGTCGCTGGTCACGATCCCCGAACCGATGCTGGTCTCGGGGCGCGTCACACGTGTTGCCGGGCTCGTCATGGAAGCCGTGGGACTCAAGCTCGCCGTCGGCAGCGCATGCACCGTCCCCCTGCCGAGCGGCACGAAGATCGAAGCCGAAGTCGTCGGCTTCGAAAATGACAAGCTGTTCCTGATGCCGCAAAGCGATGTGGAAGGCGTGGTGCCCGGCACGCGCGTCTATCCTGTGGAAGTCGTGCAAAGCCTTCCGCGTCCCGGCACGGTCAATCATCCGCGCCGCCGTCCCAGCGACCGGGGCCGCCACCTTCCCGTCGGCGACGAACTGCTCGGGCGCGTGCTCGACGGCGCAGGACGTCCGCTCGACAACCTGGGCCCGCTCCACAGCTCGCATGCGGCGCCACTCAGCGTGCGCGCCGCCAACCCGCTCAATCGCGCACCGATTACCGACGTGCTGGACGTAGGCGTCCGCGCAATCAACAGCATGCTTACCGTCGGTCGCGGCCAGCGGATGGGTCTGTTCGCCGGCTCCGGCGTCGGCAAGAGCGTCCTGCTCGGCATGATGGCGCGCTATACCGGCGCCGATGTGATCGTGGTCGGGCTGATCGGCGAACGGGGCCGTGAAGTGAAGGAATTCATCGAGCAGATCCTCGGCAACGAGGGCCTGTCCCGCTCCGTCGTGGTGGCGGCACCGGCGGATACGCCGCCACTGATGCGACTGCAGGGCGCCGCCTACACACATACCATCGCGGAGTATTTCCGCGACCAAGGCAAGAGCGTACTGCTCATCATGGATTCGCTGACACGTTATGCCATGGCACAGCGGGAAATCGCCCTTGCCATCGGCGAACCGCCAGCCACCAAGGGCTATCCGCCATCGGTATTTGCAAAACTGCCAACACTGGTGGAACGCGCCGGCAACGGTCGCGTCGGCGGCGGTTCGATTACCGCCTTCTACACCGTCCTGACCGAGGGCGACGACCAGCAGGATCCGATCGCCGACTCCGCGCGCGCGATCCTGGACGGGCACATCGTGCTCAACCGCAGCCTGGCGGAAGCCGGCCACTATCCGGCGATCGACGTTGAACAATCGATCAGCCGCGCCATGCACAACATCACCACGGAAGAGCACCAGAAGCTCACGCGGCGCCTGAAGCAGCTCTACTCGCGCTACTTGCGCAACCGTGACCTCATCAGCGTCGGCGCGTACAGCCCGGGCTCCGACCCGGTGCTGGACGAAGCGATCGCGATGAACCCGAGAATCGAAGCCTTCCTGCAGCAGGGCATCAACGAACGGTCGGGCATTCAGGAGAGCTTGGGGCAACTTGCCACGCTTTTCGGGGGATAGGTTGCGAAAGCGCAGAACTATAATGAATCATGGCAATAAACCCTGCGCTCGAAACACTTATCGAACTGGCAACAAGCCAGACCGACGAGGCTGCAAAACGCCTCGGCCTGGCCATTCGTGCGTGCGAAGACATTGAACAGAAGCTGACCATGCTGCTGCAGTACCGCGAGGAATATGAGGCGCGCTTCCAGGCCAGCCTCCTCAGTGGCGTCACGGCAGCCGGCTACCGCAACTTCCAGCTATTCCTCGACAAGCTCGATACAGCGATCGACGGGCAGCAGAAGATTGTCAACGATGCCAAGCGCCGCATCGTCGACGAGCGCAGCCAATGGCAGTCATGCGAGCGCAAGCGCATGTCCTATGACACGCTTGCCACCCGCATGCTGAAGGCGGAAGAGCGCAAGGCGAACAAGCTCGACCAGAAACTGATGGACGAGTTCGCGACACGGCAGACAAACTACAAACGGTAGGACACTGAGCATGCAAACCTCACAAGTATCCAACGCGGCAAACGTGCTGACGACAACGTCGACACCGAACAAGCAGTCCGACGCCAACGCTGCCGCAGAACCGTTCGGCCAGGTCCTGTCGCGCGAAGTCTCCCAGCGTAGCAGTGCCAACGAAGCGCCGAAGAACAAGGAAGCCGGCAACACTCCTCCCGCGCAGCAGGCGTCGAAAGCCCCGGCAAAGCAGGGCGAATCGAAAGCCCCTGCAAAGCCGTCCGAGACGAAAGCCACCAAGGAAGGCAAGCCGACCGACAAGACGAAAGCGGACGAGGAAACAAGCGAGACCGCCTCTGCCCTGCCGGACGAGCTGCTGGCCCTGGTCGCCAATGTAAACGAAATGAATACCTCCGCTGCCTCGGCAACCGATGCTCAGACACTGCAAACGGCACCTGCCGCCCAGGACGCTCAGCAAGCCGTCGCGGTGACCGCCCTGCCCGTGGTGACAGCCGAGGCTATCCCGACCGAGCCTGCTGCTCCACAGCCGACTCCAGCATCAGCGATCGGCACGCAGACTGAAGCGACAACGCTTGCTGTGGCAGGCGCAGGAATCAAGCAAGACACCCCCGCACTCCTGCCAAAGCAATCCGGTAACGGCGCCAAGGTCGAGCTTCCGGCAGCGGCAGCCAATGCCGCCGCCGCAAATATCGCAATCAAGGCTGACGACATGAATGCCCAGTCCGCCGCCGCAAAATCCCAGGACTTCGCTACTGCGATGAACGAGTCGCTGACAGGCGTCGCCAGCGGCCTGCAACCGATGCAGCAGCAAGCGGGCTTGAACGCCTTGCAACAACATGGCGCCCAGTCCGCAGACAAGCTCACACCGCGCGTTGGCACGCCGGCATGGGACCAGGCCCTCGGCCAGAAAGTGGTGTGGATGGTAGCTGGCGACATGCAAAGCGCCTCGCTCACGCTCAACCCGCCTGACCTTGGCCCCTTGCAAGTCGTATTGAATGTCTCGAATTCGCAGGCAAACGCCACCTTCATCGCCGCCCAACCGGAAGTGCGCCAGGCGCTCGAGGCCGCCTTGCCGAAGCTGCGCGACATGCTCGGCGAAGCCGGCATCCAGCTTGGGCAGGCCAGCGTCAACAGCGGCACGCCTAACCAGCAAGGCAGCTTCGAGCAGCAGGGATCGCAGGCGTCGCGTGGCCACGGGCTGTCCGGGAGTCGCGATCCGGCTGCGAATGATGGGCAGGTGCGCGTCAGTCGCGTTGAGCCTGCATCGTCAGGGCGCGGCCTGGTCGACACGTTCGTCTGACCAGTCGCGACAGTTCCTGCTTCCAGCGCAGAACCGTGGAAATGCATTGACTAACCCTCTCTTTTCGACACATCCTGCCGTTAGAAGGAATAGATAATCACGAACCGTAAGATGCATCGATGACCGTCGCGCAGGGAAGCACGACAGGCATGAAAGCAGGATAGAGGAAGAAAGATGGCAACAGCCCCGAAAGGAAACCCGAAAGTCGTCCCGATCGAGGAAGCGGCCGACGAAGCCCCGCCGCCCAAGAAATCGAAGAAGAAGCTCATCCTGATGCTGGGTGCAGTGCTGCTGATCGCCGCCGGTGGCGGCGGCGCGTGGTTCTTCATGGGCGGCAAGCCGGCAGACGAAGCCGCGGCTGCCAAACAGGAGCCGCCCAAGCCGCCGGTATTCATCGCCATGGACCCTTTCACCGTCAACCTCCAGCCTGAAGCCGGCGAACAGTACCTGCAGGTGCAGTTCACCCTCCAGGTGGCGGATGAAAAACAGGTTGAACTGATCAAGCTCTACATGCCGCTGGTGCGCAGCCGCCTGTTGCTCCTCCTGTCGAGCAAGAAGCCCTCCGAGTTGTCCACGCCGGAAGGCAAGAAGCAACTGCAGGACGAAATCGTTGCGACGATCAAGCAACCCTTCACGCCGCAAAGCCCGCCGCAAGGCGTGACCGGCGTGTTCTTCACGTCTTTCGTCATCCAGTAACACCATGGCTGATAATTTCCTTTCCCAGGAAGAAGTCGATGCCCTGCTCAAGGGCGTCACCGGCGACCAGGACGACAGTGCCGCGCCGGAAGACGACTCGGGGATACGTCCGTACAACCTGGCCACGCAGGAACGCATCGTCCGTGGCCGGATGCCGACGCTGGAAATCATCAACGAACGCTTCGCGCGCCTGCTGCGTATCGGCCTGTTCAACTTCCTGCATCGCAGCGCTGAAGTGTCGATCGGCCCGGTGCGCGTGCACAAGTACAGCGAATTCATCCGCAACCTGGTGGTCCCGACCAACCTGAACCTGGTCCACATGAAGCCCCTGCGCGGCACCGCGCTGATGGTCTTCGACCCGAACCTGGTGTTCCTGCTGGTCGACAACCTGTTTGGCGGCGATGGCCGTTTCCACACGCGCGTGGAAGGCCGCGACTTCACGCAGACCGAGCAGCGCATCATCCAGCGCATCCTCGGCATCGTCTTCGAGACCTACGCGAAATCGTGGGAGCCGGTTTACCCGGTCGAATTCGAATACGTGCGCTCGGAAATGAACACGCAGTTCGCCAACATCGCGACGCCGAACGAAGTCGTGGTGGCGACGACATTCACGATCGAACTCGGCCCGGTCAGCGGCGAAATGCACTTCTGCACGCCCTACTCGATGATCGAGCCGATCCGCGACATCCTCACCAGCAGCCTGCAGGGCGAAACGCTCGAGATGGACAAGCGCTGGGTGCGCCTGATGACGCAGCAGATCCAGACCGCAGAAGTGCAACTGGTCGCGGATCTCGGGACTGCCCGCATGACGCTGGGCGAAGTGCTCAACATGAAAGCAGGCGATGTCATTCCGCTCAACATCTCGGAGATTGTCCAAGCCAAGGTGGATGGCGTGCCCGTGATGGATTGCACCTATGGCAAGTTCAACGGCCAGTACGCGCTGCGCGTGGAAAAACTGTTGACCCACAGCTCAAACGAACTTACGCAAGGAGATGAACATGGCTGACGAAATGGATGGCCAAAGCGCTGCCGATGACGATTGGGGCGCGGCACTAGCCGAGCAGAGCCAGGCGGAAGCCGCTGCCGCGGCCAAGCAGGCCAGCCCGGCGATGTTCCAGGATTTTTCCGGCGCCGGCATCAAGACGGGCACGCACAACGACATCGACTTCATCCTCGACATCCCGGTCCAGCTGACCGTGGAACTCGGCCGTACGAAGATCGCTATCAAGAACCTGCTCCAACTGGCGCAGGGTTCCGTGGTGGAACTCGACGGCCTCGCGGGCGAACCGATGGACGTGCTGGTTAACGGCTGCCTTATCGCGCAGGGTGAAGTCGTGGTGGTGAACGACAAGTTCGGTATCCGCCTCACCGACATCATCACGCCGTCGGAACGCATCCGCAAACTGAACAAATGATCCGCGCAGTCTCCCTCTTCGCCGTTGTCCTGCTGTGCAGCCTGCCCGCGCAAGCGGCTGAGCAGGCTGCAGCGGCCGCCTCCGCGGGCAGCCTCGTGCAGGTTCTTCTCGGCCTGGTCGTGGTGCTCGCTCTGATGGCCGGTGCTGCATGGGTGCTCAAGCGCATGGGAATGACCGGCGCCGGCGCCAACAGCGTGGCCAGGGTCGTCGGCGGCGTCAGCGTGGGCAACCGTGAGCGCGTTGTCGTTGTCGAAGTCGGCGAACAATGGATTGTCGTCGGGGTCGCGCCAGGCCGCGTCAACGCACTTTCCACCATGCCGCGGCAAGAAATGCAGCCTGCCGCCGGCGAGTCGGACAACACGAAGAATTTCGCCGCCTGGCTCAAGCAAACCATCGACAAGCGTAATGGCAATTAATCTCCCGCGCGTCGGGCAAACCACCGCGAAGACCCTGGGTTTCCTTCTTCCGATTGCACTCCTCGGCATGCCCCTTCTGGCAGCTGCGCAAAGCGGCATGCCGGCGATCACCAGCACGCCTGGTCCCGGCGGAAGCCAGACCTATTCGCTCAGCCTCCAGACCCTGATCCTGCTCACCGCATTGTCGGTGCTGCCCGCCGCACTGCTGATGATGACGAGCTTTACCCGCATCATCATCGTGCTGTCGCTGCTGCGCCAGGCGCTCGGCACGCAGACGGCCCCGCCCAACCAGGTCCTGATCGGCCTCGCGCTGTTCCTGACGCTGTTCGTCATGGGACCGGTATTCGACAAGATCTATGTCGATGCTTACCAGCCACTGTCGGAAAACAAGATCAACATGACGCAGGCGCTCGAGCGCGGCGCTGCCCCGTTGAAGACCTTCATGATGAAGCAGACGCGTCAAGCCGACCTGGCGCTGTACGTGAAGATGTCCAATTCGCCAGCGCTGAATGGCCCCGAAGACGTGCCGTTGCGCGTACTCATCCCCGCCTTCATCACCAGCGAATTGAAGACGGCATTCCAGATCAGCTTTGCGATCTTCATCCCCTTCCTGATCATCGACATGGTGGTGGCAAGTATCCTGATGTCGATGGGTATGATGATGATGTCGCCGGCAATCGTATCCCTGCCCTTCAAGCTGATGCTGTTCGTGCTGGTGGATGGCTGGCAGCTGCTGATCGGCTCACTTGCGCAGAGTTTTTACTAAGGAACAAACATGACTCCGGAAAGCGTTATGTCCATGGGCCGGCAGGCCATTGAGATCACCATCATGATCTCTGCACCCATGCTGCTGGTCGCACTTGCGATCGGTTTGATCGTCAGCATCTTCCAGGCCGCCACGCAGATCAATGAAACAACGCTTTCGTTCATTCCCAAGCTGGTCGGCATATTTATCGCCATGATCATTGCAGGCCCGTGGATGCTGACCGTCATGCTCGACTACATGCGGCAGATGTTTAGCGGCATACCTGGAATGGTGGGATAGCGCCCTGCCACCTGCACAAGCCGAAAGCAGAAGAGCGGGCAAATTCGACCACCCGCATTTCAGCGCCGACAACTGCCGATGATCACCCTCACCAGCGCCGAACTCAATACCTGGATCGCCGCCTTCCTCTGGCCCCTGACCCGAATCCTGGGCCTGATCGCGACAGCGCCTCTATTTGGCAATCTCAGCATACCCGTACGCGTGAAGCTCGGACTGGGCGTCATGCTGACACTGGTCATTGCGCCGACGGTTCCGGCCGTCCCTGCAGCTGACCCGATGTCCCTTGCGGGACTTCTCATCACTATCCAGCAACTGATAATTGGCCTGTCGATGGGATTCGCCATGCGCATCGTTTTTACTGCCGTGGAGATGGCCGGTGAAGTAGCGGGCTTGACAATGGGCTTCGGCTTCGCGACCTTCTTCGACCCGCAAACCCGTGCACGGACCTCCGCCATCGCACAGTTCCTCTCCTTGTTGGCGCTGATGCTCTTCCTGGCACTCAACATTCATCTGTCGATGCTGGCGACGCTTGCCGAGAGCTTTATCAGCATACCCATTTCGGCCATGCCGGGTGGAACTTCGGCCTTTCGGCAAATTGCCAATTGGGGAGGTTTGATCTTTACTGCGGGCGCTCAACTGGCATTGCCCGTCATCGCGGCCCTGCTCCTGACGAATATTGCGCTTGGCGTGCTGACGCGGGCGGCGCCACAACTGAACTTGTTCGGTATTGGTTTTCCGATCACGCTTGGAGCTGGCTTCATTGTGATCGCCCTGATGATGCCCTATCTCACCCCTCCACTCGAAAGGTTGTTCCAGCGCGGACTGGAAACAACTCGAAATTTGCCGTTTGCAAATCCGATATCCAGATAAGAAAACGGGCGGTATCGAGCCGCCCGTTTTCATTTACTTCGACTGAGTGAATCAGCTGAGATAATCAAACAGAGACAGTGCCGTCACTTTCATAAAGGATTGCTGCGAAGCCTGCAACGCAGTCTGCTGCTTCATCAGATCCGTAATCGCCTGCACATAGTCGAGATCCTGCAAATCCGAGAGCGTCTGCGCATACTGGATGTTCAGATCTTCGCCGAGACTGTCCAGCGACTCGATTTCCTTCAGGCTTGCGCCGGTGCCGGCACGAACGGTCAGTACATGGTCCAATGCTTTGTCGATGTTCTCGTTGGCGACACTCAGACCGCTGGTAAGTTTGGTTTTGTCCGCAGCACTCGAGACCGGTCCCTGCAAAACACCAATCAGGTCCTTGATTGTTGTAAAGACGCTCTGGGTTGCGGTCGGACGCACCGTATAAACATCGTTAGCTGCTGCACCGGTGATCACGAATTCCAGACCTTGGAACTGAATCGGCTGGCCACTGGCATACGCGCCGGTAGCCACAGTCACCGCGGGTGTCGCATTGGTCGCGACAGTGTAGTTCGCTGCAGTTGCGTCGAGTGTGATGTTGTAACCGGACCCCGTCAGTTGCGTGGAATCGATGATCGTGCCCTTGGAGATGGTTCCAGTTGCCGGCGTTCCAGGTGCCGAAACAAAGGTATGGGAACTACTGATTTGCTGGAACACTTCACTGCCGTTCTGGCTGACCTCGATCTGACGCCCCGTGTGGACCTGTAGCTTGAACTCGCCCTGGTCGCCAGTGTAATTCGCACCAGTAGCTGTAGCGCTGAAGGGCTGGGCGGTATTTTGATATCCGGCAAAGATGTAATTGCCAACGCCGTCGCGCGTATTTGCGAGGCCGAGTAACTCGTCGTAGCGCCCCTGAAGCTCAGTTGCAACGAATTGGCGGTCCGAGTTAGTCAACGTGCCATTGCCTGCCTGCACAATCAGTGTCTTCACGTCCTGGAGCAAGGTCGTCACACTTTGAAGCGCACCCTCTGTCATGGAGAGTGCATCCTTCGCCGAACGTCTGTTAATTGCGTACTTCGAATTGATCTCCTGTGCATTCGTGACTTCAAGCGCACGAGCTGACGCAACCGGATCATCTGAGGGGGCAAGGAGACGCTTTCCGGTAGAAACCTGCTGCTGGGACTTGGCCAGTCCTGTCTGCAGTTCACCCATCCGGGCGACGCCCTTGTCGAATATCGTATTGGTACTAATGCGCATGATGTTCTGCTCCGGGTAGATCAAGCACCGAGGTCAAGCAACAGGTCGAACAACTGGCTTGCCGTCTGCATGACTTTTGCCGCAGCCTGATAGGCCTGCTGGTAACGCATCAGGTTTGCTGCTTCCTCATCCAGGTTCACGCCGGATTCCGACTGATGCGCCTGAACGGCGGCCGCCAGCAGTTTTTCCTCCGCCTTGCCTGTAACCTCAAGCTCGCGGGTCTTGTTGCCGATCTGGCTGACCATGTGCGTATAGGCATTCTGGTAGGTCTGGCCGCCCTCAAGCGTATTGGCAGTCTGGAGGCTTGCGAGTTTCAACGCGTTGCGGTTGTCCCCCACGCCACCGGTGTTCGGACCAATCGTAAACGTATCACCGGCCGCCGGCGTGCCACTGATCTGGATAGTCCATCCGTTGTACGTAATGCTCCCGCCTGATGTATAGGCCTGGTTGACCGGATTTCCAGTCCCGGTGCCCGTCACGTTATAGGTGCCGTTGGCGTTAAACGTAATCGTGACCGGTTGCTGCAGGTTGGCGTTCACCGGGGCATTCACCACGCCCGCGCTGACGCTGGCAGTACCCGTATTGCCCGACGCTGCTGCAGTGCGAATAGGCGCGGCGGCAGCAATGCTCTTGATGTCATTGATCGCCACGCTGAATCCGGTTGCGCCCTGGCGCGTGGGCTGGATCAGGAACTCGTCATTCGCGCCGAAGGAAGCCATGGCGGACGAGGAAGCGATGGTGATCCCGTCTACCGTCTGCGGGAATGTGTTAAACGTCGGGAAAACCTTGCCATCGGACACGCGCGTCACCGTGAAATTTCCGCCGGAGTGCGTCACGCGATAGTCGCTGGTTGTAAGCTGCGATGCATCGGTGACAGAGGCAGTCACGACACCGGTGCCGGTGTTCGCGGTATGCGCGTTTACGCGCGACGCGCCGGCGGTGAAGAACGTGCCGCCAAGAGCGCCGGTCTGGTCCTGTCCCAGGCGATGCTGTGCGTTGAACGTTTCTGCCAGGCCAATGGCGACACGTCCGAGCGCGTTTTGGGCGGGATCCAGGCTCTTGGAACGGAATTCCAGCAGGCCTCCCAGTCGGCCGCCGGTAATGCTTGAATCGGGAATGCGGGTTGAGGTGCCGTTTGCTGCGTAGGACAGTTGAAGTTCACTTGCGTCGGTCTGGTTGACTGCGGCCTGGACTTTGAAAGTCTGCGTGCCGACGGTAAGTGCCTGTCCGCTACCAATGAACACGTTGTAGCTGTTGCCTTGCTTGACAACCGAGACCTTTACTTCCTTGCTCAGTTCCGCGATGACCTGGTCGCGCTGGTCGAGGAGGTCGTTGGCAGGCTTGCCTTCCCCTGCGGTGCCCTGCGCTTTTTCGATGGCGTCATTCAGGGAAGCGATCTGTTGTGCATATACGTTAATTGCACTAATGCTGGTAGTGATCTGGCCGTTGAGCGACTGGCGCATTTCATCAAGGCGGCCGCCGATGCTCTTGAAGCGCGCAGCCATAGCTTCCGCCGAGGACAGCATGGCCTGCCTGGAAGCGGCAGAACCGGGGTTGGTAGCGACGTCCTGCACCCCCTCAAAAAAGTCCTGCATCGCGGAAGACACGCCAGAGGTCGCGTCGGCAAGCATGTTGTCGATCTGCTTGATCTGGGCGTAGTAGCTGTCGATGGCGCCTTTCGTTGTCTCGCCGGCAACGACCTGGTTATGCAGGAATTCATTGAACACGCGGCGAATCGTCGAGATCTCGGTGCCTTTCCCGATAAAGCCGACACCGATGTCCTGTCCGGCCGACGCGCTCTGGATGACGACCTGGCGGCTGTAGCCGGGCGTATTCACATTCGCGATGTTATGGCCCGTTGTGACCAGGCCCGCTTGGGCGGCGGTCAGTGCGCTTTGGCCTGCGCCGAGGATTGAAGTGTTTGCCATGGTGTTGTTTCTTTATCGAGGGATCGCTATCAGTATCAACGGCAAGGATGGCGGGAAACTTGAGGGTATACCAAGCGAACGCTTGGCGGTGCCCGTTAAGCAGACATTGTCTGCTTGATAATACGCGTCAGCTTGGCCGCGTATTGGGGATCTGTCGCGTAGCCGGCGCGCTGCAGGCCTTGTGCGAAACCTTCGACGCTCCGTGCATTCGCAATGACGGCCTCATAACGCGGATTTTTGCTCAATAGATTGGCGTAATCGCGGAAGGCGTCGGCATAGGAATCGTACGCCCTGAATTTTTCGACTTTGGTCTGCGGTGTGCCGTTGACATACTCCGTTGTCACTGCTTCAACAACTTTCCCCTTCCAGCCGCCGGTGGCCTTGATGCCAAACAGGTTGTGGCTTGCCACGCCATTCGCTCCCACGATTTCCCGCTTGCCCCAGCCGCTTTCGAGCGCCGCCTGGCCAAGCATGAACTTGGCCGGGATGCCGGTGGCACGGCTTGCTTCTTCGGCATGGGAACCAAGGCGTTCAAGGAAGCCGCGCACATGCGCCGGCTGGGACGGATTGGGCTTGACGCTGTCTACGGTACCTGTCGTCGCGGGGCGATCCAGGGATGGCAAGGGCAAGGGTGAGGCCGCGCCGCGTGTCAGCGACGGCGGCATGATGGTCGACAGGTCACCCTCTTCCTGCGCGGCAGTGTCGCCCAGCTTGCTCGACAACTGGCGGAACAGGGCATCGGCAAGACCGACGCCGCGGCTCGCCAGGGTCTGGCTGAGCTGCTGGTCCAGCATCGATGTGTACATGCGGCTCTGCTGGCTGTCGAACAAACCCTCCTGCGGCGTTGCTTCGCGCATGCTCTTGAGCACCATGTTCATGAACAGGGCTTCGAACTGCTGGGCGGCGCCCTTGAGCGCCTCCGGAGAATTCTGGCGCGCGCTCGACCGCAGTTCGTTGACGTCCTTGACGTCGATCGCGAGTTTTCCGTTGAGGTTGGCTGGGGTGATCATGTCAGATGATTTCCAGTTCGGCGCGTAACGAGCCGGCTGCCTTCATGGCCTGCAGGATGGCGAGGAGATCCTGTGGCGTGGCGCCGATGGCGTTCAATGCCTTGACTACGTCGGCAAGCGATGTTCCGCCCTTGAGCAGCAGCACCTGGCCAGGCTCTTTCTGGATCTCGATCTGCGACGTGGAGGCGACGACCGTCTGGCCGGATGACAGGGGTGCCGGCTGGCTGATGACTGGCTGAGTATTGATGACGACAGAAAGATTGCCGTGCGACACGGCACATGCGTCCAGTGTGACTGCCTGGTTCATGACGACGGATCCGGTGCGCGCATTGAGGATCACCTTCGCCTGCATCTGGGCCGGCGTGACGTGCAGGCTTTCCAGCGCACCAAGGAAGGCGACACGTTCATCGCTGCCCTGCGGCGCGCGCACACGGATCACCCGGCCGTCCTGCGCAGCTGCCGTTTCCGGTCCGAAGCGACGGTTGACCGTGTCGACCACGCGACTGGCCGTGGAAAAATCCGTTTCATTCAGTTCGACGTAGATCGCATCTTCACGGCCAAGCGAGCTGGGCACGGCGCGTTCCACCGTCGCACCAGCGGAAATGCGACCGACGCTCAGGTGATTGACCTGCGCTTTGCTGCCGCTTGCGGAAGCCCCGACGCCGCCGACCAGCACGTTGCCTTGTGCGATGCCGTACACCTGACCATCCGCGCCTTTCAGCGGCGTCATCAGCAGCGTGCCGCCGCGTAGGCTCTTTGCGTTACCCATCGACGAGACCGTCACGTCGATCGTCTGCCCGGGCCGCGCGAACGCGGGTAACGAGGCCGTCACCACGACCGCGGCCACGTTCTTGAGCTGCAGGCTGGTTCCGGGCGGCACCGTGACGCCGAGTCCCTGCAGCATGCTGATCACGCTCTGTACGGTGAACGGTGTCTGTGTGGTCTGGTCACCGCTACCATCCAGGCCGACGACCAGCCCGTAGCCAATCAGCTGGTTCTGGCGCACGCCCTGGATCGACGCCAGGTCCTTCAACCGCTCCGCATAGGACGCCGGCGCAGCAAGAAGTACACAGGCCCCCGCCGCCACGACAGCGATGGATTTCAGGGTGCGAAGCGTAAAGGCGACCGGTTTCATTTCATCTACTCGATACGATTACAACGGCAGGATGCTCAAGAAGAAACGCGTCAACTGCGACATCATCTCGGCCTTGTCGATCCTGCTATTGGTGCGATATTCCACGCGTGCGTCCGCGACCAGCGTCGAAGACACGACATTGCCGCTGACATTGTCCGGGTTCACGACGCCGGAGAAGCGGACATACTCGACCCCCTTGTCGAGTGCAACCTGCTTCTCGCCGCTCACGACCAGATTTCCATTGGGAAGGACATCCACCACGGTGACGGCAATCGTCCCGGAGAAGGTGTTGCTCGAACTGGACGTGCCCTTGTCCTCGAAGGTATTGCCCGATTCCGCGTTGAGAGCCGCCTTGGCCGTCGTCGTCGCCGGAATGCCGAACAGGGTCGGCGCGCTGAATTCAACGCTGCCGCTCTTGCTCGCGGTATTGGCGGCCGACTTGCCGGCACTGGTGCGCTCATTGATCGCGATGGTCAGCATGTCGCCGATCATGCGGGCGCGACGGTCTTCAAACAGCGGCCGGTACGCCGATGCCTGGAAGATGGCGCCGTTGGCTTGCGGGACGGGCGCATTGACCTGCGGCCGCACATTGGTAGGATGCTGAACGATGGTATCCGGAACCGTCGCACAGCCGACCATTGCAGCAGCGGCGAGCATACCTGCCAGGATCTTGGAAAAACATCTCATGTCAGCCCCTTACCATTTCGATCAGATCTGTGACAGGCGCTGCAGCATCTGGTCCGAAGTCTGGATGGCCTTGCTGTTGATCTCATAGGCGCGCTGCGTCTGGATCATGCTGACCAGCTCCTCGACCACGTTGACGTTCGACGTTTCGACATAACCTTGCGCAATCAGGCCGGCGCCGTTGGTGCCCGGCGTATTCGTGCTGGCGGTGCCCGACGCGGCGGTCTCGACATAGAGGTTCTCGCCGCGCGCTTCCAGGCCGGCCGGATTGACAAAAGTCGCCAGCTGGATGGCACCGATCTGCGTCGGCGACGACTGGCCGGGTTGGGTCACCGAGACCGTGCCGTCGCGGCCGACGGTGAAGGTGATGGCATTGGCGGGAATGGTAATCGCAGGCTGGATCACGAATCCGTTTGCCGTCACCAGCTGGCCGTTGGCATCCATGCTGAACGAACCGTCGCGCGTGTAGGCCGTGCTGCCGTCCGGCATCAGGACCTGGAAAAAGCCCGCGCCCTGGATAGCGATGTCCTTGTCATTGGCGGTCTGCTGCAGGTTGCCCTGCGTGAAGACGCGCTCGGCGGCCACCGGGCGTACGCCGGTGCCGATCTGCAGGCCGGTAGGCAGCTGCGTCTGTTGCGACGACTGCGCGCCCGGCTGCCGCATCGTCTGGTACAGCAAATCCTCGAACACGGCGCGCGAGCGCTTGAAGCCCGCGGTATTGACGTTTGCGAGGTTGTTCGAGATCACGTCCATCTGCGTTTGCTGCGCATCCAGACCGGTCTTGGAAATCCAAAGTGAGCGGATCATTTCATTTTTCTCCAGGTTCCTGCTTCATTGTGCCGGCCCCGTCAGGCGTTGATTGACAGGAGCTGCGCTGCCTTCGTCTCGTTGCTCTCGACATTCTTGAGCAGGTTCATGTGCGTCTCGAACTGGCGCGCGAGGCTGATCATGTTGACCATCGCATCCACCGTGTTGACGTTGCTGCCTTCAAGAGAACCGCCAATGACGCGGACGTTGGCGTCGGCGTCCGCAGCTTCCCCGCCGCGAAGACGGAACAGTCCATCATCGCCCCTCACGATCGTTTCTTCGGGAGGATTGACGAGTTTGATTCGGCCGAGCGGCGTCACCGTCCGCGCGCCGGTCGTTGCGACCGACGAAACGGTGCCGTCGCCGCCAACGCTGATCGTGACATCCGGAGGAATGGCGATCGGTCCGCCATCGCCCATGACGTTCAATCCGGACTGTGTCTGCAGGACCCCGTTCTCGCTAATCTTCAGGCTACCGTTGCGCGTATAGGCCTCGGTACCGTCGTCGAGTTGCACGGCAATCCAGCCCTTGCCCTGCACGGCGACGTCGAGGTCGCGACCCGTGTTCTGGATCGGACCGGGAGTGAAGTCCGTCCCGACGGTAGCATCGACGACAAAAGCCCGCGTGGGCAGGCCTTCTCCGATGACAGGCACCGTGCGGAATGAATCCAGCTGGGCCCGGAAACCGGTCGTCGTCGCGTTTGCCAGGTTGTGCGAAGTATTGGCCTGTTGTTCCAGGATATGCTTCGCGCCGGTCATGACGGTGTAAATCAGGCGGTCCATTCGTTCTCCCTGCAATGCCCGCTGTCATGCAGGCACTACGGCTCCAGATGCATTACCTCAGGTTCACCAGAGTCTGCAGGATCTGGTCCTGCGTCTTGATCGTTTGCGCGTTGGCCTGGAACACGCGCTGTGCGGTGATCATGTTCACCAGCTCGGCGGTCATGTCCACATTCGAGTCTTCCACTGCGGACGACTGGATCAGGCCCATCCGGCCGGAGTTCGGTGTACCGATCAGCGCCACGCCGGATGCTGCGCTTTCTGCCCACTGGTTGTTACCCAGCGGCTGCAGGCCGTTCGGGTTTGAGAAGTTGGCAAGCACAACCTGGCCGAGCGTCGCGGTCTTGCCGTTGGTGTAGCGGCCGGTGATGATGCCGTCGGAGCCGATGTTGAAGCCGGACAGGCGGCCGGACGCGAAGCCGTTCTGGCTCGTGGAGTTCACGCCGAAGACGGAACCGAATTGCGTGGCCTGGCTCATGTCCAGGTTGATGCCGGTGGCGCCATTGATCGGTGTTTCCGCGCCATTCGTCAACGCCAGGCTGATTGTTCCCGGCGAGCCGGTGTTCAGCGTACCGTCACTGTTAAAAGCAAGCGTGATCGTAGCGGGAGTCGTCGTGACAGCACCGGACGAGCTGGTAGGCGTTACAGTCCACGTATTGTTTGCCGTCTTGCGGAAGTTCAACTGGAGCACATGCGAATTGCCCAGGGAGTCATATACGGTGACCGATGTCGACTTGTTGTAGGCGGGTGCAGCGGTGATCGCTTCGCTGGAATCGAGGTTGAACTGCATCTCGATATTGCTTGTATCGGCAGGCGCAAGGTCGGCGGTGCTGATACGGAGGTCGGTCGGGCTGCCCGTCGCCAGGACGCCCTGGTTATTTGCAGAAAAACCGCTCAACCGCCCGCCATCCGCACTGACGATGAAGCCATCCTTGTCGATCTGGAACTGGCCGTTACGGGCATAGCTGATGGCGCCGTCCTTGTTGAGACGGAAGAAGCCGCCGCCGTTGATCGCCATGTCAAGCGCGCTGTTCGAAGCCGTGATGTTGCCCTGGCTGAATTGCTGCGCGATTTGCGAAACACGGGTACCGATACCTGCAGTGCCGAGGCCGGAAGTGCCGCTCAACGAGTTGGCGTAGACGTCCGCAAACTGCGTCACCGCCGCTTTGAAGCCGACCGTATTGGCGTTGGCAATGTTGTTGCCGATCGTCTCAAGCTGTTTGGATGCGCCGTTGAGACCGCTAAGACCTTGCTGAAAACTCATTTCACTTCTCCTTGATTCAGGCTACCTGGCATCGGTATTAAAGAATTTGCTTCACGTCGGACATGCTGAAATCGCCGACACCGGGCAAAGTGAGCTTTACACCTTGCGAGTTTGTCGTAACGCTGTGAACGACCCCGAACGACAGGTTCGTCGTTTCCACCTTTTCATTGCCTCGCGTTGCCGTCACCTTGAAGGTGTAATCACCATTGGCAGCGGCCCCTTTGCTCGTTTCACCATCCCACGCGAGCGGATGGACACCAGCCTTCATGTCGCCGAGGTCCATCGAATGCACGGCCTTGCCGGTGGAGTCCGAAATCGTGACGACGACCTTGTCGGCCGGCTCTTTCAGCTCGATGCCGAGCAAGGCCTTCTTGTCCTGGAGCGAGAGACTGGAACCCGGGACAAACACGCCGTGGCCAATCATGTTCGCCGCGGCGACCTGCTGGCTTGCCTGATAGCTTCCCATCAGGGATTCCATGGTCGCGTTCAGCTTCTCAATGCCGGTCACGGTGGACAGCTGCGCCAGCTGGCTGGTGACTTGCGCGTTGTCGAGGGGATTCAGCGGATCCTGGTTCTTCATCTGCGTCACGAGCAGCGTCATGAAACGGTCCTGCGCATCCTGCGTGGTCGACGTCTTCTTTTTCCCGGGATTCATGGCCGCCATGAGCTCCTCGGTCACCTTGTTGTTCGTCTGGACGGTGGTCATTCAATACTCCTTGCTTACTGGCCCAGTGTGAGCGTCTTCAGCAGCATGGTCTTGGCCGCATTCGCAACTTCGACGTTGTTCTGATACGAGCGCGATGCCGAGATCATGTTGACCATCTCTTCCACCACGTTCACGTTCGGCATCGCGACATAGCCTTTTTCATCAGCCTGGGGATGCTTCGGGTCGTACACCATCTTCGGCGGCGACGGATCTTCCACCACTTGCTGCACCTTCACGCCACTGGCACCCGGCGTGTTCGATGGAACCGCCTGAAACACCACCTGCTTGGCCTTGTAGGTCTGCCCCGTTGCACTTGTCGTGCTGTCGGCATTGGCCAGGTTGCTGGCGACCGTATTCAGGCGCTGCCCCTGCGCGCTCATCGCAGAGGCAGACACATTGAGGATATTAAACAGCGACATGATTATTGCCCCTGGACTGCTGCAAGCAGCTTCTTGAGTGCGCCGCCCGCAAAGGTGACACCGGCTTCGTAGCGCAATGCGTTATCGGCGAACTTGGCGCGCTCGGCGTCCATGTCGACCGTATTTCCGTCCACGCTGCCCTGTGCGGCGGTGCTATAGAGCAGCGGCGCGCCGCTGGCGGTTGCCAGCGCCTTGCCGCTCAAATGATTGGGCGAGGTCTTCACCAGCGCCCCCTCGGACGCAGCCGAAGCAGGCGACATGGCCTGCTTCAACGCGCTGCTGAAGTCGATATCGCGCGCTTTGTAATTCGGCGTGTCGGCGTTGGCGATGTTCGACGCCAGCACCTGCTGCCGCTCCGAGCGCAGACGCAGCGCGGTCTGGTGAAAATGCAGGGCCTCGTCAAGCTTCCCGATCATGACTACCTCCGGAGACCTCGGTTGCAAAAAAGACAACTCGAAGCGATGATGGATTAATGTAGGCTTGATCATACGGAGGGCAATGTCACGACTATCGAACGATAAGACTTCGAAACTATCCCTTATTCATCATTTTGATTCACCGCACCGTCTTTAACATGTAGCCTGCAATGAATCCCTTTTTCGCCTCCCTATCTGCCGCTGCGGCGGTTGCGCTGTGCGTTTTGCCGGGCCTCGCCCACGGCCAGGCGCAGCGCCAGGACACGTCCGCCATCAGGCAGGCCGTCGAGCAGTTCCTGCGCGTCCAGACGGCCGGACTGCCCGGGGATGTGACTATTTCGGTTGGCAACGTGGATGCCCGCACCAACCTCCCGCAGTGCGCGGAGCCGCAAGCATTCATGCCGAATGGCAGCCGCATCTGGGGCAAGACAACTGTTGGCGTGCGGTGCACCACGCCTTCCCCCTGGACCATTTATGTGGCCGCAACGGTACAAGTGGTCGGTGAATATGTCATCACCGCAGCTCCACTCGCCCAGGGACACATGGTTGGCGCCGGCGACATCGTCAAGATTAAAGGTGACCTGACGTCATTGCCGAACAGCATCATTACAGATGCCAACCAGGCAATCGGCAGGACGGTCACCATATCGCTGCCGTCCGGCGCGCCGCTTCGCAGCGACAGTCTTCGCAGCCAGCCGGCAGTGCAACAAGGACAATCCGTGCGCGTTGTTTCATCCGGCCCCGGCTTCCGGGTGTCGACTGAAGCACGGGCACTTAACAACGCTTCCGAAGGTCAAATCGCGCAGGCAAGAACAGCCTCGGGACAAGTCGTCAGCGGTATTGCCAAGGCTGGCGGCGTAGTGGAAGTAGGCTATTGAGCGACAAGAGATTTTTCCGGAATTCTGCAACAAGGCGCTAAAGTTTCCTAGAATTGCGTCGATAAGAAAGATGACAAGTAGTAGAAGACAAACCAGACAAGGAAGATGCCGTGAAAATCGATGACTCACTCAAGAAAACCGGGGGGTTGGGCGTTGGCACAACGCAAACCCGGCCCGGCAAGGGAGCCGACAAGGCAGCCCCGGTCAGCCCGGCTCCGGTCGGATCTGACACCGTCCGTCTTTCGTCGAAGCTGGAATCGCTGGCCCAGGTCGGGGGCAATTCCGTGTTCGACGCGAAGAAGGTGGAAGAAATCAAGGCCGCAATCGCGGAAGGCCGGTTCCAGGTAGACGCTGAAAAGGTCGCCAACGGTCTGCTCGATACGGTCAACGACCTGATTCGTACTCGCAAGGCTTAAGAAACACATGCAATCTCTCGGTAATACACTGGCGCAGACCCTCGCTGAAGAAGTCCGCGCAGCAGGCGCCCTGCTTGATTTGCTCCGCCAGGAACAGGCCCATCTCGTCGACGCCAATATCGACGAGCTGATCAAGGTTACCGAAGAGAAGACGAAAATTGTCGCCCGTATGGGCGAGCTCTCGCTTGGCCGGCACCGCGCGCTGGCCGGCGCAGGATTGGAAGCCAGCGAAGAAGGCATGCAGAAATGGGCAAGCAGCCCATCTACGGACGCCTCCGCCGCTCAGTCCTGGGCAGCATTGCTCCAGCTTGCCCGTGAAGCCAAAGAACTGAACCGCACCAATGGCTTGCTGATCGGCCGCCATCTGTCTCGCAACCAGGCGGCCCTGAATATCCTTCAGGGTGGCGGCGAAGGCGGCAATATGTATGGCCCGAACGGCCAGTCCGCATCGCAATCCGGCAGCCGACGCCTCGTCATCGGCTGATCTGCCCCGCGCCGACGTCGCACGCCGGCGAATCACTCTCCCCAGCAGCTTATCTCGTCGCCTTTACCGGGACTTCCGTCGCATTTTCCGGCAAGTTGGACAGGATCATGACCGACACCCTGCGGTTACGCAGGCGCCCTTCCGCCGTATCGTTCGGACCAACCGGTTGCGTGGGGCCGTGACCGACTGCCGTCAGGCGCTTTTCCGCGATACCGCTGTCAATGAACAACCTGACAACACTTGAGGCGCGGACGGAGGACAACTCCCAGTTCGAAGGGAACTGCGCGTTCTTGATCGGCACGCTGTCGGTATGGCCTTCCACCTGGATGGCATGATCATCGTTCCGGAGAACGTCCGCCACCGCCCGCAAAGCCTCGATACTTTCGCCGGAAAGCCTGGCGTCACCCGGCGCAAACAGGACGCTCGCATTGATTTCGACGTTCACCCCACGCGCACTCTGTGTCACGCGCACCTTCCCCTGCTGCACCAGCGGTGCCATCACATCCTGGATATTGCGCGCCACGTTGGTCAGTTGCTCCTTTTCGCGCCGCAGCGCTTCGTTGTTGCGCAGCCGCGGCGGTAGCGCAAGGGGCAAGCCCGAAGGCGCGGCCTCACCCTGGACATTCGCCGTCGGCACGCGGCCGAACGCATTCACCAGGGAATTCGACAACACCCTGTACTTGCCCTCGTTAATCGAGGACAGCGCGTACATCACGACGAAGAAGGCAAACAGCAGCGTAATGAAGTCGGCGTACGACACCATCCAGCGGTCATGGTTGTCGCTGTCGTCGTCGTATTTTTTTCGGGCCATGGTTGCCGGTGATGATTGCTAACGGTACGCGAGGATGCGCTCTTCGATGACGCGCGCATTATCGCCATTGGCAACGCTGCAGAAAACGTCCGTCAGCATCTCGCGACGCCGCACTTCGTCCGCCACGATGGTCTTGAGCTTGTTGGAAATAGGCAGGAACACCATGTTGGCCAGGCCTACGCCGTAGACAGTCGCCACGAATGCCACCGCAATGCCGCCGCCGAGCTTGCTGGGATCGGTCAGGTTTTCCATCACCTGGATCAGTCCGAGCACGGCGCCGAGAATGCCGATGGTCGGCGCATAACCGCCCGCGGCTTCCCAGATCTTGACCGCCTGGCGCTCGCGCCGCTCGTAGGTGGAAATATCGACCTCGAGGATTTCACGGATCTTGTAGGGATCGATCCCGTCGACGATGAGACGCAGCCCCTTGACGGTAAACTGGTCTTTCACTGTCTCGACATACCGCTCCAGGCTCAACAGGCCTTCGCGGCGCGCAGTCGCACTCCAGAGCGTGATTTCCTGTGCCAGTCCGCGTGTCTTGTCGGGTGGCGGAACAAAGATCCACCGGAGCATTTTCGCGCCGCGCAGGAACGTCACCGAGCCGCTCTGCAGCAGGACGGCACCCAGCGTGCCGATCACGACGATCACGAAGGCAGCGGGCTGGATGAGCGAATCGATGTGGCCGCCTTCTAGCGCCTGCCCGGACAGGACGCCGACGATGCCGATCGCGAGGCCGACTAAGCTAGCCCAGTCCACGCCTGCTCCCGCAATTTGGAACGCATGCGCGCGATGGCCTGGCTGTGCAGCTGGCAGACACGCGATTCGGACACGCCCATGACGGCGCCGATTTCCTTCAGGTTCATCTCCTGCTCGTAGTAGAGACCCATCAGGATCTTTTCCCTTTCAGGCAAGGCTTCGATGGAGCGAATGACCGCTTCGCGGAAACCAGTGTTCATCAACGCCTTCAAGGGGTCGCTTTGCTCGTCGATGCAGTAGCGGTCGAGAAAATGCTCGCCCTCGTCCTTGTCGTGGAAATCCTCGTAGTAGACCAGCTGGTGGCCGCTGCCCTCGTTGAGCATCTCCTGGTACTCGTCCAGCGAGAGCTTCAGCTCCTTGGCAATTTCCGCTTCCAATGGTGCGCGGCCGAGCTTCTGTTGCAATTTATTCATCGCAACTTCGATCTTGCGCATGTTCTGGCGGATGCTGCGCGGGAGCCAGTCGCTGCTGCGCAGTTCATCCAGCATGGCGCCGCGAATCCGCTGCACCGCATACGTTTCGAACTGCGCGCCGTGGTTTTCTTCGTAGCGGCTGACGGCATCCAGCAAGCCGATCATGCCTGCCTGGATCAGGTCATCCACTTCCACGCTCGGCGGCAGCTTGGCTTTCATCTGGTGTGCCAGCTTCTTTACTAGAGGCGCGTGTTCCTCCAGCAGCTGGTTCTTGTCGGATTTTCCGCTAACGGTGTACATAATCTCGGGGTGTCCAAACTGACACCATGCTCAGAACCGCCATGTTATCCCGCTGCGGCCATATCCGACAATACAACCCTTCCTGCAAGACGCCTGAATGCCACCGATGCTCCCGCCAGCGGGAAGGCATCGACCACCGCGCGGCCAAGGTGCATGGCGCGCTTCAGATGCTCGTCGGCGGGCACCGAGCCCATCGAGTTCAACTTGACAGCCAGATAACGGTTGGCGGCCTTGGCCATGTTCTCGTAGACCACCTGCGCTTCCTTTTCGGTCGCGCCGGTAACGAGGATGCTGAACGGACGGCGGCCCAGCTTGTTGTTGAGGCGCTTGATAAGCGTGTAGGCAACCTTGATCGATTCCGGGTTGTTGGCGACCTGCACGACGATCTCGGTGTCGTTCAGGGCCGGAATGGCGAGCGAATCTTCCTTGTCCAGTTCGGCATCGACAACCACGATGTCGGCGCGCGTCGCGAGCTGGTCGAATGCATCGTCCATGCGGCTTGCCAGTTCGGCATCCTTCACTGCGCTGCGCTGCGGGCCGCGCTTGAGCGCGGCGATGCCGAAGCCTTGCGGCATCTGCTGGATCGCATCGTCGAGCCTGCGTTCCTGCCTTGCGATCTGGGTCAGTGTCGCACCGCGCAATGCGTCGAGGCGCGAAGCGATGCCTTCCGATGCGAGGCTTGCGTCCACCAGCAAGACGTCACGTCCGGCCTGGGCAAGAGACGCGCCAAGGTTGACGAGCATGGCGCCCTTCTCTTCGTCAGACGCGGCAGACAGGAAAGTGAATACGCGCGGCTTCGGGCCGGCGAGCATGCGCCGGAGGCCTTCTGCCTGGTCGAAATCAAAACTAGCCAAGGGTCACCTCGCGCAAACCTTTGTCGTTCACCGCCGCAGCCGCGCCGATGATCAGCGGGAGCTCATCATCCTGATACTGGAACGGCGCCGTCTCACGCTTGAGCTTGAAGGCGCGGTCAATCAAGTAGTGCTGGTTCGGCACGTGCAGGTCTTCCGGAACCCGCTGGCCGTTGGCGACGTAGTACAGGTTGAGCTTCTGGCGGATCAGCACGTCGAGGACGTTGCCGACGGTGGCCGCCTCGTCGAGCTTGGTGATGATACAGCCGGCGAGCCCGCCGCCCTGGTAGGAGCGCACCACTTCATTCAGCGTTTCGCCGGTGGAGGTGGCGGACATGCAGAGCAGGCGCTTTACCTTTGCATCGGTACCGGACAGCATGGCGATCTGTTCCGCCACCATCTTGTCGCGCTGCCCCATGCCGACGGTGTCAATCAGGACAGTGTGCTTGTTCTTCAATTCTTCGAGGGCGATGCGCAGGTCGGTCTCATCCTTCACCGAGTGCACCATCACGCCGAGGATCTTGCCGTAGATGCGCAGTTGTTCGTAACCGCCGATACGATAACCGTCGGTCGTGATCAGCGCGAGCTTGCCGGCGCCATGGCGCATGACACAGCGCGCTGCGAGTTTGGCTGTCGTCGTTGTCTTGCCAACGCCAGTCGGGCCGACGAGTGCATAGACGCCGCCCTTCTCCAGGATTTCGTTCTCGTTGCCGATGACGTTCAGGTTGCGCGCGAGGACGGACTTGACCCAGGCCAGCCCGTTGTCGGTCTTTTCACCAGCAGGCAACTTCTGCGTCACATAGCGCGCGAGGCTGGCGCTGAAGCCCGCGGACAGCAGTTCACGCATCACGTTGGCCTTGATCGGCTCACGCTTCTGTTGGCTGCTCCATGCGATTTCGGCCAGCTGCGATTCCAGCATGCCGCGCATGGCGCGCAGTTCGGACATGACTTCCGAAATGTCGGCACTGGACCGTTCTTTCGGAGCGCCGTTGCGGCTCGCGGCAAGTGCATCTGCCAGGTTCGACGCCTGGTCGCTATCGATGGGGCGGCCGGCGCCGAAGGCGGCAGCCGCGGCTTCAGGCGCAACCTCCGGCTGGCGCTTGACGCCGAATGCGGCGAGCGTCGATTCGGAAATCGGCGGCTTGGCGGGTTTCTCGATCACCGGCTCGGCCAGCGAAGACATGTCTTCAGGCGCGAGGGCCAGGATCTCGACCATGCCGTTGATGGTCCGGTTGGAGAGGATCACCGCATCCGGGCCGAGCGCTTCGCGCACCAGCCGCCACGCGTCGCGCGAGGTTTTTGCGGAGAATTTTCTTACGTTCATGCTTGGCCTCCAACTAGGCTTGTAACTCGTATCGTCTTGGAATCAGGAAGTTCTGCGTGCGACAGCACTTTCAGCTGTGGCAGCGCGCGGCGCAGGAAGCGTGCGAGCAATGCCCGCAGCGGTCCCGGCACCAGCAATACCGGCGGCAAGCCCATCTGCTCCTGTTGGCGCGCGGCGCGTTCGGCCTGCTGCGCGATCGTGTCGGCGAGACCAGGCTCGATGCCGGCGCCTTCCGGGCCGCTCGACTGCAGCGCTTGCATCAGGATGCGTTCCAGGCGGCTGTCGAGGGTGATGACGGACAGCTCGTTGGACGACGGGAAAATCTGCTGGACGATCGCACGGCCGAGCGCGACGCGCACCTGTGCTGTGAGTTCGTTCGGATCCTGGGTAGTCGGGCCGTACTCCGACAGCACCTCTATGATGGTGCGCATGTCGCGGATGTGAACGCCCTCGACGAGGAGGTTCTGCAGCACTTTCTGCAGCGTCGACAGGGAGACGATCTTCGGCACCAGGTCTTCGACGAGTTTCGGCGCCTCCTTGCCGAGGTGGTCGAGCAGCTGCTGCACTTCCTGGCGGCCCAGCAGCTCTGCCGCATGGGTGGTGATCAGGTGGTTCATGTGCGTCGCGATGACGGTACCGGCATCGACCACGGTGTAACCCATTGCCTGCGCCTGGTCGCGCAAGGCGGAATCGATCCAGGTCGCCGGCAGGCCGAAGGCCGGGTCGGTCGTCGGTGCGCCCGGGAGATTGCCCTGCACCATGCCCGGATTGATCGCGAGGAACTGGCCGACATAGGCCTCGCCCTGCCCGACTTCCACGCCCTTGAGGGTAATGCGGTAGGCGGAAGGCTTGAGCTCCAGGTTGTCGCGAATATGTACCGGCGGCGAGAGGAAGCCAACTTCCTGCGCAAACTTCTTGCGTATGCCCTTGATGCGGCGCAGCAGCTCGCCGTTCTGCGATTTGTCGACCAGCGGAATCAGGCGATAACCGACTTCCAGGCCGAGGGTATCGACCGGCATGATGTCCTGCCAGGTTGCCTCTTCCACTTCCGGCGCCGCCATGGCGACTTCGGGCTCGGGAGGCGGTGCTTCCGCGACGCGCTGGTTGCGCTTTTTCATCAGATAAGCGCCGCCGCACAGCGCACCGCCCAGGAGCAGGAACGCAATGTGCGGCATGCCCGGGATCAGGCCCATGCCGCCGATGATGCCGCCGGTGATGTACAGCACATCCGGCTTGGCAAACAGCTGGTTGACCAGTTGGCCGCCGATATCCTGTTCACTGGCCACGCGGGAAACAACGACACCCGCCGCGGTGGAAATGATCAGGGAGGGAATCTGCGCGACCAAGCCGTCACCGATGGCCAGCAGCGTGTAGTTCTTGATCGCAGCGTCGAAGGCGAGGTCGTGCTGCACCATGCCGACGATAAGACCGCCAAAGATGTTGATGACCGTGACAAGGATGCCCGCCACGGCGTCGCCGCGCACGTATTTACTTGCACCGTCCATCGCGCCGTAGAACTCAGCTTCCTGGGCCACCTCGGTGCGGCGCTTGCGTGCTTCCTGCTCGCCGATCATGCCGGCATTCAGGTCTGCGTCGATCGCCATCTGCTTGCCTGGCATCGCATCGAGGGCGAATCGTGCGCCCACTTCAGCGATACGCCCCGCGCCCTTGGTGACGACCACGAAGTTGATGATCGTGAGGATGATGAACACCACGATACCGACCGTGTAGTTCCCGCCGATCAGGAAGTGGCCGAATGCTTCGATAACCTTGCCCGCGGCGTCCGGACCGGTGTGTCCTTCCGTCAGCACGACGCGGGTCGAGGCGACGTTGAGGGACAGGCGCAGCATGGTGCTGACCAGGAGCACGGTCGGGAACACCATGAAATCCAGCGGCTTGACCGTGTACAGGCTGGTCAGCAGCACGATGATCGACAGCGCGATATTGAAGCTGAAGAAGATATCGAGGGCGAATGCCGGCAGCGGCAACACCATCATTGCCAGCATCATGACAATGAGGATAGGCGCGGCAAGCGCCTTGCTCGATTGTCCGGTCAGCCATGCGGGCAGTGTCAGGCCATTCATTGCATCAATCCATTATCAGGCGTTGCAGGCTTGGCGTTCAACGGATCCATGTCGGCCGGCACCTCGATCTGGTCCGGCACGCTCGGACGGACACCGCCATGCTGGCCGTAGGCGCGCAACTGGAATACGTAGGCAAGCACCTCCGCGACAGCGGTATAGAGCGCCGCGGGGATCTCGTCGCCCAGTTCGGCATGGCGGTACAGCGCACGCGCCAGCGGCGGGGCTTCGAGCATGGCGACCTTGTGTTCTGCGGCGATTTCGCGGATCTTCGCGGCGACTTCGTCGGCGCCCTTGGCGACCACGACAGGCGCGCGCATCTTGCCTTCGGTGTACTTCAGTGCAACGGCGTAGTGCGTCGGGTTGGTCACAACGACGTCGGCGGTCGGAATTTCGGCCATCATGCGGCGCTTGGCCATCTCGCGCTGCAACTGGCGGATGCGCGCCTTGACCATCGGGTCACCGTCGGACTCCTTGGATTCCTGGCGCACTTCTTCACGGGTCATCTTGAGCTTGTTCGCGTAGTGCCACATCTGATAGGGCGCGTCGATGAGTGCAATGATGACCAGACCGAATACGATGGCAATGAAACCGGTGAGCAGCATGCTGCCAAGGTGCGCCCAGCCGGTATGGAGCGGCTCGGCGCTCAGCGCAAGCATTTCTTCTGTCTGGCCCGAAATCACCATCCAGGCGATGACACCGATGAGCGTGGCCTTGAGGATCGCCTTGACCAGCTCCACCAGGGAGCGCGTGGAAAACATGTTGCCGATCCCGCTGATCGGATTGAGGCGCGCAAAATTGGGCATCAGCGCCTTGGTGCTGAACAGCCAGCCGCCGATCAGCAGCGGCGAACCCACGGCGACGAGCAGGAGGATGCCTGCCAGAGGTGCAAGCCCGATGAGGACGTCGATGAGGCCGGGGATGATGCGCGTCAGGAGGAGGCTAAAATCGAACGCCTGCTCCCGCTCGAGCGTGAGGCCCGCCGTCAGCATGCTGTTGAGGCGGCGAACCAGCTGTTCGCCGGAGAACCAGAAACCGAGCCCGGCAGCCAGCAGAACCGTGCAGGTGGCCAGCTCCCTCGATCGGGGAACGTCGCCTTCCTCCCGCGCCTGCTCCAGTCTTCTGGGCGACGCTGGTTCTGTTTTTTCGAGATCGCTGTCTTCGGCCACCGCCGGCTCCTATTTTCCCGCCGTGCATTCCGGACGACGCACTGGGGACGAATAGGAAGGATTATTCGCGAAATGACAGAATCACTATCCCGGGAATAAGTGAGGAAACCACCCGTTATTCATTACCGCAGGATAACGGGGTACAAGACGAGAGGAAATTTACATCTTGAGGCTTTGCGCCCATGCCAACGCGGACATCTGCGCCTGGTTGACCTGCTTGGCACTGATGCAGAGCGACATGGCCATCGAGTCAACATTTTTCGAATTCAGTTCGCACGCCTCGGCCAGCGCCAGGAACGGCCCGTAGATGCCTTCCCGGCTCAGCAATGCCTGAGTCACCGACTCGGACAGCTGGATCTTCTCCAGCACATCCTCCATCGGCACGCCGAGCAGCTTGTCGAGCAGGGAAAACATGCCGGCGACGAAGAGATTTTCCGCCTCGTTCTTCGGCAGGAAGGTGCTGCCAAGCAGTTCGGAGAATCGGCCGCGGATGACTGCGGTTTGCATCAGGACCGGCGAATATCCCGTCGTCGTCGCCGTTGCCAGCAGGAGTGCCAGCCAGCGGTACAGCGGCGAGTATCCAAGCATTGTCACCGCGTGCTTCAGCGACTGGATTTCACATCCAAGGCCGAAACCGGCCGAGTTGATGTAGCGGAGCAGCTTGTAGGACAAGGCGGCGTCGCGCTTGAGGACGCCTTCGAGCTGCTTGACGTCGGCATTGCGGCGCACCATATCCATCAACTGGAGGATCATCGCCTGCGCCGGATTGAGTTCCTTCGAATGGTTGCCTGGGCGCGGCGACAGGTGCAGATGGCCGACGAAGGCAAACATGTGCAGCTGGGCGCACACGTCGTATGCCTGCCAGCTGCTGACATTCCGCCCCACCAGCCGCAGAGACGGCATGCCGAGCGACCGGTAATACTGTACCTGGGGCACGAAATCGGCGCCACCGACCTGCAGCTCAAAATGCGAAATATGCGGGAGCAGGTTCTTGTCGATGCTGGCGAGATTGGCATCGCGGATCGAGATACCGTAGCCCTTTGCGCGCATTGCCCGGATCGCTGCTGCCGCCTCTTCATTCGCCACATCGGCGCCGCGGAAGGCCAGCACAGTCCCTTTCGGCGGCAATGCGGAGAACGCCTCATGCTCCAACAGGGCCGGAAGCGCCTCGATGAACATGATCTGGTCGCCGAGCAAGGCGCCAGAGTCGGTGTTGTTGAGCTGGTCGGCAACAAACTGGGCAAGCGAGACAATCTCCGGTGCTGTCGGGCGGCGCCCTGCCAGGTTCGCGTGCTGCCAGTACAGTTCATAGCCGAGCACCCTTTCCTGCGAATTGAGCAGCGGCTCCCGAACGATAAAGTGCTCTTGTTGCATGAATGGGCTAAGTGGTGGGCTGGGTTGGCGACGCTGGCGACGTCGGCATGATCAAAAACCGAGGCTTTCGAGCAGGTCGTCGACCTGGCCTTGGCTGGACACAACGTCCGCACTACCTGTGGGATTGATTTGAGGTCCGTTCAGCAAGCTGTTGCTGACCTCGCGCTTCACATCCGCAGGCGAGTAATCAACCAGGAGCTGGACCAGCTGTTCTTCGATATTCTGGGCAAGCTCGGTCACCTTCTTGATCACCTGGCCGGTCAGGTCCTGAAAGTCCTGTGCCATCATGATGTCCATCAACTGCTGCTTGGTGACTGCTGCACCGTCACGGGTTTCGCCAAGGAAGGCCACGGTACGCTCGGCCAGCACACGGTACTGCTGCTCGGAGAACCCGGCTGCCATCGCAGCCTGCCAATCGCGGGAGATACCACCTGCCTCCGACTCGAGCCTGTCCTGGATCGGGCTGGCCAGTTCGGTGGCGGTCAGGACCCGCTGCGCGGCCTGCTCCGTCATCTTTGCAACGTAGTCGAGCCGGTCGCGCGCGTCGGGAATCTCGTGTGCCGCTTTGGCGATCAGCTTGTCGAAGCCCAGGCCCCGCAGGTTATCGTGCAGCATGCGGGTCATTTGCCCGACGCGTGCAAGCATCTCGTCCTGAGGAATAATTTCCGCGACAGCCTTCGCCTGGTTCAGCGCCTGATCCACGATCAGGCTCCGACTTTTTCCAGCTTCTCGAAGATCTTCGTCAGCTTTTCATCCAAGGTGGCAGCAGTAAAGGGTTTCACGACGTAGCCGTTCGCGCCCGCCTGTGCCGCGGCAATGATGTTTTCCTTCTTCGCTTCCGCCGTGACCATCAGCACGGGCAGCTTGGACAACGCTGCGTCGGCGCGGATGTTCTGAAGCATCGTCAGCCCATCCATCACCGGCATGTTCCAGTCGGAGATGACGAAGTCGAACTGCTCGCTGCGAAGTTTGGAGAGCGCCATGGCACCGTCTTCTGCCTCATCGACATTCGTGTAGCCCAATTCTTTCAGCAGATTGCGAACGATACGACGCATCGTCGAGAAATCGTCAACTACCAAGAATTTAGTATTCGGACCCGCCATGAATTACTCCATTGTTTCTCAAACCGTTATAAGCGCCGTTCACTTGCTTCCTGGAACGACCGCCCTAAGTATAATCCTTCCGCTCTTCATTATGCACCTAAAGCATTATCTGCTTTTGCAGAGGCAACTAAAAGCGACAACAGGCGCGTTGGATGTGTATCTTCTGACAACACCGTCACACGCGCAGCGCACGGCTGCTGTGGGCGGCAAGGTAGCCCAGTACCATCCCCGGCAATGCCTGCAGCGGGCCGACCTCGTGAGTAGCGCCAATGGCAATCGCCTCGCGCGGCATGCCGAACACCACACATGACGCCTCATCCTGCGCGAAGTTGTAGGCGCCGGCATTCTTCATCGTCAGCATGCCCGCTGCCCCGTCCTTCCCCATGCCCGTCAGGATGACGCCAACGGCATTCTTGCCGGCAAAGCGTGCGGCGGAATCGAACAGGACATCCACGGATGGACGATGCCGGTTCACCGGCGGTCCCTGGTCGAGCTGTGTCACATAGTTCGCGCCGCTGCGCGCGAGCTGAAGGTGCGAATGGCCCGGCGCGATAAAGGCATGCCCCGGAAGCACACGCTCGCCGCCCTCCGCTTCCTTGACCGTGATTTTGCACAGGCCATCAAGGCGCTTGGCGAACGAGCGGGTAAAACCTTCAGGCATATGTTGCGTGATCAGGATGCCCGGACAGTCGGACGGCATCTGCATCAGGAACTCCTTGATTGCCTCGGTGCCGCCGGTGGAGGCGCCAATGATGATGAGCTTTTCGCTACTGGTCAGCGGGTTGCGGATCATCGGAAGGCCCTCGGAGGGCCCCTTCTGCGCATCGGGATGCGGAATCGTGCGCGCCCTGACGCGCGCCTTCGCCGCAGCGCGGATCTTGTCGGTAATAAGTTCGGCGTATTCCAGCATGCCGGTCTGGATCGACAGCTTGGGTTTGGTGACGAAATCCACCGCACCCAGCTCCAGCGCGCGCAGGGTGATTTCCGATCCGCGCTCGGTCAGGGAGGACACCATGACGACCGGCATCGGACGCAGACGCATCAATTTCTCCAGGAAGTCGAGCCCGTCCATGCGCGGCATTTCGACATCAAGCGTCAGGACATCGGGATTGGTCCGCTTGATCAGGTCGCGCGCAACGATCGGGTCTGGCGCAACGCCGACGACTTCCATGTCCGGCTGCTTGCTGATGATCTCGTTCATGACGCTGCGGATCAATGCCGAGTCGTCCACGATCAACACTTTAATCTTCATGACACTAGCTTTCAGTTCCGGGCCGTCGCCCTTACGGGGAATTCAGAATTTCAGCCAAACAGTTCAACGTCGCCGGCCACCGGGTTGGTCAGCAGGCGGCTTGCGTAATCCTGCTCGCGATTCACCAGCGTATTGTTGTTCAGTTGCTTGAGTTTTTTGACAAGTACTTTACCGGTGCGCGGGAAAAAGTAAACCTTGCGCGGGTAGATGTCATTGAGGTCCTCGGCGACCACACGAATGTTCTCGGCGCGCAGGTAGTCGCGCACGAACTGCGCATTGCGCTCGCCGACGTTGATCGCGATGAAGCCGCGGAGCACATTGCCACCGCCGAACACCTTCGCCTCGAGGTTTTCACGCCGCGCACCGGCCTTCAGGAGGTCGTTGATCAGCACTTCCATGGCGTAGGTACCGTAGCGCATGGAAGCGGAAACCGGGCTGTCCGTGTCTGCACCACCGTCCGGCAGCATGAAATGGTTCATCCCGCCGATGCCCGTCACGCGGTCACGAATGCAAGCGGACACACACGACCCAAGGACGGTCACGATCATCATGTCCTTGCACGTGTAGTAGTACTCGCCCGGAAGAATCTTCGCTGCATCGCAGTCGAATGTCCGGTCGTAGTAGACGTTGGTCGCAAAATGCTCTTCGACGGCGAAGCTCATACCTTATTTCTCAATTCGGCGTTGAACCGCACGATGGCCTGCGCCGCGGTGGGGATCGAGTTCATAAACGGTCTTGCCTCGCAGCTTAAAGGCATCGGATACATATAGAAAGTTTTCGGAGTGACCGGCAAACAGCAGTGCATCCGGCTTCATCAGCGGCGCAAAGCGAGTCAGGATTTTACCTTGCGTCGGCTTGTCGAAATAGATCATGACATTTCGACAAAAGATCGCATCGAACGGTCCCTGCACGGGCCAGTCGCTGGAAAGGAGGTTCAGCTGCTTGAATGTCACCATCTGGCGCAATTCCGGACGGACGCGCACCAGGCCGGCACGGTCACCTTTCCCCTTCAGGAAGAAGCGCCGTGCCTGCTCCGGCGGCATCTTGTCGAGGCGTTCGATCGGGTAGATCCCGGCAGCAGCGGTTGCCAGCACATTGGTATCGATATCGGTGGCAATGACGTGAGCATTCGGCGTCAGCGAACCAAGCGCCTCGCAGAGAGTCATGGCGATCGAGTACGGCTCCTCGCCGGTCGAACTCGCGGCGCACCAGACCAGGATGGGCTCCTTGGCGCCTCTCACATGGTCGGCCAGGATGGGGAAATGGTGCGACTCTCGGAAGAAGGAGGTCAGGTTGGTCGTGAGCGCATTGGTGAACGCCTCCCACTCTCCACTGTCCTGATGACTCTCCAGGCTATCGAGGTACTCCTGGAAGGAGCGGATGCCCGTCGCACGCAGGCGCCGCGCGAGGCGGCTATACACCATCTCCTGCTTGCTCTCGGCGAGCGCGATACCGGCCCGCTGGTAGATCAGGGACCGCACGCGCTCGAAGTCGCGAGGCGTGAACTCGAACTCTTTCGTCGTTTCCTGCTTTTGTCTAATCGAATTCACCACACTCAGACTTCTTTCCGTTTTGTTGTTGTTTTCCCAATCACTGCTTCGCGCCACCCGGTTTCACTTCTGCCTTGCCTTCGGAGCGACTGCCATGCTTCCCGGCTTGGCCTGAGCCGGCGGTGCACTTGAACGGTATCCGACCCGGAACCCGCCCCAGTGCTTGCCGTTGACATAGATCGGCACGGACAGGTCGTGCATGATTTCGCCGGTGTCCCGCTTGTACGTCTGCAAAAGGAAGGGTTTTTTGCTGGCGCCGCAACGCGCGCCCGTGCGGTCGTTGAAGATCCGTTTCGTCCGATTGTTCACCAGGTCGACATCGTAATTCCCGGTCAGCGGCCTTGAAAACTTGCGGTTGTGGGTCGGGAAGTAGCCATTGTTATCGACGGCGCCTGCATAAGCAATTTGCGGCATCTTTTCCAGGATGGGCTCCTGGATCGTCGGAAGAACTCTGTCTGTGAAGGCGTCGAACGTCGTTTTGTGTTTGGGCGGGTTGGTATTGGGGATGGGCTTGTAGGTGCGGTCGAACAAGGCAGCTTCCGTGATTTGTCCACTGGAGATCGCCTGTTCGAACAGCTTTCCGACATCCTTCGCCGCCTGTTGCGCCACGGCGCGAATCTCGTCATGGGAGGTCTTCGCATTCGAGTGCGACAGCACTTCGAACAGCATCTCGCCGCGTTCGGCCAGCACGGTCGCCGAGGACGCCGCCCGTGGCAGTTCGCCTTCCGTTGCCAGCATGCCGTCGCGAATGCGGGAAATGGCATCGGCGATGACGTGTGTGGTTTCGACATGTTCGCGTGAGGCGCCGGCGATCTGCTGGATCTCGCTTTCGGAAATTGCCGAGGAGCGCTCGATATTGCCGAGGAAGGTATGCACGCGCTCGACGTTGTGCGCCGCCTCGCTGACCTTCTCGGTGAGCGCCGTCATGCCAGCGGCCGCGCGCTCGGCCTCTTCGTTGATTTCACGGACCATCACGCCGATGTCGTCGGTCGCTGACTTGGTCCGCTGTGCGAGCTGACGCACTTCGCCGGCCACCACGGCAAATCCGCGGCCGTGCTCGCCTGCCCTTGCCGCCTCGATGGCGGCGTTCAGGGCCAGAAGGTTGGTGCGGGCAGCAATCTCATTGATGACCTCCGTGATGACGTGAATCCTGCGCGACTTGTCCTGGAGCTTGCTCATCACCGCCGATGCCGCCTGTGCGTCCAGCCGCGCATTGCTGATCTGCTGCAGCCCACGGTCGACCTCGGCACGCCCGGCGACGCTCTCGGAACGCACGTCCGCCGCCACCTTGGATGCGCGCTCCGCGTTGGCTGCAATCTGTTCCGTAGTCTGTGCCGTGTGTTGGGCGCGGCCAACAATCTCTTCGGTCGTCTGCAGGTCCACGTCGACCTTTTTCTTGATCGAATCGACAAAATAGGACGTTTCAGCGGCGCCGATCATGATGTGATCCACCTCCTCGCCCATTTCCTCGATGAAGTGGGTAGCGCCCTTGCCATTTCCCGGTGCGCCCAGCGCCATGACGATGACGGATACGAATGCGCCTGCGACGGCGAGAAGCAACGGAGAGGTCTCGGCGCCGCCCATCCACTGAATCAGCGCAGCGAGCGCCGTCCCGGCGACGATGGCTGCCAGACCGACGACCAGGTACCGAATCGGTTGCTGTTCCATGATCTTCATTCGGTCTCCCAGGATATCGGTCTTGCTGTTTCAGCGTAGCATATTCAGAGCATATTGCCTGCTGCAGAATCGCTGCCAGCAATGCCTTGCCCTGTGCTGATTATGGGCCGTGGCAGGCCAAGGCCATCCTTGGAATACCCCCTCAATCCAGCCTCAATTGGCAGAAAAAAAGCGTGCCCTTGCGGACACGCCTTTGTTCACTTTCCAATCAAATGTCGTCCAGCCATGTCGACGTCCGAACCCTTCTCGGGTGCAGGGATCAGAATTCTTCCCATTCGCCGCCATCGTTGACCGGGGCACTTGTTTTGGAACGCGCGATCGGCTTAGGCGCTGCCGGCGCCACCGCCGTCCTAGGAACGGAAACCGGACGCGTTGCGGGGGCAGTGACCGCCTGCTGCTGAGCCGCCGCAGGCGCCTTTGCCACCGGCGCCATAGTCATCCTGGCCACACCTTCTACCTTGAATACGGACACTGCTTGCGACAGCGTGCTTGCCTGCTGCTGCATGCTTTCAGCCGTCGCGGCCGCTTCTTCCACGAGAGCGGCATTCTGCTGTGTCATTTCGTCCATCTGGGCGATGGCACGGTTGACCTCCTCGATGCCGGAACTCTGTTCCTGGCTGGCGGCGGTGATCTCGTTCATGATGTCGGCCACATGCTTGACCGAGGTCACGATCTCGTCCATCGTCTTGCCCGCCTGGTCGACCAGCTTGCTGCCCGCATCGACCTTCTCGACCGAATCGCTGATCAGTTGCTTGATTTCCTTCGCCGCGCCGGCAGACCGCTGCGCCAGGTTGCGCACTTCCGCCGCCACCACCGCAAAGCCACGACCCTGCTCGCCTGCGCGTGCCGCTTCCACCGCCGCATTCAATGCCAGGATGTTGGTCTGGAATGCAATGCCATCGATCACACCGATGATGTCGACAATCTTGCGCGAGCTTTCCTTGATCGAGCCCATCGTCTCGACCACCTGGCCCACCACCTGGCCGCCCTTCAATGCATAGTCCGACGCCGACACCACCAGCTGGTTGGCCTGCCGTGCGTTTTCCGCGTTCTGCTTGACGGTGGTTGTCAGCTCTTCCATCGACGATGCCGTCTCTTCAAGCGAGCTGGCCTGCGCTTCAGTGCGGGCCGACAGGTCGGCATTACCGGAGGCGATCTCGCGCGAAGCCACGGAAATGGTTTCCGTGCCTTGCTTGATATGGTTGACCGTGTCGACCAGGTTGCCCTGCATTGTTTTCAGTGCATTGACGAGCTGCCCTGCCTCGTCATTTCCGTGCGCTTCGATTCGCGCCGTAAGATCGCCGCTTGCAATCGCATTGGCAACATTGGCGGCTTCCTGGAGTGGCGCAGTAATGGTCCGGGTGATGAAGACCGCAACGAAACCACCAAGGGCAATTGTCAATATACCGATCGCCAGCATGCCCATCCGAGTCGTGCTGTAGTTGGACTGTGACTCCTCGTAGGCCGACCGCATCTCCTTTTGCTGGTAATCCGCCAACGCCACAAGGCTTGTCATCCACTTCTCGTGCAATGGATTGAAGTCGGTCTTGAGCATGGCGGAAGCGTCAAAATAGTTGCCGCCGGCGACATGCCCCTTGATCTTTTCAATCACCGGGAAGATGGCCTGCTTCTGCTCGATCGATGCTGCCAGCAAAGCCTTTGCCTGCGGATCGTCGGCATACTTCTGCAGCGTTGCCTCGGACTTCGAGTACACATCCAGCAAGACCGCGAGATGCTTGATCTCACGCTCGCCTTCGGTCGCGTCCGTCGGCGTCGCCACCTTTCGGAGTGACAGGGCAAGCCTCCAGCCCGCCTCACGCATTTCCATCCCGCTGGTGAGACTACCGACACGCTCGTTGACGATCCGCTCGGTTGTCCCGTGCAGCTGGCTCATGCGCCAGAGCGCAAGGACAAGCAGCGTGGTCGCGCAAAGCAGAACCACGCCGAATCCCAGTGCCAGCCGGGTACCGATCTTTACGTCCGAGATCTTGACCATATTGTTCTCCCGTTTCTTATTTGGAATCGGCCGGCTGGCTGCCGATCAAAATTCCTCCCAGTCTTCACCGGTTCCCGCCGGCACGACTGGCTTTGCTCTCGCTCCCGGAGGCGTGGCCGACTTTGCAACGGCACGTGTTGCGACCGGCTTGGCGGGCAACGATGGCGACGCTGATTTCGATGGCACGGGGGAAGACAGCATGGTCGCCTGACTCGCTCCGCTTACCTTGAACACCGACACGGCTTGTGCCAGCGTTGCCGCTTGTGTCTGCATGCTGTCAGCAGCAGCCGCCGCCTGCTCGACCAGCGCCGCATTCTGCTGCGTCATCTCGTCCATCTGGCTGATTGCCTGATTGACCTGTTCGATGCCGGCACTCTGTTCCTGACTGGCCGCGGTGATCTCGCTCATGATGTCGGCCACATGCTTGACCGAAGTCACGATCTCGTCCATCGTCTTGCCCGCCTGGTCGACCAGCTTGCTGCCCGCATCGACCTTCTCGACCGAATCGCTGATCAGTTGCTTGATTTCCTTCGCCGCGCCGGC